>JABLTH010116017.1_pt1 | contig 24604 bp, 21 predicted proteins | sample 7875711 | NCBI WGS metagenome assembly JABLTH01 (sample SAMN14941262, study PRJNA633318) | bioreactor metagenome | isolation source: bioreactor | place: China | collected 2019-03-05 | reverse complement strand
GGTCGAGGCGTTCCTTCACGCTTTTACTGGGCAACCACTGCCAACTGATGAGGAGCTGAGACGAACCATGGCCACTGCCAAGAAAACTGCTGCGAAGAAACCGGCTGCCAAGAAGGCCGCCAAGAAGTCCACCGTGAAGAAGGTCGCCGCCAAGAAGCCGGTAGCGAAGAAGCCGGCCGCCAAGAAGGCTGCCGTGAAGAAGGTTGCCGCCAAGAAGGCCGCTCCGAAGAAGGCTGCCGCCAAGAAGCCGGCCGCCGCCAAGAAGACCGCTGTGAAGAAGGTCGCCGCCAAGAAGGCTGCGCCGAAGAAGGCCGCTGCCAAGAAGGCAGCTCCGGCCAAGGTGGCCAAGGCCACCAAGACGGCCAAGGCCGCCAAGAAGTAATCCACTACATAACCAGAAAGTTCGTTCGAATTTGTTTCCCCGCGGGGCCCAGCGCGGGGAAGCCCTTCGAAAGCGATTCGTCCCGGCCATGCGCCGGGATGCTTCGTTCTGGGGCCGGGAAACTCCCGCTGCTCCCTCCGTCGGAGCTGCCTCCGGCGCCGGTTTGCCGTGATACGGCAATGCGGTTACCTTTCGCTCATCCGCGCCGCGACGGACCTGGGGTAGGTCCTCGCTCCTGGATTCACGGGGGGAAAAAGCGCGGGTATCTGATGCCACTCAGCGAGAGATCATGGATACCCGAATCAAACTCGAGGCGCGCCGCCGCGCGCGTGGGGCCGTACGGCCCGTCACACTGGCCGCTCTGGCCGTCATCGTTCTCCTGGCGATCGCCTCGTGGTTCCTGGTCATCCAGCCGCACGAGGAACTGGTGCTCTCCGATGCCGGTGGTCATCCGTCCAGCCCTGTCACCACCAATGCGGTGCAGGCACCGCCGCCGGCCAACGTCGAGGCGATGGGTACCGACCAGTTGCTGGCCGAAGCGCGCAAGGCGATGAACGACCAGCGCTACCTGGCGCCGGCCGGCAACAATGCTTTCGAGTTCTATCTCAAGGCACTGGAGCGCGAGCCGGGCAACGCGGTGGCGACCGATGCACTGCGCGAAACCTTTCCGTTCGCTGCCAGCGCGGCGGAGCAGCAGATCAACGCCGGCAACTTCAACGAGGCGCAGCGAGAGATCGACCTGCTGGCCAAGGCCGACCCGGCCAACTACACGCTAACGATCCTGCGCTCCAAGCTGGATGCGCAGCGCAAGGTGGCCGACAAGGCGCAGCAGCAGGCGGCCGACCAGGAGCGGCAGCAGCAGCTGGCGGCGCAGAAGGCGGCCGATGAGAAGGCGGCCGCGGACAAGGCGGCGGCACAGCAGGCTGCGCAGGCGACCGCGACGGCGAAGCCGGCTGCGCCAGTCGAGCAGGCCAGGTCGGAAAGCGCACCGGCCGCATCGGTGGCGCAGGCGGCGCCCGTCAAGCAGACCGCCACCCCTGCGGTGCTGATCCGCAGCGTGAACCCGCGCTATCCGACGCAGGCCCAGCGCTCGCGCACCGAGGGTTTCGTGGTGGTGAGTTTCACCGTGACCGCCGAAGGACGCACCTCGAATATCCAGGTCGTCGACGCGCAGCCGCGTCATATGTTCGAGCGTGCAGCGATCGACGCGGTGGAGCGGTGGGAGTTCAAGCCGGCGACGCGCAATGGCGAGCCGGTCGACAGCACGGTCACCAACCGGATCAACTTCAAGCTCTGACGAGCTGGAGCGGTGGAACGAGAGACGGCCAGCAGGTGACTGCTGGCCGTTTCGCTTTGTGCGGTTGCGCGGGTTGCCTGCGGGCGGTGGTCAGCGATGGTGCCGTCGATGCGGCGTGCGCTTGTGCTCCGGTGCACGTGGTGGCGGGCTCTCCAGTCCCGCCCAGTCGACGTGCGGCAGGCCGAGCAGGCGATCGAACATCATCGGCATCAGTCCGGAGGGTGCAGGACCGGCCGAGTTCCACATCGTCACGATGCCTGCGTGGTACTTGGGGAAGAAGCCGATCATGGTGCGGTAGCCCTGCACCGCGCCGGCGTGGAAGATCAACGTTTCGCCGCCATAGGTGAACACGCGCCAGCCCAGGGCGTAATGGGCCTGGGTGATGCGCGCACGGCGCCATGGCGTGGAGTGCATCTCCACCGGGGTCGCCACGCCGGGGGCATGCAGCACCGCCAGCAGTTCGGCCGGCAGCACGTCGGGCCGGCCGCCCATCTGGGCGATCAGCCATTTCTCCATGTCGCGCAGGCTCGCGTTCACGCCGGCCGCAGGCGCGACGCGGTAGTAGGCCTCTTTCGGTTCGAACGGGCGCCACTCGCCATGCCCGGCCGGGCGGTGTGGTCGTGCCCAGCTCGGGCTCGCTTCCAATGCGGCGCGGCCGTAGCTGGCCGTCTTCATGCCGAGCGGATAGAAGATCCGCTTGTCCACCAGTCGATAGAAGAAGTCCCCGGTCTCGGTGTAGATCACGTCGCCGATCAGGCTGAAGGCGACGTTCTGGTAGCCGTAGCACTGGCCGGGTCCGCAGGTCATGTCGACTTCGTCGAGTTTGCGCACCAGCTCTTCGTACGGGACATCGTCCTCGAGCATGTTGTCGTAGGTATTGCGCGGCAGGCCGGCCCGCTGGCCGAGGATGTCCCCCACCGTGACCTGTTCGGCCGCCTGCATGTCCTTGAGCTTGAAGAACGGCAGCACGTCGACCAGCTTGGTGTCCCAGCTCAGCTTGCCGTCGCGCACCAGCAACGCAGTGAGCCCGGTGGCGAATGCCTTGGACAGCGAGGCGAGGCGGAACACGGTGTTCGGCTTCACCGGCTCCTTGGTGGCCGCATCGGCGTAGCCCATGGTGTATTCGAAGACCACTTTGTCGTTGATCACCACGGCGGTCGCGAGGCCAGCCACGGCGTGACGACGGCCGAGCTCGTCCAGCCAGTGCCGGTAGTCGCCGAGGGCAGCCTTGACCCGGGCCGGCGGCAATTGCGCGGACGGTACGTTGCTGACCACCCGGGATGCCGCCTCCTGCCGGAGCGGTGCCGCGACGGTGGGGATGGCGAGCGATAGGGCCAGCGTGCTGGCGAAGGCGAGGGGCAGTGGACGGAACGGCATGCGGCTCGGAGGCTCCCGGCAGACGCGCTGCCGGTGATTGGAGGAGATGGCGGGGTGCCGGTGGGGGCCGGCAATGCTTGTGATCGCCGGATTGTCGGTGAGTTCGCGCGCGCCCACAACGAAAACCGAGGCGCGCGAACAGGTAGGAGTCAGCCACCAGGCAGGAGTGGCACCGCCGGCTTCAGTGCTCCATCCCGAGCAGCAGCGCGCTGGCTCGCTCGGCGATCATGATCGTCGGTGCGTTGGTGTTGCCCGTGGGCAGTTCCGGCATCACCGAGGCGTCGACCACGCGCAGTCCGTCGATGCCGCGCAGGCGCAACTCGCTGTCGACTACGGCGCCGGCATCCCGGCCCATCCGGCAGCTGCCGACCGGGTGGTAGACCGATTCGGCCTTGCGGCGGACGAAGGCTTCGAACTCGGCATCGCTGGTGAGCGCGGTTTCCGGGAACACCGGTTCGCCCCGGTAGGGATCGAAGGCCGGCTGGGCGAGGATGTCGCGCGACAGCTTCGCCGCCTCGATCATCCGGGCGAGGTCGTGGCCCTCGCCGTCGCCCAGGTAGTTGGCGTGGATCGCCGCGGGGCGCGCGGGATCGGCCGAGCGCAGGCGCAGCTGGCCGCGGCTGCGCGGATGCAGGTAGCAGGCATGCAGGGTGTAGCCGTCGCCGGGCAGGCGGTGCCGACCGTGGTCGTCGAGCAGGGCCGGCACGAAGTGGAACTGCAGGTCGCAGCGCTCGTCGGTGGCCAGCCGGCTGCGCAGGAAACCGCCGGCCTCGGCGATGTTCGACGTGCCCGGGCCCTGCCGCGCGATCAGGTAGCGCAGTCCGGCGGCCACTTCGTTCAGATGGTCGTAGGTGACCGGGCGGGTACTGCCCACCAGCGTGCAGATGTCCAGGTGGTCCTGCAGGTTGCCGCCGACCTCCGGCCGGTCCAGTGCAACGGGGATGCCGTGCCCGCGCAGGTGGTCGGCCGGACCGACGCCCGACAGCATCAGCAGGTGGGGCGAATTGATCGCACCGGCCGCCAGCAGTACCTGGCCGGCATCGATGCGCTGCGAGCCGCTGCCGTTGCGCAGCTGGACTCCGACCGCACGGCCGCGCTCGATCACCACGCGCTCGACCAGTGCACCCGTGCGCACCTCGAGATTGGCGCGGTCGCGCACCGGCCGCAGGAACCCGGCCGCGGTGGAGCATCGCGCGCCGTTGCGTTGGGTGACCTGGTACAGGCCGAAGCCGTCCTGGCGCTCGCCGTTGAAGTCGCCGTTGCGCGGGTGGCCGGCCTGGGTCGCGGCGTCCAGCAGGGCGTCCGACAGGACGTTGTGGTGGCGCAGGTCCGTCACGCCCAGCGGTCCGCCGCTGCCGTGCCGTGCATCGGCGCCGCGGGTGTTGTCCTCGCTGTGCCGGAACCAGGGCAGCACCCGTTCCCAGCTCCAGCGCGGGTCGCCGCATGCCTCGGCCCAGCGGTCGTAGTCGCCCGGTACGCCGCGGATGTAGCACATCGCGTTGATCGAGCTGGAGCCGCCCAAGGTCTTGCCACGCGGCCACCACAGGCGCCGGCCGAGCAACTGCGGCTCGGGTTCGGTGTGGTAGTCCCAGTTCACGCTGCGTACCTTGACCAGCCGAGCCAGTCCCGCCGGCATGTGGATCAGCGGATTCCAGTCGCGCGGCCCGGCTTCGAGCAGCAGCACCCGTGTATTCCGATCCGCGCTCAACCGGTTGGCCAGCACGCAGCCGGCCGAGCCGGCTCCAACGATCACGTAGTCGTAAGCCATTCCCGTTCCCCCGTGCCCCCCGCAGGGGGCTGACGGCCCCATGCTAGTCTTTGCCGGACCCACGCTGGAACACCTCTTGAGCGCACCCCCCAATCACCCTGCCAGGCTGGGCACCGCCTCGGCCCTGTCCGCACTGGCCTTCTTTTTCCTGATGACGTCGTACTACATCATCCGGCCGGGGATGAACCAGCTTGGCGGTGCCGTGGGCTCGCAGTCGCTGCCGCTTTTCTACGGCGCGGTGTTCGTGGTCATGCTGGCGCTGACGCCGGTATTCGGCCTTCTGGTGGCGCACTTCCCGAGGCGCCCCTTGCTGTTCTGGAGCTACAGTTTCTTCATCCTGTGCCTGCTGGCCTTCGTGCCCGCCTTCCTTGCGCAGGATCGCCTCGGCGCGCGCAACCTTGGCGTGGTGTTTTTTGTGTGGGTTAGCGTGTTCAACCTCTTCGTGGTGTCGCTGTTCTGGAGTTTCATGGCCGACATCTTCTCCAGCGGTGAGGCGCGCAAGGCGTTTTCGCTGATCGCACTGGGCGGCATGGCCGGTGCCGTCTTCGGCCCGCTGCTGACCAAGCTGCTGTTGCAGCTCATCGGTGTGCCGCCGTTGCTGATGGTGTCGGCGCTGGCGCTGGGTGTGTCGCTCGGACTGCTCCTGCTGCTGTCGGCCAGGGAGGGGCGGGAGCCGCAAAGTCGCGGCGACCAGGTAATCGGCGGCTCGCTGTGGGCGGGCCTGCGCGCAGTCTGGACCCAGCCGTTCATGCGCTACATGGCGCTGCTGATGCTGTTCGGCGACGGCATCGGCACCCTGGCCTATGCACTGGTGGCCGATTACGCCAAGGCACATTTCACCGGCGTGGTGGCGCGCACGGCGTTCTACAACGACCTGGACCTCGCCACCAATACCTTGGGGGCGGTGCTGCAACTGAGCGCCACGCGATGGCTGCTGATCCGCCTCGGTGCCGGCTGGGGTCTGGTGGTGCCATCGGTGGTGAACGTGCTGCTGCTGGTCGTTTTGGCGCTGGCCGGTTCCGGCGGCAGTGTCGTCGTGTTCGGCTCGAGCGTGTCGCTGCTGGCCCTGACGATGGTGATCACGCGCGGCTTTGCCTACGGCATGACCAAGCCGGCTACCGATGCGCTCTACACGAGGGTATCCCGCGAAACGCGGTACAAGGGCAAGAATTTCGTCGAGACGGCCGTCTGGCGATTCGGCGACGTGGTGGTCACCAGCGCGGTCAGCGGCCTGCGCCTGCTCGGTCTCGGCGTCGGTGGCCTGGCGCTGCTCGGCGCGGGGGTGGCCTCGATGGCTACCTGGGTGGCCACTCGCGCCGGCTGGTCGGTCGATCTGGCGCCCGACGAGCCGGCCAGGCCGAGCGCCGAGGGACCCGCGGCGGGGTAGGCCACGCGCCCTGTCGCTGGCTCACCCGGTGATGTAGCGCTGCAGTTGCTCGATCTGCTCGGCCTGCTCGTCGATCACCGCCTTGACCAGGTCACCAATCGAGATCAGGCCCGCCACGCGGCCGTCTTCGATTACCGGCAGGTGGCGGATCCGGCTGTGCGTGCACAGTCGCATGCATTCGAGCACCTCGGTCTCCGGCTTTACCGTGACCGGTTGTGCGCTCATGATTTCCGAAACCGGGGTGGATGCCGAAGCGCGCCCCTGCAGGATCACCTTGCGCGCGTAGTCGCGCTCGGAAACGATGCCCTCCAGCCGGTCGCCGCGCATCACCAGCAGGGCACCGACGCGGTAGTCGGCCATGGTGCGTATCGCCTCGAGCACCGGTGTCTCCGGCGCCACGGCGTATACCGCACGACCCTTTATCTCCAGCAGATGCTTGACCTGGTTCAGGGCCGCCTCCCGGACTTGGACCCGCCCCGAGTCTAGCGCCGCCGGGCGGTGGCGGTGTGGCGGTGTCGTGAACGGCGTCAGCGATTGCCGTCCACCCGTTCCTGCACGAAGTACAGGGGGCGCTGCTTGGTCTCGGTGTAGTTGCGGCCCAGGTATTCGCCGATCACCCCGAGCGCCAGCAACTGCACGCCGCCGAGGAACAGAATCACCACCATCAGGGTGGGATAGCCGCGGACCGGGTCGCCCCAGATCAGCGCCTTGGTGAACACCCAGGTGCCGTAGATGAACGAGACCGCCGCGGCCGCGACGCCGATCCAGGTGGCCAGGCGCAGCGGGGCGCTGGAGAACGAGGTGATGCCCTCGATCGCCAGCTGGGTCAGTCGCCAGTAGTTCCACTTGGTATCGCCGGCGAAGCGCGGGTCGCGCTGGTAGCGAATGGCGGTCTGGCGGAAGCCGATCCAGGCGAACAGGCCTTTCATGAAGCGCTGCCGCTCCCGCAACGTGCCCAGTGCGTCCAGCGCGCGGCGCGAGAGCAGCCGGAAGTCGCCGGTGTCGCGCGGCAGTGGCGTGTTGGAGAGGCGCTCCATGGTGCGGTAGAAGGCCGCGGCGGTGAAGCGTTTGAGCCGGCTCTCGCCGGCGCGTGCGCTGCGCGTGGCGTAGACCACGTCGTAACCGGCCTGCCATTGCTCGACCAGCGCCGGGATCAGTTCGGGCGGATCCTGCAGGTCGGCATCGATGACCACCGCGGCGCCCTCGGCGACCGCGTCGAGGCCGGCGGTGAGTGCCGCCTCCTTGCCGAAGTTGCGCGACAGTCGCAGGCCGGTCACCCGCGGATCGGCGCAGTAACCGCGGATCAGCTCCCAGGTGGTGTCGCGACTGCCGTCATCGACGTAGAGCAGCCGTCCGCGCAGGCCCAGGCCGTCGAGTACGGCCAGCGCGCGTGCGTGAAACGCGTCGAGCACGCTCGACTCGTTGTAGGCGGGGACAACGATGGTCAGGTCGGTCATGGACAGGGCTGCGGTGGTCGACACGGCATGCTAGGCGCAGGGCCCGCTTCGGCCAAGAGCGGGCATCAACGCCGGCCGGTGTTGGCGGGCGGGTGCTCGCTGTCCAGATATCCTGGCCCGCCCAGCCTTTCCATTTGCTTTTCGATCCAGTCGACCCGGCGCTGTACGTAGGCACTCGGGCGATCGACGTGGAGCCGTCGCGGGCTCGGCAGCACCGCGGCCAGCCGGGCCGCCTGTTCCGGGCCGAGACGCGAGGGCGGCACATGGAAGTACGCGTCGCTGGCCGCGCCCACGCCATAGATGCCGTCGCCGAGCTCGGCGATGTTCATGTAGACCTCGAGGATGCGCCGTTTCGGCCAGGTAGCCTCCAGCAACACGGTGAAGTAGGCCTCCAGTCCCTTGCGGATGAAGCTGCGGCCGTTCCACAGGAACAGGTTCTTGGCGGTCTGCTGGCTGATGGTGCTGGCCCCACGCAGGCGCCTGCCATCGTCGGCGGCGTCGATCGCGTCCTGGATCTGGTCGAAGTCGAATCCGTGGTGAAACGGGAATTTCTGGTCCTCACCGGCCACCATCGCCAGCGGTACCCAGGGCGAGACCCGGTTCCATGACACCCAGTGGTGGTGCAGGTGGAAATCCTTTTCGCCATGGACCCAGGCGCCGACCTGCCGTTCCATCATCACCGCCGAGGTCCATGGCGGCACGAAGCGCAGCACCAGCACGAACAGCCAGCTCAGGGCGACCCAGGCCAGGGCGAGCAGGCCGAGCCAGCGCAGCAGGCGGCGGAGGGCGGTTCGTGGGGGCATGGGCGGCGGCTTGGCACGAAAGCGTCGAGTATAAGGGGCACCCGTGGAGCAGCCGTTGAGGCGGCGCTGGCCGGCCCCATATCGCTGGGTTCAACGAATGACGAGAGCTTCCGTGGAAACCATTCTGGTCGAAGACGTGCTGCACCGTTTCCTGCTCGAGCGCGCCGGTGTCCGAGGGGTGCTGGTGCGCCTGGGGGCGTCCTGGCGCGAGGTCGCCGGGCGGGCCGACTATCCCGAAGCGCTGCGGTCGCTGCTGGGCCAGTCGCTGGCCGCCAGCGGGCTGCTGACCGGCAACATCAAGCTCGACGGCGCTTTGTCGATCGAGCTCAAGAGCGCCGGAGCGTTGCGCCTGCTGTTCACCGAGTGCACCGACCAGGGGCGCCTGCGCGGCCTGGCACGCTGGAACGATCCACTGCCCGAACCGCTGGTGCTGGCGCAGCTGCCCGGTGCGGTGATGGCGATCACCATCGGTTCGGCGGAGCGCGGCCAGCGCTACCAGGGGCTGGTGGACCTGCATCAGGCCGATCTTGCCGGTTCGCTGGAAGCCTATTTCGCGCAGTCCGAGCAGTTGCCGGCGCGTATCCTGCTGGCAGCCGACGGCGAGCATGCGGTCGGCCTGATGTTGCAACGCCTGCCGGGCGAGGGTGGGCACGATGCGGTCCAGGACGAGGACGCCTGGTCGCGCATCGAGCACCTGACCGCCACGCTGGGGGCGCGCGAGATGCTGGCGACGGCACCCGAGCAGTTGCTGTTCCGGCTCTATCACGAGGAGAGCGTGCGCCTGTTCGAGCCGCGCCCACTCGCCTTCGGCTGCAGTTGCACGCGCGAGCGGGTATCGTCGATGTTGCGGGCACTGGGGCGCGACGAGGTGGAGGCGGCACTGGCTGCACGCGACGGCGAGATCGAGGTGATCTGCGAGTTCTGTGCGCAGCGCTACACCTTCGACCGCATCGATGCCGAGCATCTGCTGAGCGGTCCGGCCGGCACGCAGACGGCGACCACCACGGCGCATTGACGCCGGGGCCGGCGGACGCTCAGTCCGCCGGCGGCAACAGCCGGGCGGGTGCCTCGGGCCCCAGCCAGTGCGAGGCGGGCTGGGCGCGCGAGAACAGGAAGCCCTGTGCGTAGCGGGTGCCGATGCGCAGCAGCGCCCCGCGCTGGTGTTCCTCCTCGATGCCCTCGGCGATCACCTGCATCTTCAGCGAGTCGGCCAGCACCTGGATGCCGCGGACCACGGCCAGGCCCTGGTTCTCCTCCAGCGCTGCCAGGTCGTGGGGAAGCTCGGTAATGAACGAGCGGTCGATCTTCAGCGTCTGGATCGGGTACTGGTGCAGGTAGCTCAGCGACGAGTAACCGGTGCCGAAGTCGTCCAGCGAGATCAGCACGCCCTGCTGGCGCAGGTTTTCCAGGATGCGCTTCACCTGCGGGGGATTCTCCAGCAGCGCGCGCTCGGTGACCTCGATGCGGATGCAACGGGTCGGCACGCCGTGGCGCTCCATCGCCGCCAGCAGTCGCAGGTCCAGGTCGGCCAGCCGGAAGTGCCGGCCGGACACGTTGATGCTGATGAAGCCCTCGCCGCGGGTCAGTGCGAGCGTCTGCGCAAACACCTGCTCGAAGATTTGCCAATCGATGCTCTCGGCGCAGCCGCTTTCCTCGGCGACGATCAGGAAGTCGCCTGGCGACAACAGGCCGCGGTCCGGATGGTTCCAGCGCAGCAGGGCTTCGAAGCCCACGATGCTGCCGTCGGCAATCGCCACCACCGGCTGGTAGAACGGCTCGAACTCGTTGCGCGACAGACCCCGCCGCAGGTCCCCTTCCATCTCCAGCAGCGACAGCGCTTCGTAGCGCAGGCGGTCGTCGAACAGGGCCGCGCGATGGCGACCGTCGTCCTTGGCGCTGTACATCGCTGCATCCGCATCGCGCAGCAGCTCTTCCGGCTGCTGGTAGTGCGGCGCCGGCAGTGCAATGCCGATCGAAGCGGAGGTGAAGATCTCCTTGATGCCAAGCCGGAACGGCGCCTGTAGCTGGGTGATGATGCGCTCGGCGATCTGCACCGCCATGGCCGGTTCGGTGATGCCGTCCAGCAGCACGGCGAACTCGTCGCCACCCAGGCGGGCGACCAGGTCGCGCGTCTTCAGGCAACCGCGGATGCGACCGCCGACCTGGAACAGCAGGTCGTCGCCGACCAGGTGGCCGACCGAGTCGTTGATCACCTTGAAGCGATCCAGGTCGATGAACAGCACCGCGAACAGGCGCTGCGGGTCCGTCTTGTACTGGTTGAGCGCGTGGTCGAGGCGCTGCAGCAGCAGCGTGCGGTTGGGCAGGCCGGTCAGCGAGTCGTGCAGCGTTTCGTACTTGAGGCGGCGCTCGACCCGCTCGCGCTCGGCGATCTGCTCGCGCAGGTCGCGGTTGGCCAGGGCCAGCGCACGCGTGCGCTCGTCGACGCGGCGCTCGAGGCTGGCGTAGGCCTGCTTCAGCGATTCGTTGGTGTGCTTGCGCTGCAGTGCGTTGGCGATGTGGTAGCTGACGAAGGTGAGCAGCTCCTGGTCGCGCGCCGTGTAGGTATGCTCCGGCGTGTAGCTCTGTACGGCCAGGACGCCCATGACCCGGTCGTTCCATACCAGCGGCACACCCAGCCAGCACACCGAGCGGGCGCCGAACTGGCTGATTTCGCCGATCGCTACCAGCCGGTCGACTTCCGCAGGGTCGGCCAGCAGCGGTTTGCCGTGGCGCAACACGTATTCGGTGGCGCCGCGGCCGTGCGAGCGGGGCGGGCGTACGGCGTCGACCTCGTCCACGGAATAGGGGAAGCTGATCTGCTTGCCGTCGTCGTCCAGCAGCGCGATGTAGAAATTGCGCGCGTAGATCAGCCCGCTGATGATCCGGTGCACGGCTGCGTAGAAGCCTTCCAGGCTCTCCGGCGCGCTGGCCATCTCGGCAATGCGGAACAGCGCCGCCTGCAGTCGCTCGCCGCGCTGGCGCTGCAGTACCTGCTGGCGCAGCACGCGGTTCGCTTCGCGCAGCGCGGCGGTGCGATCGGCGACCCGACGCTCCAGTTCGGCGTGGGCCGCCCGGCGCTCCAGCGCCGTCTGTACATGTTGGGCCACATAGCTGAGCAGCTCGCGGTCGTTCTGGGTATAGCGCGTGTCGCTGCGATAGCTCTGCATCACGATGCCGCCGACCACGCGCCCTTCGCGCAGCAGCGGAACGCCGAGCCAGTGCTCGCAGTTCGGTCCGATCGGTATCAGTCGCCCGGGCAATTGCTGCGACACCTCTTCGATCGATCCCATGATCGGCTGCCCGCCCTTGAGCAGGTTCCAGGTGAGGCTGTACTCCATCTCCCTCAGCGGCAGGCTCTCGCCCGGCGAGGGCGGGTCCTTGTCCATCGTGTCGACGTAGTACGGGAAGCGCACGCTTTCGGAAGCGTCGTCGTACAGCACGATGTAGAAGTTTTCCGCGTACATCAGGCTGCCGACGATGCCGTGCAGCGCGCGCATCATGTCCGGCATCGCGTGGTCGGAGCCGGCCTGCTCGGCGATCGCGTAGAGGGCACGCTGCAGGCGTTCGGCCATCGCCAGCCGGGAAATCGCCTCGTACAGGCGTGCGGTCTCGGCCAACTGCCGCAGCCGGGAGGTCACCACCCGGCCGAGCCAGGCAAGCTCGGCTTCCAGAGCCACCGGTAGCGGCATCGCCGGACACTCGAGGATCAGCGTGCGCATTCCCTGCGGGTCGTCGGCCAGATCGATCTGCCGCACGCCAGGATCGGGACTCCAACTGTCACCGTGCAGCCGCCAACGCAGGCGTCCCCCGATGCCCAGGCCACCGAGCAATCGCTCGCAGACGTCGACGACGCCGGCGGCGTCGGTCACGCTGAACAGCTGTTCGACCGCACCGTGCAGCACAAGCTGCCCGGAACCGGTCCGGCCGGATCCGCTCGCGCTCTGGGTGGGCACGAAGCTCATCTGGGATGGTGAACTCGACGTGAAAAATTACAGGCAGCCTTTATAGCTCGGCAGCCTCGCTTTGTCGCTGGCCCGATGCGCTGAGTCGCCGGAAACCAAGCGCGGTCACGGCGGTCCGATGCTGCGCCTGCCCGGTCCGTTCTGTGCGCCAAAGCGGCTTTTCAGTGCTGTTAGCAAAACGTAAAACGGGATATACTGAGCGCCACCTTTCATCCGGTGTGCTTTTTGCCGTCATGCGCCGTCCGCTCGCCCTTGCCGTGACCTTGCTGCTGCCGCTTGCTGCGGCTGGGCAGGTGTTGCCCGGCGATGGCCAGCGGTTAGCCAGCCAGTTGCTGTCCCGGCCGGCTGATCAGGTCGCCGAGGTGTCTCCGGGCGTGGTGGTTCCGCTCTGGCGAGGGGCCGATGGTCGCGTGCTCATGCTGGGTTCGGGCCAGCAGCCTGCCGGCAACGCCGCAGGATACGCCCCGCTGGCCTTCGGCATGATGGATGCCGGCGCGGTGGCTTCCAGCGGCCTGCGCTACCAGCTCACTCCGTCCGTGCAGGCGCACGCCGGTGTCACCGAACATTCCTGGGTCAACACCCCCTACCGTGTGCTGGGTAGCGAGGTCGGGGCGACGTACAACGCCGGCCGCTACAGCCTGGGCTTGAGCATGGGGGCCGATGCGGTCAGCAATGCCGCGCGCCTGCCGCGGGTGCTGCCGGGGGCGCTTCCTGGGGTGAATGGGTTGTCCTCGTTCGGTAGCAGCACGCAACTGAACGCACGTGGTCGCTTGGCGCTGGACGCCAGCAGCGGCATCGACCTCGGCGCCAGCGTGGGGCGCATTCATCTGCTGCCCGGCAACTTGATGGGCATCGACACACTCGACCAGAAGGCATTGAGTTTCTGAGTCGATCGCGGCCCCCTCAGCGGCAGCCTGGTGGGGCGGGTCATGCAGCCCTCTGCCGGTATTCCCGGTGCCTACAGCCCGGACCGCCGCTGGAGCAGCATCGATTTCGGGGTGACCTGGAAGCTTCCCTGGCAGGGCCAGTTGAGCGTGGGCGCGCAGAATCTGTGGTCGTCCGGCTCGTCGACCAACACTCCGGTCGGACCCGAGCCCGACCAGTCCAGGACACCCTACGTGCAGTACCACCAGGATCTCTGATCCCCCAGCATCGGTTCCGCGAAAAACGCCGTCGTTTTCGACGGCGTTTTTGCGTTCGGCGGCTTCCGGCCGTGGAGCTCAATGATCGCCGTTGCGGATGCGCACGTCGCCGCTGAAGCTCTCGACCACGATGCGGGCGCTACCACTTCCGACGGTGGCGTTCAGTTCGCTGCCCGGTCCATGTTCGTTGTGCTCGGTCGCGCCAAAAGCACTGCGCAAGTTGCCGCTGAAGCTGCTGGCGTGGATCGAGGTGGACACGTCGGGTGGTAGCGACACCTGGACGTCGCCGCTCATGCTGTCGATGTCCATCTTGCCGTCCGCGGCCATGCCGCCGGCCACGTCGAGATCACCCGACACCGTGCTGAGCGTGACTTTCTTCCATGGACCGCCATGCACCTGGATCTTGCCGGACACCGTTTCCAGCCGGGCTTCGTCGCCGAGCACCGGGGCGAGAATGTCGCCGCTGACGGTCTGCAGATCTGCCGTGTCCGCGTGCCCGGCCTGTTCGATGCTGCCGCTGACACTGTCCACGCTGAGCTTCGGTGTTCGTGCATTGATGCGGACGCGACCACTCACCGAGCTCACCTCGACCGTCCCACCGATGGTGCCGTCGATGCTCAGCGGGGCGCTGACTACGTTCACATCGAGCGATGCGCCGCGCGGTACCTGCACGTTCAACGTGCTCGGACCCATGGCGTTGTCGCTGCCCCAGTTGAGCAGCCCGGAGTGTCCCTGCGCGCGCACCTTGATCTCGAGATCATCGTCCGGCCCGGTGATCTCCAGCGGGCGTGCGCCATCGCCCAGCGTGCCGCCGACATGGACGGTATTCCGGTCCCAGGCGGTAACCGTGACCTCGCCCTTGATATTGCTGATCGACACGCGGACGTTCGGTGTCGCCGCGTGTGTGAGGTCCAGCGGGGTGTCGGCCCAGACGGCACCGGCGTGCAGTGCCGCCAGCAGGGTTAGATAACGTAATGACTTCATGGGGATGCTCCGGGATGTCAGCCCGCGTCGTGGCCCAGCTGACGCAGGCGTGATTGCTGTTGTTCGGTGCGCTGGAGCAAGCGCTGCAGTGCAGGCGAGTCGGGTGCCTGGGCAATGGCCTGGCGCAACTCGAGCTGGGCGGCACCCAATTCGATCGCGGCACCCGCCAGGCGGGGATCGTCAGGTTTCCAGTGGGCACCCGCGGCCAATTCCGTCGTCGCCGGGGCAACCGCCGGATGCAGCCGCGCCAGGCCGACCGCGAGGATGGTGATAGCCGCCAGCCCGGCAGCGAAGAGCCAGGGTGACGGCGACCGCGCGGAAGCGCGCTGTGGAGCAACGGACCCGCTGGCGTCGATCGCCTGCTCGATGGCCGCCCAGAGTTCACGCCGTGGTGCCTGCGGCTGGCGCAGGTCACGCAACCGGCGGCGCCACTCGAAATCGTTCATGCGGATTCTCCAAGAAGCTTGCGCAGCAGCCCGCGGGCGCGGTGCAACTGCGCCTTGGACGTTCCGACGGCCATGTCCAGTTCCTGGCTGATGTCCTCGTGCCTCCAGCCTTCGATGTCGTGCAGCACGAGCACCGCCCGTGCACGCGGCGGCACCTTGCCGACAGCACGTTCCAGTTCTTCGCGTTCGGCGGCGCAGAACGGCGTGTCGCCGTGTTCCGGAAGGGACTGCTCGTCGACGAATCCAACCGGGCTGGCACTGCGCGACCGGATGTCCATCAGCGCGACGTTGAGCGCCAGGCGGTACAGCCAGGTACCGAAGGCACTCTCGTGGCGGAACTCGGAGAGCTTCTGCCAGGCCCGGACGAACGCGTCCTGGGTGAGATCCTCGGCGCGGGCGTGGTCGTACCCGGCCAGTCGCAGGACCGCCCCGTAAACGCGGTCCACGTGACGCCGATACAGTCGCTGGAATGCCACCCGATCACCGTCGGCGGCGGCACGCACATCCTCCGTGTCGGGGGCAGGTGCGGTTGTCGCGGGCGTCATCGGGTATCCGGTGGCGAGGCAGGCAGTGCTCATCTTGCCAGCTTCGATGCACCGCCCGCGCAAACGGTTTGAATGGTCGGCCGGGCGCCGCAGCGGGCGACCGGCCGGGACTGGTCACGCCGAGGCAGCGCTGCGCCGTGGGCCTTCGGTCGCGCGTGCCAGTGCCGCGGCCACGCGTGCCTGCTCGCGCGTCAGCGCTTCGGGCAGACGCGGGGAAAACTCCTGCAGGTAGCTGCCGATTGCCGCCAGTTCTTCGCGCCAGCCGGCCTCGTCGATGGTCAGCAGCTCCTCGAGGCTCTCCCGCGGGATGTCCAGTCCGTCCAGTCGCAGCTCAGCCGGCGACGGCACGACGCCGACCGGCGTTTCCCGGCCCGCAGCGCGGCCTGCGACACGGTCGATCATCCACTCCAGTACACGCAGGTTGTCGCCGAAACCGGGCCACAGGAAGCGGCCGTCCCCGCCTTTGCGGAACCAGTTGACGTGGAAGATCGCCGGCAGCGTGGTGCCCGGCCGGTCGAACGACAGCCAGTGCGCGAAGTAGTCGCCGTAGTGGTAGCCGCAGAACGGCTTCATCGCCATCGAGTCGCGGCGCAGCACGCCGACGGCACCGGTGGCTGCTGCGGTGGTCTCCGAGCCCATCGCCGCGCCCATCAGCACGCCGTGGGTCCAGTCGCGGGCCTGCATCACCAGGGGCAGCAGCGACGGCCTGCGGCCGCCGAAGACGATGGCGCTGATCGGTACGCCCCGGGCATCTTCGGCCTTCTCCGACCAGGTCGGGCACTGCTTCGCGCTTACGGTGAATCGGGCATTGGGATGGGCGGCGGGACCGCTGGCAGGATCGTAGGGACGCCCCTGCCAGTCGGTAACGGGGGTGCCGGGCAGGCCCTCCCACCACGGCTGGTTGTCGGCGGTGACCGCCACGTTGGTGAAGATGGTGTCCCTGGCAATACTGGCTAGCGCGTTTGGGTTGCTGCCGGCACTGGTGCCCGGCGCGACGCCAAAGAAGCCAGCTTCCGGGTTGATCGCGTAGAGGCGGCCGTCTTCGCCCGGGCGCATCCAGCACATGTCGTCGCCCACGGTCCATACCTTCCAGCCCTCGCGGCGGTAGCCCTCGGGCGGGATCACCATGGCCAGGTTGGTCTTGCCGCAGGCGGAGGGGAAGGCGGCGGCCACGTAGTGCGTCTCGCCTTGCGGATTCTCGATGCCGACGATCAGCATATGTTCGGCCAGCCAGCCCTCGCGGCGGGCTTGGTGGCTGGCGATGCGCAGCGCATGGCATTTCTTGCCGAGCAGGGCGTTGCCGCCGTAGCCGGAACCATAGGACTGGATCGACAGCTCCTCGGGGAAATGCATGATGAACCTGCGCTCCGGGTCCAGCTCGCCGATGGAGTGCAGGCCCTTCACGAAGCTGCCCTCGCGCTCGATCCTTGCCTGTGCTGCGGCGCCCATGCGCGTCATCGTGCGCATGTTGACGACGACGTAGGGGCTATCGGTGATTTCCACGCCGCAGCGCGACAGCGGTGAATCGATCGGCCCCATGCAGTACGGCACCACGTACATGGTGCGACCGTCCATGCAGCCGTCGAACAGGGCGTCCATCTTCGCGTGCGCCTCGGCCGGGTCCATCCAATGGTTGTTCGGGCCGGCGTCCTCGGGCTCGGGGGTGCAGACGAAGGTGAGGTGCTCTACCCGCGCCACATCCGAAGGGTTGGAGCGGTGCAGGTAGCAGCCCGGGTGGGTCTGCTGGTTCAGCTCGATCAGGTCGCCGCTGGCCAGCATCTGCTGTACCAGCCCTGCGTACTCGGCGTCGGAACCGTCGCACCAATGGATGCGCGCCGGGCGCGTGCGCGCCGCCGTTTCGTTGACCCAGCGTTCCAATGCCTGCAGCGAACTCGCCATGTGCTCCTCACCGTGGTCTTGCCAGAAAAAGAAGCAATCACGGTAGTTTACGTACACTGGCATTGCAAGGATGGGTGCAACAAAAAACGGCGCCAAGGGGCGCCGTTTCGAGCAGGGGAGCAGCCTTCAGGCTGGAATCAGGGTGGCGATCATGTGTTCGACGTAGGCGTCGAACTCATCGTGGGTAATGCGTGGGAGGCCCAGGGTGAAGTTGAGCTGCAGGAAGCCTACATAGGCGGCATAGGTCAGCCGGGCCCGGTTGAGCGCTTCGGCTGGTGGCATGCCGGCTTCCCGGTAGGCGGTGTTGAGAAACTCCATGCGCCGCTGCGAGACGCGGGCCATCACCGGCACTACCTGTGGGTGGTCGAGCGCCTTGAGCAGGGCGGCGTAGACACGGTGGGGCTGCAACTCGTGTGCGACGCGGCGGAACAGCTCGGGAAGTCGCACGCGAGGGTCCGGGATCGCCTCGATCTGGCTGATGACTTCGCGTTCGCCATACAGCTCCCACCGTTCCAGCGCTGCCTGCACGAGCGCTTCGCGGGTGCGGAAGTGCCAATAGAAACTGCCCTTGGTGACCCCCAGCTGCCGGGCAAGGGCCTCGACGGCCACAGCGTTGACGCCCTGCTCGGCGATCAGCTTCAGGGCGGCCTCTTCCCAATCCTCGGCGCTGAGGCGGGTCCGTTCAGGTTTGGCGTTCGCATTCATCTGCGTATGGTAGCCCGCGCCCCCCTCTGTGCAATGTGCGACGCGCCATGCCTGGCCCTGGCTCAGCACGTCACTTCTGGGGTGTCCGATCCATGTTGCATCGCGGGTTGACGCCGGGTTCCGGCAAAATCCATACTCATGCGTATGTTGAAAAACGATTCCCTTACCGCACGCCTCAAGACTTCCGACGGCCTCGAGCTGGCGGTGGAGGTCCGCGGCGCTGCCGACGGTCCGGTGCTGCTGTTCGCCCACGGCTTCGGCCAGACCCGTGGCGCGTGGGCGGGCAGTGCGTCGGCGTTGGCCGCCGAAGGTTGCCGGTGCGTGAGCTTTGACAGCCGCGGTCATGGTGAGAGCGACCGCGTGTCCGGCGGCGACTATCACATCGAGCAATTCGCGACCGACCTGGCGATGGTGGCCGACTCGCAGCCGGAAGCGCCGATCCTGGTAGGCGCCTCGATGGGCGGGCTGCTCGGGCTGGTGGTCGCTGGCGAGCGGCAGCCGTCCCCCTTCCGCGCATTGGTGCTGGTGGACATCACGCCGCGCTGGGAGGCGGCTGGCGTGGAGCGGATTCTCGCTTTCATGCAGGCGTATCCGGACGGCTTCGCGGACTACACGCATGCAGCCGAGGCGATTGCGGCCTACATGCCGCAGCGGCGCGAACGAAAGACCGAAGATCAGCTCAGGCCGCTGCTGCGCGCCGGTGCCGACGGCCGCCTACGCTGGCATTGGGACCCGGCGCTGCTGGCCGGCGTGGTCAGCGACAGCGAGCGCTACCAGCCGCGGCTGATGGCCGCCGCCGCGAAGGTGGACGTGCCGGTGTTGCTGCTCTCCGGCGGACGCAGCGACGTGGTATCGCGCGCCACCGTCGATGAATTCCTGCAACTGGTACCGCATGCCCGGCACATCGAGCTGCCGGCGGCCACGCATATGCTGGCGGGCGATGCGAACGACGCATTCACGCGCGAGATCGCAACGTTCGTCCGCGACCTGGATCGCCGCGATGTCCGTTCGGACGTCGTGGCCGGTTGAACCACAAATACCAACCTGCAACGAGGGTGCCGAGATGTCCGTGTTACTGACCCTGCTGGCCGCGCTGGTCGCCACCGGCGCCTGTGCCTACCACCGTACCGGCCTGCGTACGTGGGCGATTGCCGCCGCCGTCGCGACCCTGGTGGTCGGCGTGCTCGCCGGCGCTCCGGTGACCACCGTGGTGTTGTTGATCATTGAGGCGGCGATCGCCGTGCCGTTGCTGATGCCGGCGTTCCGCCACCGCCAGATCAGCGCGCCGCTGCTGAAGATGTTCGCCAAGGTCACGCCCAGATTGTCCGACACCGAGCAGACCGCGCTGGAGGCCGGCACGGTCGGTTTCGAGGGCGAGTTGTTCTCCGGCAAGCCGGACTGGCACGAATTGCTCAAGCAACCCAAGCCCGAGTTGAGCGTGGAAGAGCAGGCCTTCCTCGACGGTCCGGTCGAGCAGCTGTGCTCGATGATCGACGACTGGCAGATCACCCACGAGCTGGGCGACCTGCCACCGGAAGTCTGGGAATTCATCAAGAAGCACAAGTTCTTCGGCATGATCATTCCCAAGCAGTACGGCGGCCTGCAGTTCTCCGCGCTGGCGCATTCGGCGGTGCTGCAGAAGCTGGCCACGATGTCGGCGACGGTTGCTTCGACCGTGGCCGTGCCGAATTCGTTGGGTCCGGCCGAGCTGCTGCTGCACTACGGCAGCGACGAGCAGAAGAACTATTACCTGCCGCGCCTGGCCGTGGGCGAGGAGATTCCCTGCTTCGCACTGACCGGCCCCTATGCCGGGTCCGATGCCACCTCGCTGCCGGACTACGGCATCGTCTGCAAGCAGATGGTGGATGGCGTGGAGACGCTGGGCGTCAAGCTCACCTTCGACAAGCGCTACATCACGCTCGCGCCGGTCGCCACCGTGGTTGGCCTGGCCTTCCGTATGTACGACCCCGAGCACCTGTTGGGCGACAAGGAGGATCTCGGCATCACCCTGGCGTTGCTGCCGCGCTCGACGCCGGGGCTGGAGATCGGTCGTCGGCACTTGCCGCTGAACATCCCGTTCCAGAACGGCCCGGTGCACGGCAAGGGGGTATTCGCGCCGCTGTCCACGCTGATCGGCGGCCCCCACATGGCCGGCCACGGCTGGCGCATGCTGGTCGAGTGCCTGTCGGTGGGACGCGCGATCTCGCTGCCGTCCAACGCCACCGGTGGCGTGCGTATGGCGGTCGCCGCGACCGGCGCGTACTCGCGCATGCGCAAGCAGTTCGGCCTGGCGGTGGCCCGTTTCGAGGGTGTCGAGGAGGCGCTGGCGCGCATCGGTGGGCTGACCTATGCCACGGCGGCGCTGTCGCGCGCGACGGCGGCGGCGGTCGACCGCGGCGAGAAGCCGGCGGTGCCTTCGGCGATCGCCAAGTACCACGCTACCGAGTGGGGGCGCATGGTAGCCGGCGACTCGATGGACGTGCACGGCGGCAAGGGCGTGCAACTTGGGCCGAAGAACTACGCCGGCCGGGCCTGGCAGGGTGTGCCGATCGCGATCACGGTGGAGGGCGCGAACATCATGACGCGCAGCCTGATGATCTTCGGGCAGGGGGCGATCCGCTGTCATCCCTACGTGCTGAAGGAAATGCAGGCGTTGTCCATCGCCGACTACGGCGACCGCCTGAAGGCTTTCGACCGCGCGCTGTTCGGCCACATCGGCTTCGGCATCTCCAATGCGGTGCGCAGCTTCGTACTGGGCCTCACCGGTTCGGCGATCGGTGACACCGCCGGCGACGCCTACACCCGGCGCTATTACCGCAAGCTCAACCGCTACTCCGCCGCGCTGGCGCTGTGCGCCGACGTGTTCATGGGCGTGCTGGGTGGCAAGCTGAAGTTCAAGGAGAAGCTGTCTGCCCGCCTCGGCGACGTGCTCAGCTACCTCTACATCGCCAGCGCCATGCTCAAGCGCTACGAGGACACCGGCCGCCCCGAGGCGGACCGTCCGCTGCTGGCCTGGGCGTTCCATGAGTGCGTGTGGCGCATGCAGATGGCGCTGGATGGAGCGATCCGCAATTTCCCGGTCAAGCCGGTGGGCTGGCTGCTGCGCGTGCTGGTGTTTCCGCTGGGGCGTCGCGAAGTGCCGCCTTCCGACCGCCTGGGCCGCCGCGTTGCGGCGATCATCACCGCACCGGGCGAGGCGCGCGACCGTCTCACCGAGTGGGCCTACCTCACGCCGACGGCAAACAACACGGTGGGCCGCATGAACGCACTGCTTCCCGATGTGATTGCCGCCGAGCCGGTGGAGCGCAAGTTCCTCAAGGCGCAGAAGGGCGGCCAGTTCGTCTCGCACGAGTACAACGAACAGCTGCAGGAGGCGGTGAGGGCGGCAGTGATCACCGAAGGCGAGGCGGCCCTGCTCAAGCGTGTGCGTGAGGGCACATTCGAGTTCATCTCGGTCGACGATTTCGACCCGAAGGAGCTGCGTGCCGCGGTGGTGCGCAGCGAGTCGGCGCCGAGGGGTCTTGCCGACGCGGCGTAGGCCGTTGCCGGAACGACAGGTAGACAGCGGCCCCTCGGCCGCTGTCGTTTTTATGGGAGGGACATCATGTCGTCGAGCGTGCTCGCGCTGTACCGCCGGATCACCCGCTGGCCCCTCGGCCACTGGCTGTTCTCACGTGCGGTGTGCCTTCGCGCTCCCTATTTCGCGTCGATCGCGCCGCGCTTCATCGCATTGGAGCCCGGGCGTTGCGTGGTGCGCATCCACGATCGCCGCCGCGTGCACAACCATATCGGCACGGTGCACGCCATCGCGCTGTGCAATATGGCCGAGCTGAGCGCCGGGGTGATGACCGACGCCACCATTCCGGCTTCCATGCGCTGGATTCCCCGCGGGATGGTCGTGGAATATCTGGCCAAGGCGACCGGTACCATGTACGCCACGGCTACGCCGGAGGCGCCGGCTGAGGAAGCGACGTCCGGCCATGTATGGCCGGTGTGTGTCAGCGTGCGCAACCATGCCGGCGAGGAGGTATTCCGCGCCCGCATCGATATGTGGGTGTCGCCACGTCGCAGCCGCTGAGCATCAGCCGCGGCGACGCCATGCCGGCGCAACGATCGAGCCACGCCGGACGGCAAGCCCGATCAGGACCAAGGTGCACATCGTGCACATGGCGAGCGCCACCACCGACGCCTCCGCACCGAACACGCCGCCGCTCAACCAGTCCGGCCCGGAGCGGGCGGAGACCAGCCACCCATCGACCGCCATCCCCGAGACGGGGATGCCGTAGATCGTTCCCTGGGCGAAGTTCCACGCCGCGTGCACGCCCATGCACAGCGGCAGCGAACGGCTGACCTGATAGATCATGCCGAACAGCAGACCTGCCTCGATCGCGATGGCGGCGGAGCTCCACAGCGTGGCGCCCGGGTTGGAAATGTGCACTGCGCCGAAGAACAGCGCCGACACCACCAGCGCCGACCACGTGCCCAGGCCCTCTTCGACGATCCGGAACAGCACGCCGCGGAACATGATTTCTTCGCCGATGCCGGCACCCAGCCCGGCCTTCAGCAATGCCGGCAGCCAGGCCGCCTGGGCGTTGACGCCGTTGACGTGGTAGCTGCCAAGCAGCCACAGCGCCCCGACCACCGCACTGAACAGCACCGTGCCAGCGACGATACCCGTCAACCCGTCCGGCGCCACGCGCCGCAAGGCCAACTCTTTCGGCCGGCGCCGTTCGATCCCGTGGACCAGCACCAGGTATGCGACCAGGGAAGGGATCGCGCGCAGCGCAAATTGCAGCCATCCGACGACCACCGGCGATGCGCCCTTCATGGTCAGCCCGAACGCGTGCAGCACGATCACCAGGCCCTTGGTAGCCGCCCACGTGAGGGCCATGAAGATCACGATCCGCGCCAGCGGCGAAAAGAGCAGCCAGCGCTGCCAACGCGGTTTGTCGGCGGGCGTGGAAAAAGCGAGCGAAGCGGTCAACATGCGGTAGGGCCCCTGGGTGGAAGCGCGCATGCTAGCAACGGCGTGCCAGGGCGTATCCCCTGCCTGATGGCAGGGGATCGGGCAACGCAAGAGCCTGGCACAGCGGCGCTACGGTCCGCCCGCGACTACCGACTCAGGCGTCCACCGCAGCAGCGTGCTCCCGTGTCGCCGAGAAGCGCACTTGCGGCCAGCGCTCCTGTGCCAGCTGCAGGTTGACCCGCGACGGGGCGATGTAGACCAGTTCGCCGGCCGCGTCGATGGCCAGGTTCATCGCGTTCTTCTCGCGGAACTCCGCCAGCTTCTTCTCGTCGTCGCAGTGCACCCAGCGGGCGGTCGACACGCTGACCGGCTCGAAGCTGGCGTCGACGTTGTACTCGTCCTTCAGCCGGTAGGCCACCACGTCGAACTGCAGCACGCCGACCGCGCCCAGGATCAGGTCGTTGGACATCAGCGGACGGAAGAACTGGGTAGCGCCTTCCTCCGACAGCTGGGCCAGGCCCTTCTGCAGGGCCTTGGCCTTGAGCGGATCGCGCAGGCGCGCGCGGCGGAACAGCTCCGGCGCAAAGTTGGGGATGCCGGTGAAGCTCAGCATCTCGCCCTCGGTGAAGGTGTCGCCGATAGTGATGGTGCCGTGGTTGTGCAGGCCGATCACGTCGCCCGGGTAGGCCGTCTCGACGATCTCGCGATCGCTGGCCATGAAGGTGAGCGCGTTGGCGATGCGCACCTCCTTGCCGGTGCGCGGCTGCACCATCTTCATGCCGGCGGTGTAGGTGCCGGAGCAGACCCGCATGAAGGCCACGCGATCGCGGTGCGCCGGGTCCATGTTCGCCTGGATCTTGAACACGAAGCCGGTCAGCTTCTCCTCCTCCGGCAATACCTCGCGGGTCAGCGTGCCGCGCGGGCGCGGCGAGGGTGCGTGCTCGACGAAGAAGTCCAGCAGCAGTTGCACGCCGAAGTTGTTCACGGCCGAGCCGAAGAACACCGGGGTGAGCTTGCCGGCGAGGTACTGGTCCAGGTCGAATGCCGGCGCGGCGCCCTGCACCAGCTCCAGCTCCTCGCGCAGTTCGGCCATTGCCTCGGCACCGACCGCTTCTTCCAGGCCGGGTGCGTCCAGGCCCTTGAAGATGGTCGAGTCCTGCCGGGTGAAGTTCTTGCCCGGTTCGAACAGGTGCACCTCGTCCAGCACCAGGTGGTACACGCCCTTCAGACGCTTGCCCATGCCGATCGGCCAGGTCACCGGCGCGCAGGCGATGCCCAGCACCGATTCCACCTCGTCCATCAGTTCGATCGGCGAGCGGCCCTCGCGGTCGAGCTTGTTGATGAAGGTCATGATCGGCGTGTCGCGCAGGCGGCAGACCTCCATCAGCTTGATCGTACGCTCCTCCACGCCCTTGGCGCAGTCGATCACCATCAGCGCCGAGTCCACCGCGGTGAGCACGCGGTAGGTGTCCTCGGAGAAGTCC
>JABLTH010016079.1_pt1 | contig 24622 bp, 23 predicted proteins | sample 7875711 | NCBI WGS metagenome assembly JABLTH01 (sample SAMN14941262, study PRJNA633318) | bioreactor metagenome | isolation source: bioreactor | place: China | collected 2019-03-05 | reverse complement strand
TCGTCGACCAGCGACCAGGAGAGCGGCGTTCCGCGCGCGATCGCGCCGCGCGCGCGCCGCCCGAGGACCTCGGGAAGGTGCCGCGGCGGCAGGCCGTGGCCGGGGCGGATCGAGCGCAGGTTCTGCTGCGTGAAGGTCTCGCCGGGCGCCATGTCGGCGACGACGTACAGCGACCGGCGCAGCGCGCGCATCGCCAGCTCCGACTCCTCGGGCGCGTAGTGGATGGCGCCGAGGGCCGCGAACGCCGCGGCGGCGTCCTCGACCAGGCGTGCGAGCTCGTCGGGCTCGAGCGAGAACGCGGCATCCGGGCCGCCGTCGGCGCGGCGCAGCGTCGCGTGCTTCTCGATCACGCACGCTCCGAGCACCGTCGCCGCGACCGCGACGGTCGTGCCGAGCGTGTGATCGGAGAGGCCGACCGGGACGCCGAAGCGCTGCGCCATGTCCGGGATCGTCCGCAGGTTCGAATCTTCGACCCGGGAGGGATAGCTCGAGACGCAGTGGAGCAGGGCGACCTCGCGCGCGCCCGCGGCGCGTGCCGCCGCGATCGCCTCGGCGATCTCCTTCCCGTCGGCCATGCCCGTCGAGAGCAGAAGCGGCTTGCCGGTCGCCGCTGCGGCCGCGATCAGCGCGGGGTCGACCAACTCGAACGACGCGATCTTGTACGCCGGGCAGCCGAGGCTCTCGAGGAGCGACACGGCGCTCGCGTCGAAGGGCGACGAGAAGGCGGCGATCCCCAGCGCGCGCGCACGTTCGAAGAGCGCGGCGTGCCACTGCCAGGGCGTGTGCGCTTCCTGGTAGAGCTCGTACAGGCGCCTTCCGCGCCACGGCCCGCTCTCGAGGACGAAGCCCGGTCCGGTGTGATCGATCGTGATCGTGTCCGGCGTGTAGGTCTGGAGCTTCACCGCGTCGACGCCCGCGCGGGCGGCCGCATCGACGATGGCGAGCGCGCGCTCGAGGCCCCCGAGATGGTTCGCCGAGAGCTCGGCGACGACGTACGGCCGATGGCCGGGGCCGATCCGGCGCCCGGCGATGCGGATCTCGGCGGTCACAGCAGGACGTATTCCTTCTGGCCCACGTCGCTCTGCTCGCGGGCGCTTCGCCGCTCGCGCGTGCGGAGGAACGGGCGGTCGGCATCGACGAGCGGGATCCGCGCCTCCTCGACCCCCGGGTCGCTCCGATGGTTCGCGACGCTGTCTGCGGTGCGCCAGGCGCCGGACGCGTCGCGCTCCCAGATCGCCGGGTCGCGCATCGGCTCGATCGCCGCCAGCAGCTCCGCCTCGGTCATCCCGACGCTGCGGAGAAACACGTCCGTGTCGGAGGGGCGAACGTGGTCGTAGCGGGCGACCATCTCGATCGCGCGCTCCCGCGTCATGCGGCCGTGGCGGACCTCGTTCGAGGCGTCGTCGGTGGCCCGCCCGTAGCCGAACTTCAGGTACTTCAGGTAGTCGTGGAGACCGCTCGCGTGGATGTCGTCGATCTTCGCGTAGAGGTTGAAGGTGCGCTCGCGCGACTGCGCCGTCTCGAAGCCGAGCTTCTCGATCACGAACTCGGCCTGCGCGCGCCCGTCCCACGGCATGAAGTTCGAGAGGTAGATCCCGCGCACGCCGACGCGCTCGAGGTCCTCGTCGGAGGGGTAGAAGAACGGCGCGAGGTCGTACGGCGTGAGCCCGCAGTCGGCGTCGAGCAGGAGATCCTCGGGCTCGAACCCGCGCATCGAGTGCTCCTGCCGCTTCTTCTTGGTGAACTCGACGAAGTCGTCGACGTTGTACATGCCGACGAGCTCCGAGAAGCCCTCCTCGCCCCAGATCACGAGCGGAACGTCGTACTGGACGGCGGCACGGATCGGGAACGTCATGATTCCTGCGTGGTAGTGCCACGTGACGTCGCCGACGCGGAGCAGCATCGCGCGCGCGATTCGCTTCGCCGATCCGGGCGCGGTCGTGAAGCGGAGCAGATTGCAGTCCATGCGCTCGACGAGATTCGTGAGGTTCCGGATCCCGAGCGGCGTGTTGAAGGCGTGGTTGTAGCTCACGAGGAGAGGGTTGAGCCCGTAGCGCTCCCTGACCGTGTACACCTGAAAGTGGCTGTCCTTGCCGCCCGAGACCGGGACGATGCAGTCGAACGGGCTGCCCTTCTCCCGCTGCCGCGCTCGGTACTCGTCGAGCAGGTCGCGCAGCCGGCGCTCACGCTCGCTCCAGTCGATGCGGCCGAGGTGGATCGTCCGGGCCTCGAACGACCGGCATCCGGAACACACGCCCTGCTCGTCGAGCACGATGCCGGGCTTCGCGTTGGCCGGGTAGACGCAGCGCTTGCAGTAGTCCATGCGGGAGCTCCCGGTCGTTCGTGAGATGGGGGCGCGTCAGAAGGGCGCATAGCGCGGGCGCCGGGGCATGGCGATCTTGTAGAAAGTGCTCTCGCGAACGGGGAGCCCTGCCCGGGCCATGTGCTCCTTGGCCTTCTTCGTGCTGTGCTCAGTGTAATGAAAGATGTTTCCGGCGGCGACGGCCTGCGCGTGGCCGAGGCGAACGCCGTCGACGAGATGATCCCAGCTCCCGACGCCGCCGAAGGCGATGACCGGCGCGTCGACGGCCTGGCTCACCATGCGGACGAGATCGAGGTCGTAGCCTCGCTTGTCGCCGTCGTGCTCGATCTCGTTCACGAGGATCTCTCCGGCGCCGAGCGCGACGCCCTCGAGCGCCCACTCGCGGACGTCGCGCCCGCTCGGCACGCGGCCCCGCCCGCCCATGGCTTCGTAGCCCGACGGCATCTGCGCGCTGCGCCGGGCGTCGATCGAGAGCACGACGCACTGGCGGCCGAAGTGCTCGGCGATCTCGGAGATGAGCTGCGGCCGTGCGAGCGCGCCGGTGTTGAGCGTGATCTTGTCCGCGCCGGCTCGCGTATAGCGCCGGACGCGGTCGAGGTCGTCGATCTTGCCTCCGACGGTGAGCGGGACGAAGCAGCGGCGCGAGAGCCCGTCGATGATCGCCTCGAAGCGGTCGAGGTGCCGGTCGTCGGCCGAGATCTCGAGGACGATGATCTCGTCGACGGCCCAGCTATTGAAGAAATCGACCGCGGTGAAGGCGCTTCCGACGTCGTTGGTCGGGCGGAACCGGCGCGTCTGCACGACGTGGCCGTTGTGGACGAGCAGGCTCGCGATCAGTCGGGGTTTGGGGTTCGCGGCCATGGTCATCCGCCGAGGAAGGTTTCGAGCAGCTTCATTCCGGCGAGCTGGGACTTCTCGGGATGGAACTGCACGGCTGCGACGTTGCCGGTCTCGAGCGCAGCGCAGAATCGCACGCCGTAGTCGCAGATTCCGGTCGCGATGCCGGCGGTGTCCGAGAGCGGCGCGTGGAATTCGTGGACGAAGTAGAAGTCGGACGGCGAGCCGAGGCCGGCGAGCAGCGCCGACGACGGCGCGATCTCGACCGCGCTCCAGCCGACGTGGGGAACCTTCGGATGTCCCTCGCCGGACGGAAACCGGACGACGGTGCCGCCGATCCAGCCGAGGCCGGCCGCCGAGCCTTCCTCGCTCCCGGAGAACAGGAGCTGCATGCCGAGGCAGATCCCGAGAAAGGGGACGCCGGCCTCGCGGACGCGGCGCTCGAGCGCCTCGGCGTGCCCGCGCGCGACGAGGCCCGCCATGCCGGCGTCGAACGAGCCGACGCCGGGCAGGACGATGCGGCCGACGCCGGCGAGCGCCGCGCCGGTCTCGGCGACTGCGACGTCGACATCGAAACACGAGAGTGCGTTCACGACCGACCGGATGTTGGCGAGGCCGTAGTCGATCACGCCGACGCGGCGCGCAGCGGGCGTCACAGCCGCATCTCGAGGCCGGCGTTCCGGAGAAACGACTTCACCTTGTGGATGTTGTTGTCGGAGAAGACGAGCATCGTTCCGAGCGCGACGGCGTCGGCGCCGGCCCGGAGCGCGGCCGCGACGTGCTCGAGCGAGCCCGCTCCCCCTTCGAGGATGATCGGCACGTCGACGCACGCGGAGGCGTCGGCGAGCAGGTCGAGGTCGAAGCCGGTGCGCCGCCCCTCGCGATCGACCGCCAGCAGGCGCACCTCGCCGGCGCCCTCGCCGACGCCGCGGCGAAGCCACTCGTCCCAGGAGGGAGAGGCGACGGGGCGGTGCGTGCGGTGGTCGTAGACGAGGCGGCCGGCGGGCGTGCGCACGACGTCGACGCCGAGCACGACGGCCTGCGCGCCGAAGACGTGCGCGAGCTGGCCGATGAGAGCGGGAGAGGCGAGGGCGGTGCTCGTGAGGCACAGCTTGTCGGCGCCGGCCTCGAGGCAGCGGTGCGCGACGTCGAGGCTGGCGATCCCGCCTCCCACGGTGAGCGGCATGAAGCACGCACGCGCCACCGCGGCGAACGAGGCGAAGTCGGGGTCTCGCCCGTCGCGGCTCGCATCGATGTCGAGGAGGATGAGCTCGTCGGCTCCCTGCGCATCGTGAACGCGCGCGGTCGTGCTCGGGCTCCCGGCGTCGCGGTGATCGGCGAACGCAGCGCCCTTCACGAGCCGTCCGCCGCGAAGCAGGAGGCTGGGGATGATCCGCTTCAGCACGGGGCGGCTCCGGCCTCGCTCACGGCGCCCACGCGAGGAAGGCGCGCAGCAAGCGCAGCCCGTTGATCTGCGATTTCTCGGGGTGGAACTGGGTCGCGAAGACCGTCCCGTCGAGGACCGCGGCGACGAGCGGCTGCTCGTAGCGGGTGAGCGCCGCCACGGCGTCGGAGCTCGCCGGGACGAGCGTGTAGGAGTGGCAGAAGTAGAAGGTCCGCATCCGCTCCGGCGACTCGAAGAGATGGCGCGCGCGTTCGGCGGGCTCGGCGACGTTCCAGCCGACGTGAGGCACGCGCGCGCAGCGAACGCCGGCGTCGCGCAGGTGGACGACGTCTCCCCCGAGCCAGCCGAGTCCGGACGTGCAGCCGAACTCGAGGAGCCGCTCGGCGAGGAGCTCCATCCCGAGGCAGATGCCGAGCATCGGCCGGCCCTTGCGGCGCACGGCCTCGGCCATCGCCTCGCCGAGGCCCGAGCGGCCGAGGCGCTCGGCGGCGGGCGCGGCGGCGCCGACGCCGGGCAGGACGAGCCGGTCGGCCGACAGTACGGCCTCGGGCTCGCGTGCGACGGTCGCGTCCACGCCGGCGGCTCGGAGAGCATTGCGCACGGATTCGATGTTGCCGGCGCCGTAGTCGACGATGACGACCTTCATCGAACGCCGGCGATCAACGGGGGATGGCCTTGTCCTTCTCGGGGTCTCCGGTGACGCGCGGCCAGAGCGCGAAGTCCTTCGGGACCCAGGCGTTGCAGCGCTGCCGGCACTCGTCGCACGAAGGCATTTCGTGCGGCGCGACGACGTGCGGCTCGATCAGCTCGAAGAACGCCTTCTCGGTGATGCCGAGGTAGTCGAGGAACAGGTCGAGGGCGGCCGGACGACGGCCATCGAACTCCGCGACGAGCTCTACGCCCTCCTCGCGGGTCTTCCGGCCGTTTCGGATGTCGATCGAGACGAGGTGCGTCGTTCGGCCGAACCCGCGCTTCAGATACTTGATGTAGTCGCGGACGCCCTGCAGGAAGCACTCGATCTTCTCGTAGTCGTACTCCGGCGGAACGCCCTCGACCTGATCTCCCTGCCATCCGAGCTCGCGCTTGATGATCTGCACCTGCTTCTTCACGTCCCAGGGGACGTACGAGCCGAGCAGGATCGACCGGACGCCAGCGAGCTGGTCGGCCGGCGGGTAGGTGTAGGGGAGCAGGTCGCGTGCGGTCACGGGATACGTCGAGATCGTGTCGTCGAGCATCCCGAGCATGTCTTCGGCGTTGATGCCGAGGTTCACGAAGGCATTGAAGCGGCGCTCGTCGACCTCCTCCTCCTCGTCGTAGCGGTAGAACGACGCGTACTCCGCCGTGGGCTCGCCCCAGATGACCAGCGGGGTCCGCTGCCAGATCGAGACCCACATCGGGTAGGAGAAGATCCCGGTGTGACAGTGCCAGCAGAAGTCGCCGCGCCGGCGCAGCGATTCGAACATGAGCTTCCGGACGACCTGCCAGTTCGGCGTGAAGTGGTGCACGTCGACGCCGAGGGTCCGGAACGTTCGCAGGCTGTTCTCCTGCACCGTCCGCCGCAGGAAGCCGTGGTCGAAGCGGACGACGAGCGGGCGCAGCTTCTTCACCCGAACCAGATACCAGAGCGTGTAGGTCGAGTCCTTCCCACCCGAGAAGGGGACGATGCAGTCGTAGGGGTGCTTTCCGCGGTGTCGCTCGATCAGCGCATCGAGCGCCCGGCCGCGTTCGTCCCAGTCGATCTGCGAGTGCTTGTACTCGATCTGCCGGCAGACCGAGCACACGCCCTCGTCGTCGAACGTCAGCGACTCGGCGGTCTCGGGCAGCACGCACCGCGTGCACGTTCTCATCGGCGTTCCTTCCCCGGGGAGCGCGGCGCGGGCCGCAGCTTCCCCATCAGGATCTCGTCCGTTCTTACCCCCTCGCAGAGCCGGGCGCCACGGAGGCGGCCCTCGACCGAGAATCCGGCGCGCTCGAAGGCGCGGCGTGAGCCCTCGTTGTCCGCGTAGATGCCGGCCTCGAGGCGCTCGAGCCCGAGCGCGCCGAACGCGTGCTCGGCGACGGCGGTGATGGCCTGGGTCGCGAGGCCCTTGCCCCAGAACTCGACCGGCCCGATGGCGATGCCGACCGGGGCGGAGAGGTGCCGGCGATCGATCGGGCCGAGCTTGATGTTGCCGACGTGGCGGTCCGGCTCGCTACGGGCGTAGAGCCCGAGGAGGAGATCGTCCGCGCTGGTGTTCATGCGCTCGATGTACGCCACGAGCCCGGCTTCGTCCGGCGGCGCGAAGCGGACCTCGAGGTAGCGGGTCACCCGCGGATCGCGGAGCCACGCGGCGTAGGGGCCTCGCGCCGCGCGGGCGTCGAGCGAGCGCAGCACGAGGTCGCGCGTCTCGAGCGGCTCGGCGAGCAGCACCCTCAGCCCCGGACCGCGAAGACCGGGCGGATCACCGGGCAGCCGAGCCCGGCCTCGACGTTGCCCTTGCGAACGGCTTCGCTCACGGCGGCGAGAGCGCGATCGTACGCGCCGAGGACGAGCGCGAGGTCTTCCTCATCGTGCGCGTAGCAGACGTTGTGCGAGCCCGTCGTGAGAACGCCGCCGCGGAGCAGCTCGCGCAGCAGCAGCGTCTTCACGGCCTCTTTGGGCTCGCCCGAGGGCGTGTCGCCGAAGCCGAGCAGCGTCCACGCCGGAATTCCCGCGACGGAGATCGTGCCCGCCAGCCCGTGCGTCTCGACGAGCCGGCGAACGCCGTCCGCGAGCGCTTCGCCCTTTCGCCACAGCGCGTCGACCACGCGCAGGGCGCGCATCTTTCGCAGCGTCGCGAGCGATGCGGCGAGCGACAGCGTCTCACCGCCGAACGTCGAGGAGAAGAAGATGTGCTCCATCTCCGACATGAGATCCGCGCGTCCGACGACGGCCGAGATCGGCATTCCGTTGCCCATGCTCTTGCCGAAGGCCGCGAGGTCGGGCGTGACTCCGTAGCGCGCCTGCGCGCCGCCGAGGTGGACCCGGAAGCCGGTCACGATCTCGTCGAAGATGAGCAGCGCGCCGTGCGAATGCGTCAGATCCCGGAGCGCGTCGAGGTGGCCTTCCGGCGGCTCGGCGGCCCCGACGGTCTCGACGATCACGCCGGCGAACTCGTTCGGGTGCGTGCGGAGCAGCGCCTCGAGAGCCTCGAGATCGAGGAAGGGAAAGCGGTGCGTGAGGGCTCGCACGGCGCCCGGGACGCCCTTGTGCCGCGCCGTCGCTCCGATGTACCAGTCCTGCCAGCCGTGGTAGCCGCCCGCGGCGATTCGGTCGCGGCCCGTGGCGGCGCGAGCGATCCGCACGCACGCCGACGTCGCATCCGATCCGTTCTTTCCGAAGCGCACCCTCTCCGCGCACGGGATCAGCTCGACGAGCAGCTCGGCGAGCTCGACCTCGAGCTCCGTCGCGAGGCTGAAGCTGATTCCGTTCTCGAGCTGGGCCCGGATCGCGGCGTCGACGTCGGGATCGCGATAGCCGAGGACGACCGGCAGCAGCCCGCCCACCAGGTCGACGTACTCGTTTCCGTCGACGTCCCAGACTCGCCCGCCGCGGCCGCGGGTGAGGAACAGCGGCGCATGGCCCTTCGGATACTGCGTCCAGCTCTTGCTGAAGGTCTGCGAGCCGAGGGGAATCACCTTCTCCGCGCGCGCGAGCAGCGCGTTCGAGCGGGCGTAGCGGTCGTCGCCGGGCTTACGGCTCATGGACGGCTCCAGATCCTCGAGGCTCGCGGCGCGAGCCCGCGGCCCTCAAGCCTACTCGACGCCGGGGCGCTTCGTCCGGCGGTCATGGCCGAGAGGCGGCGCGAGGCCGGCCGGCACCGGCGTCGCGTCCCGATGCGCGCCCGGCGACGGGCTCGGGCCGCACGGCGGCGCGCGTCGCCGCAGATTGCCGCGCGGCGAGCGCCACGGCGAGGTCCTCGGCCGCCCCGCGCACACCGAGCAGATCGGGGTCGTCGGCCGCGCCGAGGAAGCGCTGCATGAGCGCGGCGTAGGGGGCGGCCGTATCTACCGCGGGCTCCTCGAGGAGGGTCTCCCACGGCCCGTTCGCCGGGGGACGGAACCGAACGGAGCAGTACTCGGGGTCGCGCCCCTCGCTCGTCCAGACGAGCGTCCCGCCGCTGCCGGCTATCTCGCAGCCTCGCCGCTTCGACCGCTGCAGATAGTCGAGATGGATCTCGGATCGCACGCCGCTGGCGTGGGTCAGGGCGAGCGCCGCGTAGTCCTCGACGTCGATCTCGAGGTCGCCGAGCCGGGCGGCCTCGGCGACGACGCGTTCGACGGGACCGAAGAGCCAGCCGAGGTAGTCGATCTCGTGAATGGCATCGAGGATCACGCCGCCGCCGGACTCGGCGCGCGCGCAGTAGAGCGCGCGGTAGTCCGCGCCCGGGCGCATGTCGGGCAGGTAGTTCCCGTACTGCGCGCGGGCGAAGAGCGGCCGTCCGACGCGCGGGAGCGCGCGGCGCAGCGCCTGCACCGCCGGATGGAACCGCATGTTGCAGACGACGCGAACGCGCCGGTCTCCGCGTTCGGCGCTCTCGATGAGCTGCTCGACACCCTCGAGGCTCGCCGCGAGCGGCTTCTCGATCAGCACGTCGGCGCCGGCCGCCAGCGCCTCGCGCGCGAGCGGAAGATGCGTCGTGTGCGGCGTCGCGATCACGACCGCGCTCGGACCCGCGGCGAGCCCCTCTGCGGCGGACGCGCAGGCCCGGATGCCGAGCGACTGCGCCGTCGCTCGGGCGCGATCCTCGACGGCGTCGGCGACCGTGACCGTCGCGAGCCGCGAGGCGTTCGCCGCGTGGCGTGCGCCGATCGACCCGCAGCCGATGACGAGCACGCTCCGTGACCGGGCGGCGCCCGGTCCCGGCGTGGAGTCGCTCGCGCCGGAGGTCATCGACGGTCAGGATCGCGCCCGCGGCCCCGCGCGCAAGCCCCGCGGCCACGCCCGCGGCGTGCGGTCGCGCCCGCCCGTGCGCGGCGCTGACATGGCACACGAAGGGGGCGCCATGCTAGAAGTGCCCCCGAGCCGCAGCCGGCCACGAGCGGCTCTCGGCGAGGCGCAGCGCCCCGATCGGTCGCGAGCTCGCGCGTGCCGCCGCGAACACTGAGGCGAACCGTGTCCCGGACCCCCATCGAGATCGGCAACCGCGTGGTCGGCGACGGCCATCCGTGCTTCATCACGTTCGAGGCCGGGCCCACGCACTCGGGTCTCGAATCGGCGAAGGCGCTCTCGCGTCACGCCGCGAAGGCGGGAGCGAACGCCGTCAAGTTCCAGATCCTCGACCCCGACCGCCTCGTCGCCGACCGGGCGCTCCCGTTCAGCTACGACGTTCTGATCGACCGCGAGAGCGGCCGGACCGAGACCGTCACCGAGCCGCTCTACGACATCCTCTGCCGGCGAACGCTCCCCGAAGCCGAATGGCGCGACCTCAAGCAGGAGTGCGACGGGCTCGGCCTCGCCTTCTTCTGCACGGTGCTGTTCGAAGAGGAGATCGATCTGGTGGCCTCGATGGGCTGCCACTCGATCAAGATCGCGTCGGGCGACCTCAACCATCATCCGCTGCTGCGGCGCGCGGCGCGAACGGGGCTCAACGTCCAGCTCGACACGGGAAACGGGACGATCGGCGAGGTCGAAGCCGCCATCGACGTGATCCGCCGCGCGGGCAACGAGAACATCATCATCCACCACTGCCCCTCGGGATACCCGGCGCGGCTCGAGAGCATCAACCTGCGCGTGATCACCTCGCTGCGACAGATGTTCCCGTACCCGATCGCGTATTCGGACCACACCCCCGGCTGGGACATGGACATCGCCGCGGTCGCGCTCGGCGCGTCGCTCGTCGAGAAGACGATCACGCTCGACCGGACGACGCGCTCGGTCGAGCACGTCATGTCGCTCGAGCCCGACGACATGTCGCGGTTCGTGCGGGCGATCCGCGACCTCGAGTGCGCGCTCGGAAGCCCGCGAAGGATCCTCCACGAGCAGGAGATCGAGAAGCGCCGGAACGTTCGCCGATCGGCGTACCTGCGGGAGCCGGTGCGCGCCGGGACCCGCCTCTCGGACGCGAACGTCGAGTTCCGCCGGCCCGGCTTCGGGATCGGCCCCGACCTCTACGAGACGCTCGCCGCGCTCACGTTCAAGACGGACCTGCCCGCGGGACACCGCGTGGCCTTCAGCGACGTCGGGTGAGAGAGGGCGGCGCGTGCCCAACGCCCTGTTCCGGTGCGACGGCGGCGCGAAGGTCGGGGCGGGGCACGTCATGCGCTGCACGGCGCTCGCGCGGGCCCTCGAAGCCGAAGGCTGGCGCTGCTGGTTCGCGACGAGCCGCGCAGCCGCGCCGCTCGTCGAAGGGCGCCGGCCCATCGTCGTGCCCGACGGCGAAGCGGGAGCGCGCGCAGTCGCCGAGGTCGTCGCAGCGAAGAGGATCGATTGCCTGTGCGTCGATCACTACGGGCTCGGAGCGTCGTTCGAGCGCGCGGCGCGCGGAGCCGCGCGCGTGGTGGCAGTCCTCGACGATCTCGCCGACCGCCGGCACGACTGCGACCTCCTCGTCGACTCGGGCCCGCTGCGCCGCGCGTCGGACTACGCGCGCTGCGGCACGGGGAGCGCGCGGCTGCTGCTCGGCCCGCGCTACGCGCTCATGCGCCCCGAGGTCGTTCGATCTCGGCGGGCGCGCCGGCCGCGGCGCTCCGGGCGGCGCGGGCGGCTCCTCGTGACGCTCGGCGGAGCCGATCCGGCGGGGCTCTCCGGGCGGATCCTCGCGACGCTGCCGCCCGGCGAGAAGACGGGCCTCGACACGCTCCTCGTCGTGGGGCCTGCAAACCGGCGCCGCCGAGCGCTCGTTCGGCAGGCCGCGGCCGCCGGCGTCCGCTGCGTCGTTGCGCCGCGCGACCTCGCCCGCTGGATGGCCGCGGCCAGCCTCGCGGTGACGGCGGGCGGCGTGACCGCGAGCGAGCTCGCTTGCGTCGGCGTGCCGATGGTCATCGTCGTCGCTGCCGAGAACCAGCGTGAGAGCGCGCGCGGCCTCGTTCGAGCGCGCGCGGCCGTCGCGCTCGACGGCACGACCGCAGCCGGAATCCGCGGGGTCGGCGCTGCCGTCTGCCGTCTGGCGAAGGATCCGCTTCGCCGCCGCCGCATGGCCGCGGCGGGCCGGCGGCTCGTCGACGGGCGCGGGGCCGCGCGTGTCGCCCGCGCCCTCACGCAACTCCTGGCGGCCCGACGAGAGGACGAGCGATCGTGACGTCACGCTTCCTGCCTCGCATCTCCCCCGACCTCGACGTGCTCCGGCAGCTCGACGGCGCTCAGGTCCTCGTGACCGGCGGCACCGGCTCGTTCGGCCAGGCGTTCATCCGCCGGATCAACGAGATCGCACGGCCGGCGCGCACCGTGATCTACTCGCGGGACGAGCTCAAGCAGTACGAGATGGAGCGCGCATTCCCTCCCGAGGTCGTGCGGCGGCTGCGCTTCTTCATCGGCGACGTCCGCGACCTCTCGCGCCTCGAGATGGCGATGCGCGACATCGACTACGTGATCCACACGGCGGCGCTCAAGCAGGTTCCCGCCGCGGAATACAACCCGTTCGAGTGCATCCATACCAACGTGCTCGGCGCCGAGAACGTGGTGCAGGCCGCGATCCGAAACCGCGTGAAGCGGGTGATCGCGCTCTCGACGGACAAGGCGTCGAATCCAATCAACCTGTACGGCGCGAGCAAGCTGGCGTCCGACAAGATCTTCACGGCGGCGAACCACCTGAGCGGCTCGACCAAAGTGAGGTTCTCGGTGGTTCGGTACGGAAACGTCATCGGATCGCGCGGATCGGTGGTTCCGCTGTTCCGGAAGCTGATCGCGGAAGGAGCGACCAGCCTCCCCATCACGGACCCGCGGATGACGCGATTCTGGATCACGCTTCGCGAGGGAGTCGACTTCGTCCTGTCGTGCCTTCCGCTCATGCGCGGCGGCGAGATCTTCGTTCCGAAGATCCCGAGCATGAAGATGACGGACCTCGCGTCGACGATGGCTCCCGGCCTCGAGCAGCGCGTCGTCGGTATCCGGCCGGGAGAGAAGCTCCACGAGACGATGGTGACCGAGGGAGACGCGCGACACACGGTCGAGATGCCGGACCGGTACGTGATCGAGCCGTCGTTCGCGTGGTGGGACCGCGCGACGTTCGAAGGCACGCTCGGCAAGCGCGTTCCCGAGGACTTCCGCTACGCGAGCGACGACAACCCGGACTGGCTCGATCCGGACCGGCTTCGGTCCCTGCTCGCCGATGGGGTCTAGGCCGGTGGAGGCGCCGCCGGTCCTGCCGTACGGCCGCCAGACGATCGACGACGACGACGTCGCCGCGGTCGCCGCCGCCCTGCGCGCGGAGTACCTGACGACCGGTCCGGCCGTCGCGGCTTTCGAAGAGGCGTTCGCGGCGCGCGTCGGCGCAGCGCACGCCGTTGCCTGCAACAGCGGGACGGCGGCGCTGCACCTGTCGGCGATGGCGCTCGGCCTCGGATCCGGCGACTGGGTCGTCGTCCCGTCGATCACGTTCGTGGCCTCGGCGAACGTCGCTCGCCTCGTGGGAGCGGAGGTGCAGTTCGCGGACGTCGACCCCGAACGCGGGCTGATGACGGAGGCGACGCTCGACGAGGCGCTGCGCGAGGCCGACCGGATGGGCCGGCGCGTGCGCGCCGTGATGCCGGTCCATCTCGCGGGGCGCACGGCGCCGCTCGCGGCGATTTCCGAGATCTGCACGCGCAGGGGGCTGCCGATCGTCGAGGACGCGTGCCATGCGCTCGGCACGACGTACGACGCGGCGCACGGCCGGGCGGGGCGGGTCGGAGACGGGCGCTACGGGCGGCTCACCGCGTTCTCGCTGCATCCCGTGAAGACGATCACCGCCGGCGAAGGCGGCATGCTGACGACGAACGATGCGCCGCTCGCCGAGAGCGCACGGCTGCGGCGGAGCCACGGCATGACGCGGCACCCGGCGCCGCTTCGCGACCGCGAGCTCGCGTACGATCGCGGCGGCGCGCCGAACCCCTGGTACTACGAAATCTACGAGCCCGGATTCAACTACCGGATTCCCGACGTGCTCTGTGCGCTCGGAATGAGCCAGCTCGGCAAGCTCGACCGCTGGGTGGCCCGCCGCCGCTCGCTGGCGGCGCTGTACGATCGCGAGCTCGCGCGCCTCTCGCCCGTCGTGAGGCCGGTGCCTCCCGTGCCCGGCTGCGATCCCGCGCTGCACCTCTACGCGGTGCTGATCGATTACACGGCCGCCGGCCTCACGCGGCGCGAGGTCATGGAGGGCCTTCGCGCACGCGGAATCGGCACGCAGGTCCACTACATCCCGGTCCACCGCCAGCCCTACTACCGCGATCGCTACGGCGCGCGCTCGCTCGCGGGCGCGGACGCCTACTACGCGCGCACGCTGTCGCTTCCGCTGTTTCCTGCGATGCGCGACGACGATGTCGCCCGCGTGGCCGAGAGCCTCGCGAGCGTGCTCGGGAAGCGGTGAGCGCGCGGCTCGCGATCATTCCCGCCCGCGGCGGATCGAAGCGGCTTCCGCGGAAGAACGTCCTGCCGTTTCTCGGCCGGCCCATGATCGTGCACACGATCGAGGCCGCGGCGCACAGCGGGTGCTTTGGCCGGATCGTGGTGTCGACCGAGGACGAGGAGATCTCCGGCGTGGCGCGAGGGGCGGGTGCGCACGTCCACGCGCGCTCGTCGCGGCTCGCGGGCGACGAGGCGGCGGTCGTCGACGTGTGCCTCGAGGTTCTCGACGCGGAGGAGCGCGAGGGCAGGGCCCACGACACGTTCGTGTGCCTCTACGCGACCGCACCGCTGCGCCGCGCCGAGGACATCGCGGCGGTGCTCTCGTTGATCGACGATTCGCACGCCTTCGCTCTCGCAGCGACGCACTATGCGCTGCCGCCGCACCAGGCGCTTCGCGTCACGGCGGAAGGAGTGCTCGTTCCGATGTGGCCCGAGCTGGTCGGTCGCCGGGCGAGCCAGATCGGTCCGCTCGTCGTCGACAACGGAAGCACCTACGCCGCACGGGTCGCCGACTTCCGGCGGGTCCGGTCCTTCTACGGGCCCGGGCTTCGCGGCCACGTGATGCCCCGCGAGCGGTCCGTCGACATCGACGAGCCGGCCGATTACGACCTCGCGTGCTGGTACGCCGGGCGAGCGCAGCCGGCGCGCTGACTCACGCCCAGGGAAATCGCCGCCCGGACGGGAGATCGGCGTCGATGCGCACGGGCCGGTGCCCCTCCTCGTCGGACCGATGGGCGGCCACGAGCGCAGCCACGGCGAGCCGCCCGTCCTCGCCGGTCGGCCAGTCCTTGCCGTCGATCAGCGCGGCGAGGACGGCCCGCGTCGGAGCGACGCTGTCCGCGGGCTCGATCCGCAGTGTCGTGTCGCTGCCGGGCATGCCGTAGCGCGTGGTCGGCGCCGCCCGGTGCTCTTCGTCGCGCACGCTCGACGTCATCACGCCCGCGAGCTCGTCGACGACGAGCAGTCCGGAGCGCGCGGCGTAGACGACCCGGACGCCGTGCCCCTGGTCGTCACCGACCTCCATGTAGAAGCGGCGTCCGCTCGGCGTCGAGAGGCGTACGGCGCCCGCGCGGTCCTCGAACTCGGGCCCGCGCGGGTTGGCGACGCGCTCGCGCGAGAACCACGCGGTCGCCTCGACCGGGGGCTCGCCCGTCATGTAGCGGAACATCTCGAAGTAGTGGCTTCCGTTCATCGCGATGCCGAAGTTGCCGGCGACGACCGTGACGCTCGCGAGGCCGCCGAACGCGTCGGACCAGACGATCTCGCGGACCCGCGTGTACTGCTCCATGAAGCGCATCTGATGGTTGATCGCGAGACGGGCTCCGGTACTGCGGCACGCGTCGAGCATTCGGTCGCACTCGGCGAGCGATGCGGCCATGGGCTTCTCGCACAGGACGTGCGAGGCGCCGGACTCGGCGGCGAGGCACGTGAGATCGGCGTGAGACGGGCAGGTCGTTGCGATGACGACGCACTCGGGCCGCGTCGCTTCGAGCATCGCGCGCGCGTCCGTGTGGTGAAGCGCGGCGGGGATCCCGGCCTCCCGGGCGGCTGCCAGCGCCTCGGGCCGCCGGTCGCAGAGGCCGGCGAGCTCGAGGCCCAGCGAGCGAACGACCTGGACGTGCCGAAGGCCCATCCGTCCAGCTCCGATGATCGCCGCCTTCATTCCACCCTCCGCGCAGCCTTCGACGTGAACTCATCGAACAGGGCGCGGATCCGCTCCGCGGCCCGTCCATCGAGCGTTCCCCAGTCGGCCGCGGCGGCCGCCTGCCGCCGCGCGAGCCGCGCGCGATGGTCCGGGTCGGTCAGCATCCGAGCCGCTTCGCGAGCAAACTCCTCGCGGTCGTCGATCGTCACGACGCCGTCCACGCCCGAGTAGTCGTCGTAATGATAGCGATAGACGTCGTAGTTCAGCACCGGCTTCGAGCACGCGATCGCCCAGCGGATCGTCGCAGAGACGCTCGCGACGAAGACGTCGCAGGCGGGAATGAGATCGACGACGGGCTCCTCGGCGATGCGCACCCGCGGCCCTTCGAAGTGGCGGACCGGATCGCGCCGCGAACGCGGGTGGAGGCTCAGCACGACATCGCACTCGCCGGACTTCGCGAGCGTCTCGATCCAGAAGGCGAGGAGGTCTTCGTAGCGCGCGAAGCAGCACGCGCTCGCACGGACGTCGAGCTGGTTGGGCGGGAGCGCACAGAGAACGACCGGCCGGTCGCCGGAGAAGCCGAGGGCCGCGCGCAGCCGCTCGCGCCGCCGCGGGGCCTCGGCCATGCCGCGCGCAAGGCGATCGGCGGCGAGCGTTCCCGTGAGGCGCAGGCGATCGGCGGGAAGCCCGGCGCGAGCGAAGTAGCGGCGAACGGCCTCGCTCTCGGCGAGGATCACGTCGGCGCCGCCGCTGTTGATCTGCCAGGGCAGAGGAGGAGCGAGGCCGAGCCACTCGGCAGCGAGCACGCCCGCGGCTGGCAGGCGCAGCAGCGCACGCCCCCGGTGCGTGTACACCCAGCGCGGATACAGCCTCGCGACCACCCGGTTCGACCAGCGATCGAGCGAGTGCGCGGGGTTGCCCCAGTACGTCTCCGCCGGCTCGGCGGCGGTGGCGATCGTGTTCGGCTGGATCGCGACGATGGCCGACGCTTCGTGAGCGGCGCGAACGATGGGGGCGCTCACGCCTTCGACGTTGTCCTCGCACAGGACGACGAGAGCGGGGCGGACGCGATCGGTGAGAGCCCGTGACCAGCGCAGGACGAGGCTTCGCCGCTGGATCTGCCATGCGATGCCGCTCGTCCGGAGCAGGCGCAGGAACACCGCGTCGCGGGTGGCGGGCGTCACGAGACGGGTGAGCGCGTGGTAGGCGCTGCGCTCGAGGTGCGATGCGGCACGACGCAGCGCGGCCACGCAGCGCGATGCCAACACGCGGCGAAGCGGCGGGACGAGGCTCTCGGGGACGAGCGGCCGGAGCCGCGCTCGCAGGCGCTGCCACGCGCGGCGTGGCCCGGCCAACAGACGGGTGACCAGGGTTTGCAGGAAGGGATGCGTCACCCCGTTCGCCGACGGAGGCACGTAGCGCTCTCCGAGCATGTCGACGCACGCGATCCCCTCGGAGCGACACGCGGCGAGCTCGTCGTCTCCGGCGATGCCGTGCGAGGCGAGGCAGATCGCGCACGACCAGCTCCCCGACGCCTGGAGCAGCCTCGCAACCTCGGCGAGCTCTCGGAAAGAGCCGCGGCTGTCGGCGACGAAGAGCGCGGTGCGAAGCGTTCCCACGTCGAACGGGCGTCAGGCGCGGCGAGGTGCGGGTGCACGCTCCCGGCGTGCGAAGCCCGATCGCGGGTGGGGGACCGGTCGCGGCACCATCGCCGCGCAGCCTAGCACCGGCGCGCGGCCTCTTCGAGAACGGTCCACACGCCGCGAGCGGTCGCGTCCCACGAGAAGGCTGCAGCGCGGCGTGCGCCTCGCGACACGAGCGCGGCGCGGAGCGCGCCATCGGTCGCGACGGCGACGAGGGCACGTGCGATGTCCGCGACGTCGAGCGGATCGAAGTAGACCGCCGCATCGCCGGCCACCTCCGGAAGGGAGGTGGCGCGAGCAGCCGCAACCGGGGTTCCGCAGGCCATCGCTTCGAGAGCCGGGAGACCGAAGCCCTCGTAGAGCGAAGGGCACACCACCGCGGTGGCTCCGCGGTAGCAGTCGGGCAGCCGCGGCTCCGGAACGACGCCCGCGTAGACCACGCTCTCGCCGACGCCGAGCCTGCGCGCGAGAGCGATCTCGCCGGGCTCGGAGTCGCCGAGCAGCACGAGCCGCAGCGCCGGCGCGAGCCGCGACGCACCGAACGCCTCGATCAGGCGCCTGCGATTCTTGTGGGGCTTCGCGTTCCCGACGTGGAGCAGATACGGACCGCCCGCGTCGTGGCGCGCGCCGTCTGGCCGGAAGGCCGTGCTGGCGGCGAGCGGCACCACCACGACGCGCTCGTCCGGCCATCCGGACCACGCGAGGATCGAGCGGCGCGAGAACTCGGAATCGGTGATCACGCGATGCGCGCGAAGGCCCGCGGGCCGCACGATCCACCGGTAGTACGCCGTCTTCGCCGGGCTCGACTCCTCGGGAACGCGCACGTGGATGAGGTCGTGGATGCAGAAGACGAAGGGGACGGGGCTTCGCAGGGGCGGGTTGAAGCCCGGCGTGAAGAAGACTTCCGGCCGGTGCCTGTGCAGCGCGCGGGCGGTGCGAAGCGGATCGAGCGGCGCCGCGGGGTTTCCCGAGACGGGGAGGGCACGGACGGACGGGAGTCTTCGCGCGAGCTCCGAAGCGTAGCGTCCGATCCCGTGAAGACCCTCCCAGCGAAGGTCCATCATCACGTCGGTCACGTGGCGGCCCCCGCCGGGGCGCTGCCTTCCAGCCGCGACACGCTAGCCGTGTTCTCCGGGCACCACTCGGGCCGGGACGCCGTACGCCGTGACGCCGTCCGAAAGGTCGGAGACGACGACCGCGCCCGCTCCGACGAGAACGCCCGCGCCGAGCGTGCGGTACTGGATGACGGTGGCGCCGGCGCCGATGTGGGTTCGTTCGCCGACCCGGACGCCGCCTCCGAGGCACGCGCCGGGGCCGACGTGCGAGTGCCGGCCGACGCGGGCGTCGTGATCGACCGACGCATTCGTGTTGACGATGACGTTCTCCTCGAGCACGGCGTCCGGCTGGACGACGGCGCCGGCGAGGATCTGCGCGCCTTCGCCGAGGCTCGCCGAAGGCGAGATGACCGCCGACGGATGGACGACGCTCGCGAATCGGTAGCCGCGCTGCTTCATCCGCTCGAACAGGCGCCGCCGGTCTTCGCATTGCCGCGTCGAGCCGAGCCCGTGCACGAGCAGGACGCGCTCCGGGCGGTGCGCAAAGACGAGTTCGTCTGCGCCGCGGACGGCGACCCCGGCGACCGACGAGCCGTGGCGCGCCGGGTCCGCGTCGACGGCGAACGCGACGTGCCGGCCCGCGAGCTCCAGCGCGTCGATCAGGACCTTCGCGTGCCCCCCCGCGCCGAGGACGATCAGAAGAGCGCCGGCATCGTCCCTGGAGCTCTCCACGTTCACTTCGCTCCGCGCGGCGCCACCGGCTCGCCGCGCGCAGCGAACCGCTTGTGGAGCAGGGCGGCGAAATCGGGAACTGCGCGCAGCGCGGCGACGATCCGGTCCGCGGCGTGACCGTCACCGTACGGTGTCTGTCCGGGCCGCGGCGGGTCGTCGAGCGCGCGGCGGACGGCGGCCGCGATCGCGCCGGCCTCCGGCGCGCAATCGATGACGGACCCGCTCCGCAGGCGGCCGGCCTGGCGCATTCCGACGTTCACCGTCGGGACGCCGACGGCGGGAGCCTCGTAGATGCCGCTCGACGAGTTTCCGACGAGCGCGTCGACCTGCGACAGGAGGCTCAGATACCGGAGCTGGCCGAGGGAGGCGAAGAAGCGCGCGTGAGGATGCACGCTCACCCAGCGGCGGATGGTGTCGTTCAGGGCCCGACCCTCGGGATCCGCGTTCGCTCCGGTGAAGAAGACGCCGAGGTCCGGTCCGAGCGCTTCGAGCGCGTCCAGCAGGCACGCGAGCTGCGTCTTCGACGGCACGGGGTCGAGCGTCACCGGATGGAAGGTCACCAGGACGTTCCGCCGCCGCAGCGCGGCGCCGAGGTCGGCCTCGAGCTCCGCCCGCGTGAGGAGCGTCAGCTTTCGGATCGCGTCGATCGCGGTGCTCCCGACGACGTGGACGTGTCGCGGGTCCTCCCCCATCTGCAGCAGACGCTGCGCGGCGGGCTGGTTCGTCGGGAAGTGGAGGTGCGAGAGCTTGGTGAGCGCGTGGCGAATCGCGTCGTCGAACGCACCCTCGGTGATGTCGCCCCCCGCCAGGTGTGCAATCGGGACGCGCGCGAGGGTGGCGGCGGTGGCGGCGGCGAGGATCTCGTAGCGGTCGCCGAGCACGACGAGCAGATCCGGCTCGAGGTCCGCGAGCGCGCGGGCGACGCCGCCGACCGCGCGGCCCGCCGCCTCGCCGAGCGAGACCGGATCGTCGCCTGCGAGCTCCATGTCGACGCGCGTGAGCGGTGAGAAGCCGTCCGCTTCGATCTCGGCGCACGTGCTCCCGTGCGCGTCCGAGAGATGCGCTCCGGTCACGAGCACCTGCAGCTCGAAGGCCGGGTCGTCGCGCAGGCCGAGCATCACCCAGCGCAGCAGCCCGTACTCGGCGCGGCTGCCGGTGAGCACGCAGATCCTTCGAGGCCGCTCGTCGGGGTGCTGCATGCCGGGCGGCGCGGCTAGAGGTGAGGGCTGCTGGGCAAGTTGACGATCCGTGCGTGGAGCGACTCCGCGACGCCGAGGTCCATCGCGGGGCACTCCCGGTACATCGGAAGGCTCGGCATCGGCGTCCACGCGGGACGCACGAAGATGCGATCCTTGTGCAGCGTCTCGATCAGCACGTCGCGCGAGGCGGCGTGCTCGGGATCGAGGAGCAGGGCGTTCAGCCAGTAGTTGCTCGTCGCGCCGGGAGCCTCGACGAAGAAGCGGACGCCGCCGACGCCCGCGAACGCCGCGGCGTAGCGCGCCGCGAGAGCCCGCTTCGCTTCGAGGAACGCCGGGAGCTGCTCGAGCTGCGCGCAGCCGAGCGCCGCGTTGAGGTTGGGCATGCGGTAGTTGTACCCGACGCGGTCGTGCCGGAACTCCCACGGGTGCGCGAGCTTCGCGGTCGTGGTGACGTGACGGAGCGCACGCGCGAGCTCCGCGTCGTCGGTCAGGACGGCGCCTCCGCCGCCGGTCGTCAGGACCTTGTTCCCGTTGAAGCTGAGCGTGCCGAGAAGGCCGAGCGTTCCGGTGTGGCGCCCGCGGTAGCGGGAGCCGAGCGATTCGGCGGCGTCCTCGATCACCGGAAGGCCATGCGTCGCGCAGACCTCGAGGAGCGGATCCATGTCGACGGGATGGCCGAAGGTGTGCATCGGGACGACCGCCGCGATGCGCCGGCCGGTCGTGCGGTTGAAACAGCCGCCGGCCCGGCGCTCGGCGATCCGGGCGAGGTGCGTGCCGAGCTTCGCCGGATCGATCCCGAGCGTCGTCTCGTCGCTGTCGGCGAAGTGCGGGGTCGCTCCGCAATACCGGACTGCGTTGGCCGTCGCGACGAAGGTGAGCGCGGGGATGATCACCTCGTCGTCGCGGGAGACGCCGGCGGCGAGGAGCGCGACGTGGAGCGCGGACGTTCCGTTCACCGTGAGAACGGCGTGCCGCGCGCCGGTGAACCGTGCGATCTCCTGCTCGAAGCGGTCGACGAACGCGCCGGCCGACGAAACCCATCCGGTGCGGATGCACTCGGCGAGATACTCGAGCTCTCGGCCGCCGAAGTGCGGCTCGTGGAGGGCGACCGGTCTCGCCGCTCCGGCGAGGACCTCGCTCACGGCCGCGAGGACCGGGGCGAGGTCGAGCGATTCGCGCGGGGCGGGCATCAGATCGCGTAGTCGTCCGGCCGGTAGAACCGCAGGTGGGCCGGGTCCGTGAACCACGCGATGGTCTCGACGAGCGCCGCGCGCAGGCCTTCGCGGCCCGCGTAGCGCGGGCTCCACCCGGTCAGCTCCTTCGCACGCGCGGTTCCCGCCTGCAGGCGCTCCACCTCGCTGCCGTCCGGCCGCAGCCGCTGCTCGTCGGTGTCGATCTCGAGCGGAACACCCATCAGGTCGGCGATGAGGCGCGCGGTGTCGCCCACCGAGATGTCGAATCCGGTCCCGAGGTTCACGGCCTCGCCGATGGTCCGATCGGACTCGGCGATCGCGATGAAGCCTGCGGCGGTGTCGGTGACGAAGGAGAAGTCCCGCGTCGGATGCAGCGCGCCGAGGCGGATCGCCTTCTTGCCCGCGCCGAGCTGCGTGATGATGGTCGGAATGACGGCCCGGCACGACTGCCGGGGCCCGAAGGTGTTGAACGGGCGGCAGACGGCGACCGGGGTTCCGAACGCGTGATGGAACGACAGCGCCATCTGGTCGGCGGCGATCTTCGAGGCGGAGTACGGCGACTGCGGCTGGAGCGGGTGGGCCTCCGTGATCGGCACGAAGCGCGCGGTCCCGTAGACCTCGCTGGTCGACGTGTGGACGACCTTCTCGACGCCGAGGTCCCGGGCGGCCTGGACGACGTTGAGCGTCCCTCGCACGTTGGTCTCGACGTAGCTGTCGGGCGAGTGGTAGGAGTACGGGATGCCGATCAGCGCCGCGAGATGGAAGACGACGTCGCAGTCCGCGACGATCGTTCGGACGCCGTGCGGGTCGCGAACGTCTCCGGCGACGATCTCGAGCCGGCTGCCGACGTCGTCCGGCAGGTGGTCGAGCCAGCCGCGGGTCCCGAAGGAGTTGTAGAGAACGAGCGCGCGCACGTCGCAGCCGCGGCGGACGAGCGCTTCGACGAGATGCGAGCCGATGAAGCCGTCGGCTCCCGTCACCAGGACTTTCTTCCCTTGCAGGTTCACTGCGGAGCTCCGTCGTCGGGTGCGCGAGAGGCGGCCTAGTCGAGGCGCCCGCTGTGCGCGTCGTCCTGGGCTCGCTCGTAGTCCGCGGGCTGACCGATGTCGAGCCAGTACTCGTGGATGGGAAAGCTCACGACGGCGTGCCCCGCTTCGAGTAGGCGGTAGATGAGATCGGTCATGTTGAACGTCTCGCCGGAGGGGATGTCCTTCGGAACGTACCGGAACGCGAGGGGCTCGAGCAGGTAGATGCCGGCGTTCACGAACGAGCTGTACGTGGGCTTCTCGGCGAGGCTCCGGACGTTCACGCCGTCGCATTCGATGACGCCGTACGGGACGCTGAAGTCGTACTTCCTCACGCCCACGGTCATCACCGCGTCGTGCTCGCGATGGAACTCGTGCATCGCGCGGAAGTCGACGGTCGTCAGGATGTCACCGTTCATCACCAGGAGCGGCGCGGTGGGCACCGGCATGCGGCTCAGGGCCCCTGCGGTCCCGAGCGGCCGGTCCTCGCAGACGTACTCGAGATCGACGCCGAACTCGCTCCCGTCCTTGAAGTGCTCGGTCACCTTGTCGGCGCGGAAGAAGGTCGAGACGCTCACCTGCCGTACGCCCGCCTCGCGCAGGCGCGCGACCGTCCGCTCGAGCAGCGGCCGGCCTCCGACCGGGAGCATCGGCTTCGGCGTGTCGTCGGTGAGCGGGCGGAGCCGCGTTCCGAGGCCCCCGGCCATGATCACGGCCTGCAGCGGCTGCGTGCGATCGGGGATCAGGTCGTTGAGCGTCACGAGGTCCGCGACGCCGCCTCCGGCGTCGAGGAGCGGCAGGTGCTGGATCGTGCGCTCCCGCATGAGCCGGAGCAGAGCCGCCCGGCGGGTGCCGACCGGGGCGCTCACCGGCTCGGGGTAGACCGGGTTGTGCTTCTCGGCGAGGAACTCGCCCGCGGTCCCGTCGAGGCGCCTTCCCGCGAGGATCGCGCGCCGGATGTCCCCGTCGGTAATGGTGCCCAGCAGCCGCCGGCCCTCTCCCGTTACGAGGATGATCCCGAGGCCGCCGGCATCGAGGGCCCGGATCGCGTCTCGGAGGGGCATCCCGGGGGGAATGCAGGCCTGTTCGACACGCGAGGTCGTCAAGTCGTCCGCCCCCCTCGGCGGCCCGATTCTCTCGTCTCCGGCAGGCGTCGTCAAATGTTCGCTTCGATGGCGCCGGAGGCCGGCCGTCACCACGAGAGAAAACGGCGGATGATCCGCAGGCCCGTCTCCCCACTCTTCTCGGGGTGGAACTGGGCGCCGCAGAGCGTCCCGCGCTGCGCCATGGCCGACAGGACCAGGCCGCCGTAGTGGCAGTCGGCGAGGCGGTGCTCTTCGCGCTCGGGAACCGCCGTGAAGGAATGGACGAAGTAGACGAAGCTTCCGAACTCCACGTCCTCGAGGAGGCTCCCCCGCCAGTCGGTGCGGGCCGGGGGCAGGACGAGGGCATTCCACCCGATGTGCGGAATCCGATGAGGCTTGCGATCGATCCCCTGCGGAGGAATCGCGACGACCCGTCCCGGGATGAGGCCGAGACCCTCGTGAACGCCGAACTCCTCGCTTCCGTCGAACATCATCTGCATGCCGAGGCAGATCCCGAGAAACGGCCGCTCGAGCGCCGCGTACGCGACGATCGGCTCGACGAGGCCCCGCTCGGCGAGGCCTCGCATGCCGTCGGCGAAGGCGCCGACTCCGGGCAGCACGAGGCGGTCCGCGGCGCTCACCTCGGCCGGCGTGCGAATCAGCGTCGCCTCGGCGCCGAAGTGCTCGAACGCCCGGCGAACGCTCAGGAGATTGCCGATGCCGTAGTCGACGATGCCGACGCGCTTCACGGTGATGCCGCTCGCTCCCCCGGGCCCGCGCTAGTGGCCGACACGCAGGCCGTGCCGGGCGGCCTCGCGGCGGATCTCCGCGACGCTGCACACGCCGTAGTGAAGGACGTGGGCCATCGCCACCGCATCGGCGCCGCCGTCGCGCACGACCTGCACGAGATCCGCGACG
>JABLTH010113693.1_pt1 | contig 24636 bp, 17 predicted proteins | sample 7875711 | NCBI WGS metagenome assembly JABLTH01 (sample SAMN14941262, study PRJNA633318) | bioreactor metagenome | isolation source: bioreactor | place: China | collected 2019-03-05 | reverse complement strand
GGGAGTGGGACGGCGTCGAGTGGCTGCAGCGCACCCCGCCGCACACGCCCGGCCCGCGCACGCAGCACGAAATGGTCTTCGACACGGCGCGCAAGGCGATCCTGCTGTTCAGCGGCTTCGGCACGCCCCCGCAGCCGTTCAACAACAGCCAGGTGTGGTCGTACGACGGCGACGACTGGACGCTGCTCACGAATTCGCCCGACGGGCCTCCGGCCAACGTGGCGCTGCAGGGTCAGACGGCGTTCGACTCCGCGCGCGGCAGGATGGTGACGCTGTACCAGGGACCGAGCACGTCGAGTCCCACGAACAACACATGGGAGTTCGATTCGGCGACCGCGAAGTGGACCCTCGCTTCGACCGGGCCCGGCCCCGAGTATTTCAACTCGCCGATCGCCTACGACGCGGCGCGCGGCCTCACGGTGGGCCAGTACCACTGGCCGACCGACAATCCGGCCGACGCGAAGACGTGGACCTACACGGGCGGCGCGTGGACGCCGGCCGCCTCGGTGACGCCGCCACGCTACAACCCGGCGCTCGCGTACGACGCCACGCGCCGCCGGGTCACCCTGTACGGCTGTTGCCGCGGCCAGGGCCCGGGCGCGTACCGCACGGACACGTGGGGCTTCGACGGCGAGTGGAGCCAGGTCCTGCCCGACGTCACGGCGAGCCAGCTCGACGCGGTCATCCCCTCGGGCATGACGTACGACGCCACGCGCCGCGCGATGGTGATGGTCGGCTCGGCGTACAACGACCCGTACTACGGTGGGATCGAGACGTGGGAGTACCGCTACCGCGATCGCGTCACGTTCGACCGCCAGCCCGCCAATGCCGGCGCGAACCCCGGCGGCACGGTGCAGTTCAAGGTCTTCGCCGACGGCGAGCCGAGTCTCGCGTACCGCTGGCGCCGCGGCACGACCGACCTCGTCGACGGGCCCGGGCCCGGCGGCTCGACGATCTCCGGCGCGACGACGCCCACGCTCACGATCTCGTCCGTGAGCCCGGCCGACGAGGCCGGCTACTCGGTCCGCGTGACGAACCTCTGCGGCAGCGAGTCGAGCGCGACCGCGGGCCTCGCCGTCGCGGGCGGCGGCGTCGGGCGCGTGCCCGGGGACGCGGGTTCGAGCGGCAAGCCGCTGAAAATCGTGCGGAGCGGCGCCGCCCTCGCGCTCACGTGGTCCGCCTCGTGCCGCGCGACCGACACGGACTACGAGGTCTACGAAGGGGCCACGGGCGGCACCTTCAAGAGCCACGTGCCGCTCCTGTGCACGACCGGCGGGGCGACCTCCGCGACGGTCACGCCCGGGGCGGGGAACCGCTACTACCTTGTCGTCCCGCGCGACGCCACGCGCGAGGGCTCGTACGGGGTGGACAGCAAGGGCGTCGAGCGCGCCCGCCTCGCCGGCGCCTGCCTGCCGCAGCAGATCGCGGTGTGCCCGTGAGGGGCTCGCCGTATCTTCGGGGCCGGGAGGTCCCGTGCGTCTCGCCCGCCCGCGCGCACTCGCCGCCGTCCTTCTGGCCACGGGGCTCGCGGCCTCGCTCCTCGCGTCGCTCGACATCGCGGCGGCGCAGGAGCGTTTCCCGCGGATCGGGTTCACGCCGTTCAACTACGACCTGTCGTCCACGTCGGAGGCCGACGTGTACGACCGCATCAACCCGCGCGAGGACGTGATCGCGCACCACCTCGACAGCGGCGTGCCGTGGCCCGAAGCCTGGGCGGGCCTGCCCTACGACCCGGCCGTCGAGGCCGACCTCGCCTTCCGCATCGCCCACACGCCGCCCGGGACGGCGATCTATCTCGCGGCCGCGCCGCTCAACACCAACCGCACGGGGCTCGCCGGCTACTGGGGCTCGAGCGCCAACCTGCCGCGCCCCGGCGAGTGGGCCGACAAGACGTACGACGACCCGATGGTGATCACGGCGTACGTCGACTGGTGCCGCGACCTGATCGGGCGCTTCCACCCGCGATATTTCAATTACGGCGTCGAGGTCACGGAGCTCCTGCAGAACGATCCCGCGCAGTGGGACCGGCTGATGGTCTTCGCGCGCGAGGTCTACACGCGTCTGAAGCGCGAGTTCCCGGGGCTGCCGCTCTTCGTGTCGTGCACGGTGCGCGATCCCGGCTCGGTCGAGATGGAGCGCGCGAAGGCCGGGACGCGGCAGATCATGCAGTACAGCGACTACATGGCCGCGAGTTCGTACCGCTACATCTTCGGAGCCGGCCCGGACAAGGGGAACCCCGCGAACCTCCCGCCGGCGTGGCTGCAGCAGATGGCCGACCTCGCGCCGGGCAAGCCGTTCGCCGTCGCGGAAACGGCCTGGCTCGCCGAGCGCATGACGATCCCCGCGTACGGCATCGACACGCCGGGCACGGCCGCGTGGCAGGACGCGTACCTCCGCACGCTCCTCGACGAGGCCGACCGGCTCCACGCCCGCTTCGTGATCTGGTTCCTGCCCGTGGACTACGACCGCCTGTGGATGTGGCTGCAGGCGCTGGGCCTCGGCGATCCGTCGTGGCTCCTGTGGAAGGACACGGGCCTGTGGGACGGGCGCCTCGTCGCGCGGCCGTCGCTCGCGACGTGGGACGCACGCTTCGCGCGCCCGCGTCGCGAGGTGCCGCCGCGCATCGCCGACGGATGGGCGGTGGCCGGAAGCCAGTTGACCGTCGTTCGCGCGGGGGCCGGCGCGCTCACGGTGACGTGGGATCCCGGCGCGTGCCCCGCGCCGAACCACCACCTCGTGTGGTTCGACCTCGCGTCGATCGCGTCGTACGCGATCGCGGCGGAGACGTGCGGCGCCGGAAGCACCGGGACGTGGACCGGCGCGCCGCCCTCCGGCGCGGTCGCAGTGCTCGCGGTCGCGGACGACGGCGCGTCGACCGAGGGCTCGCACGGCGTCGACGGGCTCGGGCGCGAGCGGCCCTCGAAGGACCTCTACTGCGGGCTGTCGATGAAGTTGACCGACGGCGGGTGCCCGTGACGCTCGTCACGGGCCCGCCGTCGGCAGCAGGAAACCTAGTTGGCGGGCTTCACGTCCAGCACGGTGATCCCGCGGCTCGGGGTGGTCATCCACAACTCGTAGCCGGTGTCCGTCACGTGGAGCTCGGCGCGTTGCGGCCACCACGGCAGCCCGCCCCACTGCGGCTCGCCGCCCGGAGGCGCATGGAACGTGCCCCCGCGACGTCGCGACGGGTTGTTCGTGTCGAGCCAGCACAGCCCCTCGTCGCAGCCATACCAGAGGATGCCGTCCGGAGCGACCGCGACCGGCCGCGGGTTGGTGGTGTGCGTGACGTCGGGACCGTAGTAGGTCGACGTCCTGGTGTTCATGTCGACGAGGTACAGGCCGGAGCCTCCGACCCACGCGCGCCCGTTCCCGGCGGGAGCGATGCCGCGGCCGTTCTCGCCCAGCGGAACGGACTCGATCGTCGCGCCGTCCGTCCACACCGCGCCGTCGAAGCCGGCGAGCCAGACCCAGCCGGCGCGCTGCGGATCGCGCGCGGGTGAGCCTCCGGCCAGCGCGCCCTCGAAGAACGTCCAGGTGCCATCCTCCAGAACCCCGAACATCGTTTCGTCCGTACCGGCCCACAGGCGGCCGCGCGAGTCCTCGAGGAGCCGCGTCGGCGTCATGAAGTCCGGCAGGCCGGTGTCGACATAACCGCTGCCCGTCCACTCCTGCACGCCGCCGCTCGGCATGCCGAGCGCGACGTGACCGCTGGACGGCCGATACGCGATCGAGAACGTCGCATCGGAGTTGAAGGGGAACGGCCCGGAGCCGGGCAAGCCGTGGTTCAGCGCGTTGAAGCCGCGCCACTTCACGCCGTCGAAGTGCTGGAAGCCGCCGACACCCGACCCGATGTTGGCCGTCGACCAGAGCTCGCCGCCGGGCGTGAGCGAGATGTCGAGCGTGAAATTGTCGCCCTGCGAGCAGTTGGTGATCCGATAGCGCTGCCACGTTCCCGACTGCGGATCGCGCCGCGCCGCGCCGCCATCCCCCGACGTCCAGACGACACCCGTCGCGGGGTCCATGCCCAGTCCGACGATCCCGAGCGCCGCGTTGGTCGGTCCGCCGATGCCGAGGTCCGACCAGGACCGCCCGTCCCAGTGCCACACGCGTCCCGTCGCGTCCCCGAGCAGCGCGTTGGCACGCCCGAAGGCCTTCAACGAGTTGATGAAGTTGGCGCCCCCTTCGTTCGGCGCGGGCACATCGACCCACGAGCCGTCGGGCGCGCGGTAGCCGAGCGTCAGCACGGGGTCGAACTGCCGGTCGCTGTGGATCGCCCAGAGGTTCCCGAGCTCGTCGACCGCATCGGTTCCGCGCAACGCAGCGATCTCGCCCGGTGCGCCCGTCCGCGGCATGTCCTCCCACGCCCCGGTCGTGCTGTCGTACCGCCACACCGGCGCATCGAGCGTCGGCGCGTTCATCGCGGCCCACACGTAGTAGCCGCCGACCGGACGCGGCTGCACCGCCACGCGCTCGAACCCGCCGTTCCAGCGCACGACCTTCCGCGTCAGCGGATTGACCTGCGCGATCGCCCCTTCGGCGGCGACCCACACCGTGCCGTCCGGCGCGATCGCGACGTCGCGTCCGCCCCCGAGGGTTCCCGCGCCGTCGAGGTCGTAGCGCACCAGTGTCGATGGACCCCCGGTGAGCGACATGCGGAACAGCGCGGTCCACGAAACGAACCAGAGCGAACCGCGCCGGTCTCCAGTGATGTCGCGCACGCGCGCCGTCCCCACCTCGGCGGGGTGACCGATGATCCGGTAGTCGACGTTGGACACCGCGTCCCAGCGATCCTCGGCCGCGACGAAGTGCGCGACGCCGCCTTCCTCGAACACCGGGTCGTAGCCGCCGACCCACGGGTTGCCGTCCGGGCCGATCCAGAGCGCCTCGCTCCAGTCTCCGAGCACGCCCGTGTTGCCGAGGCGGTAGTAGCGGAACGCGTTTTTCGTCCCCGGCGGCCCCTGGTCCGGCCCCACCTGGGCCAGGACCGGCACGCACCCCATGACGAACAGTGCTGCCGCAGCGAGTGCTTTCCGGACTCTCCGCATGTGCTGGTCTCCAAGGTGCTCCGATCGCACCGACCAGTCGAGCGCGGAACCGTCCGGCAGATACAACCGCTACGGCAGAGCCGTCCTCCTCACGGGCACACCGCGTCGCCCGGGTCGTCGCCCGTGACGCCGCACAACCCGGCCGCGGTCCAGGTGCGGTCGCCGCTCGACGACCGGCCCGGGCTGCCGCCGGTCCCGCCGCTCGTGACCCACACCGCGTTGAACCACGCGTTGGGGTGCGTCTCGGTGATCGTGCCGCTGCCCGCGCCCGCCGCGAACGCGCAGCCGCCCGGCGCCCACTGGTAGCCCGCGTAGTTGCCGAGCGCCCCGCCGACGATCACGACGTGGTGGGACGAGCAGGCGACGGTGTCCACCGAAACCTGAAGCTGGTTCCCCGCGCCGCGCGTCACGCGCAGCGGCTGCGTCCCGCCGGTGCCGTCGCCGACGGGCGGCGGACCGCTCGCGCCCGCGCTGCAGCTCGAGTTGCCGGTCACGACGATGTCGTCGAACGCCGCCTCGACGATGTCGCCGAGCGCGGTGCCGTCGGCCACGCGGACGCGGATCCGCATCGTCGACGTGAGCGCGACGAAGTTCTGCAGGTCGAACTGCACCTGGGTCCACGCGTTGGTGTTGGTCACCGTGTCGGGGATCTGCTCGAGCTGGGTCCACGTCGAGCCGTTGTTGTTGCTCACCTCGAGCACGTAGTAGTCGCCGTTGTCCTCGGTGTCCTCGTTCTCGAACCAGCGCCACAGGCCGAGCTTCGCGCTCGTGAAGCCCGCGAGGTTGAAGGCCGGCGAGGTCGCGATGACTTCGCCGTTGTCGACGTCGTCGGTGCCGACCGAGCCGCCGGGGTTCGCGGCGGTGTAGAGGCAGTTCACGCCCGGCGCGGCCGTGTGGTCGTCCTCGGGCTGGGCCTGCTGGCTGTTGTTGCCGACCGTGCCGACCGGGTCGCCGATGATGAAGTCGCCGGTCGTCGCCGCCGGCGAGCCCTTGGAGAACGTCCAGCCGAGGTTCCCGGTCTCGAAGCTGTCGGAGAACACGGTCTGCGTCACGCCCGAGGGCGAACCCGACTTCTGCACCGTATTCGGGTCCTCGGCGCCCGTCGACGTGGAGACGGCGCGCACGACGTAGTAGTAGACCGTGCCGGCGACGAGGCCCTTGCCGTCGCGGTACGAGGTGCCGGTGAGGCCGGCGGCGACGCGGTTCGCCGGAACGACCGCCACGGGCGAGGTCGTGCTGCGGTAGACCGAGTACGTGATCGCGCCGGGGCAGGGGGAGGTCGCCGCGGACCACGCGAGGTCGAGCGAGCAGGTGCTCGTGCCCGGGTTGGTGACCGACGTGACGCCGCCGAAGCTCGGGAACGCCTGCCAGGTGATCGTCGTGCCCGCGGGATCGAACACCGTGTCGGGGCAGCCCGTGCCGCTCACCTTGCAGTTGTAGGTGTGGGCGCCGGTGGAGTCGGCCTTGTACGTCGCGGCGACCGCGCCCGGGATCGGCGTGCCGTCGACCGTCCACTGGTACGAGAACGGCGCCACGCCGCCGGAGAGCGTGGTCGTGAGCGTCTGCGGGGTGCCGCTGCAGAGCGTGACGGGGCCGTCGGGCCGCACGTCGACCTGCGGGTTGTTGGCGCACGAGCTGCCCGTCGCGCAGCTGCCCGGCACGTAGACGTTGGTGACCGCGATGTCGTCGACGTACGAGCCGGCGTTGTGCGTCGCGCAGTCGGTGGTGAGGTTGAAGCGGAACTGCATCGTCACGTTGTCGTAGCCGGCCGGCAGCGTGACCGTGTAGCGCGTCCACGCGGCGTTGGTGCCCGTGAAGGCCGACATCGTGCTCGGGTAGTCGCAGTCGTTGATCCACTGCGTGCCGTCGCCCGACGGGTACGGGTAGACGTCGCCGCAGACGCCCGCGCCGTTGCAGTTGCCGGTCTGGCTCTGCGAGAGCGTGCCCGGGTAGTCCGGGTCGAGCTCGGCGTTGGTGATGACCTGCCACGTGCCCGTCGTGCACGCGGCGTCGCCGCACACGCGGGCCTCGACGACGACGCCGTCCCAGTTCGCCTCCTGGTCCCACTGCGTCCAGAACGAGATCTGCGGCGCGGTGCCGGTCTGGAGCGGCGGGGAGAGCAGCGCGGAGCAGTTGACGTCCGGCACGGCGCCCGCGGCGTTGTCCGCGTCGAGCGCGAGCACCGAGCGGTACGCGCGCGTGCCGCCGGCGGTGTTGTTCTTGAGGTGCGAGACCGACCACGCGATGGGGCCGCCGCAGTTGGCGGCGGGGATCATCTTCTGGTCGCCACTGTCGCCGGCGTCGTCCGTCCACGTGCCGAGGACCGGCGGGCCGCTGGGCCGTCCCGACTTCTGGACCGTGTTCGGCTCCTCGACGCCGTTCGCCGCGTCGACCGCGCGCACGACGTAGTAATAGGTCGTGCCGGTGACCAGCGCGTTCATGTCGTTGTACGAGGTGGTCGAGACGGTCGCGACGAGCGTCGCCGGTCCCGGAGTGAAGCCCGGCGTCGTGCTGCGGTACACGCGGTACTGGAGCGGCCCGCCGCAGTACGCGGTGGCGGGATTCCACGCGAGGTTCAGGCTGCACACCGAGCCGGCCGTGTCGCTCACGGCCGCGAGGCCGGCGAAGACCGGCGCCTGCGTGCACGCGCCGGTGGTCAGCGCGTCGTCGCAGTTGCTCTTCACGGTCTCGCACAGCGCGGTCGTGTCGAGGCCGGTCACGGCGTAGGAGTACGTGACCTGCCCGGAGACGGGCGTGTCGACGAAGCTCGGCGCCGCGAGGCCGCTCGCGATCTTCGTGAACGAGGACTGCGGGCAGGCGCCGATCGCACGGTAGACGTTGTATCCGACCGACGCGGGACTGCCGTTGGCCCACGACAGCGCGATCCGGTTCGCGCCGTCGGGCGAGGCCACGAGGCCCGCAGGCGTGCCGGGCATCTGGCACGGGACCGGGGTCGAGGTGACGCAGTCGCTGATCGGCCCGTACGAGCCCGTGCACGACGGTGGCGCCTCGAAGTAGGGCTGGATGCGGTAGTAGTACGTGATGCCGTTCACGACGGTGTTGTCGGTGTACGTCGTCGTGGGCGCGCTCACGCTCGCCACCCGGGTGAGCCCGGCGTTGCAGTCGGTCTCGTTGCGCAGGACGTCGTAGCGCAGCGCGTTCGGCACCGCGTTCCAGTTGAGGATGATCTGGTTGTTCTGGCCGAGCGCGGTCACGTTCTGCGGCTTGGTCAGCGCGACGCACGCGGACGAGGTGTGGTTCTGGTTCTGCGGGTCGGTCGCCGCGCCGCAGGCGATGCCGTGGCGCGCGAGCCCCGCGTAGATGCCCGCCGCGTGCGGCGTCCCGTTGGCCACGCCGTCGCCGTCGTCGTCGATCGCCATGAACAGGTTGTAGAGCGTGTCGCCGGTGCAGCCGCTCGAGGTGGGAATCGAGCAGGTGTACATCGCGTCGAGCGCGGGGTGGCTGGTCCAGTACAGGCGGTCCATCAGCTGCCAGCCGGAGGGCAGGTCGAGGCCGTTCTTGTCGTAGAAATCGCCGTTCGGCTCGGGCGCGGTGCGCGGGCCCTTCACCATCTCCCACAGCGCCTGCGAGGCGATGCCGGACTCGCAGTGGTCCTCGAGCCCGCACGGGCCGAAGTAGCTGCCGCCCGAGCAGCTCCAGAACGTGCCGTGGTTGGCCGCGGTCCACGGCGTCTTGCTGTTGTGCTTGAAGTAGTCGATGTCGCGGATGCCGGTGCAGTTGAGGCACGCGTCGCCGTACCCGCCGCAGTTGCCGGAGGGGTAGTAGAAGCCGCGCCCGATGCAGGAGTCGTGGAAGAACACCGCGGCCGTGTAGTCGGCGCGCGTCTCGACGGGCGGGCTCTGGCCGCCCGAGCCGTCGAAGTCGTCCCAGCTGTGACCCCACTCGTGCAGGGACACGCCCGGGATCTCGCCGAGGTTCCAGCAGCCCGACGCCGACTGGTAGAAGTTCAGCGTGCCGCCGCCCGACGACGCGTTGCACTGCGGGGCGCCGTTCACGTTGCAGTTCATGTGGTTCGTGTTGAGCCACGAGTTGGCCGGGTAGTACGAGCGCGCCTTCAGGTTCGCCATCGTCAGGTGGTAGTACTGCGTGCGCGACGACATCGTGTTGCCCGCGGCGCCGGGGTTGGGACTCGGCACGCTGCAGTTCGTGGCAACCGGGTCGGGGAAGCCGGTGTAGTTCGCGTCGCCGTTGGTGCTGGAGAGCGTCGTCGCGCCGCACGCGTCGTTGATCCAGGTGTACTTGCCCTGCGCGAGGTTCACGTTGGCGGTGTCGCCCGGGAACCGTCCGCCCTGGTCCGCGAAGTCGTCGGGCGCGGGAAGGCCGGTCTGCGCGAAGGGGAACGGGCGGTCGGTCGCGCCGGTGTGGTTGTCCGCGGGGTACACGCCGCCGTGCACGCGCCCGTAGCGGTTCGTGTCGACGAAGCGCAGGAGGTCGCCGGTGTGCGCGTCGAGCACCGCTTCCCAGGTGCCCTCCACGCCGCGGCGCTCGAACACGACGCGCCACGCGAGCGCGTGCGTGACGCCGCTGCCCGCGGCGCCCTCGAAGCGGTCGGGGCTCGTGCCGGCCGGCGTCACGGGCACGAGCACGAGCGAGCCCGCGTCGAGGACGTGGTCCGCGGCGTCGGGGAACCCGCCGAGGTAGCCGGCGAGCACCGTCGCGAGGTCGGTCTTGCGCAGCGTCGGCGTCGTCGAGACCGTCACGTGCGCGAGCCGCGCGGTCGACACCTGCACGAGGTTGCCGCGGTTGACGACGAAGCGCAGCGACGCGCCCTCGACCGGCACGCCGTTCGCGGACTGGCGGTACGTCGCGAAATACATGTGGGCCGCGGGCCCGGTGCTCGACGGGTCGAAGACCAGTTCGGCCGGATCCACGCCGAGCAGCGCCTTGTGGCGCACGAGGAAGCGGCGCGTCAGCGCCTCGACGCGGTCCACCGGGAGGCAGCTCGCGTCCCCGCACGCCGCGCCGAAGGCGTCCCAGCGCAGGCCGTTGGCCGGGCCGGGGAGGAACGGGATCGCGCCGCCGTGGAGCAGCGTCAGCACGTTGCGCCGCGCGTCGAGGCGCGCGCTCCACGAGGGGCCGTTGTCGCGGCGGAAGGCCGCGAGGCCGGCGGCGTCGGACTGCCCCGGCCGCAGGTCGTCGAGGTCGACCGTCGTCTGCGGGAGCCGCAGCTGCGGGCTCACGTACACCAGCGCATCGAGCGGCTGCCCGGGCTCCTTGCGGGTGAAGGCGCCACCCGGAACCGTAACGGACAGCAGCAGGACCAGGACGGACAGCCACCGCAAGCTCGTTGCACGCCGCATGGACCCAGCCTCCCCTCGTGTGTGAAACCGCCCGGAAAAGTACGGCGATTCGCACCTTTCCCGCTGCAAGAAGGTTTCCTCGGGGAGCCGTCCGGGCCGTGGGAGCCGCGCGGCTTACGGGGATGGCAAGCGCAATTCTGCGCAACGCGGAAAATTTTTCGTTCCCAAACGCGATGACTTGGGGTACATAAATACGCATGCCGCGCGTCGCCATCAAGCCCTCGAAAGCCCTGGCCCGGCTGCTCCGCCGCCGGCGCGAGGACCTCGGGCTGTCGCTCCAGGGCGTGAGCGAGCGCACCCAGCGGCAGGGCCGGCCGATCCCGGCCTCGACCATCGCGGCCATCGAGCAGGGCACGGCGGACCCGGGCGTCATCCGCCTGATCCAGCTGCTCCGCCTGTACCGCCTGCGGCCCAACGTCGCGGCGGACCTCATCGAGCTGCACGACGTCGAGCACGAGGAGCTGGTCCACGGCGATCTCGACGTGCTCGTGCGCGCCGGCAAGGCGGCGTGGGACCGCGGCGACTACGCGCGCGGCCTGTCCTACCTCTACGCCGTGCGGGAGCAGGCCGGTTCCGACGAGAAGTCGCAGCTGATCCGCCAGAAGGCCACGCTCAACTTCTCCGCCATCGCGAGGAACCAGGGGCGTCACGATCTGGCGAACGAACTGGTGACCGACCTGCTGCGCGAGCCGCCGCACGACAGCATCCTCGTCCACACGCTCCTGCACGCCGCGTCGGTCTGGCAGTGCCTCGGCTCGACCGAGGCGGCGCTCGCGTTCCTCGCGCGCGCCGAGCTGCGGAGCGATCCCAACGACATCAAACAGCGCGCCTGGATCCTGCACCAGCGCGCGCACACGCTGGCCTATTCGGGCCACCCGGAGGACGCCGATCCGGTCATCGGCGAAGCGCTCGAGATCTACCGGGCCGCAGGCGACACGTTCGGTGAAGCCCGCGTCCGGCTCCTCCATGTCCGGCAGGTTCTCCCCCGCCGCTCGGTCGCTGCCGCCCTGACAGCGGCCGAGCGGCTGGCGGAGTTCTGCGCCGAGCACAAGCACGAGTTGACCCGAGCGCATGCCCGTCTCGAAGTCGGGCGCCTGGAGCTGAGGCGGCAATCCCCCCCCGCCGCCCTCGAACCGCTCCGGGACGCCCTCGCACAGGGGATCCTCGCAGCCGACAAGGACCTCCTGTTCCACGCGCACTTCCTGCTCTGGAAGGCTTACGACGCGCTGGGCGATCGTGAGAGCGCGCAAATCCATTTCACGTCGGCCGCGCACTTCGGTCACCAGACCGAGGACGCGAGCGCCGAGGCGGACGAAATACGCCGCCTCGCCCCGGGGGGGGTCCATGGAAAGAAACGGGGGGAAGTCCGGAGGTCGCGCAGCACGTAGCGCATTTCTCTGCGCCGTCGTCCTGGTCACCGGGTTGGCGCGGGCGAGCGACCCGCCCGCGTCCCTTGTTAACCCGGTCACCGGCCACATCGAGATCACGGACACCGTCTGGAGCGGTGCGGACAACAACGTCCGCCACGTCGTGAACCCGGGCGGCGGGCAGCCGCTGCAGGTCACGACGCTCACGACGAACGCGGCCGACGACCTCGCGCCGCACATCGCGGCGTCGCCCGCCGGCAGCGTGTGGGTGACGTGGTACCGCACGGTCACGCCGGCGCAGATCGTCTCGCGCAAGCGCAGCGCCGCGAACAACACCTGGGCGGCCGAGACGCTCGTCAGCGACGCGGGCGAGGACAGCCGCTCGCCCTCGATCACGCACGACGGCGCCGCGCCGTGGTGGGCCTGGGTGGTCTCCGCGAACGGACAGGCGCAGATCGCCGTGACCGGCGGTTCGGACGCGCCTGACCCGTTGCCCACGCGCACGATCGTCGGCACGACGAACTTCGCCGGGACGATCGACCCCGCGATCCTCTACGAATCCGCGCACCTGTGGATCACGTGGGTCGACAGCGCGAGCAACGTGGGCTGGGTGACCTACGACTACACGCAGCACGCCTGGAGCGGCGTGAGCCGCGAGTCCTACGCCAACGCGAACGACAGCGTCGCGGCGGCGCGCGCGCGCATCCGCACGCAGGTGCTCGGGAACTAGGGAGTCACAAAGGACGTCCGGTCGTGAACAAATGCCGTCACGACCGGACGTTCTCACTTGACTGGGGTCACCGGACGCCGAACCTTACCCCTCCGACACCGGAGGGACGATGTCCTGTCGACGCCCGATCCGCGCCACGCTCGCGGCCCTGCTGCCCGTCCTCGCCCTCGCCCTCGCCACGACCCCCGGACGCGCGGACGATCCGCCGTCGCTGTCGCTGAGCAAGAGCGGCGCGAACGTCGTGCTCACGTGGAACAGCGGCGTCGGCGGTCCGTACACCGTCTTCCGCGCGTCGACCCGCAACGTGCTGCGGACCGAGCACAACCTCGTGTTCACGACGACCGGCCACCAGTGGACGGACGCGACCCCCACCAACGCCGGGCGCGCGCTGTTCTACGTCGTCGCGGGGCAGTGCGGCGACGGCGTGCTGCAGGCCGGCGAGGCGTGCGACGACGCCAACAACGTCGACGGCGACGGCTGCAGCGCGATATGCGGCGTCGAACGCTGCGGCGACGGTCACCCCGACGCGGGCGAGCAGTGCGACGACGGCAACCGCAACGACGGCGACGGCTGCGACCGCTGGTGCTACGCCGAGACGTGCGGGAACTGGCTCACCCAGAACGGCGAGTCCTGCGACGCGGGTCCGGCCCCGGGCCGCGACGGATGCCCCGCCACGTGCCACGACTGCGGGCTCGAGAAGCCCGCCTTCTGCAACGACAACAATCCCTGCACCGACGACGCCTGCGACGCGTGGAGCGGCGGCTGCATCTACTTCCCCAACACGGCCTCGTGCTCCGACAACAGCGCCTGCACGAGCAACGACCATTGCGTGAGCGGCGCCTGCGTCGGCACGGCGATCACGTGCCCCGACGACGGCAACGTCTGCACGACAGCGTCCTGCAGTCCCGCCACCGGGTGCGGCCAGACGTACAACTCGGCGCCGTGCGACGACCTCAACGCCTGCACCACCAGCGACCGCTGCGCGGGCGGCGTGTGCAGCGGCACGCCGCTGTCGTGCGACGACGGCAACGCCTGCACGACCGACACCTGCAACGCGGCGACGGGCCTGTGCGCGCACCAGCCGAGCACCGGAAACGCCTGCAGCGACGGCAACCCCTGCACGGCCAGCGACACGTGCTCGAACGGCACGTGCGTGGGCGGCGGCCCGACGAGCTGCGACGACGCCAACCCCTGCACGACCGACTCGTGCAGCCCGGTGACCGGCTGCACGCACGCCCCTTCGTCGGGCGCGGCGTGCAACGACAACAGCCTCTGCACGACCGGCGACACGTGCTCGAACGGGATCTGCACCGGCACGCCGGTCACGTGCCCCGACGACTCGAACCCGTGCACGACCGCGGCCTGCAACCCGGCCTCCGGGTGCTACCAGGCCAACAACACCAGCACGTGTGACGACGGCAACCTCTGCACGACCTCCGACGTGTGCTCCGGCGGGGTCTGCAGCGGCACGCCGAAGAACTGCAACGACAACAACCCGTGCACCACGGACAGCTGTGACGGCCGCAGCGGGACGTGCCTGTTCGTTCCGTCGTCCGGCGCCCTTTGCAGCGACGGCAACCCCTGCACGACCGGCGACACCTGCTCGAACGGGTCGTGCGTCGGCGGCGGGCCGACGAACTGCGACGACGCCAACGCCTGCACGACCGACTCGTGCAGCCCGGTCACCGGCTGCACCCACGCGCCCACGTCGGGCGGCACGTGCAACGACAACAGCGTGTGCACCACCGGCGACACGTGCTCGAACGGCCTCTGCACCGGCACGGCGGTCACGTGCCCCGACGACACGAACCCGTGCACGACGGCGGCCTGCAACGCGGTCTCGGGCTGCTACCAGGCCAACAACTCGAACGCCTGCGACGACGGCAACCCGTGCACCACCGCCGACCGCTGATCCGGCGGCGCGTGCAGCGGCACGCCGAAGAACTGCAACGACGGCAACCCGTGCACCTCCGACAGCTGCAGCCCGGCCACCGGCTCCTGCAACAACACGCCCTCCTCCGGCGGCGCGTGCGACGACGGCAATCCCTGCACGACCGCCGACACCTGCCAGAGCGGCGCGTGCCTCGGCGGCACGCCCGCGAACTGCGACGACGGCAACCCGTGCACGGCCGACTCGTGCAGTCCGACCAGCGGCTGCACGCACACGCCGGCGTCGGGCGCGGCGTGCAACGACAACAGCGTCTGCACGACCGGCGACACGTGCTCGAACGGGACCTGCACCGGCACGCCCGTCACGTGCCCCGACGACACGAACGCCTGCACCACCGCGGCGTGCAACCCGGCGACGGGGTGTTACCAGGCCAACAACTCGAACCCCTGCGACGACGGCAACGCCTGCACCGTGAGCGACGTCTGCAGCGCGGGCGCGTGCGCCGGCACGCCGAAGAACTGCAACGACGGCAACGTCTGCACCGCCGACAGCTGCAATGCCGCCACCGGCTCGTGCACCAACACGCCGATCAATTGCGACGACGGCAACGTCTGCACGACGGACACCTGCAGCGGCGCGACGGGCTGCACGCACACGTTCAACACGGCGGCGTGCGACGACGCGAACCTCTGCACCGTGTCCGACACGTGCTCGAACGGCGCCTGCACCGGCACGCCGAAGAACTGCGACGACGGCAACCCCGGCACCGTCGACAGCTGCAATCCCGCGACGGGCCTGTGCACGCACCTGTGAGCCGCCGGGCCTGAGCCCCAGGGTCGTTACGGCCGGCGCAGCGCGCGCGCCCGCGGTGCTCCCGCCCCGAGCCCGTTCGCGGGCGGGAGCGCGACGCCGTGCGCGACGAGTTCCGCCTGCACCGACGCGAGCGTCGCTTCGAGTTCGCCGGCGTAATCGCCGAGCAGCGGCAGCGCCTGTGTGATCCCGAGGAGCGCCAGCTCCTGCAGCATCGGGCGCAGCGCGTTCACGTCGGGCACGCCCTTGTACTCGAGGTATGCCGCGACGAAGCGCGTCATGTCGAGCGCGAAGAAGCGCGCGGCGAAGTCGTCGTCCTGCAGCATCGCACCGCCGTACACGAGCATGGAGCGCCGGAACCGGTCCTCCATCCGCGTCACGTCGTCCGGGTTCGCGCCGGCCAGCGCCTGCACGAGCAGCCGCGGCACGTCGCGCGAGCGCAGGAGCGCCGCGCCGATCACCTTTTCGCCGACGTCCGGGGCCGCACCGCGCAGCACGAGATCGCCCGCGTACTCCACGGCGAGGTGGCAGAACAGCAGCCGGTCCTCGGGTGCGAGCGGGAGCCCGAACTGCTGCTCGACCTGCGCCCACACGCCCATCTGCTCGAGGCCCGCGTCAAGGAGCTGCGCCTTCTGGACCACGTAGCCGGTTCCGTGCGCGGTGGCGTCCTCGCCCCACACCTCGTTGTGCCCGGCCCAGCCCCACGCGAACGCGCGCTGCACGGGGCCGCGCGCCGCCTCCCACACGGCCATGAAGCCCTCCTGGCCCGGGGCACCCTGCGTGTAGACGAACAGCAGCGGGTCCAGGGCGAGCGCGATGTCGCTCTGGAACAGGTCCGGCGCCATCGCGCCGTAGAGCTCCTGCGCGTCGAGCGGTTCGAGCCGCGCGTTGCCGAGACGGTCGGCGAGGTAGGCGTGGGTCGCGGAACCCCACGCGAACGCCGGACCGCCGGCGCCGCACAGGCACACGACGGCCACGAGCACGAGTACGCGGTATTTCATGGCATCCCCCTTGACGGAGCGACGGTGCTCCGGTCGTGACGCGTGCGCGAGGGCCACGCGGCGGACGACGCACGCGTGTCGCACGACTATGCGCCGGATTCGCGTGCGGAGAGGCTGTACGCCGGGGGGAAAGTGCGACGCGGGAGGCTAGTGATTACGGTTCCAGCGGATCGACGACCTCGATCGCGTCGAAGCGATGGAACTCAGCGTCGCGGGTGCACACGCGGCGCACGCCGTGCTCGCGCATCAGGGCCACGATGTGCGCGTCGTGGACGGCGTTCCCGCGCAGTCCGGCCACCGCGCCCATGACGCTCCGCGCGGTGGCGGCGTGATGCCCGGTCTCCTGGAGGACGGACAGCGACGGCGAGGCGAGGAGGACGTCGACGAATTCCCACGCCTTGACGATGCTCCATGGCTTGCGGAACACGCGCGGGTGGGTCACGACGCGCAGGAACTCGTAGATCGTCGTCCACGTCAGGTGCCACGGAAGCGAGCCGGCCCGCGCCTCGTCGAGGACACGACGGCAGTTCGCGTGCTCGGGGCAGTCCCGGTCCGCGGCATACACGAGCACGTTCGTGTCGACGACGAGCATCACTCGCCGTCCAGCGCCCGGTACAGCGCGTCGCGGTTCGCAACGTCCACGAGCTGCCCGCCGCCGCTGAAGCTCGGCAGGTCCCGCGCCGGACCGACCGCGTCCTTGCGCTCGAGGAACTGTCTGAGCGCCGCCGTAACGAGTTCGGAAATCGTCCGGCCCGTCTCGGCGGATACCCGCTTCAGCTGGCGGTAGATGCGGTCCTCGATCATCAGTGTCGTCTTCATATGGAAAACCATACCATCGGTACGGCAAAGTGGCAAGCTCATCGGGAACCTCCGGCGCACCGCGAGGATGCCATCGTTCGGACCATGCGGGATCGGGGATGCGCGAGGAACGTCCCGGGTGCGGGAAGCGAATGTCAGAGTCCGGCAACGTCCTCCGCGCGCAGCTCGTTCGCCGGCGCGTCCGCGTCGTCCGCGAGGCGCGCGGCCTGCTGCTCGACGGCGGCCTCGAACAGCGCGCGCACCGCGCGGCCGTTGCCGAAGCGCTCGTCGCGCTCGGCGTGCATCCGTTCGAGGCGCGCGCGGAGCGGGGCGTGCGCGGCGGCGTCGAGCACGAAGCCGGCGTCGCGGCACAGCTTCTCGAAGATCGCGAGCATCTCGTCGGGGCCGTAGTCGTCGAAGTGCACGAACCGCGTGAAGCGCGAGGCGAGGCCGGGGTTCGCGCCGAGGAACGTGCGCATCGGGGCGGGGTAGCCGGCGACGATCACGGCGAGGCGCTCGCGCTCGTCCTCCATCGCCTTGAGCAGCGTGTCGAGCGCCTCGTGCCCGAACGCGTCCTCGGTGTATTCCTGCACGAGCGCGTAGGCCTCGTCGATGAACAGGACGCCGTCCTTCGCCTGGTCGATGCGGTCCTGCGTCTTGAGCGCCGTCTGCCCCAGGAAGCCCGCCACGAGCGCGCTGCGGTCGGTCTCGACGAAGTGGCCGCGCCGCAGGAGGCCGAGCCCGGCGTAGATCTCGCCGACGAGGCGCGCGACGGTCGTCTTGCCGGTGCCGGGGTTGCCGGTGAAGACGAGGTGCAGCGAGGTCGGCGTCGCCGTCATGCCCTCGGCCAGCCGGCGCTGGTTGGCGCGCGCGAGGTTCACGAGCCGGCGGATCTCGGCCTTCACGTTCGCGAGGCCGATCATCGCGTCGAGTTCCCGGAGCAGTTCCTCGGGCGTGGCGCGCACGGCGGGCCGCTGCTCGGGGACGTCTTCCGGCAGCACGATCGACGTGTCCGCGGCGGTGTCGGCCGCGAGGCGTTCGGCCTGCCGCTCGAGCAGCGCCTCGAACATCGAGCGCACCGCGCGCCCGTTGCCGAACTGCTTGTCGCGCGTGCGGTGCATCTCGGTGATCTCGCGCTCGATCTTCTCCTGCGCCGCGGCGGTCGGGCGCAGGTGCTGCTGCTTCACGAGGCGTCCGAAGATCCGGGTCAGCGCGGCGGCGTCGTAGTCGTCGAACTGCAGGACGCGCGTGAAGCGCGATTCGAGCCCGGGGTTCGAGTGGATGAAGCGGCGCATCGGCTCGGTGTAGCCGGCGACGATCACGGCCAGCCGGTCGCGGTGGTCTTCCATCAGCTTGAGCAGCGTGTCGACGGCCTCGGCGCCGAAGTCGCCCTGCGTGTCCTGGACGAGGGCGTAGGCTTCGTCGACGAACAGGACCCCGTTCTGCGCGCGGGCGACGGCGGCCTGCACGCGCTCGGCGGTCTGGCCGATGTAGCCTGCGACGAGCTTCGAGCGGTCGACCTCGACGACGTGTCCCGAGGAGAGGAGCCCGAGCTTCCTGTAGATCTGGCCGACGAGGCGCGCGACGGTCGTCTTGCCGGTGCCGGGGTTGCCGGTGAAGACCATGTGCAGCGCGGGCATCGAAACCGGCAGGCCCTGCTCGCGGCGACGCGCCTGCACGCTGACGAGGTTGGCGAGCTTCCGCAGCTCCGCCTTCACGGCGTCGAGCCCGATCAGGTCGTCGAGCTCGGGGAAGGGGTCGGGGGGCGCGGACTGCGCCGGCGCCGCGGACGCCGTGGATTCCGTGGATTCCGGCGCGGTCGCGCGACGTGGGGCGGGGGGCGGCGCCGGAGGGGGCCGGGGCGGTTCGGACAGCCCGGCGGGGACGCCGTACGTGCAGCGCGACGCGAGCACCGCGCCGTCCGTCTCCGCGCGGTACGTCTCGTCCGGCCCGCCGGCGTCCGGCACGTGGCAGCCGTGAAGCAGGATCACCGCGCCCTCTTCGGCGTAGAACGCCCGCTGCGAACGCGTGTGCAGCGTGCATGCCCGTGCCTCGATGCGCGACCCGTCGCCCACGGCCTTCAGGACCAGGCCGATGACGCCGAACGCGTCGCACGCGTGCAGGTCGACGCGCGCACCGTTTCCGGCCCACACCGCGCCGCCGGGGGTGTCGTGCAGCCGGCACTCGTGCAGCTCCAGCGTGCCGAGCTCGTTCGCGGCGGCGAGCGGGTACTCCGGATCGCCCAAGCGCGCGGAGCAGCGGGTCGCCGTCACGCGCGCGCGTCCCGTGCTCCACAACGCGATCGACTCGAGGTACTCGAAGGCGCAGCCGCGGACCTCGACCTCCGTGCGCTCGCCCTTCGCCTCGACGGCGGCGAACTTGAGGCGCGCGAACGTGCAGCCCTCGATGCGCGCGCGCCCGCCGTCGAGGACCCACACGCCGTTGCCCGGCGACTCGTGGATGCGGCCGCCGCGCACGATCGCCTCCGACCCGGCGACGCGGATTCCGGGGAAGGCGTCGCCGCAGGCGGAGATGTCGTTCTCGTCGGCCTCGAGGCGCGCGCCGCCCTCGACGTGGATGCCGCACTCCTTCGTGCCGCCGATCCGGCAGCGGCGCACGCGCACCTCGGCGCCCGCCCCGGCGGCGAACACCGCGGGATGCAGCAGGCCCTCGAGGACGCAGTCCTCGACGGTCGCGCGTCCGCCGGCGAGCACGTACACGGCGTTGCTCGGCGTGTCGTGCACGGTGCACGAGGTGAGGTGCGCGTGACCGCCCTCGAAGACCATGCACGCGGCGTGACCCTGGCAGGTGCCCTGGACGTCGCAGGCGTGGAGCCGTGCCTCGGCGCCGCCGGCCACGCGCACGGTGTTGCCGAGCGCGTGGACGAGCCGCAGGCCTTCGAGGGTGACGGGAGCGTAGACGTCGATCCGGCCGGTGAGCGTGACGGCGCCCGCGGTGGCGGCGCGGATGGTCAGCGGCGTGCGCAGTTCGAGGTCGCCCGCGTGACGGTAGCCGTCGGCGACGAGCAGCACGTCCCCGGGGCGCGCGGAGCGCAGCGCCTCGGCGAGGGAGGTGCCGAACCAGCCGTCCTTGACGTGGATCGTCGCCATGCGGGACCGCGGAGCGTATCACGCGGCATGGCGGGGCCGGACGGGCGCGCCGTTCTGGCGCGCGGGCGTCAGCGCGTCGTACGCCGCACGCGCTCGAGGATCGAGCGGATCCAGCTCGGCCAGTGCGCCGGACGCGGCGTGGGCCGCGCCTGGTCGCTCACCGCACCGAGCGCAAAGGCGCCCTGAATCGGCAGTTCTCTCATCGCCGGCCGCTCGTAGCGTCGCATGGTGAGGCCTCTTCCCCCGTGTACCGAGCCCTGGTCGACACGTGTGCCGACGCGTGGAGAGCTGCAGTTCACGTGCCATCGGGGAGGGGCCGATGCACCAACGTCCGCGTCCGACCGCGTTGTGCCGCGCCGCACCGCGGCCCGTTCGTCCGCCCAAGTGAAGACATGCAACGGACTTTCCGGCTCCCGGACCGGCGGTCCTGTTTCGAGACACGCCCGCCGAGCGGTTGCGGGCGCGGGACGAGTGGTCGCGGAAGGGAGCGGACCTCACTTCAGCGCGTAGACGTTCCCGTCCATGCTGCCGAAGAACACCGTCCCGCGGTCGACCGCGGGGGACGAGACGATCGCGCCGATCGACGCGAAGCGCTGGAAATCGAGGTACATGTCCTGGAAATCGCCGAACAGCGGGGTGAACGCGTCGCGGTTGAGGCTGCCGTCGGCGTTGCGCACCTTGAGCCGGTCGGTCTTCGCGGCCTCGGTGGTGAACGTCCACAGGAGCGCGCCGCGCTTCACGTCGATCGCGTACAGGGAGCCGTTGTGGTCGCCGACGTAGGCGACGTCGCCGGCCAGCGCGGCCGAGGAGAACACGTAGGCCTTGAGGTCGAGGTTGAAGCGCAGGCGGCCGGTCTTCGCGTCGAGCGCCATGAAGCGCGAGCTGTCCGACGTGCCCGCGTAGACGACGCCGTCCTTCACGGCGGGCGTGGCGACGACCCACGACTTGCTCGTCGGGTAGTCCCACTTCTTCCGTCCCGTCGCGGCGTCGAGCGCGTACACGTGCGCGTCGCGGCACCCCACGTACACGGTGCCGCCCTCGACCGCGGGCGAGGACTGGAAGCCGACCTGGTTGTGCGCGACGGGATCCTGCCCGCCCTCGAAGGTCCAGCGGAGCGCGCCGGTCTCCGCGTCGATCGCGTACAGCGAGCCGTCCCAGCTGCCCGCGTACACGACGCCGGCGACGACCGCGGGCGCGGCGTGGACGACGTCGCGCGTGGCGAACTTCCACTGCAGGACGCCGGTCGCCGCGTCGACCGCGTAGATCCCGCCGTCGCCGCTGCCGAAGTACACCCGCCCGCCGGCCACCGCGGGCGAGGAGGTGAACAGGTCCCAGGCGTCGGGGATCGTCTGCGCGGCGTTGGGGTAGCCGTGCAGGCCCCTGGCCTCGAAGCGCCGCTCGTACTCGGTGGGCAGGACCCACTTCGGCTTGCCGCTCGCGGCCTCGAGCGCGGCGAGCGCGCCCGTGGACGACACGAAGTAGACCGCGTCGCCGTCGACCGCGGGGCTCGACGCGATCGGCATCCGCGACTTGAATTTCCAGCGTTCCGCGCCCGTGTCCTCGTCGAGCGCATAGAGGTATCCGTCGAGGCTCGCGATGTACACGACCCCGCCGGCGATCGCGGGCGAGGCCACCACCGGCGCCCCCGTCCTGAACGTCCACTTGACGCCGCCGAGCGTCGTGGGGCCGCTCCCGGCGTAGACGCCGGTGCGCGCGACGTTGCCGTGGAACGTCGACTGGGCCGCCGCGGGAAGCACGGCGCCGGACAGGAGCACGAACACTGCGGCGAACGCCACCGGGAACGCCACCGGAAAACGCATCGGCCACCTCCGGCGCCAGCGTGTCGCGCGCGCCGGCACGCCGCTGTCACGATCGTGCGCCGGCGCTTTTCCCCGTCGCCCTTCGGTGCTACAACCGCGGGGTTCCGCGGAGGCCCCCCGTGATCGACCTGCAGCACGTCACCAAGAGCTACAACCGCGGCTCGGTCAAGGCGGTCGACGACCTGTGCCTGACCGTGCAGCCCGGCGAGATCTTCGGCTTCCTCGGCCCGAACGGCGCGGGCAAGACGACGACGATCAAGATGATCGTGGGCCTCCTCAAGCCCGACGCGGGGCACGTCCTCCTCGAGGGCCGCGACAACCAGGCCGACCCGCTCGGCTGCAAGGCGATGACGACCTACGTCCCCGACACGCCGTCGGTCTACGACCGGCTCACCGGGCTCGAGTACCTGCACTTCATCGGCGACGTGTACCGCGTGCCGCGCGCCCAGCGGCTCGACCGCATCGGCAAGTGGCTCCAGATCTTCGAGCTCGAGTCGGCGGTCACGAGCCCGATCCAGAGCTACTCGCACGGCATGAAGCAGAAGATCGTGCTGATCGCGGCGCTCCTGCCCGCGCCGCGGATCATGGTGCTCGACGAGCCCCTGGTCGGGCTCGACGCGCGCGCGGCGCACGAACTCAAGTCGATGATGCGCGAGCACTGCGCGAACGGCGGCACGCTGTTCTTCTCGACGCACATCATGGAAGTCGCCGAGAAGCTCTGCGACCGGCTGGCGATCATCCACCGCGGGCGGCTGGTCGCGCACGGCACCCTCGCCGAGCTCCGGCAGGACCGCGGCCACGAATCGCTCGAGCGCCTGTTCCTCGAGCTGACCGGCGCATGAGCCCGTTCGGCGCGCTGGTCTTCGCGGGGCTGCGCTCGAACTTCGGCCTCGCGCTGCTCAAGCACCGCCTGTTCACCGAGCGCAAGGAGCGCTGGCGCGTTCCGCTGCTGCTCCTCGTCGGGGTTTCGTTCGCGATCCTCCTGACGCAGTACGTGAACATGCTGCGCGGCGTCTACGGCGCCCTCGCCGCGATGGGCCAGGAACACGTGATGCTCACCCTCGCGCTCCTCGCGGGGCAGGCGCTGATCCTCGTGTTCGGATTCGTATACGTGATCGGCGCGTTCTACTTCGCGAAGGACCTCGAGTTCCTCGTCACGCTGCCGTTGCGCCCGTACCACGTGGTCCTCGCGAAGTACCTCACCGTGCTGGTCAACGAGTACATCACCACGGCCCCCGTGGTGGTGCCGCCGCTCGTCGTGTACGGCGTCCTCGCCGGCGCCGGGCCCGGGTACTGGCTGATGACGCTCCCGGTCTACGCGCTCCTGCCGGTGCTGCCGCTGTCGATCGTGTCGGTCTTCGTGATGGGCGTGATGCGCGTCGTCAACCTCGGCCGGCGCAAGGACGCGCTGATCATCGCGGGCAGCCTCGCCCTCATCGGCATGACCTTCGCGCTGCAGTACGGTCTGGCGCGGATGGCGGGCAGCGCCGACCCGCAGGCCGTGCTGCGCGTGTTCACCGAGAAGAACGGCCTCATCGCGCTCGTCGGCGCGCGCTTCCCGCCCAGCGTGTGGGCCACGAACGCACTCATGCAGCCGGCGTCGATCGAGGGGCTCGCGTCGCTGGCGGTGATCGCGGTGGTCTCGCTGGTCGTGTTCGCGCTGATCGTCCTCCTCGCCGAGCTCCTGTTCTACCGCGGGCTGATCGGGCTCGCCGAGACCTCGCGCCCGGCCGTGACGCTGACGGCCGGCGACGTGCGGCGCCTGTCCGACGGCGGGACGAGCCCGACCCTCGCGATCTTCCGCCGCGAATGGCGCGTCATGCAGCGCACCCCGATGTTCCTCCTGAACGGGATGCTCACGACGCTCATCGTGCCGGCCGTGTTCCTCGTGATGTTCAAGACGGGCTCGGCGCAGGGCGCCGCGGGGCCGCTCGCGTTCCTCGCCGCGGCGAACCCGCTCCACGCCGCGCTGGCCGCGGCGTGCTTCATGATCGTCGCGGGCTCGATGAACGGCACGGCCTCGTCGTCGTTCTCGCGCGAAGGCGCGCAGTTCTGGATCTCGAAGGTCATCCCGGTGCCGCCGCGCGCGCAGGTCGCGGCCAAGTTCCTGCACTCGTATGCCGTCGCGCTGATCGGCATCCTCGCGGCGACGCTCGTCACCTGGTTCGCGTTCCACCTCGCCCCGCTCGTGCTGGCGGCGGCGCTGCCGATCGCGCTCCTCGCCACGTTCGTGATCACCGCGATCGGGCTCGCGATCGACGTCTAGCGCCCGCTCCTCGACTGGACCAACCCGCAGAAGGCGATCAAGCAGAACCTGAACGTCCTGATCGCGACGCTCGCGGGCATGGCGTTCGTGGTGCTCGTGGTGCTGGCGGCGCTGTGGCTCGCGCGGCTCGGGCTCCCGCCGCGCGGCGCCCTCGTCACGGTCGTCGTCGCGCTGGTCCTGGCCGCGGCGATCGCGTGGCGCCTCCTCGTGCGCCACGCCGAACGCCGTTACGACCGCATCGAGGTCTGACCGGCCGCCGCGCGTTTCGCCCCTTCGGGGTCAGGGCCCCTCGCCCGACGGGCCCGCGGCGTTCCGCGCCGCGACCAGGTAGAACACCGCGGCCGCGTCCCGCGCGGCCCCCGCGTCGCGCCACGAGAGCGCCGTGGCCTGGCCGGCGGCGGTGAAGGCGCCCGGCGCTCCCGCCACCCCCGGCGCGCGGTACACGTCGAAGAAGCGCGCGGGGTCGTGCGCGGCGTC
>JABLTH010008139.1_pt1 | contig 24671 bp, 21 predicted proteins | sample 7875711 | NCBI WGS metagenome assembly JABLTH01 (sample SAMN14941262, study PRJNA633318) | bioreactor metagenome | isolation source: bioreactor | place: China | collected 2019-03-05 | reverse complement strand
GCGTCGCGAGATCGGCCACGGCCGCCTCGCCAAGCGCGGCGTGCAGGCGGTCAAGCCGAGCCTGGAACAGTTCCCGTACGTGCTGCGCGTGGTCTCCGAGATCACCGAGTCGAACGGTTCCTCCTCGATGGCTTCGGTCTGCGGCTCCTCGCTGGCCATGATGGACGCCGGCGTGCCGCTCAAGGCTCCGGTGGCGGGCATCGCCATGGGCCTGGTGAAGGAAGGCGGCGACTTCGTCGTGCTGTCCGACATCCTGGGCGACGAGGATCACCTCGGCGACATGGACTTCAAGGTGGCCGGTAGCGCCGAAGGTATCTCCGCGCTGCAGATGGACATCAAGATCGACGGCATCACCGAAGAAATCATGAAGGTGGCGCTGGAGCAGGCCAAGCACGGCCGTCTGCACATCCTGGGCGAACTGGCCAAGGTGATCAGCGAGCCGCGTTCGGAGATGAGCGAGTACGCTCCGCGCCTGCTCACCATCAAGATTCATCCGGACAAGATCCGCGAGGTCATCGGCAAGGGCGGCGCCACCATCCGCTCGATCACCGAGGAGACCGGCACCACCATCGATATCACCGACGATGGCACGGTCGTGATCGCCTCCGTCAACCGCCTTGCGGCCGACGAAGCGAAGAAGCGTATCGAGCAGATCGTCTCCGACGTCGAGCCGGGCCGCATCTACGAGGGCAAGGTCGCGAAGCTGATGGACTTCGGCGCGTTCGTGACGATCCTGCCGGGCAAGGACGGTCTCGTCCACGTCTCGCAGATCTCCAACGAGCGTGTGGAGAAGGTCTCCGACAAGCTGAAGGAAGGCGACATCGTCAAGGTCAAGGTGCTGGAAGTGGACAAGCAGGGCCGTATCCGCCTGTCCATGAAGGCCGTGACCGAGGAAGAGGGCGCCTGATCCCTTCGCTCTGACGCGTGTTCGAACAAAGGCCCGGCTCTTGCCGGGCCTTTGTTTTTCGGCCGCTTCTTCGCGGACGTGACGATGCCATTCCGGCGCTTTTGCTACGATGCCGCGGAACGCCGTCGAGGAAGCGGGCATGAGCGATCACGCCAACGATGTCATGAAGCAATACCAGGCCTGGGCACAGCAATCGTGGGATGCATGGATGCAGTCCTTGCAAGGCCCGATGCCGGCCGCTCACCATGCACCCTCCGATGATCTGCTGTCCCGTGCCCTGGGCGGACTCAAGAGTTATGCGGATTGGCTGCAGGCCGCTGCGACCAGCGGCATCGCGGGTCATGGAACGGACGATTGGCAGTAGCATTTGCGCCAGTTGTTCATGGGGGCGGGCCAACCTTTCGCGCAAGCGTTCGCCGGTATCGACAGCACGGCCGCACATGGTTTCGCGCAGCAATGGCAGAGCTGGTTGCAGGCCGCGCAGCCGCGCTTCGGCGAATGGGGCGCGGCATTCGATAACGGCCCGGCCTTTGGCTACGCGCGCGAGCGCCAGCTGCAGAACCAGGCGCTGATCGAGGCCATGCGTGATTACGCGGATGCATCGGCTCGCTATCAGGCGCTCATCCTGCGCGCCAACGCGGAGGGTTTCGAGCGCCTGCAGGACAAGCTCAAGCAGCACGTCGAGCCCGGCCGCCAGATCGATTCCCTCAAGGCCTTGTACGACTTGTGGGTCGACGCGGCCGAGGAGGCCTATGCCGATATCGCACTGTCGGACGAATTCCGCGATGTCTATGGCGCGATGGTCAACGCCCAGATGCACGTGCGCAAACTGCAGCAGCGGCAATTGGACGCCTGGTGCCGCGAGCTGGGCATGCCGACGCGCAGTGAAGTGGATTCACTCGGCAAGCGCGTGCAGGAACTGCGGCGCGAGGTCCGCTCGAAGGCGGGTGGCGTGGGGTACGGCTAGCCGTCCTCCCAAGCCGAGCTGGAGGCCTTGCGTACCGAGGTCGCCGCGCTCAAACGCAAGCTGGCCGCGCGCGGCGAGCCCGCGCCTTCCAAAAAAGTGGTTTCCGAATCCTTGAGCGCCGAAGCGGAAACCAAGCGCAAGCCGGCGCCTGCGCGCCGCGCCGCGAAGGATGCTCCAACGCGCAGTGCGCCACGCAAGCGCAAGTAAGGACTGACGCATGTTCACCCCTCTACGCATCGATCCGGCCAAGGTCATGGGCGAAGTGGCCGCCTTCCAGCGCAAGCTCGCCGCGGGTATGGAAAGCCTCCGCGGCCTGCGCGAGCCCGATTACGCCAATACGCCGCGCGAAGCGATCTATCGCGAGGACAAGCTCACCGTCTGGCATATGAAGGGCAACGGCAAGCCGACTTCGAAGACGCCTCTGCTCATCGTGTACGCACTGGTCAATACCGTGTGGATGACCGATCTGCAGGCCGATCGCTCGTTGGTCCGCAACCTGCTGGAGCAGGGCGAGGACGTCTATCTGATCGATTGGGGCTATCCGGACGGCGCGGATCGCTGGCTTACGCTGGACGACTACCTCAACGGCTATCTCGACCGCTGTGTCGACGCGGTCCGGCAGCGGCATGGGCTGGACGCCATCAATCTGCTGGGCATCTGCCAGGGTGGCGCGTTCTCGCTGTGCTACACGGCGATGCACCCGGAGAAAGTGAAGAACCTGATCACCATGGTCACGCCGGTCGACTATCACACGCCGGACAACATGCTCTCGCACTGGGTGCAGAACCTCGATGTGGACCTGTTCGTCGACACGCTGGGCAACATCCCGGCGGAGCTGATGAACTGGGTCTACCTCACGCTCAAGCCGGTGCGTCTCAACCAGCAGAAGTACGTGAGCATGGTCGACCTGCTCGACAACCGGAAGGAGATGGAGAATTTCCTTCGCATGGAACGCTGGATCTTCGACTCGCCCGATCAGGCCGGCGAGGCGTTCCGCGAGTTCATCAAGGAGTTCTACCAAGGCAACAAGCTGGTGAAGGGCTCCCTGATCATCGGTGGGCGGCCGGTGGACCTCGGCATGGTGACTCAGCCGGTGCTCAATATTTTTGCCGAGCAGGATCACCTCGTGCCGCCAGATGCGTCGCGCGCGCTGGGCAACCACGTCGGCACCACGGATTACACGCAGCTCGCCTTCAAGGGCGGACACATCGGCATCTACGTGTCCGGCCGCGCGCAGCGCGAGGTGCCTCCCGCCATTCACCAGTGGCTGCGTTCCAGGGATTAGCTTCAACGCAAGGGGAAATCACGTGAACAGTGAAAAGCGCCTTACCCGTTCCAGCAGCCAGAAAATGATCGCGGGCGTGTGCGGCGGCATCGCCGAATACCTCGGCTGGGACGTCACCATCGTTCGCCTGCTCTGGATCGTCCTGACCCTGGCCGGCGGCTCCGGTATCCTTATCTATCTGATCCTGTGGCTGGTGATGCCGCAGAACGCCTGAGCCGTCGAAGGCTCGTCGTCGCGGCATCCGCGTTACCCAAGCGCGCATGCCGTTTCCGCATGAGCGATTGCCACGAATGACCATCGATTACGACCGTTACGACCGTATCCGCGCCGTGCAATGGCGCGGCGACCACCTGCGCCTGCTCGACCAGCGCCTGCTTCCGCGCGAGGAGCGCTGGATCGATTGCCGCGACGCCGGCGAGGTGACGCAGGCGATCCGCGACCTCGCGGTGCGTGGCGCGCCGGCCATCGGTATTGCCGCGGCCTGGGGCGTGGCGCTCGCCGCCCGGCAGGGCGCTCCCCTGGATGCCGCGCTGGCCCAGTTGCGCGCGGCACGTCCCACGGCAGTCAACCTGATGTGGGCACTGGACCGCATGAAGACGCGCATCGCTGCGGGCGCCGATGCCGCCGCGCTGGAGCGCGAGGCGCAGGCGATCCAGGATGAGGACCTCGCGGCCAATCGCCATATGGGCGAGTTGGGCGCGTCGCTGATCGCCCCCCATTCGGGCGTGCTGACCCATTGCAACACCGGCTCACTGGCGACGGCCGGCTTCGGCACCGCGTTGGGCGTGATCCGCGCGGGCGTCAGCGCCGGCCGCATCGACCGCGTCTACGCGGGCGAGACCCGTCCCTGGCAGCAGGGTGCGCGGCTCACCATGTGGGAGCTCGTCCGCGACGGCATTCCCGCTCAGCTCATCGCCGATTCGGCGGCCTCGCACCTGATGCGTTCCGGCGCGGTGCAATGGGTGATCGTCGGCGCGGATCGCATTGCAGCCAATGGCGACACCGCGAACAAGATCGGCACTTACCAGTTGGCTATCGCGGCGCGCCATCACGGCGTGAAGTTCATGGTCGTTGCGCCGTCTTCCACGGTCGACATGGCGACGTCTTCGGGCGAGGCGATCGAGATCGAGTTGCGCGATCCGGCCGAACTGCTCGCGGTCGCCGGTCAGCGCACGGTGGTCGAAGGCGCCGAGGCCTGGAACCCGGTCTTCGACGTGACGCCGGCGGAACTCATCGATGCCATCGTGACCGAACGCGGCGTGATCGAGCATCCGAACGAGCTCGCCATGCAGGCGATGTTCGGCTCATGAAGCTTCGTCGCGAAGCCGGCTTGTTCTTCATCGGGGGCCTGATCGGCTTCGTCGTGGATGCGGGCGTCGTCCAGAGCCTGGTGACCTTCGCCGGCTGGACTGCCTACCTCGCCCGCGTCGTGTCGTTCCTGCTAGCAGCGACGGCGACCTGGTGGTGGAACCGCCAATACACCTTCGCCCATCGCTCCAGCGGCCGCCCGTGGCATATGGAATGGCTCCATTGGATGGGGCTGATGACCGCCGGGGCCCTGATCAACTACGCCACCTATGCCGTCATGCTGGTGACGGTTCCTTCGCTCCATCGCTGGCCGGCGGTCGCCGTGGCGGCCGGTTCGGTGGTGGCCGCGCTGATCAATTTTTCGACAGCGCGCGGCGTGCTCTTCAAGGGTTCCAAAAGCTCCGCGTAACCCATTGATTTTAATCGCCAAAATACTGTCTTTCGGACAGTGTTTCTGTTACACTTCGTGGGTTCCGTCCGGGCTTGTTGCGCGAGCGCCTGAAGCGTGCGCGGCGCAGCCTTTTTTCTTCATCAGGGAAGCCGATTGATGGCAGAACTCGCCAAAGAAGTCATCCGCGTCAATATCGAAGACGAGATGCGCCAGAGCTACCTCGATTACGCCATGAGCGTGATCGTGGGCCGCGCCCTTCCGGACGTGCGCGATGGCCTCAAGCCCGTCCATCGCCGCGTACTGTTCGCGATGAACGAACTGGGTAATTCCTGGAACAAGGCCTACAAGAAATCGGCCCGCGTGGTCGGTGACGTCATCGGTAAATACCACCCGCACGGCGATGCGTCGGTTTACGACGCCATCGTGCGCATGGCCCAGCCGTTCTCGCTGCGCTATATGCTGGTCGACGGCCAGGGCAACTTCGGCTCGGTGGACGGCGACAACGCGGCGGCCATGCGTTACACCGAGGTGCGCATGGCGCGCCTCACGCACGAGCTGATGGCCGACATCGACAAGGAAACCGTCGACTTCGGCCCCAACTACGACGAGAGCGAAAACGAGCCGCTGGTGCTGCCCACCCGCGTGCCGAACCTGCTCGTCAACGGTTCCGCCGGCATTGCGGTGGGTATGGCGACCAACGTGCCGCCGCACAATCTCAATGAGGTGATCGCGGCCACCATCGGCCTGATCGACGACCCGTCGCTGTCGGTCGACGACCTCATGCAGTACATCCCCGGCCCGGACTTCCCGACCGCCGGCATCATCAACGGGTCCTCCGGCATCATCGAGGCCTACCGCACCGGCCGCGGCCGCATCCTGGTCCGCGCCAAGACCGAGATCGAAACCGAGTCGAACGGCCGCGAGACGATCATCGTCACCGAGCTGCCGTACCAGGTGAACAAGGCCCGCCTGATCGAAAAGATCGCGGAGCTGGTGAAGGAAAAGAAGCTCGAAGGCATCAGCGAGCTGCGCGACGAGTCCGACAAGGACGGCATGCGCGTGGTCATCGAGATCCGCCGCGACGCCATGGCCGACGTGGTGCTCAACAACCTGTTCCAGCAGACCCAGCTGCAGGTCACCTTCGGCATCAACATGGTCGCCCTGATGGACGGCCAGCCGCGGCTTTTGAACCTCAAGGACATCCTCGAGGCCTTCATTCGCCACCGCCGCGAGGTGGTCACTCGCCGCACCATCTTCGAACTGCGCAAGGCGCGTGCCCGCGCCCATATCCTCGAAGGCCTGACGGTCGCGCTCGCCAATATCGACGAGATGATCGAGCTGATCCGTACCTCGGCCTCGCCGCAGGAAGCGCGCGAACGCATGCTGGCGCGCAAGTGGCAGCCGGGCATGGTGGCGACGATGCTCGCCGCCGCCGGCGCCGAGTCGTCCCGCCCGGAAGACATGGATCCGCGCGACGGCCTCAAGGCCGACGGTTACCAGCTTTCCGACGCGCAGGCCCAGGAAATCCTGGCCATGCGCCTGCATCGCCTGACCGGCCTGGAGCAGGAAAAGCTTTCCGACGAGTACCGCGAGATACTGGAAACCATTCGCGGCCTGATCGAGATCCTGGAAGACCCGGCACGCCTGCTCGCGGTCATCCGCTCCGAGCTGGAAGTGATCAAGGAAGAGTTCGGCGACGCGCGCCGCACCGAAATCCAGCATTCGCAGGAAGACCTCAACGTCCTCGACCTGATCGCCCCGGAAGACGTGGTGGTCACGCTGTCGCATACCGGTTACGTCAAGCGCCAGCCAGCCAGTACCTATCGTGCGCAGCGCCGCGGCGGCAAGGGGCGTTCGGCGTCGGCGCTGAAGGACGAGGATTTCGTCGAACAGCTGTGGGTGGTGAACACTCACGACACGCTGCTGACCTTCACCAGCACCGGTCGCGTGTACTGGCTCAACGTGTACCAGATGCCGGACTCCGGCCCGAACGCGCGCGGCAAGCCGATGGTGAATCTGCTGCCGCTCGCTCAGGGCGAGAAGGTGCAAGCCGTGCTGCCGGTGCGCGAATACAGCGATGATCGCTACGTGTTCTTCGCCACCAAGCAGGGCACGGTGAAGAAGACGCCGCTCAACGAGTTCGCCTTCCAGCTGCAGAAGGGCAAGATCGCGATCAACCTGGACGACGGCGACGCGCTGGTCGACGTGGCTTTGACCGACGGCAACAGCGACGTGCTGCTGTTTGCCTCCAACGGCAAGACGGTGCGCTTCGACGAGGGCGAGGTCCGCTCGATGGGCCGTACCGCGACGGGCGTGCGCGGCATGAAGCTCGCCGATGGCGCCGAAGTGGTGTCGTTGATCGTGGCGGTGCCGAACGGCGGCGACGTGCTCACCGCCACCCAGCGTGGCTACGGCAAGCGTACGGTGCTGGACGAGTTCCCGAAGAAGGGACGCGGCACGCAGGGCGTCATCGGTATCCAATGCTCCGAACGCAACGGCGGTCTCGTCGCGGCCGTGCAGGTCACCGAGGCGCACGAGCTGATGCTGATCTCCAACCAGGGCACCCTGGTGCGCACCCGCGTGGCCGAGGTCTCCCAGCTTGGCCGTAACACGCAGGGCGTGACCTTGATCCGTCTGCCGGCCGAGGAATCGCTGGTCAGCGTGGTGCGTCTGGAGGCGGAGGAGGAATCCGAAGCCAACGGGGCGGAGCCGCTGGACACCGACGTTTCGAACACGGCGCCCGATCAAGACGGTGTGTCCGAGGTGGGCGAGAACGACGCCACGCCCGAGGAGTAAGCGCTCCGATCTCGCTGTGCCGCATCTCCGCCTCGAAGGGCGGGGATGCGGCCATCGGCCCTCCAAGAAAGCCGTGCGGATCTTCAATGGTACGTCGTGACGACGACGCGGGTGTTCCGGCCGGCGTAACCGGCGAAATAGTCGAGCAATTCCGGCGGCGCGTGCGTTCTTGCCGCTTCCAGCGATTCCAGATGCGTCTCGGCGATACCATCGCCGGAGGCTGATCCGGTTCCGAGCAGGGGGCGCGATTCGGTTTCTGGTACGACCGCCCCGATAAACTGAATACGGCCTTCCTGGCCCTGCCGATCACGTGCGTGCGCGGATGCGATCAGGCTGACGGCGAGCAGCAAGGGCAGCGATCGCTGTCCGATCCGACGAATATCCATGACGTCCTCCCCAGGCGATGGTGTTGCTCGTAGATGTACGAGGCCGCCTAGGAATATTCAATTAGACGTTTCTTAGTCAGCGCTCGCTCGTGTGCGCTTGATGTCCTTGGATGCGTCGGGCGGCAGTGGAGGGAAGGCCACGACCGACAGAGGACTCGGTAGCTCGGCATGTCGCAACTCGCCTGTCGCCGAAGGTCGCCAGCGTTTCTCCTTGGCGAAATCGTCAATGGCCTGGTAGCTGCCCCCCGAGACGAATCCGTCCAGCGCATAGGGAACGCCCTCTGCATCCAGTGCCGCGTTCGCGTCGGCGACATGCATGTGCAGATGCGGTCCCGTAGTTTCGCCGCTGTAGCCGAGCCGGCCGATCACTTCGCCACGGCGGACCTTCTGACCTGCTTTCACGGTCACGCTGCCGGTTTTCAGATGCTCATAGAACACGTAATGGCCGCCGCCCAGATCCAGGCTGACATAGTTGCCGCTGGCATCCTGCAGCGGCACGCGCGTCGGCTTGCCTGGATCGACCCTGGCCGGCTCGGGCATGCCGTCCATCGCCGTGGCCACGGTGCCATCGGCGACGGCCAGCACTTCTTGGCCGTAGCCGAGCCAGTTCTCCGGGCGGGTCGCGTCGCCCTGGGTGTAGTGGCCCGTCTTGTCGACCTTGATCCAATCGATGGCGAACCGGCCGGGCACGTGCACCGTGCCGTTCACCGCGTATAAGGAGCGACGGTGCCCCCGCGGCCATGAAGCATCGTAGATGGCCACCCAATAGCTTCCGCGCAACGGCGGAGAAAGCGCGATCGGGTCGATGTCATGGCCGAGCGTGACGGCTCCGCCGTGGAGAGACATCGTCGGTTGACCAGCTAAATCGATGTCCAACGTGTGCGTCAGGTGCAGATTGGCCGATGGCCTGTCGGCGAGCGCGATATCTACATAGACGACCGTATGTGCGCCTGGGGCGATCGATAACGCATCGTCGGCGCGGCCGGTCTTTCCAGGCTGGGCCAGGAGGGTGCGCAGTTGATCGCTTTCGTACTCGCGCAAGGCCTGGCCGGTGCCGGCATCGACGATGCTCAGCCGCTTCAGCCTCAGCGGATCGCTGGCGTAATTGTCCAGGTGCAACTCGTATGAGAGATGCCACTGTCCATCGATCCGGACGGGCGAAGGCTGCCATGGCACGCGCACGTCGAGGGATTGAAGAACCGGAGCGCGCTGGGCAATCGCCGGATGCACTCCTGCGCCCAGGAGCATGACGGTGATGGCCAGACACTGGCCTAGCGCTGGAATGGTCTTCATGCCGCCCTCCGCGATCATGCTCGCACTCTTAGGGCAGGCACCGCCGCTCACCAGTGCCGCAGGTAAGGGCTCGTGAAGCCGCAGCAGGCCGGTGCGGCCTGCCGGGGAGTCGAGGATGGTAGACGAGGGACTTACGCGGTCACGTGTCCAGCGCCGCCAGCATCGCCTCAGCGCTGGACGCACGGAATTCGCCCGGGGCCTCCAGATGCAGCTGGCGGACCACACCGTCCTCCGCGTACAGCGCGAAGCGGCGCGAACGCAGGCCCATGCCGTAGGCTGCGCCGTCCAGCTCCAGGCCAAGGGCGCGCGTGAAGGAGGCATTGCCGTCCGCGAGCATCACCATCCCGGGCGGCACCTGCTGGTCCCGCGCCCAGGCCTGCATCACGTAGGCATCGTTGACCGCGAGGCAGACCACGTCCACGCCACGCTGCTGGAACTCGGCGAAATGCTGCACATAGCCTGGCAGGTGTTTGTTGGAGCAAGTCGGCGTAAAAGCGCCAGGCACCGCGAACAGAACGACCTTGCGGTGGGCGAACAGGGTTGCGCTCTGCACGGGCTGGATCTCGCCATCGACGATCGCCTTGATCTCGAGGTCAGGAAGGGACTGGCCGATCTGGATGGTCATGGGTGCGACTCTGAAGGAGGGGTAAGCGTGCGGATGCTAGCGCCTGGGCTGCTTGATTGTCGTCTTGAATCGTCCGAGCGGGCACCTATCTAAGGCGCAAGCGGTGATGGCACCGCCATCTATTCGAGAGGACAGTCATGTATCTGGAACGCAATCTTTCCTGGGCCCGGCAAGGCCTTGGCGAGGTCCGCCAGACGGCGGACCGCCTGTTCCAACTGGACGAGGCCGGCCAGCTCCGCGAGGCACCGTGGGCGCCGCGCGTCGACATCAAGGAAGACGACAAGCGCTTCGTGATTCTCGCCGACATCCCGGGCATCGATCCGGCCGGCATCGAGGTGAGCATGGACAAGGGCGTACTCACCATCAAGGGCGAGCGCAAGCAGGAGGCTTCCGAAGAAGGCGTCCGCTTCACCCGCCAGGAGCGCGCACACGGGGCCTTCCTGCGCCGCTTCGCGCTGCCTGAGAGCGCCGATGCCGACGGCATCACTGCTCACGGCCGCCATGGCGTGCTCGAGGTCTCGATCCCGAAGCGGGCCGTCGCCGCTCCGCGGCGCATTACCATCGAAACCACGCACTGAGTCGTCGACCGGTGTTGCGGCCGCGGCCCGCCACGGACCATGATCCGTGGCGGGCCGTCCGTATTGCTTGAACCAGTGGCCGGGGAGTGGCTCTGTGGAATTCAAAGACTATTACGACATCCTGGGCGTGAAGCCCGACGCCAGCGAGGCCGACATCAAGGCGGCCTACCGCAAGCTCGCCCGCAAATACCATCCGGACAAGAACAAGGAAGCGGGCGCCGAAGAGAAATTCAAGGCGATCAACGAAGCCAACGAAGTGCTTCGCGACACGGAGAAACGCCGCGCCTACGACAATCTGCGCGCCAACGGTTATCGCGGCGGCGAACAGTTCCGTCCGCCGCCGGGCTGGGGCCAGGGGCAGGGCTTCGACTTCGGCGACATGGGCGGCAATGGAGACTTCAGCGACTTCTTCGAAAGCCTGTTCGGCGGCCGGGCGGCCGGCGGTGCACGCGGCTCGTCGCGCGCCACGCGGGGCGGCGACATCCAGGCGCAGGTGCAGATCGAGTTGCAGACGGCGTTCGATGGCGGCCGCACGCGCGTAGCACTGCACGACAACAGCGGCAACGAACGCGTGCTGGAAGTGAAGATTCCCGCGGGCATCCAGACGGGCCAGGTCATCCGCCTTGGCGGGCAGGGCCATGTGGGCCGTAACGGCGGTCCCAGCGGCGATCTCTTGCTCGAAGTGCACATCCGCGACGATGCGCGTTTCCGCCTCGACGGCCGCAATGTGCTGCACGTGCTCCCGATAGCACCTTGGGAAGCCGCCCTCGGCGCCACGGTACCGGTGCCGACCCTGGCGGGAACGGTGGATCTGCGCATCCCGGCGGGATCGCAGTCCGGACGCAAGCTGCGCTTGAAGGGCCGAGGCATGCCGGGACCGCATCCGGGCGATCAGCTGGTGGAACTGTCCATCCGTGCGCCGCATGCGGAAACGGATGAGCAGCGCAAGGCATACGAGGCATTGCGCGACCAGTTCGCCGGCTTCGATCCCCGCCATTGAAACCTGCGGCGTTCGAAACGAAAAACGGCGCCCGCGGGCGCCGTTTTTCCGACCATTGCTGGCCCGGAAACCCTCAGGCCGGCAGCAGGCCCTTCAGCGTCTCGACCAGTTCCTCTTCCTTGATGGGCTTGGTCACGTAGGCCTTCGCGCCTTGACGCAGGCCCCACACCTTGTCGGTCTCCTGGTCCTTGGTGGTCACCAGGATCACGGGAATGTGCTGGGTCTCCGGGTCCTTGCTGATCGTGCGGGTGGCCTGGAAACCGTTGAGGTTCGGCATCACCACGTCCATCAGGATGAGATCGGGCTTCTCGCGCTTGGCCACTTCCACGCCGGCGGCACCGTCTTCCGCAGTCAGGGTCTCGTGCCCCAGCTTCTCGACGATGCGCTTGATGCCAAGCAACTGCGACGGCGAATCGTCGACGATCAGAATACGTGCCATAAGGTGGGAGTCCCCTTGTTGTTTCGAAGGATTCTAAGCCGCACCAGCGGCTCTTCCAAGTCGGTTCAGTTTGGGCTTTACACTTCCAGGCGCACGACGGTGCGGCCGAAAGATTCGCCGGCGAGCATGTGATCGAAGACGGCGGGCAATTCGTCCAGGGTCGCTTCGCGGGTCGCGATGCGATCCAGGTGACGAGGCTTCCAGTCGCCGGCCAGGCGCTCCCAGACGCGATCGCGGATATCCCGGGCGGTACCGGCCGAGGCGACGCCGAGCACGCTCACGCCGCGGATGATGAACGGCATGACGGTACTCTCGAAGCCGATGCCGCCGGCATTGCCGCAGATCGCGACGTTGCCGTAAGGCTCCACCAGCGGCAGCAGGCCCGCCAGCATGGGGCCGCCGACATTGTCCAGCGCGCCGCCGAAACGCGCCGAATCCATCGGCTTGCCGCTGAAGGACAGTGCATGGCGATCGATGCATTCGGCCGCGCCCAGGCTGCGCAGGAAGTCGAAATGGTCGGCCTTGCCGCTGATCGCATGCACGTCGTAGCCGGCGCGGCTGAAGATGTCGATGGCCAGCATGCCCACGCCGCCGGAAGCGCCGGTCACGGCGATGGGGCCGAGGCCCGGCGCCTGGCGGTTGTCCTCCATGCGCAGCAGGGCCCGCGCCGCGGTGAAGCCCGCGGTGCCGATCACCATGCTGTCGCGCAGGCTCAGGCCCGCGGGCAGGGGAATGGTCCAGCGTGCATCCAGGCGGACGTACTCGCCATAACCGCCGTCTCTCGTCTCGGACAGGCCGCTGCCGGTACACAGCACCGCATCGCCTTCCTTGAAGGAGGGATCGGTAGAGGCCACCACCACGCCGGCCGCATCGATACCGCCGTTGAGCGGGTACTGGCGGAGGATCTTGCCTTTGCCGGTGCCTGCCAGTGCGTCCTTGTAATTCACCGAGGAATAGGCCGTCTTCACCAGCACCTGGCCCTCGCTCAAGGCCCCGGTGCGCATCGCCTCGATACCGCCGCGATAGCCGGAGCCGTCGTTGTGGATGCGGAAGGCGCGGAACTCGATGTCGCTCATGGCGGATCTCCGGAGACGCGGAAAACGGAAAGGCTCAGGCTTCGACGCTGCTGCGGTCGATCCACTTGGGCGTGTACTGGCCCTGGTAGTGCTCCATCCAGTGGAACAGCTTTTCCATGCTATCGCCGAACCAGACGCTGTCGCGCTGCTCGGGCCGCACGAAGCGCTCGTCCACCATGTGATCGAGCATGCCGCGCAGCTGCCGGAAGTAGCCGCGCACGTCGAAGAAGGCGCAGGGATACTTGTGCAGGCCGAGCTGCGCCCAGGTCAGCATCTCGAACATCTCGTCCATGGTGCCGAAACCGCCGGGCAGGGCGACGAAAGCATCGGACAGTTCGAACATGCGCGTCTTGCGCTGGTGCATGGTTTCCACCACCTGCAGCTCGGTGAGGCCCGTGTGCGCGACCTCGCGCTCCACCAGCTGGCGCGGAATCACTCCGATCACCTTGCCGCCGCCGGCCAGTACGGCATCGGCGACCGTGCCCATCAGGCCGACCTTGCCGCCGCCGTAGACCAGCGTGATGCCGCGTCGCGCCATGTCCGCGCCGAAGGCCCGGGCCTGTTCGACGTAGTCGGGATGGCCGCCGGGACTGGAGCCGCAATAGACGCAAAGGGCGGTGGGCTGAGGCATGGGATCTCCAAGAAGGCGATTAGGAAACGGTACCCGGTTGCGGTGACGTGAAGGCCGGACCTGCGCCGCAGTGCGGCATGGGCTCGTTCGCCTTCCAGGCAGGCACGGGGGCGCGTACAAAAACAAACGGCCCGCCCATGTCGCCACGAGCGGGCCGCGCCGGATTGCGGCGGGCTCAGTTGCCCTTGTGGATGGCGCGCTTGTCGACCGACAGGGCGGCCTCGTGCACGGCTTCCGACAGCGTCGGATGGGCGTGGACGATGCGAGCCAGGTCCTCGGCGGAGCCCTTGAACTCCATGGTGACCACGCACTCGGCGATCAGCTCGGACACGCCCGGGCCGACCATGTGGACGCCGAGGATACGATCGGTCTCGGCATGGGCGATCATCTTCACCTGGCCCACGGCCTCGTTCATCGCCACGGCACGGCCGATGGCGGCGAACGGGAAGGTGCCGACCTTGTACGGCACGCCTTCGTCCTTCAGCTGCTTCTCGGTCTTGCCGACCCAGGCGATTTCCGGCTCGGTGTAGATCACCCACGGCATGGTGTCGTAGCCGACGTGGCCGGCCTTGCCGGCGATCCACTCGGCCACCGCGATGCCTTCCTCGAAGCCCTTGTGCGCCAGCATCGGGCCGCGCACCGCGTCGCCGACGGCCCACACGCCGTCCACGCCGGTGTGACAATGCTCGTCGACCGCGATGCGGCCGCGCTCGTCCAGCTTCACGCCGCAGTCTTCCGACAGCAGGCCGTCGGTGTAGGCGCGACGGCCCACGGCCACCAGCAGCTTGTCGACCACGAGGTCATGCGCACCGTCCTTGTCCTCATAGGTGAGGTGGACTTCCTCGCCCTTGACCTCGGCCTTGGCCAGCTTGGCGCCCAGCTTGATGGTGAGGCCCTGCTTGGCGAATTCCTTCAGTGCGATCTTGGCGATGTCCGCATCGGCCGCGCCCAGGAAGTCCGGCAGCGCCTCGATGATGGTCACTTCCGAACCCAGGCGGCGCCACACGCTGCCCAGCTCCAGGCCGATCACACCGGCGCCGATCACGCCCAGGCGCTTCGGCACGTCGGTGATGTCCAGCGCGCCGGCGTTGTCGATGATGCGCTTGCCGTCGAACTTGGCGAACGGCAGCTCGATCGGCACCGAACCGGAAGCGAGGATCACGTTGGTGGCGCTGATGGTCTGCTTGGCGCCGTCGTTGCCGGTGATCTCCACCTGGTTACCCTTCAGCAGCTTGCCCTTGCCGAAGTAGCTGGTGATCTTGTTGGCCTTGAACAGCTGGGCCACGCCGCCGGTGAACTGCTTGACGATCTTGTCCTTGCGGCCGATGAAGGCGCCCAGGTCGACCTTGGCGTTCTCCACGGTGATGCCGTGCACCGGCAGGTTGTGCGCGATGTTGTAGAACTGCTTGGACGAGTCGAGCAGCGCCTTGGACGGGATGCAGCCCACGTTGAGGCAGGTGCCGCCAAGCGCCTGCTTGCCGTCCTTGCCGGCGAAGGCGTCGATGCACGCGGTCTTCAAGCCGAGCTGCGCTGCGCGGATCGCCGCGTGGTAGCCGGCGGGACCGCCGCCGATGACGATGACGTCGAATTGTTGCTCGCTCATGTTTATTCGCTCGCGGGAATAGGGAATGGGGAATAGGGAATCGGTGCTACGGATGCGGTGCAGTGATTCGCTATTCCAGGAGCCGATCACGGCGGGGTAGGAAGCGGGAATCGTGGAAGGGCTATTCCCTGATCACGATTCCCGTTGCCCATCTTCGATCGCGCAGCGATCAAAGACCCAGCAGCATGCGCTGCGGGTTTTCCAGCTGGTTCTTGATGTCCACCAGGAACAGCACCGCGTCCTTGCCGTCGATGATGCGGTGGTCGTAGCTCAGCGCCAGGTACATCATCGGCGCGGCGATCACCTGGCCGTTCTCGACGATGGCGCGCTCCTTGATGGCATGCATGACCAGGATCGCGCTCTGCGGCGGGTTGACGATGGGGGTCGACAGCAGCGAGCCGAAGGTGCCGCCGTTGGTGATGGTGAAGGTGCCGCCCTGCAGATCGTCCAGGCCGAGCTTGCCGTCGCGCGCCTTCTTGGCGTACTCGAGGATGCCCTTCTCGATATCGGCGAAGCCCTTGTCCTGCACGTCGCGCAGCACCGGCGTCACCAGACCCTTGTCGGTGGACACGGCGATCGAGATGTCCTGGTAGCCGTGGTAGACGATGTCGTTGCCGTCCACGGAGGCGTTGATGACCGGGTGGCGCTTCAGCGCCTCGGCGGCCGCCTTCACGAAGAAGCTCATGAAGCCGAGCTTCACGCCGTTCGACTTCTCGAACTGCTCGCCCAGCGTCTTGCGCATCTTCACCACTTCGGCCAGGTTCACTTCGTTGAACGAGGTGAGCATGGCGATGGAGTTCTTCGACTGCATCAGGCGCTCGGCGATGCGGGCGCGGATGCGGGTCATCGGCACGCGCTCTTCCGGACGGGCGCCCGGCGTCGGCTTGACAGACGGCGCGGCGGCGGCCGGCGCGGCAGTGGCGCCACCCTTGGCGTAGTTGACCAGGTCTTCCTTGGTCACGCGGCCATCGCGGCCGGTACCGGCGACCTTGGACGGATCGATGTGCTCTTCGGAGGCCACGCGGCGACCGGCGGGCGAGAGCTCATCGGCGCCGGCGGCAGCCTTCGGCGCGGCGGGAGCGGCAGCCGGGGCGGGCGCCGCGGCGGCGGGCGCCGGGGCCGGAGCGGCGGCGACCGCGCCTTCCTCGATCACTGCGATCACCTGCTGGCTGGTCACGGTATCGCCGGAGTTGAACTTCAGTTCCTTGATCACGCCATCGACCGGCGCGGGCACTTCCAGCACCACCTTGTCGGTCTCGAGGTCGACCAGATTCTCGTCGCGCTTCACCGCGTCACCGACCTTCTTGTGCCAGGTGGCGATGGTGGCGTCGGAGACGGACTCGGGCAGAACGGGAACTTTGACTTCGATAGACATGCTTGTTTCCTTGGTTAGTGCGCTCATCCCTGAACGCTAAAGTCAAAAAGCGGCCATCCCTGGCCGCACTTTTCAGGATGCTTATTCTGCGGAGTGGTCGGTGCCGATCGGTGCCACCAGCGCCTGCTCGACCAAGGCCGCCTGTTCGGCGACATGGGTATTGAGGTGTCCGGCGGCCGGCGCCGGCGAACGGGCGCGTCCCGCGTAGGAGAGGCTCTGCTTGCTGCCGATGCAGGCCTGCAGGTGGTGGCGGATCTGGAACCAGGCGCCCTGGTTCATCGGCTCTTCCTGGCACCAGATCACTTCCTTGGCGGAAGGATACTTTTCCAGTTCGGCCGTGACTTCGGGGCGCGGGAACGGATACAGCTGCTCGACGCGCACGATGGCGACATCGCTCAGGCCGCGCTTGTCCGCGTCTTCCAGCAGGTCGTAGTAGACCTTGCCCGAGCACAGCACCACGCGCTTGACCTTCTTCGCCGGCAGGTCGCGGTGCTCGCCGATCACCAGCTTGAATTCGCCGGTGGCCAGCTCGTCCAGCGTGGAGATGGCCAGCTTGTGGCGCAGCAGCGACTTGGGCGTCATCACGATCAGCGGCTTGCGCGTCGGGCGCACCATCTGGCGGCGGATCATATGGAAGGCCTGGGCCGGCGTGGTCGGCACGCAGACCTGCATGTTGTCCAGCGCGCACAGCTGCAGGAAGCGCTCCAGGCGGGCGGAGGAGTGCTCCGGACCCTGGCCTTCATAGCCGTGCGGCAGGAACAGCGCCAGGCCGCACAGGCGGTTCCACTTGGCCTCGCCCGAGCTGATGAACTGGTCGATCACCACCTGCGCGCCGTTGGCAAAGTCGCCGAACTGGCCTTCCCAGATGTGCAGCGTGTAAGGATCGGTCGTGGCGTGGCCGTATTCGAAGGCCATCACCGCCTCTTCGCTGAGCAGCGAGTCGATCACCTCGACGCTGGCGTTGTCGCGCAGCGTGGCCAGCGGCATGAAAGTGTGGCCGTCCTTCTGGTCGTGCAGCACCGCATGGCGATGGAAGAACGTGCCGCGGCCCACGTCCTGGCCGACCAGGCGCAGGTTGTAGCTCTGGTCGATCAGGGTGGCGTAGGCCAGGTTTTCGGCGAAGCCCCAGTCGCCCGGCAGCTCGCCCGCGGCCATCTTGCGACGGTCGTCGTAGATCTTGGCCACGCGCGACTGCAGCGTGATGTCCTTGGGCATCTCCAGGATCTTGTTGGCCAGCTCGACCAGCTTCGCCTTCGGCACGCCGGTATCGGCCTGGGTGGACAGCTTGCCGCCGATGAACTGGTTCCAGTCCACCTCGATGTCCTTGACCAGCGCGCTGGTCAGCTCGGTCATCGGGTTGCCGGCTTCCAGGCGCGAACGGTATTCGTCGACCAGCTTCTGGCCGTCGCCCTCGGCGATCACGCCTTCCTTGACCAGCTGCTGCGCGTACAGGTCGCGCGTGGTCGGGCGGGCGCGGATCACCTGGTACATCACCGGCTGCGTCGCGGCCGGCTCGTCGGCCTCGTTGTGGCCGTGGCGGCGGTAGCACACCAGGTCGATGACCACGTCCTTGCGGAACTGCTTGCGGAAGTCGTAGACCAGGCGGGTGGCCTGGATCACGGCCTCCGGGTCGTCGCCGTTCACGTGCAGCACCGGCGCGTTGACCATCTTGGCCAGGTCGGTGCAGTACAGGGTGGAGCGGGCGTCCTGCGGATTGGAGGTGGTGAAGCCCACCTGGTTGTTCACCACGATGTGCAGGGTGCCGCCGATCTTGAAGCCGCGGGCCTGCGACATGTTGAGCAGTTCCATGTTCACGCCCTGGCCCGCGAAGGCGGCGTCGCCGTGGATCAGCACGGCCATGGACTGCTTGCGCTCGCTGTCGCGGCGGCGGATCTGGCGCGAATGCACCGAGCCGGCCACCACCGGATTGACGATCTCCAGGTGCGATGGGTTGAACGCCAGCGCCACGTGCACGCCGCCGTTGGGCGTCTTGACGTCGGCGGAGAAGCCCATGTGGTACTTCACGTCGCCCGAGTGCGCCGGGTCGTCCGGATGCTCGAACTTGCCTTCGAACTCGTTGAACAGGGTCTTCGGCGGCTTGCCGAGAATGTTCACCAGCATGTTGAGGCGGCCGCGGTGGGCCATGCCGATCACGACTTCCTTGATGCCGTTGTCGCCCGCGGTGCGGACCACGTCGTCCACCATCGGGATCAGGCTGTCGCCGCCTTCCAGCGAGAAGCGCTTCTGGCCGACGTACTTGGTGTGGAGGTAGCGCTCCAGGCCCTCGGCCGCGGTCAGCTCGCCCAGCAGGCGCTGCTTGCCGGCCTTGTCCAGCCCGGCGCTGCCGGCGGCCTTCTCCAGGCGGGTGTAGATCCAGTTGCGCTGTTCATGGTTGCTGATGTGCATGAACTCGGCGCCGATGGTGCCGGTGTACACCTTCTTCAGGCGCGCCAGCAGCTCGCGGAGCTTCATGCGCTGGCCGCCGCCGGCGAAGTTGCCGCAGTCGAACTCGGTGTCGAGGTCGGCATCGCTCAGGCCGTGGAAGGCCAGGCCGAGATCGGGGGCGGGCAGCTTCTCGGCCAGGCCGAGCGGATCGAGGTCGGCAGCCAGGTGGCCGCGCGAGCGATAGGCGGTGAGGATGCGCAGCACGGCCGCCTGCTTGCGCGCGTGCTCGTCGTCCATGGGGGCCGCGACGGCGAAGGCGCGCTGCTTTTGCGCGGCCTCTATACGCGCAATGGCCGCGGAGTGGGGAACATCCCCGGACTCGCGGCCTTTGAAGGTCTCGAAATATTGGGTCCATTCGGCAGGCACCGACGAAGCGTCGGCCAGCCAGGACTCATACATCTGCTCGACATAGTCGGCATTGCCGCCGGCGAGTTGGGACGAATCGAAGAACTCGCGAATCAGATTTGTGCTCACGTCACCACCGGTGAGGGAAGGTAGGCCTGCAGCCATCCGTCGACCTGGCGGATGGCGGGGAAAAATCCTGTTAATTATAGCCCTGGGGTGCTGCACAGCGGCAACCCGGCAAACGCTGTCGACGTGGGGTTGATAGGCGCCATTTCGAGGGGGCCGGGTACCGACCATCGTCGTAGGCACGTGTTTTTCGCGGGCTTTGGCGCCGGGGACTAGCGTGTCGCTGGCCGGCGCGCGAGCCGGCTGGCATTCAGCCGGAAGGTCACAGATCGAGGGGTTGCAGCACCGTGGATCGCGCCGCGCGCTCCCAGACCTCATTGAAATGCGCCAGCAACGGCGCCTGGCTGGCGCGGTCGGCCAGCGCGGCGCGGCCTTTGGGGCGGTCCGCCTCCGGCAGGAACAGGTAGCCGCCCGCATCTGTCAGCAGATAGGCCGAGCCGTACGCGAGGTCCAGCTCGTCCACGGGCTCGCGCACCTGCACTGCGCTCGGCAGCCGCTGGGCGAGCGTCACCAGCCGATGGCCGTTGCGCAGCGCGGCGCCCGCGTCATGCAGGACGATGCGCAGCTCCGCGCCGCGCCCGGAAGTGGCGATGCGGCGCAGCTCGTCCAGTTCGGCGGTCCCGGCATAAGCGTCGGACGACAGCGTCGGCTGATACAGGGCCACGCGGTGGCGGGCACCACGAAGCAGCTGCAGGCGCGCATCGGCGAGCGCCTCGCGATCTCCAACCGCCAGCGTGTCCGGCATGGTTGGCGAGGGCTCAGGCGGGGCGCCGGTCAGCGCCAGCGTCATGTGCCGGTGCGGGATGCCGGCGTCGTCGAAGACTTCGCCATGTGCCGCGAAGCCTTCCCGCTCATAGAAGGCGATGGCCTGGACCTGGGCATCCAGCGATACCTCCGGCCAGCCGAGCGCCCGCGCCCGGGACACCAGGTCGCGCAAGATCGCCGCGCCGATGCCCCCGCCGCGCCACGGCCGGCGCACCGCCATGCGGCCGATCTTGTGCGCCGGCGTCAGCCGCCCGCAGGCGATCGGCTCGCCCGCGCCGTCCCGGGCCAGCACGTGGATGGACGCCGCGTCCAGTTCGTCCCATTCCAGCGATTCCGGCACCGCCTGCTCCTGCACGAAGACTTCCAGCCGGATCGCGCGCAGCGCCTCGCGGTCGCGGTCGCGCGACCAGTCCGCCCGTTCCAGATGGAAGTCCTGCAGGTTCACCGGCGGCGTCCCTTCTGGACCACCAGATGCCCATCGTTGACCAGGGACAGCAGCAGGGCGCGCTCGGCGGCGGCCGGCTTGCGGCCGGCATCCAGGCTGCGTTCCGCGCACAGCCGCTCGGCCAGCTCGGCCGGGGCGGGGTAGGCCTGGCCGCTGGCGAACAGGGTGGCGCCGTTCTTGCCCCGGGCCCAGGCCATCCGCGACCAGGGGTGGCGCAGCAACAGCACGCCTTCGCCCAGCAGCTTGGCGAACGCGGCTTCGATGAGCGCCTTGTCCGGCGCCGCAGGCGCCCGCGCCACGCGGTAGCGGGTGATGAAGCGGCCGAACCAGTCGGTCAGGGTGGCGTCGTCCAGGGACGCGAACGGCAGCGCCTCCCGCACGCGGGCGAGCGCGGCGCGATCGATCTCGCCGGTGGCGCGCACCGGCTTGAGGTCCGGGTCGCGGTAGCGGTCCTCGTCCGCCATGCGCTCGGCCAGGTAGTCGGCCAAGTCCCCGGTCAACTCCGCCCGGGAAGGCGCGCGCATGCCTACGGAGATGGTCATGCAGGGGCCGCCGAAGGCCACGCCGTCATGCGGCACGCCGGGCGGGAGATAAAGCATGTCGCCCGGCTCCAGCAGCCACTCGTGGGTCGGCTCGAAGTGCTTGAGCTGCTTCAGCTCCACGTCGTCGCGGAAGTCGGTGGGCGCGTCCGGGTCGTCGCTGATTGCCCAGTGCCGCTGGCCCAGGCCCTGCAGCAGGAAGACGTCGTACTGGTCCACGTGCGCACCCACGCCGCCGCCGGGCTCGGCATACGAAATCATGATGTCGTCCACCCGCCAGCTCGGCAGGAAGCGGAACGACTCCAGCAGGGCGGCCACGTCCGCGTCCCACTTGTCCACGTCCTGCACCAGCAGCGTCCAGTTCTCGCTGGGTGTCTTGGCGAAGTCCTCCTCGCTCAGCGGGCCGGTCTTGACCGTCCAGCGGTCGCGGCGCTCGTCATGGACGATCAGGCGGGACAGGGCTTCTTCCTCGCAGGCGAGGCCGGCCAGGTCGTCGGGCTCCAGCGGAGGGGTGAAGTCCGGGAAGGCGTTGCGGATCAGGAGCGGGCGCTTATGCCAGTAGTCGCGCAGGAACTGGGCCGGGCTCATGCCCAGGGGCTGCCGGGCCGAGCCGCGGACTTCGATCGGGAGAGTGGTCTTGGTCATCGGCGGATTGTAAGGGCAGGCGCAGCCAGCTGCGGCCCGACCCCCGGGCTCGCCGGACCGTGAACCGGGGGCGGGGTTTAACGGGGAAATAATGGAAACGCCATGTCCATATGGCGACTGATCCTTTCCTTCATGAGCGGCCGCGGGGCTATGGTCGGACGAATAGCAGTCTAGACGTCCAAACAAAGGTGCCCCCGTTGAACGCCGTCGTCGCCCCGGATTCGCTCGCTTCCCCATTGCCGGCCGAGAAGAACGCCCAGCTGCGCCGGCTGCTGGAAGGCCTGGCTCCTCATGAGCTGTACTGGATCGCGGCGCGCAGCGCCGCCCTTGCGGCGCGCGGTCCTGCCCTGCCGGAGGCGAAGGATGCCGCATCCACCGAGCGCGCCACCGTGCTCTATGGCAGCCAGACCGGCAACGCCAAGCGCGTCGCCGAGCGGTTGGCGAAGCGGATCGAAGCCGCCGGGCTGGCCGTGCGACTGGTGCGCGCAGACGCCTATGCGCCGAAGGACTGGGCACAGGAGCGCTACCTCGCCGTGGTGATCAGCACCCAGGGCGAGGGCGAGCCGCCGGACGACGCCCGCGGCCTGCTCGAATTCATCGCCGGACGGCGCGCGCCGCGCCTTGGCTCACTGCGCTACGGGGTGCTGGCGCTGGGCGATTCCAGCTACCCGCAGTTCTGCGCCATCGGCCGCCAGCTCGATGCGCGCCTGGCCGAACTGGGTGCGACGCGGCTGCAACCGCTGGCCGAGGCTGACGTCGACGTCGACGCGGTCGCCGCGCCCTGGCTCGACGCCACGCTGGAGCGCGTCCGCGAAGTCCTCAAAGCGCCGGCCGCGCGGCCGATCTTGCAGGCGGTGCCGACGACGACTGGGCCCGATCGTGCCGGGTACGATCGGGCCGGGTACGATCGCGCCGAACACGATCAGGCCGAGCACGATCGCGATCGTCCTTTCGCCGCGCCGGTGCTCGCCAACCAGCGCATCGTCTCCCGCGATAGCGAGCGCGAGGTGCTGCATCTGGAGCTGTCGCTGGAAGGATCCGGCCTGAGCTACCGCCCAGGCGACGCCCTCGGTGTCTGGCCCCGCAACCCGGAGCCGCTGGTACGGCAGTGGCTGGATACCCTGCGCTGGGATGGCGAACAGGCCGTGACCCACGGTGGGCGCACCCTCCCGCTGGTGCGCTGGCTCACCGAAGAGCGCGAACTGACGCGTCTTGCGCGCGGCTTCGTGCAGGCCCACGCGGAGACGGCAGGAAGCGCGGAGCTGGCGCGGCTGCTGCGGGACGATCCAGCGGCATTGGCCGTGCTGCTCGATACGCACCAGCCCATCGACCTGCTGCGCCGCTATCCCGGCCATTGGGAGCCCGCCGTGCTGATCGCGGCGCTGCGCCCGCTGACGCCGCGGCTTTATTCGATCGCCTCCAGTCCTGTCGCGGTGGGCGAAGAAGTGCACCTGACCGTATCGAAGGTGGACTACGAAGCCTTCGGCGAACGGCATTGGGGCGCCGCGTCCTCCTTCCTTACGGGCAGCGCCGAAGACGCGCGTGTATCCGTGTTCATCGAGCCTAACGAGCGCTTCCGCCTGCCGGCCGACGACAGCCGCGACGTGATCATGATCGGCCCTGGCACCGGCGTGGCGCCGTTCCGCGCCTTCGTACAGGAGCGCCGCGAAACCGGCGCGCGCGGACGCAACTGGCTGTTCTTCGGCAACCGCCGCTTCGGTGACGACTTCCTCTACCAGGTCGAGTGGCTGGAAGCGCTGCGGCAGGGTGCGCTGCACCGTCTGGACCTGGCCTTCTCGCGCGACGGCGCGGAGAAAGTCTATGTGCAGCACCGCCTGCGCGAGCGCGGCGAAGAGCTTTATGCCTGGCTGAAGGACGGCGCTCACCTGTACGTCTGCGGCGACGCCAAGCACATGGCCAGGGACGTGCACGCCGCCCTGATCGATGTGGCCGTCGCGCACGGCGGCCTCTCCACCGACGCTGCCGCCGCCTGGCTGGCCGAACTCCTGCAACAAGGGCGCTATGCCCGCGACGTGTACTGACATGAGCACAACGCTTTCCGATCTCGAACGCATCAAGGCCGAAAGCCGCTTCCTGCGCGGCACCCTCGCGGAGGGCCTGGCCGACCCCGTCACCGGCGCCATCAGCGACGACGACGGCAAGCTGCTCAAGTTCCACGGCAGCTATCAGCAGGACGACCGCGACCTGCGCGAGGAGCGCCGCCGCCAGAAGCTCGAACCGGCCTATGCCTTCATGGTGCGCGCGCGGCTGCCCGGCGGTGTCGTCACGCCGGCGCAGTGGCTGGAGTTCGACCGCCTCGCCCGCGAGCATGCCAACGGCACCTTGCGCATCACCACGCGGCAGACCTTCCAGTGGCACGGCATCATCAAGCGCAAGCTCAAGCCGACCATCGCAGCGATCCATGCCAACCTGGCCAGCACCATTGCCGCCTGCGGCGACGTGGTGCGCAACGTGGTGAGTACGGCCAATCCGGTCGAAACGCAGGCGCATGCGGAAGCCTATGCCTGGGCGGCAAAGCTTTCGGACGAGCTGGCGCCGCGCACACGGGCTTACCACGAGATCTGGCTGGACGGTGAGCGGCTGGTCGGCGAGCCGGAGCACGAGCCGCTCTACGGCGCCACCTATTTGCCGCGCAAGTTCAAGATCGGACTGGCCATCCCGCCGTTGAACGACATCGATG
>JABLTH010065767.1_pt1 | contig 24702 bp, 17 predicted proteins | sample 7875711 | NCBI WGS metagenome assembly JABLTH01 (sample SAMN14941262, study PRJNA633318) | bioreactor metagenome | isolation source: bioreactor | place: China | collected 2019-03-05 | reverse complement strand
GCCTGGGACGCCGAGGGCCGGCTCTTTGCCTTCGGCCGCAACGCCGCCGGCCAGCTCGGGGACGGCACCCGCGAGGACCGGCCCACGCCCGTGACGGTGCAGGGCCTCCCGGCCATCGCCTGTGCCCGGGGCGGCCGCGACCACAGCCTCGCCCTCGCCCGGGACGGCCGCGTGTGGACCTGGGGCGACGGCAAGGGCTTCGAGACGCCCCGGCCCCTTCCGGGCCTGGCGGGCATCGTGGCCATCGACGCAGGCCTCCACACCGGCTTCGCCCTCGACGGCGGGGGCCGCGTCTGGACCTGGCGGGGGCGCCAGGCCCCGCGCCCGATCGAAGGCCTGCCGCCCATCGCCGCCCTCGCCGCCGGCGGCCGCCACGCCCTCGCCCTGGACCTCGAGGGCGGCGTCTGGGCCTGGGGCGCCAACGACTTCGGCCAGCTCGGCGACGGCGGCACCCTCGACCGCGCCGCGCCCGCCCGCGTCCCGGGGCTGAGGGACGTCTTGGCCATCGCGGCCGGCCACGCCCACAGCCTCGCCCTGCTCAAGGACGGCCGCGCCCTGGCCTGGGGGGACAACAACCTGGGCCAACTGGGGAACCCCGTGCCTGAGTCGAGCCCCCTGCCCGTGCCTGTCCAGGACCTCCAGGGTCCCTTGAAGGACCTCCAGGCCCTGCGGGCCGGCGGCTACCACACCCTCCTCTTCGGCCGGGGCGGCCGCCTCCAGGCCTGCGGCATGAACGTCTTCGGCCAGCTCGGAGACTGGGCCTACGTGGACAGCGCCCTGCCGAAGGCCGTGGTGAAGCAGGTGCTCCGCGAAGGCCCCTGAACTCCGCCGAGGCCGGCCCGGCGCCCCCGGCCGGCGCCCCCGGAAGCCTGGGAGCCCCCGGGGAGGCGGCCTTCAGGGCGCCGGGTGGAACGCCGCCGCGCGGGAGGGCAAGGGATCTTCCGCCCGGTGGAGGAAGGGCTCCACCCTGGGCGCCAGAGCGAGGGTGAGCCGCCGCGCGCCGTCCTCCGTGAGGTGGGTGCCGTCGCGGAACGCCCCGGCCTCCACCACCACCGATTCGAGGTCCAGGCACCGGGGGCCGAAGAGGCGTTGGACATCCGCATGCCAGCGGGCCAGGTCCCCAGGGCACCGGCGCTGGAGGCCCCGGCGCAATTCCGGGTGGAGGGGGAGGAACACGAACAGCACGGGCACGCCGCGCTGTTCCCACCGCGCCCGGAAACGGCCAAGGGGCGCCAAGGTTCCCGGGTCGTACCATCCGGGGCGGTAGGCCGGCTGGTCTGGAAGGGTGTCGCCCGAAACGCTGGAGGGCTGGATGAGGGAGACCGCCGCCCCATCCTCCCGGAAGCGGGCCACCTGGGCCTGGATGGTGGGGACGGTGCTCTCAAGGTGGCTGTCGATCCAGTAGCGCGCCACCCGGCTGCCGGGGAAGACCCGCTTCTGGCTCAGGTTCGGATCCGAGTAGAAGCGCGAGAGGAGGGCGCGCCAGGTCGGGGGATGCCCCTGGGCGAAGGCGAACTCGCCATCCCCCTCCATGAACTGGAACCAGAGCATCCCCACCAGGATGGCCTTGGGCCGGCCCTTCAGGAGGAGGCCCAGCCGCTCGTCCAGGGAGTCCAGCTCGTGGGCCGAGAGGCCGGGCCGGGAAAGGTTGAACCCCTGCTCCGTCAGGAGGCCGGGCCAGATCCCGTACCCCGCCGAGGAATCCCCCACCACCAGGAGTTCCGGAGCATGGTCCCTGCGCGCCAGGGCCGCGCGGCGGGTCGCCCACTGGCGCTCCTTCCACCGTCCCATGTCCCGCGTGGAGAGCCATCCCCGGCCGGAGAAGGCCGCGAGGTCCAGCACCATCGCGCTGGCCAGGGAGAGCGCGAAGAAGGCGAGGAGGGCCGCCAGGGGCTTAGAACCGCTGATAGATGAAGGTCGTGGCATGTCCGGCTCCAACGAGGACGGCCCAGAAGGCCGCGCCATAGCCTGTGGCGAGGAGGGGCAGGGGCATCCGGGCGCAGCGGCGGAGCAGGGCGGTGAAGGCCCCTTCCAGGCGCTCCTCCAGGAGGCTGAAGAGGATCGCCAGGGCCAGGAGCAGGGCGGCTGTGCCCAGGCCCGGGCCCAGGATGCTCCCCGGCTGCGCCAGGGCCCTTCCCAGGGCCCCCAGGTCGGACTCGCGGAAGGGGAGCCACGTCATCGCCACCGCCCCCTGGAAGGCGGCCACCCGCACCCACCGGGGAAGGGAGAGGAGGCGGCGGGGCGACAGGCGGCCCGCCACCAGCAGGAGGCCGTGGAGCGCGCCCCAGGCCACGAAGTTCCAGCCGGCGCCATGCCACAGGCCGCCCAGCACCATCACCGCCATGAGGTTCACGAGGGTGCGCGCGCGGCCCTTCCGGTTCCCTCCCAGCGGAAGGTAGATGAAGTCCCTGAGCCATTGCGAGAGCGTCACGTGCCAGCGCCGCCAGAATTCCGAAGGGCCCGAGGCGAGGTAGGGCTGGTGGAAGTTGCGGTCGAACTTGAACCCGAAGAGGCGTCCCAGCCCGACGGCCATGTCGGAATAGCCCGAGAAGTCCGCGTAGATCTGGATCCCGTAGAGCACGCCCAGGAGCGGGAGGTTCACGCCCAGCTGGCCGAGCTCGAGCTTGCCGAAGAGCTGGTTGGCCGACGGCGCGGCGAGGTCGGCGATCCACACCTTCTTCGCGAGGCCCCACAGGAAGATCAGGACGCCGGAGGTGAAACGGGAGGCATAGAAGGTGCGGGCCATCTCGAAGCACCGCAGGAAGGCGTGGGGGCGCATGATGGGGCCGGCCTGGTGGTGCGGGAAGAAGAGGATGTAGAGCAGGAAGTCCCCGAAGGGCGGTTGTTCCGCGAGCTCCCCCCGCCTCAGCTCGATCTGGTAGGCGATCAGCTGGAAGGCGTAGAAGCTGATGCCCAGGGGGATGACCACGGCCCCCGGGTGGGCCCATCCGCCGGGGTTCGCCAGGAAGACCCGGTACTTGAAGTAGGCCAGGAAGGCCACGTCGAGGGCGACCATCAGCCCGCAGGCGCGCCGGAGGTCCCGGCTGAATTTCGGGACGGCCCAGTTCACGAGCACGGCCCCGAAGAGGAGGGCCAGGTCCTGCCACCCGGCCGCGAGGTAGACGAGGACGCTCAGCGCCAGGAGCCAGGGCTTCTGCAGTTGGCGCGGCATCATCCAGAAGTTCAGGACGAGGAAGGGGACGAGCAGGATGAAGTTGAAGGAGCTGAAGGGCATGTCGGGGCTGGGAGCGGGAACGGGTTATCGGGCCGGGGCGTGCCTGGACGGCCCGGGAGCGGAGGATGCGGCGGCTGGCAAATCTTGATCCCGCATTATCCCGGCCCCTCGCGCGCGGGGGAAGGGCGCGGGCGGAGCCCGGGCGCGGATCCGCGAAGGTGGACAAGGCTCCGCCGGAGAGCGGAGAATGGGGCCTTCCCGATCCCCGGGGCCGCACGCGTCACATTGCCCTGGGATCCGTGATCCCGGAGGCGCGCATGAAGGTGGCCAGTCCCGACGATTCCCGGACGGAGGCCCCGGCGGCGGGCGTGCCCCGGCCGGCGGGCCACGCCCGGAATCCCATCCATCCCCTGGACCTGGACCCCGTCCGGGCCCTGCGGATCAACCTCAGCGCGGTGGAGCGCCGGGCGGCCAGCCTGCCGGGGCGGCGCACGGTGAAGAAGGAGTGGCAGGCGGCCTGGCTGCTGCGGGCCATCACGCTCATGGACCTCACCACGCTGTCCGGGGACGACACGCCGGGCAACGTGAGGCGGCTTTGCGCCAAGGCCCGCAACCCCGTGCGGCCGGACCTGCTGAAGGCCCTGGGCGCCGAGGATCTCGGCGTCACCTGCGGCGCCGTGTGCGTCTACCACGGCCTCGTCGCCACCGCGGTGAAGGCCCTGGAGGGTTCGGGCATCCCCGTGGCCGCCGTGTCCACGGGCTTCCCCGCGGGCCTCAGCCCCATGAAGGAGCGGATCGCCGAGATCAAGGCCTCCGTGGCCGACGGTGCACAGGAGATCGACGTCGTGATCACCCGCGGCCTGGCGCTCAAGGGCGAGTGGGAGGCCCTCTACGACGAGGTGCGCGCCTTCCGGGAGGCCTGCGGCGAGGCCCACATGAAGGTCATCCTGGGCACCGGCGAGCTGGCGACCCTGACCACCGTCGCCCGGGCCAGCCTCGTGTCCCTGCAGGCCGGGGCCGATTTCATCAAGACCTCCACGGGGAAGGAGCCCGTGAACGCGACCCTGCCGGTCGGCCTGGTCATGGCCCGCATGGTGCGCGCCCACCTGGAGGCCACGGGGTACAAGGCCGGCTTCAAGCCCGCCGGCGGCATCCGCACGGCCAAGTCCAGCCTGGACTGGATGGCCCTCATGAAGGAGGAGCTGGGGGACGAATGGCTGAGGCCCGACCTCTTCCGCTTCGGCGCCAGCGGCCTGCTCACGGACATCGAGCGCCAGCTTGAGCACTTCGTCACGGGCCGGTATGCCGCGGCCTACCGACAGCCGATGCCATGACGAGGGGGACCGCCCGGCCGCTGAGCGGCCTCTGCGTCCCCCTCGCGCTCCCCATGCGGGGACCGTGCAAAGCCCGTTCCCCGCATCCGGCAGCTCCGCCACCTTCTGATTCGCAAGCACAGGAAGCCCCATGTCCGTGAAGACGATTTTCGAAACCCTGGAATACGGCCCCGCGCCGGAGAGCGCCACGCCGGCGATGGACTGGATCGCGGCCCACGAGGGGGCCTTCGGGCTCTGCATCGACGGCGCCTGGTCCGCCGCCTCGGACGGCGCCTCCTTCGAGGTGCTGGACCCCTCCACCAACAAGGTCCTCGCCCGGGTCGCCCAGGCGGGCACCGCGGACGTGGACCGGGCCGTGGCCGCCGCGCGGAAGGCCCAGGCCTCCTGGGCGGCCCTCAGCCCCCACGCCCGGGCGCGGCACCTCTACGCCCTGGCGAGGGCCGTGCAGAAGCACAGCCGCCTGCTGGCGGTGCTGGAGTCCCTGAACAACGGCAAGCCCATCCGCGAGAGCCGGGACATCGACATTCCCCTGGTGGCCCGCCACTTCTACCACCACGCGGGCTGGGCCCAGCTCCTGGATGGGGAGTTCCCCGGCTACGGGGCCGTCGGGGTCGTCGGCCAGATCATCCCCTGGAACTTCCCCCTCCTGATGCTGGCCTGGAAGATCGCCCCGGCCCTGGCCGCTGGCAACACCGTGGTGCTCAAGCCCGCGGAGTACACGCCCCTCTCGGCCCTGGCCTTCACCGAGATCGCCCACGCCGCGGGCCTGCCCGAGGGCGTGCTGAACCTGGTCACCGGCGACGGCGAGACCGGCAAGCTCATGGTGGCCCACCCGGGCTTCGACAAGATCGCCTTCACCGGCTCGACGGAAGTCGGCCGCGCCATCCGCGTGGCCACCGCCGGCAGCGGCAAGAAGCTCAGCCTCGAACTGGGCGGCAAGAGCCCCTTCATCGTCTTCGACGACGCGGACCTGGACTCCGTGGTGGAGGGCGTGGTGGACGCCATCTGGTTCAACCAGGGCCAGGTCTGCTGCGCGGGCTCGCGGCTCCTGGTGCACGAGGGCGTGGAGGCGAAGCTGCTGGCCAAGCTGCGCGCCCGCATGGAGAAGCTGCGCCTGGGCTCGCCCCTGGACAAGGCGGTGGACATGGGCGCCATCGTGGCCCCGGCCCAGCTGGACCGCATCCGCGGCCTCATGGCCGAGGGCGCGAAGGAGGGCGGCACGATCTGGCAGCCCAGCTGGGCGGCGCCCACGGAGGGCTGTTTCTACCCGCCGACCCTGGTGTCCGGCGTGGCGCCGGCGGCGATGCTGGCCCAGGTGGAGATCTTCGGGCCCGTGGTGGTGGCCATGACCTTCCGCACGCCCGCCGAGGCCGTGGCCCTGGCCAACAACACGCCCTACGGCCTCGCCGCCAGCGTGTGGACCGAGAACATCAACCTGGCCCTGGACATCGCGCCCAAGGTGAAGGCCGGCGTGGTGTGGGTGAACTGCACCAACCAGTTCGACGCCGCGGCGGGCTTCGGCGGCTACCGCGACTCGGGCTTCGGCCGCGAGGGCGGGCGCGAGGGCATGTGGGAGTACCTCAAGGCCAAGCCCGCGCCGGCTCCGGAACCCTTCAAGCCCGAGCCCTTCGAGGCGGGCCTCGGCCCCGTGGACGGCGGCCTGCCGGGCATCGACCGCACGCCGAAGCTCTTCATCGGGGGCAAGCAGGCGCGGCCCGACTCGGGCTACAGCCGCCCGGTCACCGGCATCTCGGGCCGGGTCGTCGGCGAGGTGGGCGACGGCAACCGCAAGGACCTCCGCAACGCCGTGGAGGCGGCCCACGCCGCCGCGGGCTGGGCCAAGGCCACGGGCCATCTCCGGGCGCAGATCCTCTACTACCTCGCGGAGAACCTCTCCGTGCGTGCCGCCGAGTTCGCGAAGCGCATCCGCGCCATGACCGGCGCGCCGGCCTCCGTGGCCGAGGCGGAGGTGGAGGCCTCCCTCTCCCGCCTCTTCACCTACGCCGCCTGGGCGGACAAGTTCGACGGGGCTGTGCATAACGTTCCGATGCGGGGCGTGGCGTTGGCCATGAACGAGCCGGTGGGCGTGCTGGGGCTGGCCTGCCCGGAGGCCTTCCCGCTGCTGGGCTTCGTGTCCCTGGTGGCGCCGGCCCTGGCCATGGGCAACACCGTGGTGGCGCTGCCCTCCGCGGCCCACCCGCTCTGCGCCACGGACTTCTATTCGATCCTCGAGACCTCGGACCTGCCCGCCGGCGTGCTCAACCTCGTCACTGGCGACAAGGAGGCCCTCGCCAAGGTCCTCGCCGAGCACGACGACGTGGACGGCCTCTGGTTCTTCGGCAGCCAGGCCGGCGCCGCCGCCGTGGAGCGCGCCAGCGCGGCCAATATGAAGCGCACCTGGACCGAGTGGACGGGCCGGGACTGGATGGGCGCCGCGGGCGAGGGGAAGGAGTTCCTGCGCCACGCGACGGAAGTGAAGAACATCTGGATCCCCTACGGGGAGTGAGGGCGTTGCCCTCCCGACGATCCACCGAGCCGAAACGTCCGGCCGATGGGGGCGTTTAGCCAGGACCCAAGGGTTTGACCTTCCAAGAGCACCCCGATCCACCATGACCGTGCCTTTCGGCCATGGCGGATCGCGGTGCCAGACGCGCGCAGCGCGTCGTCAGCGATCGTTCCGGGAACGCAGCTCCCGAGCGGAGCGAGGCGAGGGGAAGGGCGGCAGATCGCTGCCGGGCTCGTCAGGGGGCGGGGCGTGCCTGGAACGGGGCAGGGCTCATGTTCCTGCCGCGCTTCGCTTGGCCGCATGCAAGTCCGCCGCGGCATGAAGCCGCCGCGGCGGACTTGCATGCCTTTGGAAGGTCAACTTCAACGTCAAATTCAAGTTCAAGTTCAAGTTCAAGTTCAAATTCAAATTCAACATCGAAGGCCTCGTCGCCTTCGGGATTCGAGTTCAACGCCTGGTCCGGATCCAGCCTTGCCGGACGGCGTCACTCGCCCTCTTTCAGCCTTTCCGCGATCCGCTCCCTCAGGCTTTCGGGCACGAGGTCCGCGAGGTTCCCGCCCATGCCGCCGATCTCCCGCACCAGCCTCGAGCTGATGGCGGAGTACTTCTCCTTGGGCATGAGGAACACGGTCTCCAGGTCGGGGGCGAGCTTGCGGTTCATGAGGGCCATCTGGAACTCGTACTCGAAGTCGCTGAAGGCCCGGACGCCGCGGACGATGAAGCTGGCCTGGTGCTGCTTGGCGAAGTCCACCAGCAGGCCGTGGAAGCTGGTGACCTCGATGTGGGGCAGGGAGGCGACGAGTTCCTTCAGGAAGGCCACACGCTCCTCCACGCTGAAAGCCCCCTGCTTCGCCGGGTTGTGCAGCACCGCCACGATGAGCTTGTCCACCAGCTTGTCCGCCCGCTGGATCACGTCCCAGTGCCCCATGGTCACGGGGTCGAAGGAACCGGGATAGATCGCGGTGCGCACGGGGGCTCCGGGGGAGGACGGGGACAGACTACCCGCAAGTCCCCTCCCGGCGCGCCCTCAACCCTTCGTGCCGGCGCCCTGCCGTTCGGCCTCCGCCCGCGCCAGCAGCGCCTTCACCTCCTCGTCCCCGGTCTGCCGGAAGTCCTCGTACCACTCGCCGATGGCGAAGAAGGGATCGGGCCTGCGCAGGCAGACGACGTCATCGGCGAGGCCGCGGAGCCAGGCGAGGGATTCCCGCGGCGCCACGGGCACGGCCACCACGAGGGCAGCGGGCTGCTGGGCGCGCAGGGCCTGGAGGGCGGCGCGCATGGTGGAGCCGGTGGCGATGCCGTCGTCCACGAGGATCACTGTGCGGCCCTGCACCTCGGGCAGGGGGCGTCCGCCGCGGTAGGCCTGGATGCGCCGGACCAGCTCCGCGCGCTCCCGCGCCTCCACGAGGGCGATGGAGGCCTCGGAGATGCCGAGCATCCCGACGACCTCCTCGTCCAGGACGCGCACGCCCCCCGGCGCCACCGCCCCCATGGCCAGCTCCGGCTGCCCCGGCACGCCGAGCTTGCGCACGATGCAGAGGTCCAGGGGCGCCCCCAGGGCCCGGGCCACCTCGAAGGCGACGGGCACGCCGCCCCGGGGCAGGGCGAGCACGAGCAGCCGCGGCCGGGCCCGGTAGGCCGCCAGGGCCTGGGCCAGCTTCAGGCCGGCGTCGACGCGGTCACGGAAGCGCGCGGTCATGGCGTCCTCCCTTCCCCTCCAGGTGCTTCTCGAACCAGGCCGCCGCGAGGTCCGCCACCTCGTCCAGGGTCCCCGGCTCCTCGAAGAGGTGGGTGGCGCAGGGCACCACCTTCAGTTCGCAAGGGCACGTGAGGCGCGCCAGGGCCCGGCGGTTGAGCATGAGCACCTGCTCGTCGAGCCCGCCGACGATGAGCAGCGTGGGCGCCTTCACCTTCGGCAGGGCGTCCCCCGCGAGGTCGGGGCGCCCGCCCCGGGACACCACCGCCGCGACGTGGGGATCCTCGGCGGCGGCCATCAGGGCCGCCCCCGCGCCGGTGCTGGCGCCGAAGAAGCCCACCTTCAGCCCCGCGGCCCAGGGCTGGGCCTGGGCCCAGCGCGAGGCGTGGGCCAGGCGGTCCGCCAGCAGGGGCAGGTCGAAGCGGAAGAAGCCCGTGTCGGCGTCCTCCAGCTCCTCGTCCCGGGTGAGGAGGTCGAAGAGCAGCGTGCCGAGGCCCGCCTCCAGCAGCCGGCCCGAGACGCACTTGTTGCGAGGGCTGTGGCGGCTGCTGCCGCTGCCGTGGGCGAAGAGGACGAGGCCCCGGGGCCGGGGCGGAAGGGTGAGGATCCCCGGCAGGGTCGCCTGCCGCGCCGGGATCCGCACGTCCTGCTCCGCGGCCTCGAGAAGGTGCAGGGAGCGCGTGGCCATGGAAGCCTCCCTTCGCGGCGGATCCGCGCCTGCCGCAGGGGAAGGGTCCGCCCCCGGCGGCGGCCTGGGTGTGACCGCCGCTACCTTTCCGGGGAGGCGAGGCGGACCCAGACCCGGAGCGCCTCGCTCGCGCTCCAGGCCTGGGCGTCGCAGCCCCGGGGTGCATGGGGCGCGTCGCCGTCCAGCAGTTCCGGCAGGTGCCCCAGGCAGCCCTGGTCGAGGAGCCTGCCCAGGTCCGCCAGGTGGCTGCGGGCCGCCGCCACCGCCCCGGGCGCGAAGTCCCAGGCCTGGGCCAGGGCCTCGGCGTACAGGGGCAGCCACCACACCCAGGCGGTGCCGTTGTGGTAGGCGGGCTTGCGGCGCCCCTCCTCGTCGCCGGCGTAGCGTCCCGCGTAGGGCGGCCCCGGGTGCTCCAGGGGCGCGAGGCTCCGGACGCCCCCGGGCACCACCAGGTGGCGGGTGGCGGCCTCCACGGCCCGGCGGGCCCGCCCGCCCCGCACCACCCCCAGGGCGACGCCCAGAAGCTGGTTCGGCCGCAGGCGCCGGTCGGGGACCGCCTCCGCCGCGGGCCGCCCCGGCCCCGCCTCCAGCACGTCGGCGAACCAGCCTTCCCCCTCGAGCCAGAAGGCCTCGAGGCCCGCCGCCGTGCGCTCGGCGAGGGCGGCCCAGGAACCGTCCGGACAGGGTTCCCCGAGGCGGTCCAGGTGGCCGAAGAGGCGCAGGGCCAGGGCCTGGAGCTCGACGGGATAGCCCTCCCGGGGCGTCCAGGCCGGATGGTTCGTGTCCATCCAGGTCTGCCGCGGGGGGCTCCACACCAGGCCCGAGGTGGGGTCGACGCGCGAGCCCGAGGGCGTGCCGGCGAGGAGGCCGCGCCCGAGGGCGGCGAGCACGTCCCGCAGGGGCCGGCCCGCCGCCGGCGCGCGGTCCAGCACCTCCACCCCGAAGCGCGCCGCCGCCTCCTCGCAGGCCAGGGCGAACCAGAGGGGCGCGTCTGAGGTCGCCCGGTCGCCGTGCACCGCCATCTGGTTCGGCAGGCTGCCGCCCCGCTCCAGGGAGGCCAGGAGGTGGAGCAGGTCCAGGGCCTCCTCCCGCCAGCCGGCCGCCACCAGGCCCCGGGCCGCCACCGCCGCGTCCCGGCCCCAGTCCAGGAACCAGGGGAAGCCCGCGATCACCGTGGGCCGGCCCTGGCGCAGGGCCAGGAAGTCCCGCAGCGCGCGGGCCAGCCGTCCCTGGAAGTCCAGGCTCGACGGCGGCGGAGGCGGCGGCCCGGCGTCGGCGGGCGTCCCAGCGCCCAGGTCGATCCGGGCCTCGCTTCCCGGGGGCAGGGAGAGCTCGAACCAGCCCGGGCTCCAGGCGTCCCCGCGGTCCGCCTGCCCCCGCTCGGCCTCCAGGGGATGGGGCACCTCCCGGCACCACTCGGCCTGGGGATGGAAGCGCCCGCCTTGGCAGCGGGCCTCGAGGACCCGCTCCGGCGCCGGCGCGAAGCGGAAGCCCGCGCCCTTCGGCAGGGCCTGCAGGCTCGCGGCCCAGAGGGCCTCCAGCCCCGGGTCGCCCCGGGTCTCGCCGTGGAAGCCGCGGTCCTCCAGGTCCAGGCGCACGGTGAGGAAGACCTCGACGCCGGCGCCCTCCGGGGGCCGCAGGAAGCGCAGGGCCACGGCGTTCCGGCCCGGCGCCATCCAGGCCTCCAGGGCCAGGGCCACCTGGCGTCCGTCCCCGGCGTTCACGCGGAAGTCCCAGCGGGCGGGGGGGCCGGGCTCCACCGCCACGAGGGCCCCGCCGTCCAGGGGCGTGAGGAAGCCGTCGGCGTTCACCCAGGCCCGGGCCCGCTTGGCCAGCACGTGCCGGTCCCCGGGGGCGGCGGGATCGAGGTTCGCCGCCAGCAGCGCGTCGTACTTCGAGGCGATCCCGCCGAAGTCCGCCTGGAGCCGGGCCACCGCCCCGCGGCCGTTGGTGAGGAGCACAAGGCCGTCGGCGCGGGGCCGGGGCGGCGGGGGCGACGGGGGCAGGACATGGAGGGCGCCCCGGTGCCGCCGGTCGTCCCCGGCGAGCCGGTGGAAGGACACCGCGACCTCCCCGGCCTCCGCCCCGTCCAAGGGGGGCAGCGCCGCGGCGTAGCCGGCGTCCATGGCGATGGCCCGGAGGTGGGCCCGGCGCCCCCCCAGCTCGAGTTCCACCCGGAAGGGGGCGGGATCGCGGAAGAGCACCCAGTGGCCCGGGGGCACGGGCACGCAGCGGCGCAGGTCCGAGGCCTCCCAGAGGCGCACGGGCCCATAGGCCTGGGAGGCCGCCTCCCGCCGGAGGGCTTCCAGGGGATCGGCGAGGAGGGCTTCCGGAGGGACGTTCGACACGGCGGCGAGGAAGCCCGCGGGATCCGCGGCGGCGAAGGCCGCGAGGTCCTTCCAGGGACAGGGCCCCAGGCCTTCCGCGGGGTGCAGGTCCGCCAGCCGCTGCCAGGCCCAGGCCGCCTGGGCCCGCAGGCGCCGGGTGGCCGCGCCGCCGAGGCCGAAGGGCTCCGCGCGCTCGGCGAGGCAGTGCACCGCGCCGGGCTCGAGGTCGAAGGCGAGCCCCCCAGCGGTCTCGAGCTTCGGCGGCGCGGGCTGGTCCAGCAGGTCGATGACGCATCCGCCGATCCAGGCCGCCTCCGAGGCGGGGAGCACCGCACGGGCGGCCCGGTCCGGGTCGAGGTTGGCCAGCACGAGGCAGCGATCGAGCCCCTCGGCGCTGGTGCGCGCGAAGGCCACCGCCGGCGCGCCGTCGGCGCTGAGGCGGCGGCAGCGGGCGCCGTCCAGGAAGCAGGGATGCTCCGCCAGCAGCCGGGCCAAGGTCCCCAGCTCCGCCGTGAGGTTCGGCTCGCGCCCCCAGGCCAGGCCGGTGGCGCGGTGGACGTCGATCTTCTCCTCCGCCAGCCACTCGGCCCCGCAGGTGGTGCCGAAGGCGCCGCCGTCGCTGGCGAGGGCGCAGAGGCGGTGGCGCAGCAGGGACCAGCGCCGACCCCGGGCGGCGAGGCGCGGGTTGTCGTGGGTCTCGGCGTAGTGCACCAGGGGGCCCAGGCGCCCCGCCTGGCGGAAGGCGTGGTCGAGGTAGCCCGACACCTGGTCCCCGCGGTGGTTCTGGAAGAGCTCCGAGTAGGCCCACTGCATGCCGCCCTCGGTGAGGAGGGTCTCCGTGGTCTCCCAGGCCCCGCCGAGGCCTTCCAGGAGGAACAGGGCCTCGGGGAACTCCTCCCGCACGATGGCCTGCACGAACTGCCAGGCCGGCAGCGGGACCATGTAGCCCGCGTCGCAGCGGAAGCCGTCCACCCCCCGCCGGCACCAGGTGCGCAGGGCCTCCGCGAGGACCTCCCAGTAGCCCGGCGTGGCGTCCTTCAGCTCCACGAGGTCGCCCCACACGGTGCCCCAGGCGCCGGGGCTGCGGAAGCGCCCGTCCGACTCCCGCTGGAACCACTGGGGACGCTCCGCCATCAGCCGGGAGCCCCAGCCCGTGTGGTGGGCCACCAGGTCCAGGATCAGGAGGCCGCCCCGGGCATGCACCGCGTCCGCCAGCTCCACGAACTGGTCCTCGGCGGTGGTGCGCCCGTCGAAGACCGCCAGGGCCGGGTCCACCGTGGTCAGGTCCAGGGCCGCGTAGGGGCTGCCGAAGCGCCCGAAGCGGGCGTAGACCGTCGGCACGGGATTCACGGGCAGCAGGTGCAGGATCCGCAGGCCCAGGCCGTCGAAGATGTGGGGCAGCCTCGCCTTCAGGTCCCGCAGGGTCCCCGAGGGCGGGATGGCGGTCCATCCCGCGCGGTCCAGGGCCGCCACGCAGTCCGCCCCGCCGGGGGGCTCCGGCGCCGCGGGGCCGAAGAGGCGCGGGAAGGCGCAGTAGAGGAGGTTCGCGCTGCGCAGGCCGTCGGGATGCACCGCCAGGCCGAGGTCCTCCCCCTCGGGCCAGTGCTGGCGGCCCCGGGGATCCCGGGCGTAGGCCTTGGCGCGGAAGAACCCCACCTCCGTGAGGGGCAGGTCCGCGGTCCAGCCGTCGCCCTCGGCGCGCATGGGGATGTCCCGCCAGGCCGCGCCCGCGAAGGTGGCCGGCCCGCCGGGCCGCGTGCCCGCCAGGGCGACCACCTCGGCCCGGGCCCGCGCCGCCCGGGTGAGGGTGGTGCGCAGGAAGGCGAGCCAGCCCGGGGCGCCGGGGGAGGGGTGCGCGAGGTGGACGCGCAGGCGATCCCCGACGAACCGGACCGCGCGGGTGCCGGCGGGCGGTTCCATGGATGGCCGGTGCACGGGGACCTCGCCCGCCAGGGTAGGCCGGCCAAACGTGACCCAGGACACCTGTGGTCTGGGCATTGCGACGCCTAGACTTGGGCGTTTGCCGGCGACAGGAGCACCCATGGCGGCCACGGCGGCCCCGGGTTTCGACCTCCCGGCCTTCCTGCGAGGGGAGGCCCCGGCGCCCTCCGTCCACCTGGGGCTTCGGCCCGAGGACGGCGGGCTGCGGATCCGCGCCTTCCTCCCCGGCGCCGACCGGGCGGCGCTGCTGCGGCTGCCGGCGCGGGAGGAGGCGGCCCTGCTCGAGGACCTGGGGGATGGGCTCTTCGAGGCCTGGCTTCCGGAGGCCAAGGCCTTCCCCTACCGCTTCCGGGTGCGACGGGGCGGGGCCTGGACCGAGGAGGAGGATCCCTACCGCTTCCCCTCCCCCTGGGGCGAGGTGGACGCCCACCTCTTCGCCGAGGGCACCCACCGCGCCCTCTACACCCGGCTCGGCGCCCACCCCGTCGCCCTCGAGGGCGTGGCGGGAGTGGCCTTCGCCGTCTGGGCCCCCGGCGCGCGGCGGGTCAGCGTGGTGGGGGACTTCAACGGCTGGGACGGCCGGCGGCATCCCATGCGCCCCCACGCCTGCGGCGTGTGGGAACTCTTCATCCCGGGGGTGGCGGAGGGGGCCTGCTACAAGTTCGAGGTCGTCGGCCGGGAGGGGGAGCTGCAGCCCCTGAAGGCCGACCCCTTCGCCTTCCGCATGGAGGCGCCCCCCCGGAGCGCCTCCGTCGTGGAGGGCCTCCGGGACCATCCGTGGAAGGACCGGGACTGGATGGCCAGCCGGGGGCGGAGGCCCGCCCGGCGGGCGCCCCTGAGCCTCTACGAAGTGCACCTCGGTTCCTGGCGCCGGGGCCCCGATGGCGGCTTCCTGGGCTACCGCGAGCTCGCCGACCTCCTGGTCCCCTACGCGGCGGACCTGGGCTTCACCCACCTCCAGTTGCTCCCGGTGATGGAGCACCCCTTCTACGGCTCCTGGGGCTACGAGCCCCTGGGCCTCTTCGCGCCCACCGCGCGCCACGGGACCCCGGAGGACTTCCGCGCCTTCGTGGACGCCTGCCACGGCGCGGGCCTCGGGGTGGTCCTCGACTGGGTGCCGGCCCACTTCCCCTCGGACGGCCACGGGCTCCGGCGCTTCGCGGGGGAGGCCCTCTACGAGCACGGGGATCCCCGCCAGGGCCTGCATCCGGATTGGGGCACGCTGGTCTTCGACTACGGGCGCCCGGAGGTGCGGGGCTACCTGGAGGCTTCCGCGGCCTTCTGGCTGGACCGCTGCCACGCGGACGGGCTGCGGCTCGACGCCGTGGCCTCCATGCTCTACGCGGACTACAGCCGCCCCGAGGGGGCCTGGGTCCCCAACGCCCGGGGCGGGCGGGAGAACCTGGAGGCCGTGGCCTTCCTCCAGGGGCTCACCCGCGTCCTCCATGACGCCTTCCCCGACGCCCTCGTCATCGCCGAGGAGTCCACCGCCTGGCCCGGCGTGACGCGGCCGCCGTCGGAGGGGGGCCTCGGCTTCACCTTCAAGTGGAACATGGGCTGGATGCACGACGCGCTGCGCTACTTCGCGCGGCCCGCGGCCGTGCGCCGCCACCACCACGACGCCCTGACCTTCGGGCGGCTCTACGCGGACGCCGAGGCCTTCCTGCTGCCCCTCTCCCACGACGAGGTGGTGCACGGGAAGCGCTCGCTGCTGGGCCGCATGCCCGGGGACCGGTGGCAGCGCTTCGCCAACCTCCGGCTCCTCCTGGCCTGGCAGCACGCCCACGGCGGCAAGAAGCTCCTCTTCATGGGGGGCGAGTTCGGCCAGGAGCGGGAGTGGGACCACGGCCGCGAGCTGGACTGGCACCTGCTCCAGGACCCGGCCCACCGGGGCGTCACGGCCCTGGTGCGGGACCTGAACGCCCTGCACCGGGAGGAGCCCGCCCTCCACGAGGGGGACTGCGAGCCCTGGGGCTTCGGGTGGATCCACTGCGATGACCGGGAGGGCAGCGTGCTCTCGGTGCTCCGCCGCGGGGAGGACCCGCGGGAGGCCGTGGTCGCCGTCCTGAACTTCACCCCCGAGGTCCGGCGGAACTACCGCCTCGGCGTGCCTGCCGCCGGGACCTGGGGGGAGCTGCTCAACACCGACTCCCGCCACTACGGCGGATCCGACGTCGGGAACCTGGGTTCCGCCTTCGCCGAGCCCGTGCCCTGCCACGGCCACGCCCAGTCCCTTGCCCTCACCCTGCCGCCCCTGGGAGCCCTCTTCCTCAAGCTCCGGGAAGGGGCGCCTCCTGCCGACGGGGCCGACCCATGGAATCCACCCGGGAAAAACTGAAGGACCTCTCGCAGAACCTGTGGTGGACCTGGAGGCCCGAGGTGCGGGGCATCTTCCGGGACCTGGATTCCGACCTCTACGACCGGACGCACCGCAACCCCATCGCCGTGCTCAAGGAACTGGACCCGGAGGTGCTCGAGGAGCGCATGCGGGAGACGGACCTGCCCTCCCGCATCGACCGCGCCCGCCGGCAGCTGGCGGACTACCTGCACCCCGTCACCACCTGGGGCCTCACCCGCGCCGGGGCCCTGCGCTCCCGGCCGGTGATCTACTTCTCCGCGGAGTTCGGCATCCACGAGTGCATCCCCATCTACTCCGGCGGCCTCGGCATCCTCGCGGGGGACCACCTCAAGGGGGCCTCGGACCTGGGCGTGCCCCTGGTGGGGGTCGGCCTCCTCTACCGGGAGGGCTACGTCCAGCAGGAGCTGGACGCCGCCTACTGGCAGCAGGACATCGTGGAGCCCTTCTACGTGAAGGACCTGCCCCTGGTGATGCTGCGGGACGGCGCCGGGGAGCCCCTCCGCGTGGGGGTGGAGCTGCCGGGACGCACCGTGTGGCTGCGGATCCAGGCGGCGGAGGTGGGCCGGGCCCGCCTGCTCCTCCTGGACACCTGCGACCCGGGCAACAGCAAGGAGGACCAGCAGCTCGCCGCGCGCCTCTACGGCGGGGACCAGCGCACCCGCATCCAGCAGGAGCTGCTGCTGGGGGTCGGCGGCCTGCGGGCCATCCGCGCCCTGGGCATCACCCCCGGCGCCATCCACCTCAACGAGGGCCACAGCGCCTTCGCCATCCTGGAATGGGCGAAGCAGAAGCACGAGGCCACCGGCCTTCCCCCCCGGGCGGCCCTGCGGTCCGCCGGCGAGGGCACGGTCTTCACCACCCACACGCCGGTGGAGGCGGGGCACGACCGCTTCCCGCCCGCCCTCGTGGAGGAGCACCTCGCGCCCCTCGCCGCCGCCATCGGCCTGCCCCTCCCCGAGGTGGTCGACCTGGGCCGGGTGCATTCCGGGGATCCGGCGGAGTACTTCCTCCCCACCGTCCTGGCCCTGCGCCACTGCCGCCGGGCGAACGGGGTCTCGGCCCTCCACGGCGCGGTGTCCCGGGAGATGTGGACCTCCCTGTGGCCCGGGCGGAAGGTGTCGGAGGTCCCCATCGGCCACGTCACCAACGGCGTGCACCTGCTCACCTGGATGGCCCCGGAGCTGGCCTCGGTCTTCACCGCGCGCCTCGGGCCGGCCTGGATGGAGGGCCTGGCGAGGCCCGCCACCTGGACGCCGGTGGAGCACCTGGACCCTGGGGAGATCTGGGAGGTCCTGCAGATCCTCAAGGCCCGCACCCTGCGCTTCATCCGGAACCGGGTGGCGAAGATGCGCCAGCGCCTGGACCTGCCGCCCCAGGATCCTCCGCCCCTGGTGCCGGACGCGCTCACCCTCGGCTTCGCCCGGCGCTTCGTGCCCTACAAGCGGCCCGACCTCCTCTTCGCGGACCTGGACCGCCTGGCGGCCCTCCTCAACCGGCCCGGGCAGCCGGTGAACCTGGTCTTCTCGGGCAGGGCGCACCCGGCGGACCAGGCGGGCAAGGCCCTCATCCAGCGGGTGGCCCGCCTCGCCGACGATCCGCGATTCAAGGGCCGCGTCGTCTTCATCGAGGGCCACAACATCCATGTGGGCCGCCTGCTCTACCAGGGGGTGGACGTGTGGCTCAACACCCCCCAGCGCCCCATGGAGGCCTGCGGCACCAGCGGCATGAAGGCCGTCCTCAACGGCGCCCTCCACTGCTCGGTCCTCGACGGCTGGTGGGCGGAGGCCTACGACGGGGAGAACGGCTTCGCCATCGGCAACGGGGAGGCCCACGTGGACGCGAACAAACAGTACGGACGGGATGTGGACAACCTCTTCCGGCTCCTGGAGGAGCAGGTGGTGCCCCTCTACTACGAGCGGGACGCCCAGGGCATCCCGCGGGCCTGGATCCAGCGGGTGAAGCGCTCCATCCGCACCCTGGCCTGGCGCTTCAACGCCGACCGCATGGTCATGGACTACACCCGGGACTGCTACCTCCCCGCCGCGCTGGCGGACTCCTGCCAGATGCCCAGCCCCTGAGGCCGGCTCAGCGGGCGCCGGCCTCCGCCTCCCAGGGGAGGGCCGGGGTCAGGCCCAGCATGGATTCCGTCCAGCGCTTCGCCGCCTCCACCGCCGGCTGGTCGAAGGGGTTCACCCCCAGGGCGAGGCCGGTGAGGGCCACGATGAGCTGCCAGGCCATGAAGGTGGCCCCGAGCTGGTCCTCGGTGAGGCCCCCTTCGAGGTGCCAATGGATCACCGGGATGCCCGCCTCGTGCAGGGCCTTCTGGGTGCCCTCCGCCTCCGCCCTCAGCACCTGGGAGGGCTTCCAGCGCTCCAGGCCGGGGAAGGGGGAGGCGGGCGGCGGCACGAGGTAGGCCTCGCGGTGGTGGTGGGCCACGGTGAGGATGCAGACCCCCAGGTCCCGGGGCCCCGCCATCCAGCGCTGGAGCTGGGCGTGCTGGTCGTGGGGGCCCAGGGCCGGCACGGGGGTGAGGCCCGTGGGCTCGCCCCGGCGGTCGGGCTTCCCCAGGCTCTCCGCCACCAGCTGGACCCACCAGGTGCCCAGGCCCTGGAGGCGCGGGGTGTAGGGGACCAGGGCCCAGGTGCGGATCCCCCGGCCGTAGCCCTCCACGAGACGCTCCACGGCCTTCCAGACGCGGCCGCCCCAGGTCCCCTGGCGCGCCTCGGTCTCCGCCACCACCCGCCGGGCCCCCCGGACGAAGGCGGCGGCGTCGTGCCCCATCCAGGCCAGGGGCAGGGTCCCCACCGGCGTGAAGGCGGCGTAGCGCCCGCCCACGGAGGCCGGCATCGGCAGCAGGGGCCAGCCTTCCTCCCGGGCCCATCGCGCGAGGGGGTTGTCCCCGCCGCCGGTGATCACCAGGGGCGGCTTCAGCCAGCGCCCCCAGCCGTGGAGGGCTCGCAGGTGGGCGATCCAGGTCCAGAGCTCCAGGGTCCGGCCGCTCTTGGAGGCCAGGACGAGCTGGTCCGAGGGCCGCAGGGCCGGGGCCTCGGGCTCGGGCCCGGCGAGGGGGATCCAGTGGCGCTGCTGCAGGGGCGTGCCCAGGGCGCGGACCAGGGCGGCGGCGGGGCTGAGGGAGCCGCCGATGCCGCACCAGAGGAGGCGGGCCTCCGGATCCAGGACCGGCAGCCGCGGCTCCTCGGGCTTCAGCCAGCCGCTCAGGGGAAGGGTCTCGAGGGTGTTCCAGAGGGGGGCGTGGTCCATGGCTTCCTCCTGGGGCGGCCTTCAGGCGCCGGCGAGCGCGCCGTAGAGTTCCCCGTAGGCGCGGGCGGGGGCCTCCCATCCGTGGTCGAGGCCCATGGCCCGGTCCCGCATCGCCGCCAGGGCCCGGGGCTCCTGGAAGCGCGCGCAGGCGCGGTCGAGGGCGGCCTGGAGGGCCTCCGGGGTCGGGTCCCCGAAGACGAAGCCCGTGCCGCCCGGGCCCTCCGCCACGGTGTCCGCGAGGCCGCCGGTGCGCCGCACCACGGGCACGGCGCCGTAGCGCATGGCGTAGAGCTGGGTGAGGCCGCAGGGCTCCGAGCGGGAGGGCACCACGAGGAAGTCGGCCCCGGCGAAGATGCGGCGCGCCAGGCCCTCGTCGGCGCGGCCGATCCAGCCCGCCCGTCCCGGATGGGCCCCGGCCAGGGACCGGAAGGCCTCCTCGAGGCCTTCGTCCCCGTGGCCGAGCACCGCGAGCTGGGCGCCCCGGGCCAGCAGGGACGGCGCGCAGGCCAGGAGCAGGTCCAGGCCCTTGAGGGGATCGAGGCGGCTCACCACGGCGAAGAGGGGGCCCTCCGTGGCCGGCGCGAGTCCGAAGGCCTCCTGCACCGCGGCCCGGTTGGCCTCCCGCCCCCGGGCATCGCCGGGGGCCACGGGGGCGGCCAGGGCGGGATCCCCGGCGGGGTCCCACACCTCGGGATCCACGCCGTTGAGGATGCCGGCGAGGTCCCCGGCCCGGTGCGCGAAGAGGCCCTCGAGGCCCCAGCCGCCCTCCGGCGTGCGCAGTTCCCGGGCGTAGGTGGGGCTCACGGTGGCGAGGCGGTCGGCGTCCACGAGCCCGGCCTTGAGGAGGCTCACCTGCCCGTGGAATTCCAGGCCCTCCGGCGTGAAGGCGCCCGCGGGCAGCCCCAGGCCGGGGAAGGCCTCCGCCGGGAAGAGGCCCTGGTAGGCGGCGTTGTGGATGGTGAGCACCGTGGCGGCCCGGGGCCCCGGGTGCCGGGCCAGGTAGGCGGCGGCCAGGGCGGTGGGCCAGTCGTGGAGGTGCAGCACGTCGGGTCGCCAGCCCGCGCCGTCCCCGGCCGTGGCGAGGGCCGCCGCCGCCGCCGCGAGGGCCACGTAGCTCCCGGGATCGCCGGGCGCGTGGCCGTAGGGGCCGGCCTGGGCCGCGAAGCACTCCGGGAGGTCCAGCGCGTAGGCCTCCAGCCCCGAGGGCGCGCGGCCCCGGAGGAGCCGGCCCTCCCCGCGCCAGCCCGGGACCTCCGCGCGCGCCTCCAGCCCGTCCAGGAAGGCCGGGAGTCCGGGCAGCAGGAGGCGCACCTCGAATCCGAGGGAGGCCTGGGCGGCGGGCAGGGCGGCGGCCACGTCCCCCAGGCCGCCCACCTTCAGCAGGGGGAACAGCTCGGGCACCGCGTGGAGGACGCGCACCGCCTCACCCGAGGTTGCGCTGCAGCAGCCGCGGCGTGACCAGGGCGATGCCCCCGGCGGTCACGTGGAAGCGCCGGGCGTCCTCCGCGGGGTCCTCCCCCACCACCATGCCCGTGGGGATGCGGCAGCCCCGGGCCAGCAGGGTCCGGCGGAAGCGGCAGCCCTCGCCGATCTCCACGTCCGGGAGCACCACGCTGTCCTCCAGGCTGGACCCGGTCCGCACCCTCACCCGGCTCGAGAGCAGGGAGCCCTCGAGGCGGGCGCCCTCCACCAGGCAGCCCGGGCCCACCACGCTCTCGTGGCCGCTGGGGGAGGGGTCCACGTGGCTGTGCATGAGGCGGGCCGGGGGCAGGGGCTCCAGGTGGGTGAAGATGGGCCAGTCCACGTCGAAGAGGTCCAGCCTCGGCTCCGCCGCCGTGAGGTCCATGTTGGCCTCCCAGAAGGCGTCCAGGGTCCCCACGTCCCGCCAGTAGGGCCCCTCGGGCAGGCTCCGGATGGCGCTGCGCTCGAAGCGGTGGGCGAAGACCCGGGCGCCCCGGGCCACCGCCGCCGGGATGAGGTCCCGGCCGAAGTCGTGGAGGGAGGCCAGGTCCGCCGCGTCCCGCTTGAGGATGTCGTAGAGGAAGCCCGCGTTGAAGAAGTAGATGCCCATGCTGGCCAGGGCGCGGTCCGGGGCCTCCGGGAGCCCCGGGGGGTCCGCCGACTTCTCGACGAAGGCCGTGACCCGGTCCCGGGCGTCCACCTGGAGCACCCCGAAGCCCGAGGCCTCGCCGCGGGGGACCTCCAGGCAGGCGATGCTCAGGTCCGCCTCTGCGTCGAGGTGGTCCCGCAGGAAGGCCTTGTAGTCCATCCGGTACACGTGGTCGCCGGCGAGGACCAGCACGTTGCGCGGGCGGTGGGCCATGATGCCGGGCAAGTTGCGGTACACGGCGTCCGCGGTGCCCTGGTACCACGCGTCCCCCTCCTCCCGCTGTTCCGCCGGGTAGGCCTGGATGAACTCGTTGAGGTGGCCGCTGAGGAAGCCCCAGCCCAGTTGCAGGTGCTCCAGCAGGGAATGGGCGTTGTACTGGGTCAGCACCATGACCCGCCGGAACCCCGAGTTCACGCAGTTCGACAGGGCGAAGTCGATGATCTTGAACTGGCCGCCGAAGTCGAGGCCCGGCTTCGAGTAGCGCTCCGTCAGGCCCTGCAGCCGCTTGCCGCGCCCCCCCGCCAGGACCACGGTGATGGTCTGGCGCGGGGAGAGGGGCGTGGACGCGAGCAGCATGGCGCCTCCGGCGCCAGGGGCGCGAGGGGGATCCTGGATTCCTCCAGGACGGAAGGTCGGATCCGCCTAGCCGCGGACCCGGGCGACGAGGAGCCCCTCGGGCTCCCAGGAGGCCAGGAAGCCCAGGGGGCGCGAGAGGTAGTTGAAGAGGTCGAGGTCGAGGGGATGGGTGGCCCAGGGGCGCGCGGGGCCGTCGGGGAAGAGGCCCGCCAGGGCCTCGAGGTGCCGGGGCTCCGTGATGAGGAAGCGGTCCTCCATCCAGACCCGGTCCCCGAGTTCCACCACGCACTCGGTCCGCAGGTCCTGGGCGCAGGTCCGCATGGAAGGCCCCCATCCCCCCATGCCGGGGGTGTCTGGCAAACGTAGGTCCCCGGGGCACGCCCCGCGGGTGCCCGGCGTCACGAATCCCGGGCGGCCCGGGGATCCCGTCCCTAGGTTGGACCCGCACACCCCGGAGGCGCCCATGAAACGCTCCACCTGGATCCTCGTCGCCAACGCCGCGAAGGCGCGGCTCTTCCTGTCCGACGGCCATGGGCTGCTCGAGGTCTCGGACGCCATCCACCCCGCGAGCGCCGCCCACGGCCACGACCTCCTGGCGGATGCCGCCGGCCGGCGGGGCCAGGGCCACGCCGGCCGGGGCGACCGGCCCAGCCTCGGCGCGGACGAGCCCCCGCGGAAGGAGGAGGCGGAGCGTTTCGCGCGCCACCTCGCGGCGCTGCTCAAGACCGGCCTGGACGACCACGCCTACGACGCCCTGGTGCTGGTGGCGCCTCCGCACTTCCTGGGGCTGCTGAAGAAGCACATCGGCCACACCGTGGCCCGCCGGGTGGACGCCACCCTGGACCGGGACCTCGTCCACCTCGAGCCCGAGGACCTCCATAGCTGGATCCACGCCCTCGCCTGAGGGCGAGGATCCGAGGGGCCGCGCGGCCTAGACCTTGGCGACCTCCTGGCGGGGCCTTCCCAGGGCGGCCGCGGGGCGGCGCTCGCAGAGGGCCTTCAGGGTGCGCATGACCTCCTCGTAGGTCGGGGAGACCAGCTTGGTGCCCTTCGACTCGCCGGCGGCCAGCACCAGGTCGTTGAGGGACAGGATGCCGCCGAGGGTGCCGTCCTCCTCGGTGACCGGGAGGCGCCGCACCCGGTGCTGGCGCATCACCTTCAGGGCGTGGGCGGCGGTGTCCTCGAAGCGGACGCAGAAGACGGGCGAGGTCATCGCATCCCGGGCGAGCAGGTCGGTGGCGTGGCAGTCCGTGGAGGCCAGGGCCATGCAGATGTCCCGGTCGGTGAGGACGCCGAGGAGGCGGTGGTGGCCGTCCACCACCGGCAGGATCCCGCAGTCGTGCTCGCGCATGAGCTGCGCCACGTCGGCGAGGCTGGCCTCGGGCCTGCAGGAGGCGACGTAGGGGGGGCAGAGTTCCCGGACGTTCATGGGAGGCTCCTGGAACAGCGCCGCGGGGGCGCACCCCCGCGGCGAAGGATGGGGCGGGCAGGGCCCGGTTCAGAGGGCCGACACGTTGATCTTCTGGGGTCGGGCCTCGGGCAGCTTGGGGATGCTGATGTTCAGGACGCCCTCCTTCAGCGAGGCCGAGATCTTGTCGATGGCCACGTCCTCGGGGAGGTTCACGACGCGGGTGAAGGAGCCGAATCGGCGTTCGTAGCTGTGGTACGTCTCGTTCTCCTCCTTCTTCTCGGCGTCCCGCTTGCCGCTGATGGTCAGCCGGTTCCCGGAGAGGTTCACGTCCAGGTCCGGCTCCTTCACGCCGGGGACGTCCATCTTCATCTCGAAGGACGTGGGCGTCTCCTTGAGCTCGAGGGCGGGGAAGAGGTCCTGGCCGATGTCGGCGCGGGCGACGCGGAAGGGGTCCGCGCCGAAGAAGTCCTGGAAGGGGTCCCAGTCCAGCAGGGAGGACATGGAGGGCGAGCCCCAGGGACGGTCCAGGGCGGGGGTCTGGGGTGTGTTGCGGCGCTTGATGAGCTTGAGCATGGGGTGTCTCCCGGAAGAGGGCTTGCGCGGAGGACCGTGGGTGGACGTATCCGGACCGTCCCAGGCTGTCCGCGCGGGGGGCCTGGACGGGGGGGCTGGCGCGCCGGGCTGCGGCCTCCGGGCCGCGGGCGGATCCGGCGCAGGACCTTGCAAGGCAGTCCAGCGTGGTGCGCCCCGGCACCCGACGCAAGAAATCCGAACTGCCATCGTGATGCCTATCACCCGACGGAGGATGTAATGGGCTTTCCCTGCGCCGGGAGCCGGGTTTTGCGCATCCGCGCGGGCGGATCCGGCCGCCTGCGGCCTCCTCCGATGTGACCGAGTGTGCACTTTCGCGGACCTACGTTTGCGGTGCGTTCGCGAGGTGTCCCATGGTCAAGAAGATCCTCGTCGGCATCGACTTCTCCCCCAGCAGCCGGAGCGCCCTGGCCCGGGCCGCCGAGTGGGCCCGGGACCTCCAGCTGCCCCTCCACGCGGTGCACGTGGTGGAGGTCCCCTCGGTGGCCTCCCGCTCCATGTACGTCTCCATGGGGGACCCCGCCTGGTTCCACGAGGCCAAGCCCAAGGCCGGGCTCCTCATGGACACCTGGCTCCAGCCCTACCCCGACGCCAAGGGGGAGGTGCTGAGCGGCCCGCCGGCGGAGACCCTCATGGCCGCCGCGGACAAGGAGACCCTCCTCGTCATCGGCCAGGTGGGCCACAGCGCCATCGAGCACCTGCTCTTCGGCAGCACGGCCTCCAAGGT
>JABLTH010043062.1_pt1 | contig 24718 bp, 14 predicted proteins | sample 7875711 | NCBI WGS metagenome assembly JABLTH01 (sample SAMN14941262, study PRJNA633318) | bioreactor metagenome | isolation source: bioreactor | place: China | collected 2019-03-05 | reverse complement strand
TACATCCAGGACCACAAGTTCGGCAACGCCACCGCCGACGACCTGGTGGATTCGATCGCCAAGGCCGCCGACAAGGGCGAGGACTTCAAGAACGCCTTCAAGAGCTTCCTCAACCAGCCGGGCGTGCCCTACGTGCAGACCCAGGTGGCCCAGGAAGGCGGCAAGACGGTGTTGCACCTGAGCCAGAGCCGCTACCTGCCGCTGGGCAGCACCGGCGACGCCAACCATCTGTGGGGCGTGCCGGTATGCGTGCGCTACGGCACTGCCGACGGCAGCAAGGTCGCCTGCGAGCTGCTCGACAAGGCCCAGGGCACCATGGCGCTGCCGGGTGCGACTGCGCAGAGCTGGGTCATGCCGAATGCGAATGGCAGCGGCTATTACCGCTTCAGCATGGACAAGAGCGACCTCGCCACGCTCGGCAAGCAGATCGGCAAGCTGGACGACGCTGAGCAGCTGGCCTATGCCGATGCGATCAGCGCTGCGTTCAAGCGCGGCGACGTCGACGCTGGTGCGGCGCTTGCCGCGTTGAAGCCCCTGACCGGTTCCAAGACCCGCGAGGTGTCCACCGCGCCGCTGAATACCTTCAACTGGATCTACGACCAGCTCGCCACCACCGATGCGCAGCGCGCCAAGCTGGTCGCGTGGGCAAAGTCGTCGTACCTCCCGGAGATGCAGCGCCTGGGCTACAAGCGCAAGGATGGCGAGCCGGACGGCGATTCGCTGCAGCGCGCGACGCTGGCCAGCTTCCTCGGCCTGGACGTCAAGCTGCCGGAAGTGCGCGCCGAATTGCTCAAGCAGGGCGACGCCGTGCTCAAGCCGAACGCCGAAGGTCGCCTGAACTTCGCCGCGGCCGACTCCAACCTGCTCGGCGCCGCGCTCGCCGTGGCCGCGCAGCAGCACGGCAAGCCCGTGGTGGACGCGCTGATGGCCGAGCTGCCCAAGACCAGCGATCCGGCGCAGCGCAATGCGATCCTTGCCGGCCTCGCGCACGTCGAGGACCCGGCGCTGGCTCAGCGCGTGCGCGATTTCTCGCTCGACGAGCAGGTGAAGGTCGGCGAGATGGCGTCGCTGCTGATGGGCAATCGCGATACCCAGGCTGGCCGCGACGCGATGTGGAACTGGTCGGTGACCAACTACGACAAGATTGTGGCCCGCACCGGCAGCTTCGCCGGCGGCCGGCTGCCGGGCCTGATGGGCGGCGGCGGCTGCTCGAAGGCCGAGGCAGATCGCCTGCAGGCGTTCTTCAAGACGCGCGCGAAGGACGTGACCGGTGCCGAACGTGGCCTCGCCCAGAACACCGAGGCGACGCTGCTGTGCTCCGCACTCAAGGCCAAGCAGGACCCGGCCGCGATCCTGCGCTGATTTCGCGACAATCATGACCGACCGGGCGGCGTGAGCCGCCCGGTTTTTTGTCGCCCTCGACAACCCCCTTCGGCCCAACGCCGCGTTGCATCGTCCAGGCGTTGTCAACCGACGCGCCGTTCCACCTACACTGCGTCGCGGCCACTGACGGCCAGAGGGAGACAGGTATGCGTCGACGGGGATGGTTGTCGGGTCTTTGCGCACTGGCACTGGGTGTGTCGGCATTCGCGGCGCCGCTGCTGGCACAGGACGTGCCGCCGCCGCTGCGCGACTGGCAGAGCTGGGTACTGCACGACGTGCCGCAGCATGGCTGCCCCTTCATCGTCAACCAGGGGCCGGGCAACGTGCAGTGCGCCTGGCCGGGGCGGCTGAGCGTGGAGGCCGGCAAGGGCGCCGGACGCTTTTCTCTCGATCTCCACGTGGACGCCGCCGGCTGGGTTGCGCTCCCCGGCGACGCGAAGAACTGGCCACAGCAGGTAAGCGCGGGTACGAAGGCGCTGGCGGTACTCGACCGTGGCGGCGAGCCGGCTGTCTGGCTGGAACCCGGCGACTACAGTCTGCACGGCGACCTTCCCTGGGCGGCGCGGCCAGCGCGGCTGCGCGTGCCGGCGTCCATCGGGCTGATCTCGCTGAACGTGGATGGCGCGGCGGTCAGTCGCGTCGAACGCAACGGCGACCAACTCACCCTGGGCGAAGCGGCGGAGGCGCAGCGCACGGCCGATGCGCTTTCGCTGCGCGTCTACCGGCGTCTGGAAGACGGCTTGCCGCCCACTCTGGAAACGCGTCTGCAGTTCAACGTTACCGGCAGCGCACGCGAGCAGTTGCTCGGTCCGGCGCTGCCGGAAGGTTTCGTCGCCACCGCGCTGTCGGGCGATCTACCCGCCCGGCTTGAAAGCGATGGGCGCCTGCGGATCCAGCTGCGTCCCGGCCAGTGGACGCTGCAACTCATCGCACGGGGCACCGAGCCGCTTAAGCAGGTGGCGCCAAAACTGCCGGCCGAACCGTGGCCGCGCCAGGAAATCTGGAGCTACCAGGACGATACCGCCCTGCGCAGCACGCGAGTGGAAGGCCAGCCCACCGATGCCGCGCAAGCCGGCGTGCCGAACGACTGGCGCGAGCTGCCGGCGTTTGCGCTGGACGACAACCAGGGCCTGACGGTCGAGCAGGGCACCCGCGGCAACGAGGGCGGGCAGGGCGATCAGGTCAAGGTGGAACGCCAGATATGGCTGGATTTCGACGGCCGCGGCTTCAACGTCAGCGACCATCTCACGGGCATCCTGCGTCGAAGCCAGCGCCTCGACGTCGCCGCGCCCTGGCAGTTGCAGCGGGCGGCGCAGGCCGAGACGCCGTTGCTCGTCACCGCGGGCGCGGGCGGCCGCAGCGGCGTCGAGCTGCGCGAGGCGGAATTGGATCTGCAGGCCGGGCTGCGCCTGCCGCGCGGCGGCAGACTGCCTAGCGGCGGCTGGCAGATGCCGCTGGAGAACATCGACGCGACGCTGCACCTTCCCTACGGCTATCGATTGGTGGGTGCGACCGGCGCGGATCGCTCACCCGATTCGTGGATCGCGCAATGGAGCCTGCTGGACCTTTTCGTGGTTGCGCTGATCGCGCTGCTTGCGGGGCGCCTCCTGGGCTGGCCGTGGGCGCTACTGGCGGTGAGTTTCCTCGCGTTGTCGCAGCACGAATACGGCGCGCCGCGCTGGACCTTGGGTATCGCGTTGGCCCTGGCCCTGCTCGCGCGCGCCTTGCCGGAAGGGAAGCTGCGGCTCGGCTCTCGCATCGGCGCGGGCGCCGTGCTGGCGCTGGCGGTCCTGTGGTCGCTGCCCTTCGCGGCGCGGCAAATGGACTACGTGCTGCATCCGCAGCTCGAGGACCAGGGCTCGATGCTCGCCGCGGTGGACTATGCGCCGGCTGTGCCCGCGCCGGCCTCGCCGAAGAAGGCTGCCCTGGCACAGCGCCAGGCACCCGTCGAAGAAGAGGCCGTGAGCGCGGCTGCGCCGCCGCTTCCAACGCCTATTCCTATGGCTCCCTCGGAGCAGGATGCCGTCGGCGGCCGTCCGTCCGACGCTCCCGCGCTGCACAGTGTCGTAGTGACTGGGGCGGCGTTGACGCCGGGATCCGGCTTGTCCCAGCAGGCCGACGCGCACAGCGTGATCCAGGCCGGACATGGCGAGCCGTCGTGGGATACGGGCAATAACTATCAACTGGGCTGGTCCGGCCCGATCACCGCCGAGCAGACCACGCACCTGATCATCGCGCCGGCATGGCTGGTGCGGCTGCTGCGCCTGACGATGCTCGCCCTGCTGGCGGTGCTGCTTGCGCGCGTGGTGTTGGGGTTGTTCCGCGCCTCGGACGGTTCGGCTTCCGGCGGTTTCGGTGCGCGCCGGATGTTCGGCCGCGCCGCGGCGCTCCTGCTGGTACTGGCTTGGATGCCGCATGCCGCGCAGGCGCAGAGCGAGGCATTGCCAGGCGATGCCTTGCTGCAGCAGCTGCGTCAGCGGCTGACCGAGGCGCCGAAGTGCGTACCCAACTGCGCCGCCATCGCGCTTGTCCAGATGCAGGCGGACGGAGATCAGATCGACCTCGATCTGGAAGTACACGCCGGCGCGTCCGTGGCCGTGCCTCTGCCGCAGCCGGACGGTGCGCTGCAGCTGACGGCGGCCAGCGTCGATGGCCATGCCGATGCGCCACTGGCGCAGCGTGGCGGCCAGACCCTCGTGCGCCTGGATCGCGGCGTGCATCGTGTGTCGCTGCGTTATCGCGCGAGCGGCGAGGACACGGTGAGCCTTCGCTTTGCTCTCCATCCGCAACGCGTGGGCTTCGCCGGTCAAGGCTGGGCTATCGACGGCCTGGACGAAGGCCGTGCTCTGGGCGACAGCCTCGCGCTCCATCGCGTCCATGCGGGCGCGGACGGCAAGGAAGTCGCTGCTGGAAGTCAGGCCTTTCCACCTTACGTGAGTGTGCAGCGGGTCCTGGTACTCGGCGTCGACTGGTCCGTGGAAACGACGGTGACCCGCATCGCCCCGCGCGAGGGCGGCTTCAGCCTCGACCTGCCGCTGCTGCCGGGCGAACATCCGCTCGGCGATGATGCCCGCGTGCACGATGGCCGCATCGGCGTGACGTTCAACGGCGGGCAGGACGAGGTGAGCTGGAACAGCCGCCTCGATCGCGCCGATAAGCTGGAATTAAAGGCGCCGGCGCTCGGTGAGCGCGCGGAGACATGGCAAGTGCAGGCCGCACCGATGTGGCACGTGGATAGTGAGGGCGTGCCGGCCAGCCAGGAAGACGGTGCGCTCGTCTTCCGACCGCTGCCGGGCGAAGTGTTGCATCTGGCAGCCAGCCAGCCCAAGGCCGTGGATGGGGAAAGCCTCGCTTTCGATGAGGCCAGGACTGAAAGCGCCATAGGCGATCGCGCGACCGAAACCGTTCTGCGGCTGCTCGCACGCAGCACGCGCGGCGGCGAGCACGCCATCGTCTTGCCGCCGGGTGCGGAACTGCTGGAAGCGAAGCGCGATGACGACGTACTGAGTCTCGCCGTGCGCGATGGCAAGCTGAGCCTTCCGCTCTTGCCCGGGCAGCATCGCTACGAATTGCGCTTGCGCGAGCCGCGCGGCATCGGGGCGGTGACGCGCAGTGCGCAGCTGGCCTTGGGCGCGCCGGCCGCCAATCTTCATCTCTCGATGAACTTGCCGGAGAACCGCTGGGTGCTGTGGACCTGGGGCCCGACCGCGGGGCCCGCGGTGCTGTATTGGTCGCAATTGGTCGTGCTGTTCCTTGCCGCCTGGCTGCTGGCGCGGTACGCGCCCACGCCGCTGCGTTTCCATCACTGGCTGTTGCTGGGCCTGGGCTTCTCTGCCTTCGCGTGGAGCGCCTATGCGCTGGTGGTGGTGTGGCTGATCGCCCTCGGTATCCGCGCGCGCCGAGCCCCGCCAGAACGGCTGGGGGCCGTCGGCTTCAACCTGCTGCAGATCGCGCTCGCGTTCTTTACCGTCGTTGCGCTTGCCGTGCTGATCTCCGCCGTGCCGAAAGGCCTGCTCGGCCTGCCGGACATGCACGTGGCCGGCAACGGTTCCAGCGCATGGCAATTGCGGTGGTTCGCGGACCAGACGGCCGATGCGTTGCCGCGCGGCGGTGTGTTCAGCGTGTCGCTGTGGGTCTACAAGATCGCCATGCTGCTGTGGGCGCTATGGCTGGCCAATGCGCTCATCGGCTGGCTGCGCTGGGGCTTCGAGGCATGGACGCGCGAGGGCTACTGGCGCAAGCGCGAACCGAAAGCGGCCGTGCCGCCCGAACTGCCGCCGCAGCCGACTTCACCGCTTCACGAGGAGCCGCGCCAGGATGGTTGACGTGCGCAGCATTCTGGCCGCGGCGACGCAGCGCCTCGGCGACCGGGTCGATGCCGAGGCGCTGCTGCTGCACGCGCTGGGCAAGCCGCGCAGCTGGCTGATCGCGCACGATACCGACGTGCTGGACGAGCAGGTGCGCTCGGCTTTCGACGCCATGGTCGCGCGGCGAGCCGGCGGCGAGCCGGTCGCCTACATCACCGGCCGCCGCGGGTTCTGGTCGCTGGACCTCGAGGTCACACCCGCCACGCTGATTCCGCGGCCGGAAACCGAGTTGCTGGTGGAGCTGGCGCTGGCGCGATTGCCGGTCGACCGCGCATGCCGCGTGGTCGATCTCGGTACCGGCAGCGGTGCCATCGCATTGGCCATCGCGCGCGAACGTCCTCGCGCCGACGTCAGCGCGGTCGACCTGAGCGCTGAGGCGCTGGCGGTGGCGCGCGCCAATGCGTCACGGCTGGGCCTGGAGCGCGTGCGCTTCGTGCAGGGGACATGGATGACACCGTTGTCCGACGAGCGCTTCGACGTGATCGTCTCCAATCCACCTTACATCGAGGCCGCGGACCCGCATCTCGCCCAGGGCGATCTGCGCTTCGAACCCCTCACGGCGCTGGCTTCGGGCGCGGACGGGCTCGATGCGATCCGCGAGATCGTGGCGCAGGCGCCCCGCCATCTGGAGCCGGGGGGCTGGTTGCTCATGGAGCACGGCTGGGACCAGGGGCCCGCCGTGCGCGGGCTATTGGAGCGGGCCGGTTATGCCGAGGTATTCACCGCGCCCGACCTCGAGGGCCGGGACCGTGTGAGCGGCGGCCGCCGATAGCGCCTTCTTGATCGCGTCTTCCCCCCCGCCGCCACGTCCGCGGCGGGCGGGCGTGTGCGTTCGCCGCACAAACGTGCGCGCCAGCGCATCCCTGACGAGACATTGTTGACAACGTTGTCAATCGGGAGTCCATTGGCCCGGCTGGCGCATAGAGCCAGTGCTGATGGGGAGCCGGGGAGGGCGCCACATCGTCGGGAGGGCGGCGGATCACGGTGGGGGCTGGCGATCCGTCCCGCGGCAGGCGCGCGCGCGTTGGACGTGCGTGCCCGCGCATCCGGCGTTCCAGCGTCGTCACGTCCGACGTTCGACATCCTTTCGATCACGGAGTCGTGTCATGCGTATTCTGTTGAGGGTTCTGCTGTGGGTGGCCATGCTGCCGGCAGCGCTGTGGAGCGGGGCCAGTGCGGCGCAAAGCGCAAGTTGCGCCGGCGTGGCGGCATGGAATGCCACCACCATCTATAACGCAGGCGACAAGATGGTCTACAACAACCATCTGTACCAGGCGCTCACGCAGATTTGGAACACGCCGCCGGACTACTGTCCGAGCTGCGGCTGGTACCAGGACCTGGGCCAGTGCGGCGCGAGCACCAACCAGCCGCCCACGGCCAGCCTGACCTCACCGGCCAACGGCGCGACGTTCACCGCTGGTGCCACCGTCACGCTCAGCGCGAATGCCAGTGACAGCGACGGCACGATCAGCAAAGTCGAGTTCTTCAACGGCGCCGCATCGCTCGGCATAGCGACGGCAACGCCGTACATGGTGACGTGGAGCAACGTCCCTGCCGGTAGCTACACGCTGAAAGCCGTCGCCACCGACAACGGCGGCCTGACCGGCACCTCGGCGACGGTCAGCATCACCGTCAACCCGGCGGGCGGCGGCGATACCACGCCGCCCAGCGTGCCGCAGGGCCTGGCTTCGCCTTCGCAGACGGCCAGCACCGTGTCGTTGAGCTGGAACGCGTCCACCGACAACAGCGGAGGCAGCGGCGTGGCCGGCTATGACATCTACCGCAACGGCGCGCTGGTCGGCTCGACGTCGGCCACCAGCTATACCGACACGGGCCTGGCCGCGAGCACCAGCTACAGCTACGCCGTGCGTGCGCGCGACAACGCGGGCAATGCATCGGCGCAGAGCGCGGCGATCTCCGCTACGACCAGTGCGGGCGGCGGCGGTGGCGGCAAGCGCGTGATCGGCTACTTCACGCAGTGGGGCATCTACGGCCGCAACTATCAGGTGAAGAACATCGACACCAGCGGCTCGGCTGCCGTGCTCACGCACATCAACTACGCCTTCGGCAATGTGCGCAACAACGTGTGCGAGGTGGGCGTGACGCAGGCCTCCGATCCGAACACCGGCGTCGGTGGCGATGCGTATGCGGACTACACCAAGTCGTATGACGCGGGCAGCAGCGTCAGCGGCGTGGGCGATACCTGGGACCAGAAGCTGCGTGGCAACTGGAATCAGCTCAAGGAGCTGAAGGCCAAGTATCCCAACCTGAAAGTGCTGATCTCGCTGGGCGGCTGGACGTGGTCGCGTGGTTTCTCGTCGGCGGCGCAGCCGGCGAACCGCCAGGCGTTCGTCGCCTCCTGCATCGATGCGTACATCAAGGGCAATCTGCCGGTGACGGACAATGCCGGCGGGCCGGGCGCGGCGGCAGGCGTGTTCGATGGCATCGACATCGACTGGGAGTACCCGGCCGCCTGCGGGCTGACCTGCGGCAGCAGTGAGGACACCGCCAACTTCACCGCACTGCTGGCCGAGTTCCGCCGCCAGCTCGACGCGGTGCGCCCGGGCCTGCTGTTGACCATCGCCGGCGGTGCGGGCGTGGACAAGATCGGCGTGACGCAGCCGAGCCAATATGCCGCGTCCATCGACTTCGTCAACTTGATGACTTACGACTTCCACGGCGCCTGGGAAAGCCCGACTAATTTCCACTCCGCGCTGTACCACCCGTCCGGCGATCCATCGACTGGCGATGCGGCCAAGTACGACACCAACGATGCCATCCAGGCGCTGATCGCGGCGGGCATGCCTGCGTCCAAGATCCACCTCGGTATCGGTTTCTACGGCCGCGGCTGGACCAATGTGCCCAACGCCAACAATGGCCTGTTCCAACCCAGCACTACCGCGGCGCCAGGCACGTACGAGGCCGGCATCGAGGACTACAAGGTGCTCAAGAACCTTGGCTATCCGGCCTTCGACGACACCGGCGCGGGCGCGCACTGGATCTTCAACGGCAGCACGTTCTGGAGCTTCGACGATCCGGCCAACATCCAGCGCAAGATGAACTACGTGAAGGCGCAGTCGCTGGGTGGCGCGTTCTCATGGGAGTTCAGCGGCGACGACGCGAGCGGCACGCTGATCAAGGCGATGGCGAACGGACTGAAGTGAGCGCGTAGCGCGCAAAAGAAAAGGCCGCCCCGGGAATCGGTGCGGCCTTGTTTCTTGTCGTCGTTCCGGCCTGCGCCGGAATGGTAGCGGGACGCAGCCGGATGGCTCAGGCCGTGGCAGCCGCCGCGAACTGCGGAAACCGCGCGCGGATCGCGTGGCGGATGCCGGGCAGGTCGAGACCAGCCATCGTGAGCACTTCTTCGCGGCTGCCGTGCTCCAGATACACGTCCGGTAGGCCCAGATGCAGGATCGGCAGCGTCACGCCATGCGCGGCCAGGCATTCGGCCACGGCCGAGCCGGCGCCGCCGGCGACCGCGTTGTCTTCCAGCGTGACGAAGGCTTCGTGCGTCTTGGCGAGTTCAAGGATCATCGCTTCGTCCAGCGGCTTCACGAAGCGCATGTTCACCAGCGTGGCGTCGAGTTCCGCGGCGATCACCGCGGCGGGCGCCAGCATCGCACCGAAGCTCAGCAGCGCCAGGCGGCGGCCGCGGCGGCGCAGGTCGGCCTTGCCCAGCGGCAGCGTGTCCAGCTCCTTGCGCAGCGGTACGCCGGGGCCGGTGCCGCGCGGGTAGCGCACCGCGGCCGGGCCGTCGTAGGCGAAGCCGGTGCTGAGCATCATGCGGCACTCGTTCTCGTCTGCCGGCGCCATGATCACCATGTTCGGCAGGCAGCGCAGGAAGGACAGGTCGAAGCTGCCCGCATGGGTGGCGCCGTCCGGGCCCACCACGCCGGCGCGGTCGATGGCGAAGGTCACGTCGAGGTTCTGCAGCGCGACATCATGGATGGCCTGGTCGTAGGCGCGCTGCAGGAAGGTCGAGTAGATCGCCACCACCGGCTTGGCGCCTTCGCAGGCCATGCCCGCGGCGAGCGTCACGGCATGCTGTTCGGCGATCGCCACGTCGAAATAGCGCTGCGGGTATTCCTTCGAAAAGCGCACCAGCCCCGAACCTTCGCGCATCGCCGGCGTGATGCCCAGCAGGCGTTCGTCGGCGGCGGCCTGGTCGCACAGCCAATCGCTGAAGACGTCGGTATAGGTGGGCTTGGCCGGACCGGCCTTCTTCACCAGGCCGGCCTGCGGGTCGAACGGGCCGACCGCGTGGTACTCGATCTGCGCCTGCTCGGCCGGCGCGTAGCCCTTGCCCTTGGTGGTGACGACGTGTAGCAGCTGCGGGCCGGGCAGATCCTTGACCATGCGCAGCGCATGCAGCAGCTGCGGGATGTTGTGGCCGTCGATCGGACCGGTGTAGTGGAAACCCAGTTCCTCGAACAGAGTGCTGGGCACGAACATGCCCTTGGCGTGTTCCTCCCAGCGCTTGAAGAAGCGGCCGAACAGGGACTGTTTCGGAATGGCCTTCTTGGCCCGTTCGCGCCACGCGTTGAGCGTATGGCTGGCCATGGCGCGGGCCATCATCTTGGTCAACGCGCCGACGTTCTCGCTGATCGACATGCCGTTGTCGTTGAACACGACCAGCATGTTCGGCTCCACGTCGCCGCCGTGGTTGAGCGCTTCGAAGGCCATGCCGGCGGTCATCGCGCCGTCGCCGATCACGGCGACCACCTTGCGGTTGTCACCTTTGCGTTGCGCGGCGATGGCCATGCCCAGCGCGGCCGAGATCGAGGTGGAGGAGTGACCGACGCCGAAGGTGTCGTACTCGCTCTCCTCGCGGCGCGGGAAGGGCGCCAGGCCGTCCTTCTTCTTGATCGTGGTGATGCGATCGCGCCGGCCGGTGAGGATCTTGTGCGGGTAGCACTGGTGGCCGACGTCCCAGACCAGGCGGTCGCGCGGGGTATCGAAGACGCTGTGCAGCGCCACCGTCAGCTCGACCACGCCCAGGCCGGCGCCGAAATGCCCGCCGGAACTCGCCACGGACTCGATCAGGTACTGGCGCAGCTCGTCCGCGACGGCGGGCAGCTCCTCGTCCGATACGCGGTGCAGGTCGGCCGGCGTCTCGATGGTCGCCAGGTGGGGAAAGCGGGAGAGGTCGTTCATCTGCGTATTGTTGGCCCAGCGGGAGGGCGGAGCAAGGGCGGGTCCGTGAAGGAACGCTGGCTGGCGGACCGGCATCCGGGTGGATTCATGCGGAGGCGGCACGCCGCTTCCACCGAACTCGAGGAGCGCCTCATGGCGTGCGCAAGCACAACGACGCGCAAAGCACCTGGGTTCGCCGCAGCAGGGCGAAAAGCGCTGGGACGGCCGCCACTGACCGGGCGGTAGCCGCTCAGGTCATCAGCTCGCGCCGGTCCCGCGGCAGGTGGCTGACCCGGAATTCCATCTGATCGGCCAGGATGTTGCGGTTGGAGAGGATCAGATGCTCCACCCAGCTCGGCCGGTAGGGCACGGCCAGCAGCGGCATATTGGCCTGCTGCGGGGTGCGGTTGCTCTTCTTCAGGTTGCAGGCCAGGCAGGCGCTGACCACGTTCTCCCACTCGTCCTTGCCCTTCTTGGAGATGGGCACGACGTGGTCGCGGGTCAGTTCCCCGCGGCTGTAGCGGTTGCCGCAGTACAGGCAGATGTAGCGGTCGCGGGCGAACAGGGCCGTGTTGGTCAGGGTCGGCGCGGGGTCCGCCGCGTGATCCCGGCAGTGGCCGGTGCTGGCCACGATGGGGTGCAGTTGCAGCGAGCTGCGCCGCCCCAGGTCGCGGTTATGCCCGCCGTAGACCGTCAGGCACGGACCACCCAGGGTCCACGCCACGGCGTCGCGGACGTAGAGGCAAACGGCGTCCTGCCAGCTGATCCAGTCGAGAATGCGGCCCGACGCATCCAGCGAGAGGATGCGGGTCGAATGCAGATCGGCGACCTTTCCGGGCCCGTCGATCAGCCGCATGGGAACTTCCATCGGCATGTGGTTCGTCCTTCAGGCGACACAAAAAGCGTCCAGACGATGCAGCGGCGCTGGGTCGGCCGAGCATAAACCATGTTTCGTTGCAAATTGCATGCAAATGCTTGTCACGCCTGCAAGATGGGGCCGGCCAGGCGGCATTTACGCTTCGCGGCGGGCCTGCGATATAGTGCCTGTTCATCTGTAGACCCGACGCCGGGTTTGGGAGGGGAAGCCTGGGTGGCGACCCCGGCACGGCGGGGCAGAGGTAAATGACGTGGCTGAAGTTCTTTTCTACGAGCGCCCGGTGCCGCTCAACCGTACCCAACACAAGGACCTGCGCCTGAAGGGCATTCCTAGCCTGCGCTTTGCGTCGAACGTGCACTCGGTGCCGCTGACCGGCGTGGAGTTCCCTGCCGCCGCGCGCGACCTGCCGATCCTGTTCGCCGGCAACAGCATGGAAGAAGCCGGCCCGATGGCCCTGCTCGGCCTGCGCCAGAACGAGAACCTCTTCATCGAAGGCGATGGCCAGTGGGCGGCCAACACCTACATCCCGGCCTTCGTGCGCCGCTATCCGTTCGTGCTGGCCGAGAAGCCGGCCGACCAGGAAGGCGACGACTTCACCGTGTTCCTGGACGAGGCCTACGAAGGCTTCGGCAGCGACGACGGCGAGCGCCTGTTCAAGGAAGACGGCACCGACAGCGACATGCTGAAGAACGCCGTGAACTTCCTCGGCGAGTTCCAGCAGCACGTGGCCCGCACCCAGTGGTTCATGGAGCAGCTGCGCAAGCACGACCTGCTCGAGCCGCGCAACATCCGCCTGGAGAAGGACGGCAAGGCGATCAACCTCAACGGCCTGTACGTGGTCAGCGAGGAGAAGCTGCGCAAGCTCGACGAGAAGACCTCGCACGAATTCCTCAAGGAAGGCGTGTTCGGCTGGATCTACGCGCACCTGCTGTCGCTGGCCAACATCGACCGCGTGGCGCAGCGCCTGGACCTGCGCGAGCAGGCCGAAGGCAAGGCCACCAAGAACTGAGCTTCCGGCTCGCGTTCGAATCAAAAAAGCGGCCCCGCGAGGGCCGCTTTTTTTTGTGCCCTGCCGGTCACGAGACAGCTCAGGGTCGCACGGCGATCACTTCGATCTCGACGCGGTAACCGGGATTTCCCAATGCCGCGACCTGGAACGCCGAGCGCGCCGGCAGATGAGGCTGTTCCTTGGTGCCGAAGAACTGGCGGTAGCCGGTCATAAAGCCCGCGAAATCCATGCGGCCGCCGTGGGCCTCGTCGCCCACCAGAAAGACCTGCATCTTCACCACGTCGCCCATGCCAAGGCCCATGGCTTTGAGCTGCTTCTGGATCGCGCTGAGCACGCCGACGGTCTGCGTCTGCGTGTCGCCGTAGGCGGCGACCGAATCCTTGGGTGCCTTCGCGTCGACCACCGGCGGCACATTGCCGCTGACGTAAATCGTGGCCTTGCCCGCGGGCACCTCGACCGCGGCCGAGATGGGGAAATCGCTGTCGGGAATCTTGTAGCGCTTGACGTCCTGCGCCTGGGCCGACAGAGCGATGGCGAGCAGCATCAGGGGAAGAGCGCGGCGGAATGTGTGACGCATGGGGGACTCCGGTGGGAAAGGGGTTTCAACGATGCATCGCGGCGACGTCGTCGGCGGTGATGCTATCCGGGTAGTGGTTGCCGAAGTGCGTGCGCACGTAATTGATCACGCCGGCGATCTGTGCGTCGCTGAGTTTCGCGTCGCGAAGGAAGCGGTCCTCGTCTTCCTTCGCTGGTTTGAAGGACGGCATGTCGCGCCGTCCATGCAGGATCACCGCCGCCATGTACTGCGGCGATGCCAGTCGCGGGTTGCCGGCGAGCGCCGGATAGGCGCCCGCTCCGCGCGCACCTCTCGCGTCCGGCATATGGCAGCCCTGACAGATGCTGCGGAAGACCATTTCGCCATCGGCATGGGCGAACTGACTGTCGCCATGTCCGGCGTTGTCGGACGACTGCGCGCATGCCGTGTCCGCGATCGTCATCCATGCGCCAAGCGACAGCGCCACCCAGAGCATGCCCGTTTGCGGCTTCATCACACCCCTCCCGTTGCGCGCCGATGGATGCGTTCGATGGCGTCCAGCGCGGACGTTACCGCTCCTTCCTGCCAGGCCGGCAGATACGAGGCGTGCTCGCCCGCCAGCACGATGCGGCCATCCACCTGGCACAGGTTGTCGTAGTGGCGATTGCGCGCCTCGTCCGACCACACGCCGAAGCAGCCGAGCGTGAAAGGGGAACGATGCCAACCCACTGCGACGCCGTGCTCGAACTCCTCGCGATACTGCAGGTGGATCTGGGCGCCGTAGTCCACCGCCTTGCGGACGCGTTCGTCCGGCGACATCGCGGTGAACTCGTAGGCGTTCAGTCCCCAGATGTACGCGCCGAGCAGTACGCCTTTGCCGCCGCCATGGAAGCCGGTACTCGGATAGCTGATGTTGGCGATCGGCAAGTCCGTGTAGGTGATGCCGCCATAGATGTGCTCGTCCTCCTCCCAGAAGCGCCGCTTGAACTGCAACCCCACTTTCACGGAGGCGGCGTAAGGCACCGCGGCGATCGCCTCGGCCATGGCCGGCGACACGTTCATCGGCAACTGGCCGAGGATCGACAATGGGATGGTGCAGACACACCAATCCGCGCTCGCCGTATGGGTGGCGCCGGGCGAGGCCGCGTCCTCGTAGGCCACGGTGACGCCCTGGTCGTCCTGCTGGATGGCGGTGACCTTCGCGTCGTAGCGGATCAGGCCTTTCAGTTCGCGGCCGAAGGCTTCGCCGATCCGGCCCATGCCGCCGACGGGCTGGAACAAGGTGGTCTGGAATTCGTAGATCTCGCCCGCCACCAGGTGATTCCACAGGCGCGAACTCAGCACGTCCTTCAGGCCGAGCGGCGCCGAAGGCATCGGTCGCGCGGACAATCCGCCGCCCGCATCCCGCTCGTAGCCGCGCCGATTGCTGCTGGCGTTGCCGCGCGCATAGGCGAACTGCTTGTCCAGCGCGCCCCACTCGCGCAGCGATTCGAGCAGCAGTTCCTGGTCTTCTTTCGTGACTGCCTGATCCAGCTGCCCCTGCCGGGTGCTCTTGGCCAGCAGTTCCGCCACGTGGCCGCGGTAGTCGGCGTTGATTTCACGATAGCGCCGTGGCCGGCCGCCGAAAGCCTGCGCGCTGTGCAGGTAGGCGTTGTGGTTGACCTGGATGAACGGCTCCAGCGGCACGCCGAGCTTCTTGCAGTAGGACAGGATGCCGTGGTGGTGGTAAGGCAGGCGCCATGGCCCCGGATTGAGATACAGCCCCTGCTCGAACTGGCAGTGCTGGGTGAAACCGCCCAGCTCGGTGAAGCGGTCGCCGCCGCGCAACGACCAGTTGCGGCCGCCCGGCCGCTGGTTGTACTCCAGCACCTGCACTTGGTAGCCGGCTTGGCGCAGCTCGTACGCCGCCACCATGCCGGCGATGCCGGCGCCGAGCACCAGCACGGACGCGCCGCGCGGCGCGCCCTGCAACCGCGGCGCGCCGCGGAACGGCGACTCGGCCGCCAGGCCCAGGCTGCTCATGGCCTGGTACATCGCCGCGCCGCCCGCGGCCGTGCCGATCATGCGCAGCAGATCGCGCCGTTTCATCGAACGCGGGACATCGCCAGCGCCACTGAAAACTTCGTCTTGCATCGATCACCTCTGACAAGGGAAGAGAGCCTGCCGCGCGCACGCGGTCCGTCTGGCCCCTCCGCGCCAACGGCGCGGAGGGGATGCCGTCAGAAGCGATACGTCGCCTTGCCGTACCAGTAGCGCCCGTTGAAGCCGAACGGCGACAGCGACGAGTACTGCAGGCCGTCGGCCCGGTCCTCGTACACGTTTGCCAACGAGGCCTTGGTCGGGTACTGGTTAGTGAGGTTGTCCACGCCCACGGTGAACGTCCATTCGCGCCAGCTGTAGCTGCCGGCAAGGTCCAGCAGCCAGCGTGCGGCGAACTTCTGGTCCTGGCTGCCGTCCTGCGCGTCGCCGCGGCGGAGCACCGAGCCGTAACGGGTGAGGTTGGCGTGCAGTCCGAAGCCTTGCCGTTGCCAATCGCCGGAGAACACGTACTTGGTGCGCGGCGTGGACGAGGTGAGCAGGCCTTCGCTGGCGCGCCCGAACGCGGGCGTGGAAATGCTCAGCACCTTGGTCTGGTTGTAGTTGCCGCTGGCCGTGAAATTGAGCTTGCCCCAGCCGGCCAGGTCCATCCGATAGTTGGCGATCAGGTCCGCGCCGCGGGTGCGCGTGGTGGCGCCGTTGACGAAGAACTGCGCGCCGGTGACCTGGCTGTTCGGGATGCTCACCGCGATCTGGTCGGAATAGAGAATCGCGTTGCCCACGCGGATCTGGTAAAGGTCCAGCGTCGCGCTGAAATCGCTCCACGGTTGCCATACCGCGCCCAGCCCGTAGTTGGTCGACTTCTCCGGCTTGAGCGGCCGCGCGCCGAGCGCGATCGCCACCGGGTCCGAGGTGCGATACGTGCCGATCTGCGCGAGCTGGCCGTTCTGGATCAGCGTCACCACCGATTCGTAGTTCTGCTGCGCCAGCGATGGCGCGCGGAAGCCGTTGGAGACGGTGCCGCGCAAGGCGAACGTGTCGGTGAACTGGTAGCGCGCGGACAACTTGCCCGAGCGTGTGGATCCTGCGTCGCTGTAGTGCTCGTAGCGTCCGGCCAGGCCCGCGGAGAGCTTGCTGGTCACATCCGTTTCGAGATCCACGTAGGCCGCTTCGCTATGCCGGCTGAAGCTGCCGGCGACCTGCGGCGTCAGTCCCGGAAATACCTGCGAACCGCCCGCGTACGGCGTGGTAGTGCCTGGAATAAGCGTCGCGGGATCGAAGAAGTAGGAGTCCGGATCGCCCGCATCGATCACATAGCTCTCTGTGCGGTACTCCGCGCCGAACGCCACCGTCACCGCATTGGGCAGGAAGCCGACGTGCACGTCCTTGCTCAGGTCCAAGTTCGCCACGCTCTGCTTGTTGCGAAAGGTGCCGGCGTTGAAGTACGTCGGCGAATAGCCGTTCGTGTGGTAGAGATTGGTGTTGACGCTGTTGGCGATGTCGAACACCAGGTTGTTCTCGCCATGATCGGCGGAGAAATCCCAATGCCAGCCGCCGGTGGTCGTGCCGCGCACGCCGAGCACCGCGGCGATGTCGTTACTGTGGTTGACGATCCGCGGCAGGAAGCCGTTGGGATAGATCGCCGGCACATTGCGCGCCGAATCGTAGGCGCGGTAATAGCCGTTGGAAGTGACGTCGCGCTTGCTGCCGTTAAGGTAGCCGTACAGTTCCACGCCCGGTGTGATGTCGTAGCCGAAGTTCAGCAGCAGCTGGTAGGTCTTTACCGCCGGATCGCCGTAGCGTTCATAGGGAATGCCGCTGGGGTTGGGCGCGCCGGCGAGCGTAGTGGCCTTGTCGCGATTCTCCGCGCGATTGGTGTTCATGGCGTTCTGGTAGTTCCACGCTATCCGTACCCAGCCCGGCGCGCTTCCTTGGGGGCCGCTCAGCGGAATGCCCATGCTGCCTTGCACGCCGTTCTGCGCGCCGTCGCCCTTGTCCATCACGCCGCCGCTGGCGGTGATGCTGTTGCCGCCTTCGACGCTGCCGCGCTTGAGCACGACGTTGATCACGCCGGCGATGGCGTCGGAGCCGTACTGCGCCGCGGCGCCGTCGCGCAGTACTTCGATGTGATCGATCGCCGCGATGGGGATCGAATTGAGATCGACCGGCGCCGAGCCGCGTCCGATCGACGAGTTGTAGTTGACCAGACTGGTGGTGTGATACCGCTTGCCGTCCACCAGCACGAGCACCTGATCCGGCGACATGCCGCGCAGGCTCGCGGGACGGATCGCATCATTGCCGTCGTTGATGGCGGGGCGGGGAAAGTCCAGCGAAGGGAGCAGGGTGCTCAGGGCGCTGGCCAGATCGGTACTGCCGGTGGCGTTGAGATCCGCGGGAGTCAGTACGTCGATCGGTGCGAGGGATTCGGAAGCGGTACGGTCGGTGCTGCGCGTACCAGTGACCACGACTTGCTGGAGTTGCTTGGCTTTTTCGGGCGATGCCGGATCGGCGGGTTTGTCGTCGGCCCAGGCCGCGGTGGAGGCGAGGGCATGCATACAGCAAAGAGGAAGCAGGGCGGCCGCCGGCAGGCGCCGCTTAAGTCGTTTGGTCATGGATGGTTTTCCCCGGTCAGGCAGTAGTGGACGGGCTCCTTGCCTGGATCTTGCGTCGCAGCAGATTCCTCCCCAGGGCTGCGACGATTCGAACCTATGTGCAATGCTGCATCGCGTCAATATCTGGTCATTTGATCGTCATTGCGCTGTAATCGGCGGCTCTGTGCGATGTGCGGGCGCCGCAAAATTTCGCGCGGCGACGTTTCCGCCGCATCGCCCCCGCCATGCCGCGTTTCCCGTGATCGCCAGCGGTGGGGCCTTTCTAAGGCCGGTGTAAGTTCGGCCCCAGACAATCCTCCGATGCGACCTGTTCTCTGGCCCCGACGTCGATATCCGGGGTTACCACTGTTGGGTGCCGTCATGCTCGCCGCGCTGGCGGGCTGCGCGCATTACCAGGCAAAGCCCATCGATCCGGCCGGCACCGCCGCGCAATGGAAGGCACGCCGCCTGGACGACCCCGCGCTCGCCGCGCGCCTGCGCCCCATGCTCGAGCAGAACGGCCGGTCCTGGCCGCCAGCGAGCTATGGCTGCGCCGATCTGCTTGTGGCCGCGCTCGCGTTGAATCCCGACCTCGCCGAAGCACGCGCGCATCTGGCGGAAGCGGATGCCGCGGTACGCACAGCGAAAGCCCTGCCCAATCCCACAGTGAGCCTCGCGCTGGAGCGCTACGCCAGCGACCAGGTTGGCAGCAGCCCGTGGCTGTGGGGGATGAGCACCAGCTGGCTCGTCGACACCGCTTTGCGCAGGCGCGTGCGGGTCGACCTTGCCGATGCGGGTGTGCGCGGCGCGCGCCTCGACTATGCCGAAAAGGTGTGGGACGTCCGCCGTGCCTTGCGTGCGTCGCTGGTCGATCTACTGATCGGTCAACGCCAGCGCGCATTGGCTGACGACACGGTGACCAGGGCGACGGCGCTGCAAGCCGCACTGGAACGCCGTCGTTCGCTGGGCGAGGCGATGCCGGCGGAAGTGCTGCAAGTGGCGTCGACGCTCGCGCAGGCGCGCCAGGTATCGGCCACGGCGGCACAGCGCGTCGTGGACGCGCGGGCGCGTCTGGCGCGCACGATCGGCGTGCCGGCGCAGGCGCTGGATGGCGTGACCCTGCGCTGGGACGATCTGGAATCGCCGCCCGCGTTCGCGGACGGCCGCATCGACCGACTCGCCGAGCGCGCGCTCCTCTCCCGCGCCGATCTCGAACGCGCGCTGGTCGACTACGCGAGCCGCGAGACGGAATTGCACGAACAGGTGCGCCTGCAATATCCGCAGCTCAGCCTCGGCCCCGGCTACACCTACGACCACGGCGTGCGCAAGCTGCAGTTCAACCTGAGCGCTTCGCTGCCGGTGTTTGACCAAAACCAGGGACCGATCGCCGAGGCGGAGGCGCGCCGCGAAGCGGCGGGCCGGCACGTGGAGGCGGTGCAGGCCACCATCGATAGCGACATCCACGGTGCCATCGGGCGTCTCGCTGCGTCGCGCAGCGCGTGGGAATCGGCCCGCGACGGGCGTGCAGCAGCCGAGCGGTTGCAGCGGCAGGTAGAGCTGGGCTACGCGCATGGCGAAGACGATCGCGTGGCGATGCTCAATGCCGAGCTGGCTAGCGTCGCCGCGGCGCAGGCCCAGCTCGCCGCTGCCGACCAAGTCCAGCAGGCGCTCGGTGCGCTGGAAGACGCCGTGCGTTCGCCATTGGATGACGACGAGGCTGCGCTTTCGCACGCGCCCGACGATCCGCAAACCGGAGGTACTCCGTGATCGACCGTTTTCCACGCTGCTTCGCGCTCGCCGCGTTCGCCGTCGGTGCGATGGTGAGCGGCCGTGCGGCGGCGACCGAACTGGACGCCGCCGCGCAGGCGCGCCTGGGTCTTGCCCTGGCCGAGCTTCGCGGCGTCCGCGCACCCGCCGAACTGCCCGCCACCGCGGAAGTCATCGACCCCTCCGCACTGGCCAAGGCAGCCGACGACGTATCGGCAGCGCAGGCCGCCGCCGATGCCTCGGGAGCGGAAGCGCGTCGCGTGCAGGCGCTGTTCGAGGCCGACGGCAATATGTCGCGCAAAGCGCTCGACGCCGCGCGCGCGCAAGCCGCGGCGGACCAGGCAAAGCTGCGCCAGGCTCGAGTGCAGTTGCGCATGGATTGGGGCACGGCGGTCGCCGGCCTCGACGAGCGTGCCTTGCGCGCGCGCGCCGAGGCCCTGCTGGATGGCCGCGAGGCATGGCTCAAGGCCGAGCCGCTCGTCGCGCCCGCACCCGGGTTCCAGGTCGGCGCCGCACCGTTGCGGCTGGCCGGGCGCGACGCGGCCGCGCGTGTGCTCGGCCCCTTGCCCCGCAGCACCTCCGGGCTCGCCGGCGGCTGGCTCGTCGCCGCCGTCGGCGAGGGACTGACGCCCGGCATGGCGCTTACCGCGAGCCTGCAGGGTAAGGACGCGGGCGCAGCGGGTGTGTTGCTGCCGCGCGCTGCCGTCGTGCGCTGGAACGGTGTCGCCTGGGCCTACGTGGCGACCGACGCCACGCACTTCGAGCGCCGCGCGGTGAAGGCACTGGCGACGACGGCGGACGGCTGGGTGGTCGGCGCACCCTTCAAGGCGGGCGAGAAGGTGGTGGCCCGCGGCGCCGAAGCACTGATCGCGCAGGAAGCCGCGCCGCCTGCCGCGGCCGATGGCGACGCCGGCGACGACGACTGACCATGCTGGCCTTCATCGTCCGCGGCGCCCTGCGCCATCCCTGGTGGGTCGCGCTGTTCGCCGCCTTGCTGCTGGCCGTCGGCATGGCGCATCTGCGCCGTGCGGATTACGACGTGTTTCCGGATTTCGTGCCGGCCCAGCTCACCATCCAGGTCGAGTCGCCCGGCTTCAGCGCGCTGCAGGTGGAGCAGCGGGTCACCCAACCCATCGAGAACGCCGTCAACGGCGGCACCGACGTCGATGTGGTGCGCTCGCAATCCATCCAGGGCCTGGCCGTGATCACGGTGGTGTTCAAGGAGGGCAGCGATCCCTTCCGCGATCGTCAGCTGCTGGCCGAGCGCGTGGCCGAGGCAGCGGCCCGCCTGCCGCAGGGCGTGCAGCCGCCCACGCTCAGCCCGATGGTTTCTTCCACCATGGACCTGCTGAAGTTCGGCCTGGTCAGCGATCGTCTCGATCCTTTGGCGCTGCGCTCGCTGGCCGACTGGACCGTCAAGCCGCGCCTGCTGGCGGTGGGCGGCGTCGCCGACGTCACCGTGTTCGGCGGCGGCGTGCGCGAATGGCAAGTGCGTGTGCATCCGGAGCGGCTGGCCGCGCTCGGGCTCACGCTGGAGGACGTGCGTGTCGCCGCCGCCGCGGCCAGCAGCGTGCGCGGCGCGGGCTACGTCGATACGCCCGCGCAGCGTGTCGTGCTGGAATCCGATGGTGCGCTCGCCGATCCGGCGCAGCTGGCGCAGGCCATCGTCACGCAGCGTGCCGGCCGCAACGTCACTTTGGGTGACGTCGCCGATGTCGCCGAACGCGCGGCGCCCAAGTTCGGCGATTCGCTGATCATGGGGCGCCCTGGCGTGCTGGTCGCGCTCAACAGCCAGTACGGCGCCAATACGCTGGAAGTCACGCACGCGGTCGAAGCCGCGCTGGAGGAACTCAAGCCGATGCTTCGCGTGCAGGGCGTGACGCTGGTGCCGTCGCTGCATCGTCCGGCCACGTTCGTCGAAGTCGCGTTGCGGAATATGCGTGGCGCCCTGCTGTTCGGCGCGGCGCTGGTGCTCGCGGTGCTGGTGCTGTTCCTGCGCGACTGGCGCACCGCGCTGATCTCGTTCCTGAGCATTCCGCTGTCGCTGGCCGTGGCGGTCATGGCGTTTCCCTACCTGGGCTGGACCATCAACACGATGACGCTGGGCGGGCTCGCCGTCGCGCTCGGCGTGGTGGTGGACGACGCCATCATCGACGTGGAGAACATCATGCGCCGCCTGCGCCGTGCCGGCGCCGCCGCGCCGCGCGCGACGGTCATTCTGGACGCGTCGCTGGAGGTGCGCCGCCCGGTGGTGCTGGCGACGGTCGTGGTGGGCCTGGTGTTCCTGCCGATCCAGCTGCTGCCGGGCTTGCAGGGCAGCTTTTTCGCGCCGCTGGCAGGCGCCTTCCTGCTCGCGACGTTCGCCTCGTTGCTGGTGGCGTTGACCGTGACGCCCGCGCTGTGCCTGCTACTGCTGCGGCCGGACCGCCGCCACCGCGAACCCCGCTGGCTCAAGCGCGCCAAGCGGCTTCAGCACCGCCTGCTGGAACGCGTGCTGCCGCACGGCCGTGCCTTGCTCGCCGCGACGTTGTTGCTGGGCGGTCTGGCGGTGGCCGCGCTGCCGTTCTTCGGCGCATCGCTGCTGCCGGAATTCCGCGAGGGCCACTTCGTGATCCAGCTGATGGGTCCCAGCGGCATCTCGCTCGAGGAAATGACGCGCATCGGCGAACACATCAGCCAGGACGTACTCTCGGTGCCGGGCGTCGCTACCGTGTCGCAGCAGGTCGGCCGCGCGGAGATGGTGCAGGACAGCTGGCCGCCCAATCAGAGCGAACTGCACGTGGAGCTGAAGCCCGGCCTGGGCGCGGCCGAACAGGTGCGCATAGAGAACGCGCTGAAGAAGGCCGTCGATGGCTATCCGGGTTTCTCCGGCGAAGTGGTGACCTTCCTTGGCGACCGCATCGGCGAATCGCTGTCAGGCGAGACCGCGCCGGTCTCGATCAGCCTCTACGGCAACGACCTGGAGACGTTGGACGGCCTTGCCGCGCAGGCGAAGCAGGTGGTGGAACAGGTGCCGGGCGCGGGCCGCGTGCGCCTGTCCGATGCGCCGACCCAACCCACTCTGCGCATCGTGCCGCGCCCGGATCGATTGACAGCCTACGGCCTGCGCATGGCCGACGTACTCGACGCCGTGGCGATGGCCCACCAGGGCATGGTCGCCGGCGAGGTGTTCGATGGCGTGCAGCCGATCGAGATCCGGGTGCAGGTCGACCCGGTGGCGCAGAAAGATCCCGAGGCCGCCGGCGACCTGCTGCTGCGCGGCCCGGCGGGACGCGTCGTGCCGCTCGCCGCCGTCGCCGAAACCGATCTCCTGGAAGGCCGCGCCAACGTGTTGCACGAAGGCGGCCGGCGCCGACTGGTGCTGGCCGTCCATCCGACGACCGCCGATACCGTCGGTTTCGTGGCGCAGGCGAAGGCCGCACTCGCGGCGAAAGTGACCTTCCCGGCCGGTTACTACGCCGAGTTCGGCGGCGCCGCCGAAGGAGCTACCCAGGCACGCCGGGACCTGTTGCTGCACGGCGGCCTGGCCGGCGTGGGCATCGTCGCGTTGCTGCTGGCGGCGTTTCCCGACCGGCGCAGCGTGCTGCTGATTCTGGCCAACGTACCGTTTGCGCTGGTGGGCGGCGTGATCGCCGCTGGCCTGACCGGCGGCGTGCTTTCGATCGGTGCGCTGGTCGGCTTCGTCACGTTGTTCGGCATTTCGGCGCGCAACACGATCATGCTGATCTCGCACTACGAACATCTGGTGCAGGCGGAGGAAGCGCGTTGGAGCCGCTTCACGGCGCTGCGCGGTGCGCGCGAGCGGCTCACGCCGATCCTGATGACCGCGCTGGTCACCGCGCTCGGCCTCTTGCCGTTGGCACTGGGCAATGGCGAACCGGGCAGGGAAGTGGAAGGCCCGATGGCGATCGTGATCCTCGGCGGGCTGGCCAGCTCCACGCTGCTGAACCTGCTGGTGATGCCGGCGCTGGCCGTGCGTTATCTGCGCCTGGGTGAGACGGCGGCGCGCGCGGCGTAAGCGCGCGTCGCTTAGCGCACTGGCTTGGCCAGGCGCAGCAGGTCGGCGCCGAAGCCGGCTTCCTCGTAGATCTTGCGGGCGCGCTCGGTGCCGGGAAACACGGCCAGCGTGATGAGGTGGCAACGATGTTCGCGCGCCCATGCCTCGGCGTGTTCGAGCAAGGCGCGGCCCACGCCCTTGCCTTCATGCGACTGCGTGACGGCAAGGTCGGAAATGTGGCAGTTGGTCCGGCCGGTGAAGTAGTCCTGCGTCTTCTGCAGATGGATGAAGCCGGCAGGCTCGCCGTCGTCGTCCTCCGCGACGAACAGGAAGCTGTTGGCAGGCTGTTCTTCCAGGTGGCGCGAGAGGTCCTTGCGGATACCGTCGACGCATTCGTGGCGCTTGCGCCACGCGGGGAGGTGGAAGTCGACGAAGCGGGGGATCAGGCCGAGGATGAAGTCGTCGTCGTCTTCGGCGAGGCGGATCAGGAACGTCGGGTCGCTCATGCGCTTGGGGCGTGCTTGGGAACCGGGTTCCGGTTCTACACCTGTTGTGAGGGGGTGGGGAAGTCCCCTGGGTTCGGGGTTGTCGCCGCGCCTCCTTGTTTTGTCGTTCCGGGGTGGGCCGGACCAGTCGCGTAGGTTGGGGTGAGCTTGCGAACCCCAACGGGGTGCTTCGATTGACCGCTCCGCCACGTATTTCCTCATTTCGGCGCGGGCCGGAATCTAGCGATATCACGGGTCGGTTGTCGCGATACTGCCTGCGGCGTAGGTCGGGGTGAGTCTCTGGCTAACCCCAACGGGGGTGCTTCGATTCAACGCGCCGCCACCTATCTCGTCATTCCGGCGTAGGCCGGACGGAGCGCGTAGCGCGGAGAACGTCCGGAGGGCGGCCCCGAAGGGGCGAGCGGAGCGAGTCATCCAGTGGCGGTATCGCTCGGTTGTCGCGTCGGTCGCCAGCCGTGTCTCGCCTTATAGGCGAGGGGTTTCGAACCGCTGCCGCGGCCCGAGTTACTTCTTCTT
>JABLTH010065800.1_pt1 | contig 24738 bp, 24 predicted proteins | sample 7875711 | NCBI WGS metagenome assembly JABLTH01 (sample SAMN14941262, study PRJNA633318) | bioreactor metagenome | isolation source: bioreactor | place: China | collected 2019-03-05 | reverse complement strand
TCGATGCGAGCGTTGGATCCGGGTGGCGGGAAACCCGTCACTCACGCTGGGGTTGGGATCCCATTGCCGCTGCCACCGAGCTACCGATGTTTCACGTGAAACGTCGGGACGCTACGAGGAACGCGCATCGTCGGTGAGCAGATCCCAGCGCCGGTACTTGGGCCCGTCACCGAGCAATCCCCAGACGATCGACGTCAGCTCCGGATAGTCGAGAGCGATGCGCCGCAGCACATCGAAATTCCGAGCCTCGTCCGGGCGAACTCCGCCACTCTCGACGATCTCGTCGGCGCGGAGCAGGAACACCACCAGCTCATCGACGCTGGGCAGTTCCTCCATGAAGGCCCACGGGTCCTCTCCCCCGAGCAGCCGCTCCTGCACCAGAACCGCCAGTTCATCCGCCGCCTCGGCACGGAGCACCTCAAGGCTCGCACGCCGCGTCGGAGATCCAGTCACCTGACAAGCCTACGCGGCCCCGGGGACACGAAGGCCCGGAGAGGATCCGCTTGCAGCGAATGCCTTCCGGGCCGTACGAGTATCCGTGCGCAGGGTTTGCTAGGAGCCGAATCCTTCCTCACCGATCTCCGCGAGGATTCGATTCAGATCCTGAATCGAGGCGAACTCGATCTTGACCTGGCCTTTCCTGGCACCGAGCGCGATCTGCACGCGAGTGTTCAGGCGATCGCCGAGCTTGCCGGCGACGTCATCGAGGTACGCGCGTCGCGCACCGGCCTGCGGCCTGACAGACTTCGCCACGGCGCCCGACGCGGCGATCGTCTTCGCCGCCTCTTCGGTGGCCCGCACCGACAGATCCTCGTTCACGACCTTGTCCGCGAGGCGCTGCATGAGCTCGGCGTCGTCCAGCGAGAGGATCGCGCGCGCATGCCCCGCGGTGAGCACACCCGCTGCCACCCGCTGCTGGACAGGAACCGGCAGACGCAGCAGACGGATGGTGTTGCTGACCTGCGGTCGGGAACGTCCGATCCGCGTCGCCAGCGCCTCCTGAGTGATGCCGAAGTCCTCCAGCAGCTGCTGGTACGCAGATGCCTCCTCCAGGGGGTTCAGCTGCGAGCGGTGCAGGTTCTCGAGCAGCGCGTCTCGGAGAAGGTCCTCATCCGCGGTCTCCCGCAGGATCGCGGGAATGGAGTCGAGTCCGGCTTCACGCGCAGCGCGCGTCCGGCGCTCACCCATGATGAGCTCGTACTTGCCCTCGGCGTTCTCGCGCACCACGACGGGCTGCAGCACGCCGAACTCCCGCACGCTGTGGACCAGCTCGGCGAGGTCATCCTCGTTGAAGTGCGTACGCGGCTGGCGGGGATTCGGCACGATGTCATGCGGATCGACCCGGATCAGACGTGCGCCGGGAACGGCGACGAGTTCGGCAGGCTCCTCGGTGTTCACCACCGGGGCGGACTCCTTGACCGCTTCGGTAACCCGCGCACCGGGGAAGAACACGTCGACCGGACGCTCTGCGGCGTCCGAAGTGGGGATGAGTGCTCCGATCCCCCGGCCGAGTCCCGTGCGTTTGGCCATCAGTGCCTCTTCTCGTTGTCGTCGTTCGCCCGACGGGCGATCTCCACTGCTGCTTCGCGGTAGGCGACAGCGCCCACCGATTGTCCGTCATACGTGATCACCGTCTGTCCGAAGCTCGGCGCCTCGGACACGCGCACCGATCGTGGGATCACGGTGTCGAGCACCTCGTGCGGGAAGTGTCCGCGCACCTCCTCCGCGACCTGCTGCGCGAGCCGCGTGCGACCATCGAACATGGTCAGGAGGATCGTTGACATCGTGAGATCGGGATTCAGATGCTTCTGGATCATGCGGATGTTGCCCAGCAGCTGGCTCAATCCCTCGAGTGCGTAGTACTCGCACTGGATGGGAATCATGACCTCCGTGGCTGCAGTGAACGCATTGATCGTGAGGAGCCCCAGCGACGGTGGGCAGTCGATGATCACGACGTCGGTCGGGTGGGCCGAGAGATAGTCGTTCAGTGCCGTGCGGAGTCGATGCTCGCGAGCAACCTGCGAGACAAGCTCGATCTCGGCTCCCGCGAGATGGATCGTGCTCGGTGCGCACAACAGGTTCGGTGACTCGGGACTGACCTGCACAACCTCCGCCAAGGGGACGTCGCTGATCAGCACGTCGTAGATGCTCTGGAGATCGGCCGTGTGCGGCACACCCAGCGCTGTCGATGCGTTCCCCTGCGGGTCCAGGTCGATCACCAGGACCTTCGCCCCGAGCTCAGCCATCGCCGATGCGACATTGACCGCAGTGGTCGTCTTGCCGACGCCACCCTTCTGATTCGAGATCGTGAAGATCCGCGTGGGACCGTCGAACCGTACCGTCACCGACTCGAGCGCCTTGCGGCGGGCGGTCAGATCCGCGAGTTCTCGCGCGAGTGGGGTGTCCACGCCATATTCAGCAGTCGAGGTGTTCGAGGACTGTTTCACGTGAAACATCCACTCCTTTCGACGGTCTCCGACGGGGAACGACGGACTATCCACTCTAACTTGCACGGGCGACAATCCCCGCCTTCACGCCAGGATCCGCGGGATGTTTCACGTGAAACATGACCGTGCGGACCGAGAAGGCCAGGTCCACCCCATGGCTCCGGTCCGTCCGTGCCTCAGGAATTGACCAAGCATGGGGCTGTGCGTGATCTCGCTGACCGTCATCAGCGATTCGGCCGTACCGATAAAGGGATCTCAGCCGATGACGCTCCAGTCACGACCGGATCGCTCGCCATCGCACTTCTGGTTGACCCCTACCATCCCGCGATGTTTCACGTGAAACGTCACCCTCCAGCCGTGGCTCACGGCGCTGAACCTAAGGGTGGGCGGAACCGACGCGCGCACGCGCAGAAGCCACCGGACTATCCGCGGTAGGGAGGATCCGATCTCATAGGCCAGGAACCCACGCCTTAGACGGCACGAGAATCAGCGAGAAGACCGAACCTCAGCCGCGAACCGTGGCGCGGAGCACGCGCGTGGTCTCGTCGAGCACGCCCTCACCGAGGGTCTCTACGCGCACGTCGCTCAGGAGGAACTTGCGGATCTGCTTCTGCGCAGCGGTGATCTCGTTCTCGGCGTTCGCGCCCTTGAGGAGAGCGAGCTCTCCCCCGTTGCGGACCAGCGGTGCCGTCCACGGCAGCAGCGTACGCAGGGCGCTCACCGCTCGCGCGGTGACCACATCGAAGCGCGCACTGAGACCCACGTCTTCCGCACGGCCCCGTACAACGGTCACGTTGGACAGACCCAGGGCTTCGACCTGCTCGTCGAGCCACACGACGCGGCGCTCCATCGGCTCGATGAGAGTCCACTCCACATCGGGGCGAGCGATCGCGAGCACGATGCCCGGGAGTCCGGCGCCGGAGCCGACATCGGCCACCGATCCATGGAAGAGCGGTGCCGCGATCGCACTGTTGAGGATGTGGCGGGTCCAGAGACGCGGGAGTTCGAGAGGCCCAATCAGGCCTCGCTCCTCACCCTGTGCGGCAAGGGACTCGGTGAACGCGCGCGCAAGATCCAACCGGGACCCGAACAGCGTCGCGGCGGCCGCGGGCTCTCGCTCCAGGCCTGTCGAATCCGAATCCAGATCAGTCATGTTTCACGTGAAACGTCAGTGCCGGCGGATGACCGTGTGGCGCGACGGACCATCTCCGTAAGACTCGGAGACGAGACCACGCTCCGCCACGATGTCGTGCACCAGCTTGCGCTCGTAGCTCGACATCGAGGGCAGCGACGCCTGCGAAGCACCATCGTCAAGCTTCGCGACGGCCGAATCGACCAGGCGCTCGAGCTGGCTGCGCCGCGCATCGCGGGAGCCGGCAACGTCCAGGATCACCCGGGAGAACGCGCCGGTGCTGCTCTGCACCGCAAGGCGGGTGAGCTCCTGCAGCGCCTGCACCGTCTCGGGTGCCGAGAGCAGTCGAAGGCCATCGCCCTCCGCCTCGACCGAGACGTACGCCCGGCCCTGCTTGACGTCGAGGGTCAGGTCACCATCGATGTCGGCGATGTCCAGCAGACCCTCGATGAAGTCCGCGGCGACGTCGCCCTCGTTCTCGAGGTCGGAGACGGTCGGCTCGGAGACGCTCTGCTCGGTCATGACTGGTCTCCGATCTGGGGCTTCCCGCCCTGCTCCCTCTTCGCGCGCTTGGCGCTCTTCGGCTGCTGACGCTTGGGCTGCTGGGCTCGAAGACGCTCCGCATCCTCGAGCATCTTCTGCTGCTCCGCCTCGTACACCGCGACCGGCACGACCTTGCCCTCGGAGTTGATCGCCTTGCCCTTGCGCGCGAGGCGCTCCTCGCGCGCCTTCGCCGCATCCGATCCGGGAGTGGGCATCTCGCGGAGGACGAGGAACTGCTGCCCCATCGTCCACAGGTTGCTGACGAACCAGTAGATGACGACGCCGAGCGGGAAGAACAGCCCCGAGAAGATGAAGCCCAGCGGAAGGATGTAGAGCATGATCTTCTGCATCTGATACGCCTGGCCGGTCTTGGCCTCGGGCGACAGGTTCTTCGAGATAATCTGCAGCTGCGTGAAGAACTGGGAGCCGATCATGAGGATGACCAGCACGATGAGGATCGCGACCGTCGTCTCCCAGCCCGAGGGCTTGTGCTGCACGGCGTCCACCAGGCTGGTGTGCAGCGGTGCGACTCCGAACAGGGTCGCGTCGTAGAACTGCTTGGTCAGCTCCTTGGTCAGCAGCCACACGCCGCCGACGCCGGCCTCGGCGTGCTTCTTCACGTCGCTCAGCGTGTAGAACATGCCGAGCAGGAACGGCATCTGCACAAGCAGCGGCAGACAGCTCGACATCGGCGTCGTGCCGTGCTTCTTGTAGAGCGCCATGGTCTCGCGACTCATGGCCTCACGGCTCAGCTGGTCGCGCTTGCCCTTGTACTTCTCCTGAACTTTCTTCAGTTCAGGAGCGATTTCCATCATCTTGCGCTGGCTCTTGATCTGCCGCACGAACAGCGGGAAGACCGCCGCACGGATGACGAGCACGAGGCCGACGATCGACAGCACCCAGGTGAGACCTGCGGCGCCCGGAAGGCCGATCGCGGTGAACAGCCAGTGCCAGGCGACGAGGATCGCCTCGACCAGGGCCTTGAACGGCCACATGATGGTGCCCAGCAGATCGAAGCCGCCGCTCGAGGCAGCGGGCGTCGTTGACGCGGCAAACAGGAGGTCGGAACCCACTGATCAGTCCTTTCGGGAGGGTACGACGAATCCTCGAGGCGTGAGGGCGTGTCGGAAGTTCTTGTGCGGCGGCACATCGTCCACACCGCCGTGGCTCCAGGGATTGCAGCGCAGGATCCGCCACGCCGAAAGGCCTGCGCCCTTCACCGCGCCATGCTGTTGCACCGCACCTACAGCGTAGGCGGAACAGCTGGGGTAGTAGGCACAGACATCGCCGTACAGAGGCGAGATCACCGCGCGATACGCGGTGAGGAACCCGAGGACCAGATTCCTCGGCACGAGCGGAACCGCCCGCAGCGCGTCAGGGCCATGCAGATGCGCCGTTCCTCGGGAGTATGCGGGCAGGGCGCTCATCGCACACCTCGGGCGACCGCGCGATCGACATCGGCCAGCAACTCGGTGAACGGGGCCGTCGCCGCAGCGGGCAGGGCGCGGATCACCAGGTCGACGCCGTCGGGCAGCGGGAGCTGGCGTGCGCAGACGTCTTTGAGACGTCGCCGGATCGTGTTCCGGGTCACTGCGTTCCCCACCTGCTTGCTCACGATGAAACCGAAGCGCACGGGGCGCTCCTCACCGGTGTCGAGCACCGAGACGATCAGCCGGGGCCCGCCGTATCGCCGCCCGCGCCGAACCACCGTACGGTAGTCGGACCCGCGGGTGAGTCGATGCGGGCGGGCGAGCACGGATTACGCCGAGAGCTCGGCACGGCCCTTCGAGCGGCGTGCCGACAGGATGGCGCGGCCGGCGCGGGTGCGCATGCGGGCACGGAAGCCGTGCTTCTTGGCGCGGCGACGGTTGTTGGGCTGGAAAGTGCGCTTGCTCATGATTTCTCCGGGAAGGGAAGCTGTCACCGGGATCGATGCGGCCGGAGACGGGTGGACAAAGACTGCCGAAATGGCATAAGTCAACCGATTAAGGCTACGACGTCGATCCGCACATCGCAAACCGAGCAGGCGAAAGCAACATTATCCACACCTGTGGACGGATCCGCCCACAGGGACACGCCGGCGGCGAGAGCCAGTCACAGCTTGCCCTGGAGGCACCTCGCTGACTACCGTGGCACGAGCAGTTATCCACAGGAGCGCGATCGAATCCGCCGCTGTGCCGAGTCACCCGGGGGAACCATGTCCGCATCCGCAGCGTCCGACGTCCCGATCTGGGACGAGCTGCTCGCCGAGCTGGCCGGCGACGAGCGCGTCACCGCCCCGCTGCAGGGATTCCTCAACCTCGCCGTCCCCGCCGGCGTGATGACCGCCACGCTCTACCTCGAGGTGCCCAACGATCTCACCGCCGGGCAGATCAACAAGCGGCTGCGCCTGCCGATCATGGAGGCCCTCGCGCGCATCGGCGACGAGGTCACGTCCTTCCGGGTCACGGTCAACCACGACATGGCGGATCAGCAGACCGTGCCGATCCCGGTGACGGACTTCGCATCGGCCCGCCAGGAGCCCGCTCGCGTCGAGTCGCCCATCGAGCAGCAGCCCACGCCGATCCGCCACGAGTCGCGCCTCAACCCGAAGTACGTCTTCGACAACTTCGTCATCGGGCAGTCCAACCGCTTCGCCCACGCGGCGGCGGTGGCCGTGGCCGAGGCGCCGGCGAAGGCCTACAACCCGCTCTTCATCTACGGCGGTCCGGGCCTCGGCAAGACCCACCTCCTGCACGCCATCGGCGACTACGCGCAGTCCCTGTACGCCGGGGTCAAGGTGCGCTACGTGTCGAGCGAGGAGTTCACGAACGACTTCATCAACTCGATCGCGAACAACCGCGGATCCGCCTTCCAGGCGCGGTACCGCGAGGTCGACATCCTCATGATCGACGACATCCAGTTCCTCCAGGGTCGCGCGGAGACCCAGGAGGCGTTCTTCCACACGTTCAACCAGCTGCACGACCACAACAAGCAGGTCGTCATCACGAGCGATGTGCCGCCGAAGCACCTCACCGGCTTCGAGGAGCGGATGCGCAGCCGCTTCGAGTGGGGCCTGATCACCGACGTGCAGGCGCCCGACCTCGAGACGCGCATCGCGATCCTCCGCAAGAAGGCGCAGAGCGAGCAGCTCCACGTGCCGGACGACGTGCTGGAGTACATCGCGACCAAGGTGTCCTCGAACATCCGCGAGCTCGAGGGCGCGCTCATCCGCGCGACCGCCTTCGCGAACCTGAACCGCTCGGCCCTCGACATCGCCACTGCCCAGACCGCGCTGCGCGACATCGTCGACCAGGACGAGGACAGCATCGTCTCGCCGACCGACATCATCACCACCACGGCGAACTACTTCAAGCTCACCGAGGACGACCTCTACGGCTCCAGCCGGTCCCAGCAGATCGCGACCGCACGCCAGATCGCCATGTATCTGTGCCGCGAGCGCACCAATCTCTCGCTCCCCAAGATCGGCCAGCTCTTCGGCAACCGCGACCACACCACTGTGATGTACGCATACAAGAAGATCAGCGAGCTCATGAAGGAGCGTCGCGCGATCTTCAACCAGGTGACCGAGATCACCGCGCAGCTCAGCCGGCGCTGAGCCCGGTCTCGGCTCGCACACCCCGGCACGGATCCCCGCTCATCGGCCCCAGGACGGCCGTGAGCGGCTTCGACGCGCCCGGAGGGCGGATTCTGGCATGCGCCCCGTCCGCGCGTCCACATGTGGATAACTTGGGGATATCTCCGCGATCGGACGGCGTGGATTCCCCACATCGGACCCCGATCTGTGGATAACTCGGGGACGGCGAGGAAGCGACCCCGCCCCGAGACCCCACTGTTTCCGCAGGATCTCCACAAGTGACAGACGTGTAGTTCCCTACAGCCGCAAAGCATCCCCAGACTTATCCACAGTCTCCACAGGTGTTAACACCGTTAAGAACTCCTTTCGAATCTCCGGCCATCGATCACCTCCCGGTGCCGGGCTGGGGACGGATCGGGATCCGAGGGCCCTCGACCTGGACGCGACGCTTCGTGGCATTAGCATGGGATCCCCTGGTGTGTGCCAGCGGACGGAGGGCGCCATCGGCGCGACCCTTCGGAATCAGTCGACGAAGGAGCACCGGTGAGGTTCCAGGTCAATCGCGATGTGTTCAGCGAAGCAGTGTCCTTCGTCGTCAAGCTCCTGCCGCAGCGCAACCCGCAGCCGATCCTGGCCGGTGTGCTGATCGAGGCGGGCGACGGCGGTCTCACCCTGTCGGCGTTCGACTACGAGGCGTCCGCCCGCACCACGATCGAGGCCACGGTCGACGAACCGGGCACGATCCTCGTGCACGGGCGACTGCTCTCCGACATCGCCAGCCGACTGCCCAATGCGCCCATCGAGATCTCGGTCGAGGAGGACGGCGGCATCGCTGTCCGCTGCGGATCCGCGCGCTTCACGCTCGCCGCCATGCCGGTCGAGGAGTATCCGTCGATCCCCGAGGTCTCGGGCACCAGCGGACTGGTGCCCGCGGAGGAGTTCGGCACCGCGATCGCCCAGGTCGCCTTCGCCGCGTCCCGCGACGATGTCACGCCCGTGCTCACGGGCGTCCAGCTCGAAGTCGGCGACAACACGCTGAGCCTGGTCGCCACCGACCGCTACCGCGTGTCTCTGCGCGACGTGCCGTGGGACGGCGAGGGCGGCGAGCAGACCGCACTGGTCCCGGCGCGCACGCTCCAGGAGGTCGGGAAGACCTTCGGCCACGCCGGCACGATCCAGATCTCGTTCTCCGGCGCCGGCGATCGCGAGATCATCGCCTTCACCGCGGGCAACAAGACCGTGACCTCGCTGCTGATCAAGGGAAACTTCCCCCCGGTCAGGCGACTTTTCCCGGAGCAGACCGACCACCACGCGGTCGTCAGCACCGCCGACCTCATGGAGGCGGTCCGCCGCGTCGCCCTCGTGCTGGACCGCTCGGCTCCCCTGCGATTCACGTTCGACACGTCGAGCGTCACCATGGACGCGTCGGGCGGGGAGCAGGCCCGTGCCTCCGAGTCGGTCGACGCCCACCTGAACGGCGAGGACGTGACCCTCGGCCTCAACCCGCAGTACCTGCTCGAGGCGCTCGGCGCGGTCAAGAGCGAGTTCGTGCGTGTGACGTTCACCTCCTCCGACAACGCCAACAAGCTCAGCCCGGTGCTGATCACCAGCCAGACCTCGGTCGACCAGGCGGGACTCGACTCGTTCAAGTACCTCCTGCAGCCGAACCTCCTGCTGCGCTGATGCGCCTGGACCCGATCGATCCGGCCCTCGCGGCGCGGATCGTCGCCCGGGACGAGCGTGCCGGCGACGACTGGCACGCGGAATACCCGTTCGAGGACGAGCGGGATCCGCTGCGCGCGCTCGCGGCGCGGGAATCCGCGGATCCGGTGTTCACGATGTACGTCATCCGCGATGACGAGGGCGTCGCCGTCGGAGGTTTCGGGTTCTTCGGTCCGCCCGACCAGAGCGGCACGGTCGAGTTCGGCTACGGCCTGGTGCCCTCGGCGCGGGGTCGGGGGCTCGCGACCGCGGCGGTCGCCGAAGGCCTGCGGATCGCGGCGGCGCACGGAGCCGTCCGCGCGATCGCGGACACCGAGGAGACGAACTCCGCTTCGCTCGCCGTGCTCGCCCGCTCCGGCATGACCGAGACGCGACGCGAGAACGGCTTCGTCCACGTCGCGCGCGAGCTCTGATCGCGGGCGCTCCGCCCGGTCCGGCTGTCGGAGCCCGCGGGTAAGGTTGCTCGGGTGATTGTGGAGCACCTCAGCCTCGTGGACTTCCGCAATTACGCGACCGCCGAACTCGCGCTGCACCGCGGTCCGAACGTGCTCGTCGGGCGCAACGGCCAGGGCAAGACCAACCTCGCCGAGGCGATCGTCTTCCTCGCGACCCTGGGCTCCCACCGGGTCTCCTCGGACGCCCCCATGGTGCGCGACGGCCACGAGGCTGCGATCGTCCGCGCGCGGCTCGCGCACGGTGCGAGAAAAGTCCTGATCGAAGTCCAGATCAATCGGCAGGGATCGAACAAGGCGCGGATCAACGGCGCCCCGGGACGCACCGCGGACCTCCCCCGCTACGCACATGTCGTGCTCTTCGCTCCGGAGGATCTGCAGATCGTGCGCGGCGATCCGTCCTCGCGGCGGCGCTTCGCCGACCAGCTGCTGATCCAGCGCACCCCGCGCATGTCCGCTGTGCTCGCCGACTACGACCGGGTGCTGCGCCAGCGCACCGCGCTGCTGAAGTCGGCTCGGGCGCGCGGGATCAAGGCGGAGGCCCTCAGCACGCTCGACGTCTGGGACGACAAGCTCATCGCGCTCGGCTCCGAGATCATCGACGCGCGCTCCCGCCTCGCGGCGGACCTGCAGCCCGGCGTGGCGGACGCGTACGCCGCGATCGCCGGCGAGGATCACGATCCGCGGCTGCACTGGGCGCAGTCCATCCGCGGGGGCGACCCCGAGGAGGGGGACGACGCCGAGGATGCCGCCGGTTCCGGCACCACGGCGGAACTGTTCCGCGCCGCCCTCTCGGCGAAGCGTCCGGCCGAGCTCGAGCGCGGTCTCACCCTCGTCGGTCCGCATCGCGACGATCTCGTGCTGCGGGTGCGGGACCTGCCGGTCAAGGGATACGCCTCGCACGGGGAGTCCTGGTCGATCGCGCTCGCGCTGCGACTCGCCTCGGCGGAGCTGCTGCGCGCGGAGTCGCCGGCCGGGGACCCGGTGCTGATCCTCGACGACGTCTTCGCCGAGCTCGACGCCGAGCGTCGCCGGCGGCTGGCCGGGATCACCGCCGGGTACGAGCAGGTGCTGGTGACCGCCGCTGTGGAGGAGGACATCCCCGAGGTGCTGCACCGGCACGTGGTGCGCATCTCCGCCGGCACCATCACGGACGAGCGCGAGGCCGTGCCCGCCGACCCCGACCTCGACGACGCGGAGGCGCACGATGGCTGAGCACGGCGAACCCGAGATCCCGGAGACCGTCGCGACCTACCTGCGCCTGCGCGGGCTCAAGCCGAGCTCGAAGAACTGGAAGCGCAAGAAGCGGATCGTCGACGACGAGAACGCGCCGTTCACGCCGGGCCGGGATCCGGGATCGCTCGGCGACGTGCTCGCGAAGCTCACCCGCGACGCGGGCTGGGAAGCGGCGCTGAGCCGTGAGGACCTGGTGCTGCAGTGGGCGGAGCTGGCGGGGCCGGACACCGCCAAGCACTCCGAGCCGGTGTCGCTCGAGGGCGGGATGCTCACCGTCAAATGCGACTCGACGGCGTGGGCGAAGAACCTGCAGTACATGCGCGCGGTCATCATCACAGAGATCGGCCGGCGATACCCGGAGGCCGGAGTCGAGAACATCCGCTTCGTCGGACCGGACGTCCCTTCCTGGAAATGGGGCCCCAGAGTCGCTCCAGGGCGCGGTCCGCGCGATACCTACGGCTAGGACATGATCCGTCCTGCTCCACCGTCGTTAAGGCGCGCAGAAGCGCGTACAACGAGACAGGAAGGGGTCTTTCCGATAGACTGAGAGCCTAGATCTTCGATGTGGAGCCTCCCCTCAGATGACGCCTGAAACCCCCTCTGACGCGAACGAATCGACCCAGACGGGGGCTGAAGCACCCGGATCCGCGACGACTTCGAACGACTCCGGTGCTCCCGCGGCCCAGGCGGCGGAGTACGGCGCTGACTCGATCCAGATCCTCGAGGGTCTCGAGGCCGTGCGCAAGCGCCCCGGCATGTACATCGGATCCACGGGTCCGCGCGGACTCCACCACCTCGTGTACGAGATCGTGGACAACTCCGTCGACGAGGCCCTCGCCGGCTACGCCGACACGATCCTGGTCACGCTGCTCGCCGACGGCGGTGTGCGCGTGGTCGACAACGGTCGCGGCATCCCCGTCGACCCGCACTCCTCCGACCCGACCAAGTCGACGGTCGAGGTGGTGCTGACGATCCTGCACGCCGGCGGCAAGTTCGGCGGCGGGGCCTACGCGGTCTCGGGCGGACTGCACGGCGTCGGCTCCTCCGTCGTGAACGCGCTGTCCACGCGCTTCGAGGTCGAGGTCAAGCAGAAGGGCTTCGTCTGGCGGCACAGCTTCGCCGACGGCGGCGCCCCGCAGCAGCAGCTCGAGAAGGGCGAGGCCACGACCGAGACCGGAACCGCGATCACGTTCTGGCCGGACGGCACCATCTTCCAGGAGACCGTCGAGTTCGACTACGACACCCTCCGCACCCGGTTCCAGCAGATGGCGTTCCTGAACAAGGGCCTGCGCATCGAGCTGCACGACGAGCGCGAGGGCGCGACGGTCGACGAGGAGGTCGACGGCACCGTCGTGACCCGCCAGCGCGCCGACGTCTTCTTCTACGAGCGTGGACTCGTCGACTACGTCGAGTACCTGAACCACGTGCGCAAGGCCGATGTGGTCAACGACGAGATCATCGCTTTCGAGTCCGAGGACACGGCGCGCAAGATCTCCCTCGAGGTCGCGATGCAGTGGACCACCGGCTACACGGAGAACGTGTTCACCTACGCCAACACGATCAACACGCACGAGGGCGGCACCCACGAGGAGGGCTTCCGCGCCGCGGTGACGACGCTCGTCAACCGCTACGCGCGCGCCAACAACATCCTCAAGGAGAAGGACGACAACCTCACGGGCGACGATGTGCGCGAGGGACTCACGGCCGTCATCTCGATCAAGCTGGGCGAGCCGCAGTTCGAGGGCCAGACGAAGACCAAGCTGGGCAACACCGAGGCGAAGGCGTTCACGCAGAAGGTCGTCGGCGATCAGCTCGGCGACTGGTTCGACCGGAACCCGAAGCAGGCCAGGAACGTGGTGACGAAGGCCGTCGAGGCCGCGACCGCGCGCATGGCCGCACGCAAGGCGCGCGAGACCGCGCGCCGCAAGAGCGTGTTCGAGTCGGCGGCGATGCCGGACAAGCTCAAGGACTGCACCAGCAAGGATCCGTCGATCTCCGAGATCTTCCTCGTGGAGGGCGACTCGGCCGGCGGTTCGGCCGTGCAGGGGCGCGACCCGCACACCCAGGCGATCCTGGCGCTGCGCGGCAAGATCCTGAACGTCGAGCGCGCGCGTCTGGACAAGGCACTGGCCAACAAAGAGGTCCAGGCGATGATCCAGGCCTTCGGCACGGGCATCGGCGAGGACTTCGACCTCGAGAAGGCCCGCTATCACAAGATCGTGCTGATGGCCGATGCCGATGTCGACGGCCAGCACATCACGACGCTGCTGCTCACGCTGCTCTTCCGCTACATGCGCGGGCTCATCGAGGCCGGCTTCGTGTTCCTCGCGATGCCCCCGCTGTACCGCCTGAAGTGGACGAACGCGCCGCACGAGTACGTCTACTCCGACGCCGAGCGCGATGCGCTGCTGAACGACGGGCTCGCGAACGGGAAGCGGATCCCGAAGGACGCCGGCATCCAGCGCTACAAGGGTCTCGGCGAGATGAACGCCAAGGAGCTGTGGGAGACCACGATGGATCACACCACCCGCACGCTCCGTCAGATCACGATCGACGACGCCGCCGCGGCGGATGAGATCTTCAGCGTGCTGATGGGCGAGGACGTCGAGTCGCGCCGCAGCTTCATCCAGCGCAACGCCAAGGACGTGCGGTTCCTCGACATCTGATCCCGTGACGGGATCCGCGCGCCGCAGCGCGCACAGAACTTCTGGACCACTCAGGAAGAGCAGACATGGCTGACGACGAAGAGATCATCACGAACGAGGGTGCGCAGGACATCCGGGACGGCCACAACCACGGCAAGATCGACCAGGTCGACCTGCAGTCGGAGATGCAGCGGTCGTACCTCGACTACGCGATGGCGGTCATCGTCGGTCGTGCGCTCCCCGATGTGCGCGACGGCCTCAAGCCCGTGCACCGCCGTGTGATCTACGGGATGTACGACGGCGGCTTCCGTCCGGACAAGTCGTTCTCCAAGTGCGCCCGCGTGGTGGGCGAGGTGATGGGTCAGTACCACCCGCACGGCGACACCGCCATCTACGACACCCTCGTGCGCCTCGTGCAGCCGTGGTCGCTGCGCTACCCGCTCGCGCTCGGCCAGGGCAACTTCGGCTCCCCGGGCAACATGGGCGCCGCCGCGCCGCGATACACCGAGACGAAGATGGCTCCGCTCGCGCTCGAGATGGTGCGCGACATCGAAGAGGAGACCGTCGACTTCTCGCCGAACTACGACGGCCAGACCGAGGAGCCCGACGTCCTGCCGGCGCGTTTCCCGAACCTGCTCGTGAACGGGTCGATCGGCATCGCGGTGGGCATGGCCACCAACATCCCGCCGCACAACCTGCGCGAGGTGTCCGAGGCCGCGCTCTGGGCGCTGGAGAACCCCGGACTCCCCCGTGAGGAGCTGCTCGACGGGCTGATCCAGCGGATCCCCGGACCGGACTTCCCGACCGGCGCGCAGATCCTCGGCACCAAGGGGATCCACGAGGCGTACCGCACCGGGCGCGGATCCATCACGATGCGCGCGGTGGTCGGCGTCGAGGAGATCCAGGGCCGCACGTGCCTCGTGATCACCGAGCTCCCGTACCAGGTGAACCCCGACAACCTCGCCGTCAAGATCGGCGACCTCGCCCGTGAGGGCAAGATCACCGGCATCGCCGACATCCGCGACGAGTCCAGCGACCGCACCGGTCAGCGTCTCGTGATCGTGCTCAAGCGCGACGCCGTCGCCAAGGTCGTGCTGAACAACCTGTACAAGCACACCCAGCTGCAGGACAACTTCGGCGCGAACATGCTCGCGATCGTCGACGGCGTGCCCCGCACGCTCGCGCTCGACGGCTTCGTCACGCACTGGCTCGACCACCAGATCGAGGTCATCGTGCGGCGCACGAGGTACCGCCTCGCGAAGGCCGAAGCGCGCATGCACATCCTGCAGGGATACCTCAAGGCGCTCGACGCGCTCGACGAGGTCATCGCCCTGATCCGCCGTTCGCCCACCGCGCAGGAGGCGAACGAGGGTCTGCAGCAGCTGCTCGGCATCGACGAGGAGCAGGCGCAGGCCATCCTCGACATGCAGCTGCGGCGCCTGGCCGCGCTCGAGCGCCAGAAGATCATCGACGAGGCGACCGAGCTCGAGGCGCGGATCGCCGACTACAAGGAGATCATCGCCGACGAGGGGCGCCAGCGCACCATCATCCGCGAGGAGCTCACGGCGATCGTCGACCGCTTCGGCGACGAGCGCCGCACGCACATCCTGCACGGCTTCGACGGCGACGTCTCGATGGAAGACCTCATCGCCGAAGAGGAGATGGTCGTCACAGTCACCCGTGAGGGCTACATCAAGCGCACACGCAGTGACAACTACCGCTCGCAGCACCGCGGCGGCAAGGGCGTCAAGGGCGCGCAGCTGCGCGCCGACGACCTCGTCGAGCACTTCTTCGTGACGACCACGCACCACTGGCTGCTGTTCTTCACGGACAAGGGCCGCGTGTACCGCACCAAGGCGTACGAGATCCCCGAGGCCGGCCGCGATGCGAAGGGCCAGCACGTCGCGAACCTGCTCGCGCTGCAGCCGGACGAGAAGATCGCGCAGATCCTCGACATCCGCGACTACGCCGCGGCGCAGTATCTCGTGCTCGCCACCCGCGGCGGCCTGGTGAAGAAGAGCCGCCTCGGCGACTACGACACCAACCGTCAGGGCGGCGTCATCGCGATCCGCCTCCGCGAGGAGGACGAGCTGGTCAGCGCTTTCCTCGCCGACGCCACCGACGACGTGCTGCTCATCAGCCGCCACGGCATGTCGGTGCGCTTCCACGCGACCGACGAGGCGCTGCGCCCGATGGGCCGCGCCACCGAGGGCGTGAAGGGGATGCGGTTCAACGGCGACGACAGTCTGCTGTCGGCGTCGCTCGTGACGGCCGAGGGCTACGTGTTCGTCGTCACCGACGGCGGCTACGCGAAGCGCACCTCGGTCGACGAATACCGGGTGCAGGGCCGCGGCGGTCAGGGCATCAAGGTCGCGAAACTGAACGATGACCGGGGCATCCTGGCAGGGGGTCTGATCGTCCAGGAAGACGATGAGGTCCTTGTGGTTCTTGCCAGCGGCAAGGTGGTACGCTCTGCCGTGGCCGAGGTGCCGGCGAAGGGTCGCAACACCATGGGCGTGGTTTTCGCCCGGACCGATGAGGACGATCGGATCCTTGCGATCGCGCGGAACACCGAGCGAGGCCTGGCCGACAGCGAAGAGTCCGAGGACTCCGGTGCCGCCCCCGAGACCGAATCCCCCGAAGCCCCCGAAGGAACTGACGCATGAGCACGGTAGCCGACAAGCTCGCGAAGAAGTCGTCCCGGAAGACCTCCAGCAAGCAGGTGCGCCTGCGCCTGGTCTACATCGACTTCTGGTCGGCAGTGAAGCTGTCGTTCCTGGGCGCGATCGCGATCGCCATCGTCACCCTGGTCTCGTTCCTGCTGATCTACCTGGTGGTGGATGCGACGGGTCTCATGGGCAAGGCCGACGAGTTCGTGGCCGGCATCGCCGACGGCGCCAAGCTCAGCAGCCTGATCGGGCTGCCGCAGGTGCTGGCGTTCGGATCCGTCTGCGCGATCCTGAACCTCATCGTCTTCACGGTGATGGGTGCTGTCGTCGCGGGCATCTACAACTTCGCGGTGAAGGTGACGGGCGGCCTGCTCGTCGGGTTCACCTCGAACTGACACCGCCTCGACGCGAGAAGGCCCGGATCCACGGATCCGGGCCTTCGTCGTCCTCCGGGGATTCCCCGAGCGGAGTTCAGGTCACACCACCCCGGTCGTGCCGAGCAGGGTGCCGATGAGCCAGGTCGCGGCGAGAGCCAGTGCGCCGCCGATCACCAGCCGGATCGACGCGCGCGTCGGGCTCGAGCCGCCGATCCGCGCCGAGAGCGCACCGGTCGCCGCGAGGGCGATCAGCACGGCGACGAACGTGACCGGCACACGCCACGCGGGCGGCGGCAGCAGGATCGCCAGCAGCGGCAGGATCGCCCCGGCCGTGAAGGCGATCGCCGAGGAGAGCGCCGCGTGCCAGGGGTTGACGAGATCGTCTTGGTCGATGCCCAGCTCCACCTCGAGGTGCGCGGCGAGGGCGTCGTGGGCGGTGAGCTCGACGGCGACCTGATGCGCGGTCTGCTCGCTGAGCCCGCGCTGCCGGTACAGGTCGGTGAGCTCGGCGAGCTCCTGCTCCGGCATCGTGCGCAACTCCTCGCGCTCCTTGGCGATCAGGGCGTGCTCGCTGTCGCGCTGACTGCTGACGGAGACGTACTCTCCGAGCGCCATCGAGATCGCCCCGCCGATGAGGCCGGCGAGGCCTGCCACCAGCAGCGCGGCGTTGTCGGTCGTCGCACCGGCGACGCCCACGACGAGCGAGGCGACGGAGACGATGCCGTCGTTCGCGCCGAGGACGCCGGCGCGGAGCCAGTTCAGGCGCTGGCCGAGTCCCGTCCCGTGCGGTTCGTCCGGATGTGCCGTGCTCACGACAGATCCTCTCGTTCGCTCAATGCATGCATGGCATCACGTAAGCACGAGATCGTGCGCGCGTCCAACGAGGCTAGGCATGCATAACCCCGCACGCGTTACGGAAAACCCGAAACGGTTGCTCCGGATGCCTCCGTTCCCTGCCTCCGAACGCGCCCGTAGCGTGGAGTCATGCCAGCAGCGAGCGAACGGAGTGCGTCGAACGTGACCACCGCACCGTCTTACGATCCTCCCCCGGCGGGCACCGCCGCCGGCCCGGCCGCGGAATCCGTCCGCACATCCGTGCGCCTGTTCCTCACGATCCTGGAGCTGGCCGCACTCGGCTTCCTCGGATCCGGAGTCGCAGGTCTCCTCGGCGGGGCCGTGGGCATCGGGATCGGGCTCAGCGTCTTCGGCGTCGGCCTGGTGGTGCTGGTCGGTCTCGTGTACGCGCTGTTCGGGATCGGGTGGTTCGAGATCGCCCGGCTGAACGGGCTCTACGGATTCGACCTCCCGGCGCTGCGCCGGCGTCCGCGAGAGCGTCCGGGCTTCGGCGGCTGGCTGCTCTCGCTCTGGCGGCAGGCGTACAACCGCCGCATGTGGCGGGCGCTCGCGAACTTCGCGATCGCGTGCGCCCTCGGGTCGCTCGTGCTGCGGCTCATGACGTGGTTCGGCTGGTCGGCGGTCACGGCGTTCGCGCCGCTGTTCACCGGCGCCGACGTGGACACCGGCTGGGGCACGCGGTATCCCAGCGCCTGGGCGCCCCTCGTCGGCGGGGCCGGGGCGGCCGCCGCGGTCGTCGGGATCATCGGCATCGCCCTGCTCCACCGGGTGATCTCCCGCGGGATCGTCGCGACTCCGGACCGCAACCTCGATCTCAGCGAACAGGTGCGCACCACCACGGCGCAGCGGGCGGGTGCCGTGCGTGCCGCGGACGTGGAGCGCACCCGTATCGAGCGGGACCTGCATGACGGCGTGCAGCCGAGGCTCGTCTCCGTGGGCATGACCCTCGGCATGGCGCAGCAGAAGATCGACACGGATCCGGAGGCCGCGAAGGCGCTCATCGCCGAGGCGCACACCTCGACGAAGGCCGCGATCACCGAGCTGCGCCAGCTCGCCCGCGGCATCCACGCCTCGGTGCTCGACGACCGCGGGCTGGACGCCGCTCTCTCGGCGCTCGCCGGTCGCTCGCCGGTGCCCGTGGTGCTCGACGTGCGGCTCGACGGCCGCTGCTCCCGCGACGCGGAGGCGGCCGTGTACTTCGCCATCGCGGAGTCGCTGACCAACGCCGCCAAGCACTCGCGTGCGAGCGAGTGCCGGGTCGTGGTGCGGGTGCGGGACGGCGGCACGCTGTGGGCCCGCGTGGAGGACAACGGCGTCGGCGGTGCCACCGTCGTCCCCGGTGGAGGGCTCGACGGCATCGGCAACCGGGCGCTCGCGGCCGGAGGCACGATCCGCCTGGACAGCCCGGTCGGCGGTCCCACCAGCCTGGAGGTGAGCGTCCCGTGCGCATCCTGATCGTCGAGGACTCGGTTCTGCTGCGCGAAGGACTGGTCCGCCTGCTCGAGGACGCCGGTCACACGGTCGTCGCCGCCCTGCCCGATGCCACCGCGCTCGACGAGACCGTCGACGCGAGCGACCCAGAGCTGTGCATCCTCGACGTGCGGCTCCCGCCGACCTTCGTGGACGAGGGGATCCGGGCCGCTCTGGCGCTGCGCCGCCGTCTCCCGCAGCTCCCCCTGCTCGTGCTCTCGCAGTACGTGGAGGAGCGGTATGCGTCGGACCTCATCGTCGCGCAGGGATCGGCCGGACCTCTCGGCTACCTGCTCAAGGACCGCGTCGCCGACGTCTCCGAGTTCATCGAGTCGGTGCAGCGGATCGCGGCAGGATCGACCGTGCTGGATCCGGAGGTCGTCGCGCAGCTGCTCACCCGGCGCAACCAGGACGATCGGATGCGCAGCCTCACCGAGCGCGAGCGGACGGTGCTCGCGATGATCGCCGAGGGCCGGTCGAACCAGGCCATCGCCGGCACGCTCTTCCTCTCCGAGGCGAGCGTCGAGAAGCACATCACCGCCATCTTCCAGAAGCTCGGGCTCGAACCCGACGAGTCCGGCAACCGCCGGGTGCTCGCCGCGATCGCCCACCTCTCCAGCACCGGCCGGGGCGGAGCCCCTGCCGGACCGACACAGACGGGAATCAGCCGATGACGAACCTCACCCCTCCTCCCCCTGGAACGGATCCGAGCGGCACGGCGCACGCGGACCCCGACGTCCTCACGGCGACGACGGAGCCGACCGGCGCGCCGAACCCCGCGGAGGCCGCGGGGGCGCGGCCTCCGCAGGGCGCGCTCCTGGCGATCACGATCGCCGCCGCGATCATCGGCGGCGGTGCGCTCGTCGTCGCCGGCGGCACCTCGGCCTTCGCCGCGATGCAGCAGGTGGCCACGGGCGACGGCGCGGACTCGCGCAGCATCACGGCGGACGTCCGTGGCGTCACGACGCTCAAGATCGACGTCGGCCGGGGAGCCGCGACGGTCCGCTTCAGCGATGTGACGGACGCGACCATGAGCGTGACGGGCGATGGCGGAGGCGACTGGACGATGCGCCGCGACGGCGATGTGCTGCGGGTGGACCGGCCCAACACGCCCTTCGGCTGGTGGATCGGAAGCTGGTTCGGCACGGATCCGCGGATGACGCTCACGCTTCCCCGGGAGCTGGAGGGCGAGCTGACCGGCGACCTGACGCTCAACGCGGGCTCCCTGACGACCGAGGGCCGCTTCGAGACGCTCTCGACGACGGTCAACGCCGGTTCCCTCACCGTCGACGGCGGTGCTGCGTCGGTGACCACGCGCGTCAACGCAGGCTCCGCGGAGCTGCGCCTGGACGACGTGACCACGGCGGACCTGTCCCTGTCCGCCGGGGATCTGAACGCCACCATCGGCGGATCCCAGCCGGATCTGATCCGCCTCGACGTCAGCGCGGGAACCATGGACGTGACGGTGCCGTCGGGGCGTTACGACCTCTCCAAGGACACGTCGGCCGGGAGCCTCGACGCACGGATCCAGACCGATCCGTCGTCGCCGCACCGCATCCGGTCGAGCGTGTCCGCAGGGAGCGTCGTGATCCGCGAAGGGAGCTGACCGGCCTCGATTTCGTGATCGCGCCGCCGTCGGGTAAAGTCTTGGAGGTTGATACGGGGCTATAGCTCAGGCGGTTAGAGCGCTTCACTGATAATGAAGAGGTCCCAGGTTCAAGTCCTGGTAGCCCCACCGACACATGAGCGGATCCGAGCAATCGGATCCGCTCATTCGGTCGAAACCCGTCGTCAGCGACACGGGGCCTTAGCTCAGTTGGTAGAGCGCCTGCTTTGCAAGCAGGATGTCAGGAGTTCGAATCTCCTAGGCTCCACAGTTCAGAAACGGACCCGGTGCAACCGGGTCCGTTTCCTCGTTCTGGGGCAGTGCACGCGGAGCGTCAGACCACGGCTTCCGCGAGGGCCGCGACCGGCGAGATGCGAGGGGCGCCCGCGGTCACCCGCGCCCAGGACGCGGCGAGGATGTCGACGGCGCGCTCCAGCTCCCGGGGCTCGGTGGTGAAGGGGATCCGCAGGTGCCGCTCCTGCCCTCCCTCGACGGCGAAGCGCCCGCCGGCGCTGAGGTGCAACCCGTGCGCGGCGGCGTCGATCACGAGGGCGGAGCTGAGCGGCTCCCCCAGTCCCACCCAGAGCGCCACCCCGCCGTGCACGCGAGGGACGGTCCACTCCGGCAGGGCACGGGCGAGCGCGGCGGCGAGGGCGTCCCGGCCGTCCCTCAGCAGCGACGCGCGCTGCGGCAGGATCTCGTCGAGCCGCTGCACCACCCGGGTGGCCACGGCCTGCTCGAGGTCGGGGGTGCCGAGGTCGTGCGTCGTGCGGGCGGCCCGGAGCCTGCGGATCACGTCGTCCGCCGCGCGGATCCAGCCGATCCGCAATCCGCCCCACACCGACTTCCCCAGCGAGCCCACCCGGATCGTCGCTGAGCTGCCCGTGCCGAGCGGCTGCGGGCGCGGCAGCGGGTCGATGGCGAGGTCGGCGGTGGTCTCGTCGATGAGGAGGATGGATCCGGCATCGTGCGCAGCGCGTGCGAACACCGCCCGCTCCTCGGAGCTCATCGAGCACCCCGTGGGATTCTGGAACTCGGGCATCAGGTAGGCGAGGATCGGGCGGGTGCGCGCGAACGCCTGGGTGGCGCGGTCCAGATCCCAGCCGTGCCCGGACTCGACGGGCACGCCGACGAGCCGCGCGCCCACCCGGCGGAACGTCTCCATGGCATGCGGGTAGCTCGGGGTCTCCAGCAGCACGCGATCCGCGCGCCGCAGCAGCGTCGACGCGATGAGGTTCAGGGCGTGCTGCGCACCGGTGGTGACCATGATCTGCGAGGGCTTCGTCGGGATCCCCTGCCGGCTGTAGCGATCGGCGATCGCCGACCGCAGCTCCACGTGACCGAGGATGTCGTAGCCCGCGCGGGAGACGAGCGCGGTCGCCGACGCCGCGGCTTCGGCGATCACCCCGGGCAGTCCCGGCCAGGCGGGCGGGCTCGCCTGCTGGAGATCGATCCCCTCGCGGTCGAACCAGCGGGCCGCGGTGGTGCGACCGAGCGGCCGGGTCACGCTGCCGGATCCCTGCCGGCTGACGATGTGCCCGGTGCTGCGGAGCGCGCGGTACGCAGCGGCGACCGTCGTGCGGCTCACGCCCAGGGCCGCGGCGAGCTCGCGTTCGGCGGGCAGCGCCGTCTCGGGCGCGATGCGATTGTCGAGGCAGAGCAGGCGGATGGCGTCCGCGAGGGCGTCGAACGCGGGTTCGCTGGTGCGCCAGAGCCCGAGCAGATCGACGAGGGCACGGGCGGAGAGCCGGGAGTCCATGAGGCCAGCCTAGGACGATTGGACTGAACGCAACAGTCCAGTTGTGCTCGATCATGGAGACATGACAAGAAGGGTGCTGCAGCTGCTGGTCGGTCTCGTGCTTTACGGCGTGGGAGACGGCCTCATGATCATCGCCGGTCTGGGTGTGGATCCGTGGACCGTGTTCGCCCAGGGCCTGTCCCGGCACACCGGCATCGGCGTGGGCTGGATCACGAACATCGTCGGCGTGCTCGTGCTCTTGCTGTGGATCCCGCTGCGGCAGAAGCCGGGCCTCGGCACCCTCCTGAACGTGCTGCTCGTCGGCACCGCGATCCAGGCGACCGTCACCGTGATCCCGCCCGTCCACGGCCTCCTCGCGCAAGTGCTCGTGCTGCTCGCCGGCGTGGTGGTGGTCGCGCTCGCCAGCGGGCTCTACATCGGCGCCCATTTCGGACCCGGTCCCCGTGACGGACTGATGACGGGGATGAACGCGCGGCTCGGATGGCCGATCTGGGTGTCCCGCCTGTCCGTGGAGGTCAGCGTGCTCGCGATCGGGTGGCTGCTCGGCGGCACCGTCGGGGTGGGCACGGTCGTGTTCGCGCTCGGCATCGGACCCCTCGTGCACATCGCCCTGCCCCTGCTCGACACCGCCCGCGGGCGTCACGGCGACCAGAAGACGCCGGAAACCGTCGCACCGGTGGATTCCGGGCAGACCCGGGCCGGAGCCTCGGCTCCGCGGGGCATCCTGCTGCGCGGCGGAGTCGCGACGTACGACGACGCGCGCGCCGTCCGCGACCTGCGCGCGGCGCACGACCGCAGCGAGTGGTGAGCGACCGCACAGGTGGACCCGGCAAGATGGATCCATGGCGGAGAGACGTGGGATAGGACGATTCGCCCTCGCCGCCGTGGTGCTCGCGGCCTCCTTCGTCGTCACCTACCTGTTCTTCGTGCGCACCTACGTGGGGCAGATCGTCGATGAACGGGCGTTCGTCGGCGCCTCCGCCCAGCACGACGCGGTCTACAAGTTCATGGGCATGGTCCTGGGGAACGTGCCGACCGTCGCCGTCGGCGGCGGGATCCTCGCGACGCTCGTGATCGGGCTCGTGACGCGACGCTTCCGGCATCTGGTGGTCGCGCTCGGCGCGGGCGTCGTCGCGGTGATCGCCGCGGAGCTCGCGAAGCACGTGTTCCTGGAGCGGGCCGCGACCGGTGCGACCGACCTGCTGGACAATTCATTCCCGTCCGGGCATGCGACGGTCGCCGCCGCCGCGGGGTTCGCGGTCTTCGTCGTGAGCCCGTCGCGCTGGCGGCCGCTGGCCGCGATCATCGGCGGCGCGTTCGCCGTCCTGACGGGCATCGGCCTCGTGATCGAGCAGTGGCACCGACCCAGCGATGTGGTCGCCGCGTTCATGCTCGTCGCGGTATGCGGCTGTCTGGGAGGAATCGCCCTGCTGCTGTGGGGAGTGCCGGAAGCGGATCCGCCGGCGCGATCCCTGCGGGTGCTGTGGTGGGTGGCGGGAGCCGGTGCGATCGCCTCGGCGGTCGCCTTCGTGATCATCTTCATCACCGTGCAGAACCACGGCAGCCATCTCCAGATCGCCTACGCGGGCGGCGGCACGGCCATCCTGGCGGTCGGAAGCGCATTCGCCGCAGCCGGGAATGCGCTCTTCCGCAGGATTTCCTGACGCGGCGTCCCGAGGCGATTGCGCAGTGCGCGCGGGATGATCGCAATGACCGGATCACACTCTCCGCATCCTGCAGGAGCCCCGGTCCGAGATCCTCGGAAAACAGCCGGTGAACAGCGGGTATACCGAAGCTCCCTCCGATCGGGGACGGGTGCGCCGGACCATTTCCGCATTCGCCGAGTAATCCACATGTGGATGAACCTGTTAATAGATCTCCGGGCCCGGACGATTGTCATTCGGAGAGCGCCGCCGAGCTCCTTCCGGAGTGCGCGGACGAGCCGGACCGGGGCCGCCTGCGCTCCCGTCGGGATTGCGCGGAAGCCCGTGCGCGGGTCCATACTCGTCGTCATGCCTTCCACCCTCTCCCTCGATGGACTGCGCTTCGCCATGGTCTCCTCGACCGCGAGCGCCGTCGACTCCGACGCCCCCACCACGTTCGACTACCACCAGGACGGCAGCCTCATCTGGGGCGAGTACACGGGCGACACGGTCACCGAGGGCCGCTTCGTCGGCGAGGTGGCCGGGGCCGAGGTGCGCGTCTCGTTCGCACATGCGCTGGCGAGCGACGGCACCGTGGTGCGCGG
>JABLTH010095381.1_pt1 | contig 24784 bp, 23 predicted proteins | sample 7875711 | NCBI WGS metagenome assembly JABLTH01 (sample SAMN14941262, study PRJNA633318) | bioreactor metagenome | isolation source: bioreactor | place: China | collected 2019-03-05 | reverse complement strand
CTCCGCGACGACGCATGGCCTGTTCGGCACCACGGGCGTCGCGAGCTTCATCGCCGCGCTGTTCTCGGGCCTCTTCATCGGCACGATCGCATGCGGCTTCCTCGCCGACCGCTTTGGCCGCCGCGCGATCTTCACGTGGTCGCTGCTGTGGTACACGGCCGCCAACGTCGTGATGGCGTTCCAGGACACCGCGGCCGGGCTGAACTTCTGGCGCTTCGTCGTTGGTCTCGGCCTCGGCGTCGAGATGGTGACGATCGGCACGTACATCTCCGAGCTCGTACCGAAGCAGATCCGCGGCCGTGCGTTCGCATGCGAGCAGGCGGTGGGGTTCGTCGCGGTGCCGGTGGTCGCGTTCCTCGCCTACCTGCTCGTGCCGCACGCGCCGTTCGGCCTCGATGGCTGGCGCTGGGTCGTGCTGATCGGCGCGCATGGCGCGCTGTTCGTGTGGTGGATTCGCCGCGAATTGCCGGAAAGCCCGCGCTGGCTTGCGCAGCAGGGCCGGGTCGACGAAGCCGACCGCATCATGCGCGCGCTCGAGGCGAAGGTCGAAGCCGAATACGGACGGCCGCTGCCGCCGCCGGCGCCCGCCGAGCCCGTGCCGCCGCGCGGCAGCTTCCGCGACATGTGGGTGCAGCCGTATCGCAACCGCACGATCATGATGACGATCTTCAACGTGTTCCAGACGGTCGGCTTCTACGGCTTCGCGAACTGGGTGCCGACGCTGCTGATCAAGCAGGGCATCACGATCACGTCGAGCCTGATGTATTCGAGCGTGATCGCGCTCGCGGCGCCGATCGGTCCGCTGATCGGCCTCGTGATCGCCGACCGCTTCGAGCGCAAGTCGGTGATCGTCGCGATGGCGGCGGCGATCGTCGTCTGCGGGTTGCTGTTCAGCCAGACGACGGTCGGCGCATTCCTGATCGTGCTCGGCATCGGCCTCACGCTCGCCAGCAACATCATGTCGTACAGCTTCCACGCATATCAGGCCGAGCTGTTCCCGACGTCGATCCGCGCACGGGCCGTCGGCTTCGTCTATTCGTGGAGCCGCTTCTCGGCGATCTTCTCGTCGTTCGTGATCGCGGCCGTGCTGAAGGGCTTCGGCACCTTCGGCGTGTTCGCATTCATCGCGGGCGCGATGGTGATCGTGATGGCCGCGATCGGGCTCATGGGGCCGCGCACGAAGGGCATCGCGCTCGAAGCCATCTCGAAGTGACCGGTGATCGTGCACGCGTGTCGCACGGTTCGTGCTGCATGCGTGCCATGCGATGGCATCGCACTGCGCGGCCGGTGCGTACGGCTTGTCGGGAATGATCCGGTTTCCGAATCGAATCGGCGAAGCCATCGCACCGCGGCGAAAAAGCAGCGCCCTTTGTCGGACTCGAATGTGCAACCAACGAGATTGCCATGCATCGAAAGATGCGTGCGGCAACGAGTTGAAACAAAGCGTGACGAAGCGCAAATCCCCGTAAAACCGCGGCTTGCATCGCTGAAGGTTCCTGCGCGGACGCGTAGAATGAAGGGCCTGACGACTCATTAGCCGCCATCGGACCGTACGCGTTGCATCGGCGAACGGCTCCGCCGCGAAGAGGCGTCGGCGCCGGGCGCACACGATGCGCCGGACGTGTCGATGGCTCGCGCGGAAGATGCGCCGCCCGCAACTGCAGCATGCGGCGGCCGGATCGGCCGATGGCTTCGAACGTATGATGCTTTTCAGCCTGACGCGGCCCATTTCGAAGTCGCGTTGCCGTACCCGCACAGTCGCCGCGTATGTGTCGCTCGCTGTTGCCCTGATCGTTCCCGTGCTTGTCGGGCCGCCCGCGTTTGCCGCGTCCGACCCTTCGTCGTCCGTTGCTCCGTCATCCTCATCAGTTGCGCCGCCTGCGTCGGCGGTGTCTCATGCGCAACGAGGCTCGCCTGCGCATGCGTCGTCGGGGGCGTCGGCAGTACAGCCCGCTTCTGCAGCGTCGCACGAGCGTCATGCGGAGCCTGCCAGCGCGGCATCGGGTGCATCGACTGCTTCCGGCACTTCCGCTGCCGACGTCGCGTCAGCCGCTTCCGTCGCTGCGCCCGCGTCCGCCGCTTCCTCCACCGCCGCGAGCGAGGCCGAAGCACCCGCGCCGACACCGCCACGCCGGCATCCGCCGCTATCGGCAGAAGAAGCAAAAAATGCGACGGCGCGCGCGGTCGACATGCGCAAGCGCTTCACGCAGGAAGTCACGCGGCGCCTGAACGTGCCCGCAAGCGAGCAGCGCGCCTACGGCCAGCGGCTCCAGGAGGCGCTCGCCGATGCGGAACTCGGCGACCTCGCCGGCGAATACGTCGCGATGGTCGACCGCGCGCCGAACGTGCAGGCGCTGTTCATCTACTTCCGTGCAACGCCGGCCAACGCGTGGCTGATGATCGGCGCATCGCCGGTCGGCACCGGGCTGCCGGGCAAGTACGATCATTTCCTGACGCCGCTCGGCGTGTTCCATCACTCGCCCGACAACATGGATTTCCGCGCGGAAGGCACGACGAACGAGAACGGCATTCGCGGCTACGGCCGCCGCGACATGCGCATCTACGACTTCGGCTGGGTGGACGGCGAGCGCGGCTGGGGCAAGGGCGGCGTCTCGCCGATGCGCTTCCAGATGCATGCGACCGATCCCGACCGGCTCGAAGCGCTGCTCGGCATCCGGCACTCGAAGGGCTGCGTGCGGATTCCCGCGTCGCTGAACACGTTCTTCGATCGTCACGGCCTGCTCGACGACGATTACCAGGCGCGTGTCGAGGCCGGCAAGTCGTTGTGGGTGCTGCGTCGCGACCGCGACATCACGCCGATTGCGGGCCGTTATCTGGTCGTGGTCGACAGTGCGCGCAAGACGCGCCCGGCCTGGGCGCCGATGCCGGGGCGCAACGCGTGGTCGAAGGTGCCGAAGGGCGGCGACACGGCGGATTGACCGCCGGTTCGCGGGGCTGACGGCTGCGGGCGATGCCAGGATGAGAATAAATCCGTTTTATTGATACATAAGAAAAGCAAACTTTTATTATCCGATCCGGGTTCGTATAGTCGAGGCCAGTTTCGCGGAACCCTGCCGCGCCTGGACCACCACCGATCACACGACCCGCATGAAAACTCTCTACAAGCTCGCCCCGCTCGCGATGCTCGGCGCCTTCGCGACGCATGCCTGTGCGCAAAGCAGCATCACGCTGTACGGTCTCATCTCGGCCGGTGTCGGGTTCGCGACCAACCAGGGCGGCAAGAACGCCTGGCAGGCGTTGTCCGGCACGAACCAGAACCCGCGCTGGGGGCTGAAGGGCAAGGAGGATCTCGGGCAGGGGCTGTCCGCGATCTTCCAGCTGGAGAACGGCTTCAACGTGATGACGGGCACGGCCGCGCAGAACGGCCGCGAGTTCGGGCGGATGGCCTACGTCGGCCTTGCCGACCGCACCTACGGCTCGCTGACGTTCGGCCGCCAGTACGATGCGATCCACGACTACATCGGGCCGGTGATCATCGCGAGCAACGGCGTGAACATCGGCGACAACGACAACGGCTACAACGACATCCGCGTGCAGAACTCGGTGAAGTACGTGAGCCCGGTGTACCACGGCCTGAAATTCACCGCGCTGTACGGCTTCAGCAACGCGACGGGTTTCGCGAACAACAGCGCCTACAGCTTCGGGCTCGGCTACGAGCAGGGCCCGCTGCGCTGGAGCGCGGTCTACGCGCAGTACAACCACCCTTACAGCGCGACGAACCAGGACGGCGCGATCGCGAACGACTACGCGTCGCCGCTGCTGATCTTCAGCAAAAGCGCGATGACGCCCGCGGCTTACGCCAGCCGGCAGCGGATCGCGGGCACCGGCGGTTTCTACACGATCGGCCGCGCGCAGTTCGCCGCGATGTTTACCGACGTGCGCTACGATTACCTCGACAATTCGCACCTGCACCTGCAGAACCTCGGCGTGAACGTCGTCTACACGATGACGCCGCAGCTCTTTCTCGGCGCCGCGTATGCGTTCACGAACGGCAAGTACGACGTGATCGACAAGCGGCCGAAATGGCACCAGGTGAACCTGCAGGCCGATTATTACCTGTCGAAACGCACCGACGTCGCGCTGACGGTGATCGCGCAGCAGGCGGCCGGCGACGCGGACCATGCGCAGATCTTCGCGTATGCGCGCTCGACCGGCACGCGCCAGATGATGGCGACGCTCGGCGTCCGGCACGTTTTCTGAGCGCCCGACCATGACCCATCCGATCGCATCCCGCCGCACCTTCCTGAAACTGTCCGCCGCGCTGGCCGGCACCGCGCTGCTGCCCGAGACGGGCGCGTTCGCCGCCGGCGGCGATGCCGCGCGCTGCACGGTGATCATCGATACCGACCCGGGGCAGGACGACGCCATCGCGATCCTGTTCGCGCTGGGCGCGCAGGACCGCCTCGACGTGCGCGCGCTGACGGCCGTCGCGGGCAACGTGCCGCTCGACCTGACCGAACGCAATGCGCGGATCATCCGCGACTGGGCCGGCCGCACGAAGACGCTGCCGGTCTACGCGGGCTGTCCGCGGCCGCTCGTGCGCGAGCTCGTGACGGCCGCGAACGTGCATGGCAAGACGGGGCTGGAAGGCGTCGAACTGCACGAGCCGCGCGCGCCGCTCGCGGCAGGCCACGCGGTGTCGTACCTCGTCGATACGCTGAGCCGAGCGGCGCCGAACAGCGTGACGCTGTGCGCGCTCGGCCCGCTGACGAACGTCGCGACCGCGCTGGTCGAGGCGCCGCAGATTCGCGGTGCGCTGCGCGAGATCGTACTGATGGGCGGCGCGTTCTTCGAGCGCGGCAACATCACGCCGGCCGCCGAGTTCAACATCTACGTCGATCCGCAGGCGGCCGAAGTCGTGTTCGGCAGCGGCGTGCCGATCGTCGTGCTGCCGCGCGATGTCGCGGTGAAGGCACCGATCACGCCGGCGCGCGTCGCACCGTTCCGTGCGCTCGGCAACCGCTGCGGCGCGATCGTCGCGGACATCATGGATGCCGAACTCGCGTACAACAAGAAGCGGCGCGGCGCTGAAGACGCGCCGATGTACGACCCGACCGCGGTCGGCTACCTCGTCGATCCGACGCTGTTCGGCGGGCGCAAGGTCAACGTGATGGTCGAGACGACGGGACAGTGGACGCTCGGCGAGACCGTCGTCGACTGGAACGGGCGCAGCGGCCGCGCGGCGAACGCGACGTGGATCAACGAGGTCGACGCGGACCGCTTCTACGCGACGCTCGTCGAGCGTATCGCGAAGCTGCCCTGAGCGCGGGCGCTCATGCGGCGAACGGCGAACCGCGAACCGCACTCGGCCGACGCAATCAGATGTGCTTCGCAATCCACTCGCGGCATGTACGCACGTGCGGGCCGCGATCGTCGCCGGCGAGCGAGATCAGCGAGATCGCGCGCGTGACGCGCGGCTTGTCGACGCGCAGCGCAACGAGTTCGGGATCGTGCAGATGCATCGTATAGAGGCTCGGCAGCACGGCGGTCGCGAGGCCGTTGCGCGCGAGCGCGTAGAGCGGCTCGGTGTATTCCATCCGGTACGTGACGTTCAGGCGCAGCTTCTCGGCGCCGCCGGTGCGATGCAGCGATTCGCTGACGCTGCCGCGCACGAACACCGCGAGCTCGCGATCGACGAGCTTCGCCCACGTGACGCTTTTCGCGCGGGCGAGCGGATCGTCGTGCCGCACGACGATCACGATCTCGTCCTCGAACAGCTGCCGGTAGCGCAGCGTGCCGTCGTCGCTGTCGGGTTCGCGTACGCCGATGCCGAGATCCGCGACGCTGTCGCGCACCGCTTCGACGAGTGCGCTGTTGGGCAGGTCGGTGAGCGTGAAGCGCAGCGTCGGGTGGGCGTCGCGCAGTGCGTTGAGCGCGGGCAGCAGGCGGCCGGCGACCGACGGGATGAACGCGATACGCACGGTCTGGATGCGTTCGCCGATGAGCCGCGTCATGTCGTCGAAGGTGCCGCGTGCCTGGTTGAGCAGGCGTTCGGCGAGCGGCAGCACGGCTTCGCCCGCGGTGGTGAGCGTGAGCCGGTGCGCGGAACGCGCGAACAGGCGCCCGCCGAGCAGGAACTCGATCTGGCGGATCGACGCGGTGAGCGCGGGCTGCGTGAGCGACAGCGCCTGCGCGGCCTGCGTGAAGCTGCGTGCGTGGGCGAGCACGACGAAGTGCTGAACCTGCCGCAGCGTGAGCGCGGGCAGCAGCGACGAGCGGTCGGACGACATCGGGCAATAACGGTCGGGGTGCGGTACGCGGCAGTATAAGACCGCGCTGCGTGCATCGACACAGGACAATATTCGGAATCACAGGAGAACCACCATGTCAGCGACTGACACGATGCCGGCGCGCGCGCCGGCCAACTGGCTCGAACGCCGCTTCGCGCTCGCCGCGCGCGGCACGAGCGTGCGCACCGAGACGATCGCGGGCGTCACGTCGTTTCTCGCGGCCGCGTACCTGCTCGTCGTGATTCCGTCGCTGCTCGCGACGGGCGGCATGGAGCGCGGCGCGGCGACGACCGCGACGATCGTCGTGTTCGTGCTGTTCACGACGCTGATGGGGCTCTACGCGAACCTGCCGTTCCTGGTCGGCCCCGGCATCGGCGGCTCGGTGATCATCGGCGTGACGCTCGCGACGACGGAGCATGTGGGCTGGCAGACGGGCCTCGGCATCGCGTGCGTGTCGGGCATCCTGTTCTTCCTGCTGACGATTCTCGGTGCGCGCGGCGTCGTGATCAAGCTGATACCGGTGCAGATCAAGCTCGGGCTCGGCGCGTCGATCGGGCTGTTCGTGACGATGCTCGGGTTGCGCAATGCGGGGATGGTCGTCGCGAACGCGAAGACCAACGCGTTCGCGCTCGGCGATTTCTCGCGGCCGGGTGCGCTCGTCGCGCTGATCGGCCTGGCGGTCGCGATCGTGCTGCAGGCACGCAAGGTGCCCGGCGCGATCCTGATCGCGATCCTCGTCGCGGCAGCGGCGGGCGTGCCGCTCGGCGTCACGCATCTGCCCGCGTCGTTCGTGTCGCTGCCGCACAGCATCGCGCCGATCGCGTTCAAGCTCGACATCGGCAGCGCGTTGAGCCTCGCGGCCGCGCCGTACCTGTTCGCGTTCTTCGCGGCGGAATTCTTCTCGACGCTCGGCACCGCGCTCGCGGTCGGCGCGAAGGCGAACCTGCTCGACGAACAGGGCAACCTGCCGAACATCAACCGGCCGTTCCTCGTCGATTCGCTCGCGGCGACGATCGGGCCCGTGTTCGGCATTCCCGCGCTGACCGCGCTGATCGAATCGGCGGCAGGCGTCGAGGCCGGCGGCCGCAGCGGGCTGTCGTCGCTGGCCGCGGCCGCGCTGTTCGCCGCGATGCTGCTGTTCGTGCCGGTCGCGCTCGCGATCCCGAAAGAGGCGACCGCGCCGGCGCTGATCCTGATCGGGCTGTCGATGTTCGCAACGATCCGCCATACGCATTTCGACGACTTCACCGATGCGCTGCCCGTGATGTCGATGGTGCTGCTCACGCTGATGTCGAACAGCTTCGGCACCGGCATCGCGGGCGGGCTGCTGTGCTACGTGCTCGTCAAGCTGCTGGCCGGCCGCCGGCGCGACGTGTCGTGGGGGCTCGTCGTGCTCGCGCTGCCGCTCGGCTATTACTTCTGGACCGTCGTGAAGCCGCACTGAGAGACGGCTTTCGCGACGTATCGGCACTACCCAAAACGAGACTGCAATGAAGGCAACACCAGGTAACGTCCCGGCCGCGCGCACGGGCATCGAGATCACGCCGGCCCATCGGGCCTTCTTCCACGCGCTGCCGAAGGTCGAGCTGCATTGCCACCTGCTCGGCGCGGTGCGGCACGACACGTTCGTCGCGCTCGCGGAACGCAGCGGCGCGCCGATCGAGCGCGCGGAGATCGACGCGTTTTATGCGCGCGGCGAGAAGCCGGTCGGCGTGCTGCACGTGCTGCGCGCGCTCGACAAGTATCTGCTCACGCGGCCCGACGACCTTCGGCGCATTGCTTACGAGTATCTGGAGGATGCGGCCGCGCATAACGTGCGGCATGCGGAATGCTTCTGGAATCCGACGGGCACGGTGCGGGTGTCGGGGATCGCGTATGCGGACGCGCAGGCCGCGATCGTGACGGCGATCCGCGACGCCGCGCGCGATTTCGGAATCGGCGCGCGCCTGATCCCGAGCATCGACCGCGAGCAGGATCCGGACGAGGCCGTGGCGATCGTCGAATGGATGAAGGCGAATCGCGCGGACGAGGTGGCGGGGCTCGGGATCGACTATCGCGAGAACGACCGGCCGCCGGAGTTGTTCTGGAAGGCTTACCGAAATGCGCGCGCGGCCGGCTTCCGCACGACCGCGCATGCGGGCGAGTTCGGGATGCCGTGGCGCAACGTCGAGACGGCCGTCGACCTGCTGCAGGTCGATCGCGTCGATCACGGCTATACGATCGTCGATAACCCCGAGCTGTGCGCGCGCTACGCGGAACGCGGGATCGTCTTCACCGTCGTGCCGACGAATTCGTACTACCTGCGCACGCTGCCGCCGGAGCAATGGGCGGAACGGCATCCGATGCGCAAGATGCCGGGCCTCGGGCTGAAGATCCATCCGAACACGGACGATCCGACGCTGCACAAGGTCAACCCGTCGGAGGCGTGGGAGCTGATGTTCAGCCATTTCGGCTTTACGCTCGCCGATCTCAAGCAATTCATGCTGAACGGGATCGACGGCGCGTGGGTCGACGATGCGACGAAGGCCGCGTGGCATGCGGCGTGGGCGCCGGAGTTCGACACGCTGGCCGCGACGCTCGCGGCCGGTTGAGCACATTGCCTGCCATATCGGCCGGCGCGTCAGCCGGCCGGTACTTCGTTCAGGTGGAAACGCAGGTCGCCCGCGAGATCGAACAGCGTGTAGTCGCGAAACGCGAAACGCCACGCGCCGTCGACGCGCTCGAACGCGTCGTGATAGCGGCCCGCCGCGATCGGCTGCAGCGGAAAGCCTTCGGTGGCCTGCAGCACCGTGTAGTACGAGCGAGCAGTCGCGCGCTGCGCGGTTTCGTCGATCTCGATGACCGGATTCGTGATCACATGCTTCGTGCGCGGCGTGCCGCACGGGTAGCGTTTCACGCGCGCGTCGAACAGCGCGAGCAATTCATCGGCGCCGATCGTCGGCGCATCTTCCGCGACCTTGATCCGCGCGTGCCGGAACAGCGCCGCCATGCCCGGCAGGTCGCCGGCGTCGAGCAACGCCGCGTAGCGGTACAGCAGGTTCGCGATCTCGACAGCGCTTGCGGTCATGCGGCCTCCGGCATCGATGGACGATGACGGCGATGGTGCGCGGTGCGGGGCCGCGCCGCTTCGTCCAGGTGGACTAAGGCGGCGCATCGTTCAGGCGCGATGCCGCGCACGCATCCCGCCATGGCTTCGCATCGCCTGGCGCGACCTGCCAGCCTTGCGGGCTGGCGTACGTCGGTCGCGTTCGCTATATTGGCGCACGGCGGCACCCGGTCGTGCCGCTGCCGCCGTGCGCGCCCGCGCCGGCATTCCGACAATAATTCGAATCCTGAGAGGGCCGCCGTGCGCATTCCTGTTTTCTGTCTGATGTTGTTCGTCTCGATGTCCGCGCGAGCCGGCAGTGCCTGCGACGGGCTGCTCGGCGATTACGCGCCGGCCGCCGGCAAGCCGGCGACGCTGCGCGTCGAGAAAGTGGGCGGCAAGATCGTGCTGCGCGGGCGCGACGCCGGCCAGTGGAGTGCCGAAACGGCACCGACGCAGGAAGCCGAGCTGGAAACCGACGGCCCTGACAAGGCGCCGCCGGGCGCCTGTGTGCTCGAGGTGCCGGGCGGCGAACTGATCAAGATGCCGATCGGCTCGCCGTATCAGGTCACGTCGATCACGGGCAACAGCTTCACCACGAAGCATTCGACCACGGGCGTCCTGCTGCGCAGGGTGCAAGGCTTCCAGGTCGACGGTATCGAGCTGTATCGGGTCGCGCGCCGCGGTGATGCGCCGCCGGCCGCGGCACGCTGACGGCGTGCGAGCCGACGTTCCGCGATACACGACGACACGACGACACGACGACGAGGGCGACCCTTCCGATGGGCAATCGATCATGGCTTTATCTTCAGGCCGGTGACGGCGACGACGCGCGAACGATCGAGTTCGCGGAATCCAACAATCACTTTCCGCTGCTGTGGCGCGTGCTGCTCGCCGACGGCGGCGCGGGCGACGCGATAACGGATCAGCGCGTGTTCGGCGACGCCGGCACGCCGAACCTCGTGAGCGATGCACGCGCGGCGCATGCGCGACTCAGCCGGCTCGCGTCGTTCGTCGTCGCGTATCCGCTGCGCGGCGACGATCCGGCGCTCGCGCGCCAGTTCGATGCGCTCGTGCGTCACCTCGGCGAGTCGATCGATGCGTTCGGCGATGCGCACGGCGCACCGCGGCTGTCCGCGAATCTCGACGAACTGTCGTGGCTCGACGGCGGCGATCCGGATGAATTCATCCGCGAGGAACGCGACAACTGCACGCGCCTGTGGTGGCGGGTCGCGAACTGCATGGATTTCCGCGACGTGCGCGGCGTGCGCGACGTGCTCGAGATCGATACGCCCGCCGACTGGCGCGACTGGGCGTGGGGCTTCGGGTTCGGCGGCGTGTCGCATTACTATTTCCAGCGACAGGAGCCGCCGCGCGGCGTGGCCTTTGCCGAGATGTTCGACGCCGGCGAAGTGCACGGCAACTGGCTCGGCTACGGCACGTTCAGCTTTCGCGCGCGCAACGGCCTGTGGGGCGTGCGGCGGGAAGTCGGCGACGCGTGGCACGTGATCGTGCCGCCCGAGTGGACGAACCTGTGGACGAGCGGCGCGCGCGATCGCCGGTTGCTGTGGGCCGCGCGCGACGGGAAGGTCGGCCTGCTGTTCGCCGATGGCGACGTCGACGGCGATGGCGACGAGATGCGGATCGTGCGCGAACCGGCGTTCGACGCGGTGTGGGATTTCAGCGGCGACGTCGCGTGCGTGGGCGTCGGCGAGCGGTTCGGGCTCGTGGGCACGGACGGCACGTGGGTGCTCGAACCGTCGCTCGACGATTTCGGCGAATTCACCGGCGGGGTTGCGTCCGCGAGCCTGGACGGCCGCTGGGGCTTCGTCGACACGCACGGTGCGTGGGTGATTCCGCCGCGCTTCGACGATGCACATGAATTCGTGAACGGCGCCGTCGCGGCGGTATCCGAAGGCGAGCAGTGGGGGCTGATCGGGCGCGACGGGCAATGGCGCGCGCCGCCCGAGTGGGCCGCGCTCGAATGGTCGTCCGAATGCGGCGCCTTCCTCGCGCGACGCAACGGCCATGTGGGCCTGGTCGATGCGAAAGGCCGGGTCGTCGTCGAGCCGCTTTACGCGGAAATCGCCACGCTGACCGACGACGAACGGACGGACATGCTGTCCGAGCTTGGTGCGATCCGCCATGTCGTGCGGCGCGACGACGGGCGTTGCGCGATCGTCGACGGGCAGGGCCACGTGCTGACGCCGTTCGATTTCGTCAACATGGGGGCGCTGCCGTGGTTGCCCGATGACGAAGCCGTGCCGGGCGAACTGTTCACGCGGTACGCGATCGGCGTGCTGCCGGGCGAGCCGGTGAAGGTTGCGATCTGCGATCTCGAGAAGGGCGCGACGGTCGTGGAGGGGCGCTACGACGACGTGGCCGGCCTGTTCTGGGGTGCCGATCACGGCTGGCTGGCCTGCGTGCAGGACGAGGGCGGTGACGACGTGCGGGCGACGGTGTTTCGCGCGGACGGCACCGTGCTGCATCCGGCGCGTTACACGCGGATCGGCGACGACGCGCTGTTCGACGACGATCCCGATGCCGGGCACACGACGTTGATGCCGTGGTACGTCCGTCGTGCCGAGGTCGCGCAGAACTGGAGCATGGGCGAACCGGTCGCCGCGTTGCGCGACGACGGCGTGCCGGTATGGCTGTACGCGGACGGGCACGCGACGACGACGCGGCGCTAGCCGGGGCCGCTGTCGTGCATGCCGGCGTGGCATGCCGGCACGACGTTCAGCGGAAGAACCTCAGCCAGTCGAACAGGCCGGGGTGCGGACGCCGTTTCGGCGCCGGCGCCGGTGCGCTGCGCGGCCGGAAGTCGGGCGAGAACTGCGCACGCGGATCGATCGCGCGCGTACGCAGTGCCGCATCGTAGAACGCCCCGACGATCGGCAACGCGCTGTGCGCGCCCGCGCCCCAGTAGTCGCTGCGCAGCGTCACGTTGCCGTCGTCGAAGCCGACCCACGCGCCGGCCACCAGTTGCGGATGCATCAGGATGAACCAGCCGTCCGTGTTGTCCTGCGTCGTGCCGGTCTTGCCCGCGACGTCGACGCGGATCCCGTAGCGCGAACGGATGTCCTCGCCGGTTCCGTAATCGACGACGCCGCGCATCACGTCGACCAGCGTCTGCGCGGCGGCCACCGGCAACGCGCGTTCGGGCGGTGCGCTGTTGAATGCGGCGAGCACCTTGCCGTCGCGATCCTCGATGCGCGTGATCATCTGCGGCGCGACGTATACGCCCCGATTCGCGATCGTCCCGTAGGCGGACACCATTTCCTTCAGCGTGACGGGGCTCGTGCCGAGCGCGAGCGACGGCACCGCGTCGAGCGGGCTTTCGCGCACGCCCATCGCGCGCGCGAGCTGCGCGACCCTGGCCGCGCCTTCGCGCTGCATCACCTGCGCGGTGATGCGGTTGCGCGACAGCGCGAGCGCGTCGCGCAGCGTCATCGGTGCGTCGGTCGGCGGCTCGGCATCGGTCGGACGCCACACCGCGTGCGTGCCGATCGGGATCGCGACGGGGCGATCGACGAACGTGTCGCCCGGCCGCATGCCGTCCGCGAACGCGGCGCCATAGACGAACGGCTTGAACGTCGAACCCGGCTGGCGCCGCGCCTGCACCACGTGATCGAACGGTTCGCTGCCGAAGTCGGGGCTGCCGACCCATGCGCGAATCGCGCCGTTGCGCGGGTCGATCGCGACGAAGCCGGCCTGCACCTGCGTCTTGCGTTCGCACAACGCATGCATGAACGCGCGATTCGCGCCGAGCTGCTTCAGCGCGGCGACATCGGCGAGCCCTGCGGCGCGCGCGTCGCGATAGTCGGGCGTCTGCCGGATGAAGCCGCGGAACAGGTCGTTGCGCAGCCCGCAGCCGGACGGGCCGCGCCATGCGCTGTCCGCGACTGCCTGCAGGCGATCGGTTTGCTGCGTCAGCGCTTGCGTCGCCATGTCCTGCAGTTGCGCATCGAGCGTCGTGCGCACGACGAGGCCGTCCGAGTAGAGGTCGTAGTTGTTGCGGTCGGCCCAGGCGATCAGCCACTTGCGCAGTTGCACCGCGAAGTGCGGAGCCGGGCCCGGCTGAGCGGTCTGCGGCTCGAAGTCGACGCGCAGCGGCCGGCGCTGCAATTGCGCGAGCTGCCGCGGCGACAGCATGCCCATCGCCGCCATCCGCGCAAGCACGATGTTGCGGCGCTGGACCGCGCGTTCCGGATTCAGCACCGGGTTGTAGTAGCTGTTGCCCTTCAGCATCCCGACGAGCGTCGCGCTCTCGACGATGTCGAGCTGGTCGGCCGATTTGCCGAAGTAGGTACGCGCGGCCATCTCGACGCCGTACGCGTTGTACAGGAACGGCACGGTGTTCAGGTAGGTCTCGAGAATCTCGTCCTTGCTGTACACCGTCTCGATCTTGAACGCGGTGATCAGCTCCTTCACCTTGCGCGTGAGCGTCGGTGCGCGGCCGACTTCGTCCGGGTACAGGTTGCGCGCGAGTTGCTGCGTGATCGTCGAGCCGCCCTGGCGACTGCCCGAGAACGTATGCAGCCCGGCCGCGAGCGTGCGGCGCCAGTCGATGCCGTGATGCGTGTAGAAGCGGTGGTCCTCGGTCGCGATCAGCGCGTCGACCATGTGCGGCGAGATCTGCTTGAGCGGCACCCATTCGCGGTTGACGGGCCGGAATTCGGCGATGACCTGGCCGTCGGCCGACAGCACGCGCGCGGGGCGGTCGATGCGGGCCTTGCGGATGTCGCCGATGCTCGGCGTGAACGGCACGAACGCGAGCAGCACCAGCAGGCCGGCCATCGGTATCGCGGCGAGCGTCAGCGCGACGCCGCGGCGCGTCGGATGGCGCAGGCGATGCCATGCGCCGGCGCACAGCGCGCGGATGCGCGCGCGGCTGGCGGCGGCCAGCGGTGCGACGCGGGCGCGGCAACGGAGCCACGCGTCTCGAAGAAGCGGCACGAAGCGGTTCAAGGCGGCAGGAGCGCGGATGGAGGAGGCGCGATCCTAGCAAACGACCCACGTGCGACGCCCGCTGAAACGGCCGTTTGCTTGCAGGATTTACAGACGATTACGTTTGTTGCCCATCGACAACCTTTTGCGGCACCCGCCGCCGCGATTCCGCTGACGATACGACGTCCGCGAGCCGTTGCGCGGCCGCTTCCATCTGCGCGCGGCCGAACCCGCCGAAGCCCAGCACGAGCCCCGGGCGGGCCGTGCCCGGCGCGAACATCGGCGACACCGCGCGCACCGCGACGCCGGCTTGCGCGGCGCGCTCGACCACGTCGAGATCGTCGATGCCGCTTGCGAGCCACAGCACGACGTGCATCCCCTGATCGCCCGGCTGCACCCACGCGCGTTCGCGCGGCAGCCGCGCACCGAGCGTGTCGATCAGCAGCGCGCGCTGCTCCGCATACACGCCGCGCACGCGGCGGATGTGGCGGTCGAGATGGCCTTCCGCGATGAACGCGGCCAGCACGTGCTGGTCGGCGGTCGGCACATGGCGATCCATCAGTGCGCGCGCGCCGCAGAACGCGGGCACGAGATCGTGGGGGGCGATCACGTAGCCGAGCCGCAGCGACGGAAACAGGATCTTGCTGAACGTGCCGAGGTAGATCACGCGATCGGGGTCGAGCCCCTGCAGCGACGGGAACGGATAACCTTCGTAGCGCAGCTCGCTGTCGTAGTCGTCCTCGACCACCCATGCGTGCCGTGCACGCGCCCACGCGAGCAGCGCATTGCGCCGCGCCATGCTGAGCGGCATGCCGAGCGGATACTGGTGCGACGGCGTGACGAACGCGGCGCGCGCATCGGGTGCGAGGCGGATGCCGGCGTCGACGTCGAGGCCGTCGGCGTCGACCGGCACGCGCACCATCGCGTCGTGTCGCCCGGTGCTCTCGAGCAGCGCGGTGATGCCGCGATAGGCCGGGTTCTCGACCCACGCGCGGTCGCCCGCACCGAGCAGCAGCTGGCTCGCGAGATGCAGCCCCTGCTGCGTGCCGCTCGTGATCACGACCTGGCCGGCCTCGCAGCGCACCGAGCGCGAACGGCGCACGTAGTCGGCGATCGCTTCGCGCAGCGGCAGCGCGCCTTGCGGATCGGCATAGCCGGACGGCGCGCCGGCGCCGCGCGCGCGCAGGCGGTTGCCGAGCCGGCGCCAGATGTCGTCGGGTGCGGTGAGGCCGATCGGTACCGAGATCGCGAACGGCATCGCCGGCAGCGGGCGGAATTCGCGGGCGATCCGCGCGAAGGCGGCGGCCGGCTCGGGCAGCCCGGCGTGGGCCGCGCGCCGTCGTGGCGCGGGCGGCGCGGGTTCGGGGCCGGGCGGCGGTTCCGCGAGCGCGTTCGCGACCCGCGTGCCCGCGCCGCCGCGCGATTCGAGAAAGCCTTCGGCGATGAGCTGCGCATACGCATCGACGACGGTGCCGCGGGCAACCTGCAGCGACGTGGCGAGCAGCCGCGTGGACGGGAGCGCATCGCCCGGCCGGACGTCGCCGCGACGCACGGCTTCGCGCAGCGCCTGCGCGAGCTGGCGGCTCAGGTCGCCGGCCGCACGGTCGAGCGCGCCGAGCGACGGGATTTCGACGATCCGGGTCGTTCTTGCCATGATTCTGGTCTGCTGAAATTGCTCCAAACCGGCTCTACAGCATAAACCAGTTTGAAGTCACAATCGGCGGGTGACGGGCTCGCGCCCGCGCCATTTCCAACCCCGCATGACCGTGGAGCCGACATGTACGTCCCCGACGAATTCAACGAGCCCGACCCCGACGCGATGCGCGAGCTGATCGTGCAGCATCCGTTCGGCAGCCTGATCACGCACGGCAGGAACGGGCTCGACGCGAACCACATTCCGTTCGAACTGCTGCCCGACGACGGCGGGCTCGGCGAGCTGCATGCGCACGTCTCGCGCGCGAATCCGGTCTGGCAGGACGTCGCGAACGGCGACGAGGTGCTCGCGATCTTCCGTGCGGGCGACGCCTACATCTCGCCGACCTGGTATCCGAGCAAGCACGTGGCGCACCGGCAGGTGCCGACCTGGAACTACGTGGTCGTGCACGCGCACGGCCGCATCACGGTGCGCGACGACGAGAAGTTCGTGCGCGGCGTGGTCGCGCGGCTGACGCGCACGCACGAGGCGTCGCAGCCGGTGCCGTGGAAGATGGGCGACGCGCCGAAGGACTACATCGACAGGATGCTGGAGTCGATCGTCGGGCTGCAGATCGAGATCACGCGGCTCGTCGGCAATCGCAAGCTCGGGCAGAACAAGGACGAAGCCGATATCCGCGGCGCGGGCGAAGCGCTGGTCGCGGAGGGCAACCTCGCGATCGGGGAGGCGATGCTCGCAGCGGCCGACGCGAAACGCGAATGACGCGAATGACGCGAATGTCGCGAGTGACGCGCAAGCGGCGTGCACGCCGTGACCCCGGCGGCGCGCTCGGGCGAGTGCCACGCCCGCGCACCGGCGCCCGTCATTGAGTGCGCGTCGCGCCCTTCGTGCCTTCTCCCGCCTGCGCGAGTGCGTCGCGAATCGCGGCCTCGGTCTTGTCGTACGCGCCTTCGCCATAGCGCGTATAGACGACCTTTCCGCTCGCGTCGATCAGGTAGAGCGCGGGCCAGTACTGGTTGCCGTACGCGCGCCACGTGTCGTAGCGGTTGTCCTGCGCGACCGGATACCGGATGCCGAAGCGCCTGATCGCATCGGCGACGTTGCCCGCGTCGCGCTCGAACGGATACTCGGGCGTATGCACGCCGACCACCACGAGCCCCTGGTCGCGATACTTGCGGTCCCACTCCTTCACGTACGGAATCGTATGAATGCAGTTGATGCACGAGTACGTCCAGAAATCGACGAGCACGACCTTGCCGCGCAACTGGCCGAGCGTCAGCGGCGCGCTGTTGTGCCAGCGGTCGATGCCCGTGAAATCGGGTGCCGCCGTCCCGGCCTGCGAGGCCGGCATGCTCGCCTCGTCGCGGGTGCCGGCGAACGCGGCGAGCCCGGCCGTGGCGGCGAGGGCGATGACGAGGGCGGCGGTCTTGAGTCGGGGCAGCATGGCGTTCTCCTGAGCGGGAGGCCGCCGCTCGGAGGCGGCGGCCGGACGGGTTTCGACAGGCCCCATTAGGCGGCGCCGACGTATCTGCGATGTGTCCGGCAAGCCGCGCGTGTGCAATGTTGTGTGTCGTCGCGGCGGCGCGATACATTGGGATACAAACGCGTGCCCGCCGTGCGGTATAAAAGCGGACATCGCCTGCCTCGACTCATCGAATCATCGATACCTCGATACCGAAACGACCCATGGACAAGATCGACCACGTGCTGATCGTCGACGACGATCGCGCGATCCGCGAACTGATCGCGGATTATCTGGAGAAGAACGGCATGCGCGTATCGCTGGCCGCGAACGGCCGCGAGATGCGCAACGTGCTGGACGACGGCGCGCCCGACCTGATCGTGCTCGACCTGATGATGCCGGGCGAGGACGGCCTCACGCTGTGCCGCGACCTGCGCGCGGGCAAGTTCCGGACGGTGCCCGTGCTGATGCTGACCGCACGCGGCGAGGAAACCGACCGCATCATCGGCCTCGAGATGGGTGCCGACGACTACCTCGCCAAGCCGTTCGCGGTGCGCGAACTGCTCGCGCGGATCCGCTCGGTGCTGCGGCGCGCACGCATGCTGCCGCCCGGCATGCAGGTGACGGAAACGGCCGCGATGCTCGCGTTCGGCGAATGGCGTCTCGACACGACCGGACGCCACCTGCTCGATACCGACGGCACGCTGGTCGCGCTGAGCGGCGCCGAATACCGGCTCTTGCGCGTGTTCCTCGACAACCCGCAGCGCGTGCTGACGCGCGACCAGTTGCTCAATCTCACGCAGGGGCGGCAGTCCGATCCGTTCGACCGGTCGATCGACCTGCTCGTGAGCCGGCTGCGCCAGCGCCTGCGCGACGGCGCGCGCGAGCCGCGCTACATCAAGACGCTGCGCAACGAGGGCTATGTGTTCTCGTCGGCCGTGACCGCCGTCGACGGTACGCCATGAGCGCGCGCACGTTGACGTTGTGGCACTGGCCGCGCTCGCTGTTCGCGCGGCTCGCGCTGATCCTGTGCGTGGGCCTCGCGCTCGCGCAGACGCTGTCGTTCTGGCTCACGGTGACCGAGCGCGACCAGGCGACCACCAACCTGATGATGGGCTACATCGAGCGCGAGGTCGCCAGCTCGGTCGCGCTGCTCGACCACCTGCCGCCGGCCGAGCGGGCCGCCTGGCTGCCGCGCCTCGCGCGGCGCAGCTATGCGTTCATCCTCGGGCCCGGCGAGACCGGCACGCCGCCGGAAGCGCGGCTGTCGGCGCGCGTCGAGCGGTCGATTTCCGACGGCATCGGCGGCGACTATCCGCTGACCGCGAACGCGATCCCCGGCGACCGCGAACATCTGCAGGTGCATCTGCGCCTGACCGACGGGTCGCCGCTCACGATCGACATCCATCCGATGTCGACGGTGCCGCTGTCGGGCTGGCTGCCGGTCGTGCTCCTGCTGCAGCTCGCGGTGCTGGCCGCGTGCTGCTGGCTCGCGGTGCGGCTCGCGACGCGGCCGCTCAAGCAGCTCGCGCAGGCCGCCGATGCGCTCGGCCCCGACCTGAAGGGCGAGCGGCTGAACGAGGGCGGACCGTCGGAAGTCGCGCGCGCCGCCCGGGCGTTCAACGCGATGCAGGACCGCATCGCGCAGTACATGGCCGAGCGCATGCAGATCCTCGCGTCGATCTCGCACGACCTGCAGACGCCGATCACGCGAATGCGCTTGCGGGTCGACGTGATGGACGACGACACGCAGGGCGCGAAGCTGCGCCAGGACCTGCTCGAGATGGAGCATCTGGTGAAGGAGGGCGTGGCGTATGCGCGGACGCTGCACGGCACCGAGGAGGCCGCGCGCCGCATCGATCTCGATGCGTTGCTCGACAGCATCGTGTGCGATTACACGGATGCGGGGCAGGACGTCGCGCTGCACAGCCGCGCGCCGCTCGCGCTCGTCACGCGGCCGAAGGCGCTGCGCCGCATCGTCGGCAACCTCGTCGACAACGCGCTGAAGTTCGCGGGCGCCGCCGAGATCGACGTGCACGCCGCGCCGGACGGCGGCGCGGTGATCGCCGTGCTCGACCGCGGGCCCGGCATTCCGGACGATCAGCTCGACGCGGTATTCGAGCCGTTCCGGCGCGTGGAGACGTCGCGCAACCGGGAGACGGGCGGCACGGGGCTCGGCCTCGCGATCGCGCGGCAACTCGCGCTTGCGATGGGCGGCACGCTCACGCTGAACAACCGGGCGGACGGCGGCGGGCTGGAGGCGCGACTCACGCTGCGCAATGCGGGGTGACGCGGGGCGGCGCGTGGCCGTGTGGTTTCAGGTTCGTGCCGAAGCCGTAGCGGAAACTGACGTCGACGCCGACGCCGACGCTGAAGCTGAAGCTGAAGCTGAAGCTGAAGCTGAAGCTGAAGCTGAAGCCGACGCCGACGCCGACGCCGACGCCGACGCCGGCGCGCGCAACATCACACGCGCTGCAGATGCGCGTCGACGAGCGGCGCGAGCGTCGCCGCATGCACGGCCGCGAGATCGTGCCGGCCGCCCGGCACGACATGCAGCTGCGCGTCGGGCAGCCGTTCGAGCAGGCGCCGGCCGGCCGCGACGGGGCTGAGCGGATCGTCGTCGCCCCACAGCAGCAGCGTCGGTTGCGCGATGCGGCCGATTTCCCGCGACAGGTCGGCACGGAACGTCAGGAACCAGTCGGGCAGTTGCGGGTTGGCTTGCGCGAACCCGGCCCGCCAGTCCTGCGCGCCGAGACCTTCCATGTCGAGCCCGCCGGACGTGACCGTCAGTACGAGGTGAGTGACCAGGCCGGGCTTGTCGAGCGCCGCGCGCATCGCGATCACGCCGCCCATCGATTGCGCGATCACGGCGGTCGGCCGGTCGATCGTTTCCAGGACATGACGCACGAGGCTGTCGAAATCGTCGACGGCCGGATCGCGCGGCGTGTCGCCGAAACCCGGATAGCCGACGATCCGGCGCTCGGCCGGGTGCGTCAGGCTGCCGGCGAGCGGTTGCCAGAAGGCGGTGCTGCCCGATGCACCGGGCAGGAAGAGCAGTTGCGACGGAACGGGCATGGTGGCGCGGTTTTCCGGTGAATGAAGTAACAGCGGGTGGCGGGCAGCGCGTGTCAGCACCGGCCGGTGCGCAGCGCGACGGTCCAGTCGTCGCGCCCGCGCGATGCCGCGGTGGCGGCCGCCGTGTGCCAGTCGTATTCGACCGCATGAAATTCGACGTTCCAGCCGGCCGCCGTGCGCGACACCATCGCGTAGCGCGCATGCGGCGAACCCGTCTCGATGCGGTGCGGGTGCGGCAGGTCGTCCGCGTACGCCTGCAACCCGACGCTGCCCGGGTTGACGATCAGCCGGCCGTCGTCGAGTCTGGCCGTACGCGGGATGTGCGTGTGGCCGCACAGGATCAGCGATGCCGGTTCGTCGCCCGCGCGTTGCACGATTTCCGCGGGCGTCGCCGCGCGGCAGCCGTCGGGCGCGACGGTTTCGAGGAAATAGGCGACGTCGCTGCCGGGCGTGCCGTGCACCATCAACACGTCGCCGTCGAGCGTCGCGCGCTCGGGCAGCGCGGCGATCCATGCGAGATGGTCGGCGCGCAGCGTGTCGTGCGCCCAGCGATCCGACAGTCGCATCGACTCGCGATCGCCGCCGAGCAGTTGCCGTTCGTGATTGCCCTTGATGGTCGGCAGGTCGAGCGCGATCAGGCGGTCGGCCGTTTCGGGCGGATGGAGCGCCCCCGACAGGATGTCGCCGAGATTGACGATCACGTCGGCGCCGCGGCGGCGGACGTCGTCGAGCACCGCGTCGAGCGCGGCGAGGTTGCCGTGGATGTCGGACAGCGCGGCGATTTTCATGGTGGATCGTCGGGGAGGGGAACGGCGATTGTCGCCAATTCGGCTCGGGTCGTCCAATGGCTTGCGCATGCATGTATGCATGCGATGCCGCAAGCCGCAAGCCGCAAGCCGCAAGCCGCAAGCCGCAAGCCGCAAGCCGGAAGTCGCAAGTCGCAAGTCGCAAGTCGCAAGTCGCAAGTCGCAAGTCGCAAGCGGCGACGGCAAGCGGTTTGGTGTGAAGCTGCAGATTTCGCGTCAGTCGGTCGCGAGGCGCGCGTACATCGCGAAATCGCCCGGTGTGCCGCGCACCATCCTGTACGCGCGCAACAGCCCTTCGTAGCGGTAGCCGCACTTCTGCAGCACGCGCGCGGAGCCCGCGTTGCTGGTCAGCACCACGCCCTGCACGCGCATGAAGCCGCCGTCCGCGAAGGCCCACGCGGTGACGGCAGCGCACAGCGCGCTCGCGACCCCGCGCCCCCAGTGCGACGGCGCGAGATCGTATGCGATCTCGGCCGAGCGGTTCGCGGTGGAGACGGTATGCAGGCCGATCGTCCCGGCGAGCGCGCCCGATGCGTCGTCGATCACGGCGAGACGCCGGATCGAATCGGGGTCGGTCGATTCGATGGCGTCGAACAGCGGCAGCACATCGTCGGGCGAGCGCAGGTTCCAGCTCGTGTGGCGGAAGACGTCAGGGTTCGACAGGTACGCGTACCACGCGTCGAGGTCGGCGCGTTCGAGCTGGCGGAGCGACAGGCCCGGCAAGCCGGAGCGGGGCGGTGCGGCGCTTTTCATCGGTGTCCGCCCCTACGCCGCATGACGCCGGTACAACGCCAGCGACCCGGCGAGCGCGAGCAGCATCGCGCCGCACGTGCGTTCGAGCCACAGCGCGCCCGCGCGCTTCAGCAGCCGCACCGCGCGTGCGCCGAGCAGCGCGTAGCCGAACATCACCGCGCCGTCGAGCAGCGCGAAGGTGACCGCGAGCGCGACGTATTGCGGCGCGAGCGGCGCGGACGGATCGAGGAACTGCGGCAGGAACGCGGAGAAGAACAGGTAGCCCTTCGGGTTCGTCACCGCCGTGAGGAAACTCTTCGCGAAGATCGACGCGTTGCGCCCGGATACCGCTTCATCGTGCGCGGCGGCGACGTCGAGCGAACCCTTCGACATAAGCAGCCGGATGCCGACGTACGCGAGGTAGGCGGCGCCGAGCCACTTCACGACCGAGAACCAGAACGCCGACGCCATCAGCAGCGCGCCGAGGCCGAGCGCGACCGCGACGATCAGCACGAAATCGGACAGCATCGCGCCCGCGAAGCCGTAGGCCGCGCGTCGCACGCCGTAGCGCGAGCCGTTGGTCAGCGCGAGCAGCACGGTCGGGCCGGGTGTCGCGATGCCGACGAAAGCGACGGCGGCGAAGACCAGCAGGGTCGTTTCATGCATGACGGAACTCCCGAGGGAAGGGGCGCGCTCGATTATCGGCTGCGCCCGCCCGGGCTGTACAGGGACGGCGCGCCGCGCACACGGCCGCCCGGTCGACTATCTCGATTTTGGCAATAAACTTTTTTCATTATTCCGCTTCAGATTGAAACCGGTTCCATCTACCATGGCGGCCGCAGCGGGCATGCCCGCCGCGTCGTCGCGCGCGGACGATGCCGGCCTCGCACCGCCGGCGGATCTCGCCGCCCGCGCGCTACTCGCAACTGACAGCCAGAACAACGGGTTCACCGCCCGGAGACACGACAATCATGAACAAGCAACTGATCGCAGCCCCGCTGCTGCTCTCGCTCGCGGGCGTCGCCGCCGCGCAAAGCTCCGTCACGCTGTACGGCATCGTCGACGCGGGCGTGACCTATCGCAGCAACGAACGGGTCGGCTCCGCGGGCGCGTACACCGGCCATTCGAACGTCGGGCTCACGACCGGCAACCTGTCCGGCAGCCGCTGGGGCATCAAGGGTTCCGAGGATCTGGGCGGCGGGATGCGCGCGCTGTTCGTCCTCGAGAACGGCTTCGACATCACGAACGGCACGTCGGGCCAGGGTGGCCGCCAGTTCGGCCGCCAGGCGTTCGTCGGCCTCGGCAGCGACCGCTACGGCACGGTCACGCTCGGCCGCCAGTACACGTCGCTCGACGACTTCGTGAGCCCGGTCGGCCCGTCGTCGTTCATCGGCGGCTTCGGCGCACACCCGGGCGATATCGACGACCTCGACCAGACGGCGCGCGTCGACAGCTCGATCAAGTACACGAGCGCCAACTACTCGGGCTTCACGTTCGGCGCGCTGTACGGTTTCGGCAGCCAGCCGGGCAGCATGAAGCAGCGCAACACGTGGAGCGTCGGCGCGGCCTACGCGGCGGGCCCGCTGCGCGTCGGCGTCGGCTACGAGCGCTCGGACAACAGCAAGACGGGCGCGACCGACCCGACGGCCGGCAAGTGGCAGAGCACCGACGACGGGCTGTTCAACTCGTCGATCAACGAAGGTTATGCGAGCGCGCAGTCGCAGCAGATCATCGCGACCGGCGCGACCTACGATTTCGGCCCGGCCGTCGTCGGGGTGAACTACAGCAACGTGCAGTACCGCAGCGGCGACCAGTCGCGGTTCACGGGCCACGCGACGTTCAACGTCGCGGGCGTGTTCACGCGCTGGAACGTGCGCCCGCAGACGCAACTGTTCGCGGGCTACAGCTACACGCGCGGCAGCGATGTCGATGGCGTGGACGACCGCGCGCAGTATCACAACGTCACGCTCGGCGCCACCTATGACCTGTCGAAGCGCACCAGCGTGTACCTGCTCGGCGCGTACCAGCACGCATCGGGCATGACGCTCGACGCGCTCGGCCGGCCGGTGGCCGCGACCGCGTCGGTGTCCGACAAGGCGAACGGCCACTCGTCCGATTCGCGGTCGCAGGCCATCGTCAGCCTCGGCCTGCGCCAGAAGTTCTGACGCGCAGCGATCGTTGCGCCCGCAACGTTGCCCGCAGCCGATGCGGGCGACGTTGCAGGCATGCCCCTATACTGTCGCCTCCGTTCTTCGAGGAGACGACATGACCCGAACGTATTCCGCGAGTTGCCTGTGCGGAACCGTCACCGTGACGTTGCGCGGCGAGCCGGCGGCGCGCGCGAACTGCCATTGCGCGACCTGCCGCGATTTCTACGGCACGCCGGTGCTGTCCGCGACCGCGTGGCCGCCGGAGCAGGTGGCCGTCGAGGGCGGCCATGCGACGTTCCCGCATCCGGCGAAGTCGATGTCGCGCACGTATTGCGCGTCCTGCGGCGAGATCGTGTGCGGCACCAACCGGCTCGGCATGCGCGTCGTACCGAACAGCCTGGCCGCGCGTGCGCACGGCGGGCAATTGCCCGGCGACCTGCAGCCGACGATGCACCTGTTCTACCGGCACCGCGTGATCGACGTCGTGGACGCGCTGCCGAAATTTCTCGACGGCTGGGACGGCCCGACGTTCGACGACGCGAACTGAACGATCGCGGCGCGCGCCGGCAGGGCCGGCGCGCGGTTCTCTCCGCCGTATCCCGCTTTCTCCTTTCTTCCT
>JABLTH010087866.1_pt1 | contig 24806 bp, 18 predicted proteins | sample 7875711 | NCBI WGS metagenome assembly JABLTH01 (sample SAMN14941262, study PRJNA633318) | bioreactor metagenome | isolation source: bioreactor | place: China | collected 2019-03-05 | reverse complement strand
GACGGTCAGCGGCACGCCGCGCTCGCCCGCGACGAACGCCGGCGCGGCGTCGAAGCCCTGCGCACGCAGGAGCGCCGTCAGCAGCACGGCCTTGTCGAGCGTGTGTCCGACGCTGCTCGCGAGCACGTCGGCGGCCGGTCGTGCCTTCCAGTCGAAATACTCGAGCGGGAAGCCGACGGTCGCGATGCCCTCGACGACGAATGCGTGCAGTTTCGCGAGCCGCTCGAGATCGCCCCACGCGGGCTTGACCAGCTCCGCGGCCTTGGCGGTGATCACATCGGTCGGCGCGGCGGCCGGCAGGATGCGCGCGGCAAGGAACGTACGCACCTCGTCCCAGTCCTTCGCCGTGGACCACACGAGCCGGCAGATGCCGGCGCGGCGCGGGGATGCCTCGCCGAGCTTCGCGGCGGGGATGTCCCTGAGATCGAAGATCATGCGTCGATGTTCGGCGACCCTGATTTCAGGCGTGATCCTGCGGTCCCCGCAGCCGATGGTCGTCCACTCCAGCGGTTGCGCGGCCAGCACCGCGATGTCGACCTTGAGATGCTGCACGGGAAGCTCGCCGCCCAAGTCGAACACGCCCCACGCGGGCACGCCGCTCGGCGCGCGGTCCGTGATGGCGTACATGAGAGACGTCGCCGCGTCCTTCTCCACCCCGACTTGAGCGATCGTCATCTGGCGGACGTAGGAATAGGGCGCCGCACCCTCGAGCGCGAACGCGGTGTTCGGTACGATGCTGTTGTCCTTGGCCTTGACGACACGCCCGTCGGGCGTGTTGCTCAAGGCGTCGAAAATCTTGAGCTCGGACCGCGAGTCGTTCCAGGTGATCGTCGGATCGAAGTACCCGTGGGCGTTGGGCCACGGCGAGAACGGAACGATAGTGGAGAAGAAGGTGCGGTCCACCTTCCCGTCGTCCATGACGACGACCGTGCTTCCTTGGAAGTGAACGACCCCGTCCTCACCGGGCCGGTCCTTCGACAGCTGAATGACGTCGCCGGTGTCCGCGAAGGCAAGACCGACTGCCGCGGCGCAAATGGCGGCAACGAAGAGGCGGCGCATCACTTACCCTCCTTCTCGAGCACCACCATGTCCGATTCGAGGGACTTCGCCTCGCGCACCACGTCGCGGAAGTTCGCGTAGGACTCGACGGGCACGAGGCGGCGTTTCACCGTGATGCGGTAGGACGAGACGAGCGTCGTGCCCGCAGGGTCCTTGGCGCCCCGCGCCGCCGCGGCGACCGTCGTCTTCAGTTCCGCGGCGGGGCCGTCGAGCGCGCGGTCCTTCGGGACGCGCGTCACGCGCCAGCCGGCGGGCAGCGTCAGCTTCTCTTCCACCTCGAGCTGGCGCGGCGCGCCGAGCTGCACGGGCTGCGTGCGCGTGTCGAGTTCGGCGGCGTCGAGGTACGGCGCGAGGCTGCCCACACGCAGCGGGTGCCTGAGGCCCGGCGGCACGAAGAGCAGCGTCGGTCCCGCCGGCGCAGGGCTCGCCCCGGTCGGCGACGCCCCGGTCAGCGCGTAGCCCGGCACGCGGTAGCGGATCTCGATCGCGATCGGCGTCTTCACGTCCTCGAGCTGCGCGGTGGTCACCGCGACCGGTTCGACCACGGCGCCCGGCGCGATCCCCGCCACGAGCCGCTCGAACCACTCCTGGCGCTCGCGCACGCCGGCGCCCATCGCCAGCTCGCGGCGGATGCGCTGCTCGGCGACGCCCAGCGCGCTCAGCGTGAGCTTGCCGGTGAGCGTGCCGTCGGCGGCGAGCGCGGCGTCGGAGACGAGACGCACCTTGTTGAGCGCGGGGTCGAAGGCCTGGGTGCGCGCGAGCGCGGTGCCCTCGGGCGTGCCGACGAGGAAGTCCTGCTCGCCCTCGGCGCTCGACCACAGCTCCATCGACAGCGGGACCCACGTCGGGTCGAGCATGCGGAACGAGCCGTTCTTCTCTTTGAGGGCGGTCACGCAGTGGTTGAACTGGTCGGCGGGGATGCGCTCGACGCGCGAGCCGGCCATCGTCATCGCCGGCCAGGCGGAGAAGCCCGCGGCGCGCAGCATCGCGATCGCGATGCCGGCCTTGTCCTTGCAGACGCCCGAGCGGTCTTCATAGATCATCGAGGCGGGGTGCAGCGTGTAGCCTTCGCCCTTCCCCATCGTGATGCCCGAGTAGCGGATGTTGTCGGCGGCCCAGTGCACGATGGCCGCGATCCGCTCGTCGTCCGTCTTGAGCCCCGCGGTCAACTCGTCGACCTTGGCCTTGAGGCGCGGGTCGGCGGCGAACTGCGCGTCGTTGACCTGCGCGAACCAGCGCGACTTGTCCTCCCACGCACCGACCGTCGCGAGCACGACCTTGGGCTGCGTGTCGCTCGCCGCAGCGGCACGCGGCTCGCCGTGGAACGGCGCCACGTTCTCGCGCCAGAAGCGGTACACGAGGTGCTCCGCGTCGAAGCCGGCGTACGACTTCACCTCGCCGCCGTACACCTCGTACTGCACCGGCTTGTCCTTCGGCGTGCGGACCTCGTAGTGGCGCAGCTTGACCGGGATGTCCTCGTGGAACGTGACGACGTCGTAGAAGTGCCCGCGCATGGGCGGGATGTAGCGTTCTTCATCTATGCCTGTGCCTGTGCCTGCGCCAGCAAGATCCTCGAGATACGCGATGAGAAAGCCCTTGGTGTACGACTCGACCTCGAGCGCGTCGCCCACCGCGAGCCGCGGCACCGCGAGCAGCTTCATCCGCGGGCCCCAGTAGATCGCCGCCTGGGGCTGCGGCAGGTCGAGCGCGCGCGCCGCGTCGAGCGTCTCGACGGACCCGTTCTGGCGCAGCACGCGGACCTTGCGGATCTCGGCCGTGTTCGACGTGGGGTCGTAGTCGAAGCGCAGCCGCGCGAGCCGCGCCGCACCGGCCTCGGTGAGCACCTTCACCAGCTGCCGGTCGACGATGTGCGCGAGCCCGCTCGCCTCCACGTCGACCGTCGTGCGGTGGAACACCATCACGCGGTCGGCGCCGCCGTTCGCGGCCGAATCGCCCGCGGCCTTCACGAGGCCGCGCAGCGCGTCGTCGTTCGCGGGGGCGGACGGTTCCTGGGCGAGGGCGGCGGCGGACGCGACGGCGAGACACAGCACGGCCGCGGTGCGGAGCCAGGCGCGAAGCAGCATGGGACGTCTCCCGACGGGAAAGGGGGACGTCAGCTTAACAGCGTTCGGGGCCGCGAAACGCCGGTCAGGCGGTGCGGGCGACGAGCGGTCGCGAGGCGATCCACGCGGCGTAGACTGCCGGGGCGAGCACGATCAGCGACTCGGCGAACAGGTACGGCGCGAACCACGCGTTCGAGCCCAGCGCGAGCGGGTTCACGGCCTCGGTGATCCAGCAGAACGCGATGCCGGCCAGCGGCCCCCAGCGCAGGACGGCGAACGCCTGCAGGACGACCAGTGAGACCCCCGACAGGATCGACACCCACGCGGGGGCACCGAAGGTCCGCGTCGCGAAGGCCTGGATCTGGAGCGGCAGGAAGATCAGCACGATCGCGATCATGCCGGCGGGCTTGCGGCGCACGAGCGCATAGCCGCCGACGAACGTCCCGAGGATCGCGCTCGTCACGAATCCGCCGACGATGACCGACTGCAGCCGCAGGATCATCATCCAGCGCACGCCGAGGACCTCGTAAACGAGGTTGCCGCGATCGAGCACCATCACGTCGTGCCCGAGCCAGGTGGCGAGCGCAGGCAGCGCCACGATCACGACGCGGTGGAGCACGCCGACGGCGGTCCCGGCGAGCCATTCGCGTCCGACACGGGGATCGCCGATCCGCCCGGCGAGCAGCCGGTTCCAGCCCACGAGGAACTCCGGCCACGCGCGCCGCACGAACGGCTCGACCGCGAGATAGCACAACCCCACGATCGTGCCGCGGATCATCGCGCTTGCGCTGAAGTACCACAGCACGCTCATGAAGAAGCCCGAGCGCGGCAGGCCGTGCAGTCCGAACAGGCTCTGGACGAGGTCGATCGCACCGAACGCGAGGCCGACGCGCCACGCGCCGGTCATGTCGCCGCGCCCGCTGCGGAGCTGGCGGAACGCGAGCCAGCCCATGCCGGCGATGAGGATCGCGACGGCCGCGGTCTCGGCGAGCTCCGCCGCGTTCGCGCTGCGGGGCGCCGGCGCCGGGGCGTCGTCCTTCGGCAGGACGTCGTCCCACGGCGAGACGAGGGCGAAGGCGGTCGGCTTGCCGTGGAACGACCCGACCTCGACGCGCAGGTCGCCCTCCGCACCGAACGGCCTGGCCGACACGGTCCACGCCCGCCGGTCCTCGAGGTACAGGCTCGGCGTCCAGCGCGGCGGAACGGGCGTTGCGTTCGCGATGTCGAGCCCCGCCGCCTTGAAGAACGGCGCCCATTCGACGGGGCCCCCGGGCGGCGCGCCCTGCGGCGTGTGGTCGGGCGGCACGACGCGGAGCAGGCGCAGGCGGCCCGCCCCGTCGAGCGTGACGTTGACCATTCCGGGCGTGCGCGGCCACGGTTCCCAGTAGGACAGGAGGCCCGGCGTCGACTCGCACTCGAGCGGCACCGGGCTCTGCCGGTAGTAGAAGTTGAACGCGGAGCCGGGGAGCGCGCGCACGAAGTCGAAGCGTCCCGTGCCGGGCAGCGGCTTCATCGAACGGATCAAGCCGGCGTTGACCTCGAGCATCGAGTAGTCGTCGACGACCGGCAGGTTCACGCCCGTCGCCGCGACGATCTCCCGTGCCCGCTCCTCGAGCACCGCGGGCGCCTTGGGCGGCGCGGCGCGCAGCAGCGGACTCGACGACGACGCGAGGAGCGACGCGATCACGATCAGCAGCGCCGTGGCCGCGACGAGCCCCCACGCGATCAGCGGCCGGATCGCCCCGATGCCGCCGGAGGCCGCGATCATCTCGGGGCTCGGCGTTTCGCCCGCGGCGAGCGCCGCCGCGAGCGGGTCGCCGCCGGGCAGGAGCGCGGCGACGGCGAGCGCCGACGACGGCCGCTGCGCGGGATCGGCCGCGAGGCAGCGCTCGATCACCTGCTCGACGAGCGGGTCGACGTCGCGCACGTGCGTCGACACGGGCGCGAGCGTGCCGCCCGACTTCAGCTTGCGCAGCTCGGCCATCGTCGGCGCACTGAAGCCGCGCTTCCCCGTGAACAGCTCGTACAGCACGAGGCCGAGCGAGTAGACGTCGCTGCGCACCGAGGCCTGGCCGCCGGAGAACAGCTCGGGCGCCATGTACTCGGGCGTGCCCGCGAACCCGCCGCTCGCGGCCTCCGCGCCCGTGATCGCGATGCCGAAGTCGGTGAGGCGCGCGCGGCCGCGGCCGTCGAGCATCACGTTGGCCGGCTTGAGGTCGCGGTGCAGGATCCCGCGCTCGTGCACCGCCGCGAGGCCGGCGCAGATCTGCCGCGCGATGTCGATCGCGCGCTCGCGCGGGAAGCGGCCGATGCGCGGCAGGAGCGAGGCGAGGTCCTCGCCGTCGACGAACTCCATCGCGACGTACGGCACGCCGTCGGCCTCGCCGAGGTCGTACACGCGGCACACGTTGGGGTGCGAGACGTCGCGCGCGGCGCGCACCTCGGCGGCGAGCATGTCGACGCGCACGACGTCGCGCGCGAACTGCGGCGCGAGGAACTTGAGCGCGACCGGCTGGCGCACCTTGAGGTCGTCGGCGCGGTAGACCTCGCCCATCCCGCCGCGGCCGAGGCGCGTGACGATGCGGAACCGGCCGCCGATGATCTCGCCGGGCGCGAAGCGCGCGCCGTCGGCGGAGGGGACCGAGGGGATCGAGCCGCGCGACGCCGGGAACGCGCTGGGCGGCGCGGCGGCGGGCGCGACGAACGCGGTGGGCGCGTCGGACGCGGGCGTGGCCGGCCCGCCGCACGTGGGACAGGCGTCCACGCCGGACGGCACCGAGCGGCCGCACGCCGCGCAGAGTTGTTCGACGCTCACCCTGATCCCCCGCGAGGGCGGGTTACGGCGCCTGCGGCGCCTAAACCCGCCCCTACATCATTCCCGCGATGCCGCCCGTAGGGGCGGGTTCAGCGCGCGAAGCGCGCGTAACCCGCCCGCCCGGCCCGCGACCCGCCCGATCATCAATCCGGATCGACCCCATCGCTGATCACGTGCTCGCCGTAATGCGAGCCCTCCGGGTCGTCCTTCCCCGTCCGTCCGTAGAGGATGTTCTCGAGGACCTCGACCGGGTCGTCGCCGGGACGGATCCCGAACAGCGGCCGCTTGTGGTCGTTGCCCAGCATGCCGGACGGCATCGCCGCGAGCGGCCCCTCGAACGGGAGGTCGGCCTCGGTGACGACGACGTCGTCCTCGGCGGGCTCCGGGTCCGGCGCGAGCGTGTCGACGATCTTCGCGAGGCGCGCCTCGAGGGCGTCCTCGATCGAAACGATCGTCTGCACGCGCTGCCCCGCATCCTCGGGGCGGATCGACACGTAGCCCTTCTTGAACAGGCGCACGGCGAACGGCGTGAGCTTCTCCTGCGCGTCGTCCTCGAAGAACAGCCGGCTCTGCGCGCGCGCGCCGAAGCTGCGCTCGAGCGCGGCGAGCCGCGCGAACAGTGCGGGCGGCAGGCGGAAGATCGTGCCGCCTTCGTCCTTCGGTGCGGCGAGAACGTGGTCTTCGGGTTCGTGGTTCATGGACCTCACTGTCCTCCCAGGAGTAGCTCGAATTCACGCGGCCGCCGCGCCCGCGCGCGCGCCTCGTCGCGTTCGACGAGGCCCTTGCGCACCAGCTCGGCGAGGCTCTGGTCGAGGCTGCGCATGCCCTTCTCGCGGCTCAGCTGGACCTGCGTGCCCAGCTGCTCGCCCTGGCCCTTCTGGATCAGGTTCCGCACGGCCTCGGTCGCGATGAGGATCTCGACCGCGGGCACGCGCCCGCCTCCGCCGCCGCCGCCCGCGCGCGGCAGGAGCTGCTGCGAGACCACGGCCGCGAGCGCGGCCGCGAGCTGCGAGCGTACGAAGTTCATCTGGTTCGCGGGATACGAGTCGAGGATGCGCGTGATCGACTGCGCGGCGTCGCCCGTGTGCAGCGTCGAGAACACGAGGTGCCCGGTCTCCGCGGCGGTGACCGCGAGCGAGATCGTCTCCGGGTCGCGCATCTCGCCGACCAGCAGCACGTCGGGGCTCTGGCGCAACGCCGCGCGCAGCGCGACGTGGAACGCCGGCGTGTCGCGGCCGACCTCGATCTGCTCGATCAGCGACTGACCTTGCGCGTGGCGGTACTCGATCGGGTCCTCGATCGAGATCACGTGCGCGCGGCGCCGCGCGTTGATGAGACCGAGCAGCGCGGCGAGCGTCGTCGACTTGCCCGAGCCCGCGGGCCCCGTGACGAGCACGAGCCCGTGGCGCAGTTCGGCGATCTGCGCGAGCTCGGCGGGCAGGTTCATGTCCTCGAGCGTCGGCACCGCGGGCGACAGCAGGCGCACCGCCACGGCCCAGCGCCCGCTCTCGCGGTGCACGTTCACGCGCAGGCGGCCCGCGCGCGGGCTGCTCCACGACAGGTCGATCGTGCCCTGCGCGGCGAGTTCCGCGCGCCGCGACTGCGGCACGAGCGCGGCGGCGAGGCGCGCGACCTCCGGAAGGTCGAGCGCGGCCGGCACGATGGGACGGATCTGGCCGTCGACGCGCACGGCCGGCGGCGCGCCGGCGACGAGGAACACGTCGGACGCGCGCGCCTCGCGGGCCAGTCCGATCAGGGTCAGGAGCCGCTCGCGGCCTTCCTCTTCGCCCGCCGTGAGGGCCCAGTCGCGCCGCTCGGGGGCCACGGGCGCGGCCGGCAGCGACGCGGCCGCGGCCGCCATGCCGTGTGCGAGCCCGGTTCCGGGCGGGAGCACGGATCCGTCCCCGTCCGGCGCGGTGTGGTCCGCGGCGGCCGCGCCACCCGGCTGGCGGTGGGCCAGCGCATTCAGCTGGCGCACGAGGTCGTTGACGTCCTCTTCCGGCTCCCCCGGGACCAGCGGGTCGGTCGGCTCCTGCGGCGTCACGCGCGGCCTCCTGGATCGGGTGCGAACGGCGGCTGTTCCCGGGCCATTGTGGACTTTCGGGCCCGGCCGGACCAGCGGTCCGGGATCGCGGCCCGGGAACTTTCCGCGGACCGCCCTGTCTCACCCGTGTGAAGGAGGACACGCGATGTTCAGCTCCCCGATCCGCACCCTGGCCGCCGCCGCCCTCGCCCTGTGCCCGTGCCTGTTCACCCCCACCCCCGCCCGCGCGCTCGACCGCGGCGACTTCTCGCTCGAGGTGCTCGTCGACGGCGTGCCGCTCACCGAGTACGCCGCGCGCGGCACCGTCTACGTCGAGGCGCGCCCCGGCCGCGAGTACGCGCTGCGGCTCTCCAATCGCACCGGCCGGCGGATCGCGGTGGCGCTCGCCGTGGACGGCCTGAACACGATCGACGCGAAGACCACGACCGCGGCCGGCGCCTCGAAGTGGGTCCTCGGCCCGTGGCAGAGCGTCGTGATCGACGGCTGGCAGACCGGCGCGAACACCGCGCGGCGCTTCTTCTTCACCTCCGAGACCGGCTCGTACGGCGCGTGGCTCGGGAAGACGAAGAACCTCGGCGTGCTCTCCGCGGTCGTGTACCGCGAGCGGCGCCCGCCGGTCGTGCAGCGCTACGTCCCGCCGATGCCGCAGCCCCGGCCGCCGTGCTGCGATGACGACGCGGCCCGCGACAGCGCCGCGCCGGCCGAGTCGAACGCCGCCGGCGGCGCCCGCCGCGCCGAGACCCCGTCCGCGCAGGCCCCCGCGGCGCGCGACAAGGCCGAGCGCCGCCAGACCAGCGACGAGCTCGCGGCGACCGGCATCGGCCGCGAGGTCGGGCACGCGGTGACCGAGGTCGAGCTCGAGCTCGAGTCCACGCCCGCGGCGAGCTTCGACCTGCGCTACGAGTACCACGACGCGCTGGTCCGGCTCGGCGTGCTCCCGCGCCCCGAGACCGAGAGCGCCCTCGCGCGACGCGAGCGGGCGCGCGGGTTCTCGGGCTGGTGTCCCGTTCCGGGACGCTAGGCCGAGCAAGCTCGGCCACTACGACAGTCCAATCGCACGTAGGGGCCGAGCTTGCTCGGCCCCGCTCTGCATCGGGAATTTCCCTATAGGGCACCGCGATTTTTCCGATAAGCCCGGTGGGTGCGGGGCCCGTCGACCGCGGGCCCCCCGATCCTGCGCTGCGGCGCCGGAGCCGGTGTGACGCGGAGCGTTGGACAGACACTCGCGGGCGTGCTCGCCGCGTGTGCCCTTTTGGGCGCGGCGTCGCTGCCCGCGCGCGCACTCGACCCGGCCAAGCTCGTCACGCAGTACGCGCTCGATCGCTGGACCACCGAGAAGGGCCTGCCGCAGAACGTCGTGCAGGCGCTCGTCCAGACGCGCGACGGTTACCTGTGGCTCGGCTGCCAGGAAGGGCTCGTCCGCTACGACGGCGCACGCTTCGTGGTGTTCGACCGCCGCACCACGCCCGGGCTGCCGGACCACTCGATCTGGTCGCTGTTCGAAGCGCGCGACGGGACGCTGTGGATCGGCACCGCCGGCGGGCTGGTCGCACACCGTGACGGGCGGTTCCGCGCGGTCGCGCCCTCCGCGGGCGTCGTGACCGCGATCGCGCAGGACCACGCGGGGACCCTGTGGTTCGGCGGCACGAGCGGGCTCAAGCGGCTCGTGCCCGGACGCGACCCCTCGAGCTTCGGTGCGGCCGACGGGCTGCCCAGCGACACGATCACCGCGCTGCACGTCGACCGCGCGGGCGCCGTGTGGGCCGGCACGACCGGCGGCCTCGTGCGCTGGGACGGCACGGCGTTCCGCGTGCTGCCCGCGGTCGCGAAGTACGGGCGCTTCGTCGTGCGTGCGGTCACCGAGGACCGTGCGGGCCAGCTGTGGGTCGGGACGCAGTCGGGCCTCCTGCAGCTGACCGGCGAGCGCGCGGCCTGGTACACCACGGCCGACGGGCTGCCGAGCAACTCGGTGTGGGCGGTTCGCGAGGATCGCGACCTCAACCTGTGGATCGGCACCGACGGCGGCGGAATCGCGCGGCTGCGGCAGCGCCGCTTCGAGCCGCTGCCCGAGGGCCCGAACGGCGACACCGCGTTCGTGCGCGCGCTGCTCGAGGACCGCGAGGGGAACCTCTGGATCGGCACCTATTCGGGCGGCCTCGCGCGGCTGCGCGACGGCCTGTTCAGCGCGTGGTCGGTCTCGGAGGGTCTCTCCAACTCGTTCGTGCGCAGCGTCGCCGAGGGACGTGACGGCGCGGTGTGGGCCGGGACGTACGGCGGCGGCGTGAGCCGCATCCTCAACGGGCGCGTGACGCAGTACCACGTGAAGGACGGGCTCCCGAGCGAGAACGTGCTCGCGGTGCGCCCCGACCGGCGCGGCCGCGTGTGGATCGGCACCGACGCGGGCCTCGCGCGCCTCGACCCGGACGGCCGGATCGCCACGCTCGGCGCGGCGCAGGGGCTCGCGCGCGAGCCGATCCGCATGCTGTTCGAGGACGGCCGCGGCGTGATCTGGGCCGGCTCCGAGGGCGGCGGGCTCAACCGCATCGAGGGCGAGCACGTCTCCGTGCTCACCACGCGCGACGGCCTGGCCAGCGACGTCGTGCGCGGCGGGATGCTCGAGACCCCCGACGGCGCGCTGTGGATCGGCACCGACGGCGGCCTCAGCGTCTACGTCAACGGGACGTTCCGGAACTACACGTCGAAGGACGGCCTGCCCCGCGACGCGATCCTCGCCCTGCACCGCGACGCGGAGGGGACGATCTGGATCGGCTCGATCGGGGGCGGGCTCGTGCGCTTCCGCGGCGGCAAGTTCCGCGCGTTCGGGCCGAACGAAGGGCTGTACGACGAGCTGATCCTCTCGATCCTCGAGGACGGCGACGGCCAGCTGTGGATGTCGTGCAACCGCGGCGTGTTCTGCGCGAAGAAGTCGGACATCGAGGACTTCGACGCCGGGCGCATCGCGTCGATCCCGACGCGCGCCTACGGCCGCAACGACGGCATGCGCGACCCGGAGTGCAACGGCGGCACCGCCCCGGCCGCGTTCCGCTCCGCGGAGACGGGACGGTTGTGGTTCGCGGGGGCGGGCGCGATCTCGGTCGACCCGCGCGCGATGCACGAGGCCGGGCCCGAGCCGCCGGTGCTGGTCGAGCGCGTGCTCGTCGACCACAGCGAGTTCGGCGTGCAGGAGCCGATCGCGGCGCCGCCGGGCCAGGGCGACCTCGAGATCCAGTACACGGCACCGAGCTTCGCGGACGCCGAGCGCATCACGTTCCGCTACATGCTCGAGGGCTACGACGCGGCCTGGGTCGACGCGGGCACGCGCCGCACCGCGTTCTACACCAACCTCCCGCCGCGCTCGTTCCGCTTCCGCGTGCAGGCCCTCACGGGCCCCGGGCGCTGGACCGAGGCGGCGGCCGCGGTGCCGCTCACGCTGCGGCCGCACGTGCACCAGACGTGGTGGTTCTACGCGCTGTGCGCGCTGTCCCTGGTTCTCGCCACCGCCGGCCTCGTGCGCTGGGGCGTGCGGCGCCACGCGCGGCGCGAGCGCGAGCTGGTCGAACTGGTCGCCGCGCGCACGAAGGAACTCGTCGCGGCGAAGGAGGCCGCGGAGGCCGCGAACCGCGCGAAGGGCGAGTTCGTCGCCAACATGAGCCACGAGATCCGCACGCCGATGAACGGCATCATCGGCATGACGGACCTCGCGCTCGGCACGCGCGTCTCGCCGGAGCAGCGCGACTACCTCGAGATGGTGAAGGCCTCGGCGACGTCGCTGCTCACGCTGATCAACGACATCCTCGACTTCTCGAAGATCGACGCGGGCAAGATGCAGCTCGACCCCGTCGAGTTCGACCTGCGCGCGTTCCTCGACGACACGCTGCGCCCGTTCGCGCTGCGCGCCCGGCAGAAGGACCTCGAGCTGTACTGCGAGATCGCCTCGGGCACGCCGCGCCGCATCGTCACCGACGTGGTGCGGCTGCGGCAGATCGTCGTCAACCTCACCGGCAACGCGTTCAAGTTCACCGAGCGCGGCCGCGTGTCCGTGCGCATCTCGGCCGACCTCGACGGCACGCTGGACACGGGCGTGCCCGGCCAGTCGTTCACGCTGCACGTCGCGGTGTCGGACACCGGGATCGGGATCCCGTCGGACAAGCTCGGGCGGATCTTCGACGCGTTCACGCAGGCGGACGGCTCGATGACGCGCCGCTACGGCGGCACCGGGCTGGGGCTGTCGATCTCGCGCGGGCTCGCCGAGATGATGGGCGGCCGGATGTGGGTCGAGAGCGCGCTCGGGATGGGCAGCACGTTCCACGTGTCGTGCCGCGTCGCCGCGGCGGAGCAGGCGCTCACCGTCGACGAGACCGTGCCGTTCGAGATCCGTGCGGTCGCCGGCGAGGACGCCGGGGCGGACGCCACGGGGCCGACCGGCCCGCAGCGCGCCGTGCCGGTCAGCCGCGCGCTGCACGTGCTCGTGGCCGAAGACCACCCGATCAACCAGAAGATGATGCTGCGCATGCTCGAGAAGCGCGGCTACACGACCGTGCTCGCGGGCAACGGGCGCGAGGCGCTCGAGGCCTTCGAGCGCGGGACGTTCGACGTGATCCTGATGGACGTGCAGATGCCGGTCATGACGGGCTTCGAGGCCGTCGCGGCGATCCGCGCGCTCGAGGCGCGGCGCGGCGGGCGGACCCCGATCATCGCGCTCACCGCGCACGCGATGAAGGGCGACCGCGAGCGCTGCCTCGAGGCCGGGATGGACGAATACGTCTCGAAGCCGATCGACGCGCAGCTGCTGTTCGAGGCGATCGAGTCGCTGGTCGGCGCGGCACGATAGATCTTTGCCGCGATGCGGCCCGATGGATCTTTACCGGGCCGCGGCGCGCGTTGTACCCTCCCCGCGCCATGCGCATCCTGCTCGTCAAGCCCAAGGCCCGCCTCGCGTCGATTCTCGGCCTGCAGGCGTTCCAGATGCTCGAGCCGCTCGAGCTCGCGTACCTCGCCGCGGTCGTGCCCGCGGCGCACGAGGTGCGGATCCTCGACCTCCGGCTGCGGCGCTTCGCCGACGCGGCGTTCCGGCGCGAGTTGGCGCGCTTCCGGCCCGACGTGGTCGGGATCACGGGCTACACGCACGAGTCCTCGCGGGTGAAGGTGCTGGCCGCGACGGTGCGGGCCGCGCTGCCGCAGGCCTTCGTCGTCGTGGGCGGGCACCACGCGACCGTCGCGCCGCAGGACTACGACCTGCCGCAGATCGACTGCATCGTGCGCGGCGCCGGCTGCGGGCCGTTCGCCGCGATCGTCGAGCACCTCGCGCGCGGCGAACGCCCGCGCGGCGTCCCCAACGTGCTGCTCACGGGTGCGGACTTCGACGCCGCGGCGACGGAGGAATGGCCGCGCTTCCCGGACCCGGCCACGCTGCCCTTCCCGCGCCGCGAGCTGTACGACGGCTCGCGCTACCGGTCGGTGTGGGTCACGGAGACGCCGAAGGACTGGGAGACGATCTTCCCGCCGGTCGCGATGGTCCGCACCTCGTTCGGCTGCCGGATGAAGTGCTCGTTCTGCATCGTGCCGTTCCTGTGCGGCGGCAAGCACATGCCGCGTCCCGCGGACGTCGTCGCCGAGGAGATCGCGCGCCTCCCCGCGCGCCACGTCTACTTCGCCGACGACGAGAACTTCATCGACGAGGGCTTCGCGTTCGAGCTGGCCGACGCGCTCGCCGCGCGCGGCGTCCGGAAGCGCTACTTCGCGTGGACGCGCTCGACGACCGTGAACCGCTGCCCCGAGCTGTTCCGGCGCTGGCGCGAGCTGGGCCTCGACGGCGCGTTCCTCGGCTTCGAGTTCCCGACCGACGAGCAGCTCAAGCGGGCCAGGAAGGGCGCGAGCGTCGCCGACAACGAGCGCGCGCACCGGACGCTGCGCGAGCTCGGCATCGCCGTCCACGCCGCGTTCATGGTGACGCCCGAGTGCGACGAGTCCGACTTCGCGCTCCTCGCCGACTACGTGCGCGCGATGCCGCCCGCGCAGTGCAGCGTCACCGTGTGCACGCCCTCGCCCGGGACGCCGTCGTACGGAGAGATCGAGCGCGCGATCTGGGTCGACAACCCGCACGACCTCCACGACTGCATGCACCCGCTCACGCCGACGAAGCTCCCGCTGCGCCGGTTCTGTGAGCTGTTCGCCGCGCAGGCCCGGCTGGGCGAGTCGAAGACGCCGCTGCGGGCGGCGCAGCGGCCGCTGCCGCCGAAGGACATCGTCCGCGTCGTCATGGCGAGCCGGAGGTACCACCGCGCGTTCCGGGAAATGTTCCGGGACTATCCGCGCGAGCTCTGGGATTGACCGGGCGGGTTACGCGCGCTTCGCGCGCTAAACCCGCCCCTACGGCGTCAGCCCGAGCGCAGCGTGATGCGCACGATCTCCGAGCGCTTGAACAGGCGCATCGGCGGCCCCCAGGTCCCGACGCCGCGCGAGACGATCACCGGCATCCCGCCGACCTCGTAGCGTCCCGCGATCAGGGGATAGGTCAGCTTCACGAAGAAGCGGAACGGGACGATCTGGCCGTCGTGGGTGTGCCCGCAGAGCATGAGGCCCGCGCCGCGCGCGGCCGCCTCGTCGGCGCCCCACGGCGTGTGCGAGACGAAGATCGTCGCTCCCGGCGGCCGCGTCGCGAGCGCGCGCTCGATGCCGCCGCCGGGCAGGCCGAACTGCCGGCGCGCGGTGAGGTCGTCGACGCCGGCGAGGACGAGTCCGGGCGCGATCTCGCGCGCCGCGTCGCGCAGGACCGTGAAGCCCGAGTCCTCGAACAGGCGCACGCTCTCGTCGACCCCGGCGTAGAACTCGTGGTTGCCGGTGACCGCGTAGACGCCCAGCGGCGCGCGCAGCCGGCGCAGGCGCGGCACGAGCGGCTCGACGTGCCCGGCGTTGCCGTCGACGAGGTCGCCGCCGACGATCACGAGCCCGGGCGCGAGCGCGGAGACGCGGTCCACGAGGTGCTCGACCCACTCCTCGCGCAGCAGGCTGCCGACGTGCGCGTCGGTGAGGAGGACGAGGGTGGTCCCGTCGAGCGCCGCCGGCAGGCCGGCGAGGCGGACCTCCTCCTCCACGAGCCGCGGCCCGCGGGCGGCCTGGACGTTCGCGACGACGGCCAGCGCGACGGCTGCGCCGGCCGCCGCGAGGCGCACCGTGGCCGCGACGCGCGGCAGCGCGAAGCCGAAGCCGGTGACGACCTCGGCGGCGAAGAGCGCCATCACGAGCAGGAACAGCGTGCCCATCCACTCGGCGCCGACCAGTTCGAGCACGCGCGCAACGCGCGGCTGGCCCCAGTGGTCGACGAGCCGCGCGAGGGGGTAGCTCGCCCAGAGGAACACCAGCGCCGCGAACAGCGGGGCGTGCGGCACGCGCGCGAGGAGCGGCACGACGCGCCACGACGCGTACGCGTGCATCGCCGTCCAGATCGACAGCACGATCGCGAAGAACAGGCTCACGGGGTCGGCCTCGACTGACGAGAATGCACGACGAACGGCGCCCCGTCACGGAACGGGCGGCGCCGGAGCGCCGCCCGCCCGTCGATCGCCAGGGACACGATGCGTCACTTCGTCTCGAGCATCTCGCTGACCCGCCCGACCATGTCGGCCTTCGGAACGAGCGTCCTGTCCCCTTCGTCCTTCCACTTCGAGGGACACACCTCGTTCGTCTTGCGCGACATGTACAGGTTGGCCTTGAACTTGCGCATCAGCTCGTCGATGTTGCGCCCGAGGTTGTAGAAGTTGACCTCGGAGTTCATCAACTTGCCTTCCGGGTTGATCACGAACGTCCCGCGCAGCGCCAGCCCGCTGTTCTCGTCGAGCACGCCGAACATGCGCGCGACCTTTCCACCCGGGTCCGCTCCCATCGCGTACGCGACGTTCTGGAGCTCCTTCTCGTGCCGCCGCCAGGCGAGGTGGACGAACTTCGTGTCACAGCTCACCGTCACGACGTCGCAGCCCATCTTCTTGAAGCGCTCGTGCTGCTCTGCCAGAGCAGCGAATTCGGTCGCTCAGACGAAGGTGAAGTCGGCCGGGTAGAAGAACAGGATCGTCCACCGCCTGGCCTTCACCTGGTCCTCGAGTTGGAACGTGCCGAAGTCGTTGGCCACCGGATCGTACGTGTCCAGCTTGAACGACGGCACGACCTCGCCCAGGCGTAGTGGCCGAGCTTGCCCCGCCTGCATCGTGTCCATGTCTTACCTCCACGCGAGCCGGGTTTGCCGCACGACCGTTCAGCGGTTGTCGGTCCCGGTCCGTCGCAGAGGATAGTCCTGCGTGTCGAGGCGTGACATGGGGTCGGCGATCCGTTCCCCGATGCGGTCCTCGACGCCCACGTGGTGGGTCTGCACCATGCGCCAGCCGAACCAGCCCGCCCCGAGCGTCGAGAGCACGCCGAGCGCGGACAGCACGATCGGACCGCCCGCGTCCGGCAGCACCGCGTTCGCGACGGCGTCGTTCCAGCGGCCCGACGCGACGCCGAGACAGATCGCGAACAGGACCAGCGCCGCGACGTTGAGTGCCGCGTGGATCGCGCCGTCGCGCTTCGCCGCGGTCCGCTTCGGGACGGCGGTGGCCCAGTCGACCACGCCGGGGATCGCGGCGACGACCGCCATCACGACGCCCGCCGCGTTCGCGACGATGCCTGCGCGATACCAGAACAGGTCGAGCCGGGCGGAGTAGGCGATGAAGCAGAGCAGCGTTCCCACGTACGACGCGATCGGGAACGCGACGAGCATGGGGTGGATCGGGTGTCCCCCGATCGTGACCTTCGATTGCATGGAGTGCCTCCAGGGAGTGTCGGGGCGGGTCGAGCGCGCGCGGCGCGCGTGACCCTGCCCTGCGAAGGCCCGCGGGGGCGCGGCGGGCGGGACGGACAGCCCATGCTAGCCTCGCCGGAGATGGGTCGCCTGCCGCACGTCGCGCTCGTCCCCGGCCTCGCGGCCGCAGTCGCCGCGCTGCTCCTCCCGCTGGGCGCGTGCCGCTCGTTCCGCAACGCGCCGGCGCCCGTGCCGCTGCACACCGAGACGTTCGGCACGCCGAAGGAGGGCGCGCGCTGCCTCGTCGTGTTCCTGCCGGGCATCGACGACCGTGCCGCGGCGTTCGCGACCCACGGGTTCCCCGCGCTCCTCCACGACGCCGCCGCGTCGTGCGACGCGATCGGCGCCGACGCCGGGATCGGCTACTTCCGCGACCGCAACGTCGTGCCGCGACTGTCGGAAGACGTGATCGGCCCGGCGCGCGCGCGCGGCTACTCGCAGGTGTGGCTCGCGGGCATCTCGCTCGGCGGGCTGGCGGCGCTCATGTACGCGCGCGAGCACCCCGAGGACGTCGCCGGCGTCGTGCTGCTCGGCCCGTATCTCGGCGACGCGTCGTTCGTGCGCGGCGTGGCGCAGGCGGGCGGGGCGGCGTCGTGGAAGCGGCCGCCCCCGGTGCCGGGCGAGTCGTTCGAGCCCGCGCTGTGGGAGTGGATCGGCCGTCTCGCCGACCCCGCGACGCCGCATCCCCCGCTCTACCTCGGGTACGGCACGCGGGACCGCTTCGCGCCGGGACAGCGCCTGCTGGCCGCGGTGCTGCCCCCGGAGAACGTCTTCACCGTGAGCGGCGGGCACGACTGGGACGCCTGGCGCGCGCTGTGGATCGCGTTCCTGGCGACGCGCACGCTGCCGGGGACGCGTTAGGCGAGCGCGCCCCGGGCGATCAATGGTCGCGGCCCGGGTCGAGGCGCGCCCGTCCTCCGAGGTCGATCGTTCCGTGCGTGCCGCCTTCCTCGCCGGTCACGACGCCGCGCTCCGCGTTCGCGTAGCTCACGTTGACCGCGGGGCGGCGCACCAGCTCGTCGACCTTCGCGCTGTCCTCCGCGCTGAAGAACCACAGCGTGCCGTCGTCGTCCGCCGCCTGCGTCATCATCGGGCGGCTCCGCAACGCGCCCGACGGATCGACCGTGGTCAGCATCGCGATCTTGACGTCGTCGATCAGGTGCCGGAGATGCTCGAGTGCGGTGTCGCGATTCGGCGAGTCTGCGCCCATGACGTTGAGCCTCGTGCGGAGCGTGCATCGCCCGGCAGGCTCGGACATGCGTTCCTCGGCGAAGTGTGCCCCGCGAAGCGCCCGGACTCAAAATCGGCAACGCACATACTCGAAATCGGGATGTGTTGCGCGGCCGATCTGCGCGATAATCTGCCCCGGCTCAATCGTTCCGCTCGTTCTGCCCGAATGATGGAACGCGTGCGGCCGCCGGGCATCCGTCCGGCGCGAACGGTGCCGTCCGTGGAAGACGTCGGCGAACAGCGGGGCCTCGCCGAGCTCCTCGACAAGGCGCGGCTCTTTTCCGAGCGGCTCGGCGGTTCGCCGGCGCGCGACGAGTCCCTGCGCGCGGCGCTCGGCGTGCTGCGACGGATCGAGGGCGTGGAAGCGCTCGCCGTCTACACGCTCGACGACGTCGCGGGCCGGCTCGCGCTGATCGCGAACGTCGACCTGCCGGCGGACTTCGCCGCGTTGCGTCTCGAACACCCGCTCGCGATCGAGGAAGCGGACGCGATCCTGCGCCACCTGCCGTCCTTCGCGCCGTTCGCGGGCCCGGTCGCGCAGCTCGCACCGTGCGGGCGCTTCGTCGGGGGCGTGTTCCTCCCCGTGCGCCACGCGGGCGCCGCGCTCGGATGCCTGTACGTCGCGCTCGGCGCGAACGCTCCCGGCGCGGGCGTGCTCGCGGTGCTCGGGTCGGCCGCGCTGCAGATCGGCGCAGTCCTCGAGCGCACGCGCGCGGAGGCCGCGCTGCGCGCGCGGGAGATCGCGGAGCGCCAGCAGAGCCGGCTCGTCCGCCTGATGTGCGACAACGTGCCCGAGCTGATCTGGGCCAAGGACCTCTGCAACAACTACCTGTTCGCGAACCGCGCGCTGTGCGAGAAGCTCCTGTGCGCGCACGACACCGACGAGCCCGTCGGCCGCAACGACCTGTTCTTCGCCGAGCGCGAGCGCCGCGCGCACCCCGAGCATCCGGCGTGGCACACGTTCGGGGACATCTGCTCCGACTCCGACAACGTCGTGCTGAGCCTGGGCGAAGGGCGGCGTTTCGACGAGTACGGAACCGTGCGCGGGCAGTTCCTGTACCTCGACGTGTACAAGACGCCCCTGCGCGACGACGACGGACACGTGATCGGCACCGTGGGGTGCGCGCGCGACGTGACGCGCGAGCGGCGCATCGAGCAGGAACTGCGCGTCGGCATCGAGCAGAAGCAGTACCTCGTCCAGAACATGCCGGCGATGGTCGTCGCGTTCGACCCGGCCGGCGCCGTGCTCGCCTGGAACGCGGAGTGTGAGCGCGTGACGGGCTGGCCGGCGGGCGAGATCGTCTCCGATCCCGGGGCGCTCGATGCGCTCTTCCCGGGAGACGCCGCGCAGCGCGTGCTCGAGGAGCTGCGGCACCCCAGCGCCGAATTTCGCGGCCGCGAGTCGACGCTCCTCGCCAAGGACGGCGCGGAGCGCACGATCGCCTGGTCGACGATCGCGCGCCGCTTCCCCGTTCCGGGCTGGTACGCGTGGGCGCTCGGGATCGACGTGACCGCGGCGCGCCGGGCGCAGGACGAACGGCAGCGGCTCGAGGCGCGGCTCCAGCACGCGCAGCGGCTCGAGAGCCTGGGTGCGTTGGCCGGCGGGATCGCGCACGACTTCAACAACCTGCTCACCGGGATCCTCGGCAACTCCGAGATCGCGCTCCTCGAGCTCGCGCCCGACTCTCCGGTGCGCGACAGCGTGCGCCGCATCGGCGAGGCGGCGCAGCGCGCGACCGACCTCACCGGGCAGCTCATGGCCTACTCGGGGCACGGGGTGTCGGTGCCGGAGCGGCTCGACCTGGGGCGGATCGTGCAGGACGCCGAGCCGCGGCTCGCCGCGCTCGTGCCCGAGAGCGCGACGCTCGAACTCGCGCCGAGCGGGCGCGGCCCGCTGATCGACGTCGACCGCACGCAGCTGCGGCAGGCGCTCGCGGGTCTCGTGGCGAATGCCGGCGAGGCGCTCGGCCCCGGGCCGGGCCGGATCGCGGTGCGGACGGCGCGGGTCGAAGGGGCCTCCGTGCCGCGTGCTCAGCTCGTCTTCGGCGAACTGCGCGACGCGCCCTACGCGCTGCTCGAAGTGACCGACGACGGGTGCGGGATGGACGAGTGCGTGCGCGCGCGCATCCTCGACCCGTTCTTCTCGACCAAGCGCGGCGCGCGCGGGCTGGGGCTCGTGCCCGTGCTCGGCCTCGCACGCGCGCACGACGGGGCGATCCTCGTCGAGTCGGCCGCGGGACGCGGCACGCGGGTCGCGCTGCTGCTGCCGCACGCCGCAGCGCCGGCCGAGGTGCGCGAGCCGCCGCCGCCGCCCGCGCCGTGGCGCGGCAGCGGCACGATCCTCGTCGTCGACGACGAGGAGCTGATCCGCTACGTCGCGCGGCGGCTCGTCACGAAGCTCGGCTTCGACGTCGTCCTGGCCGCGAACGGGCGCGAGGGCGTCGAAGCGTTCCGCGCCGCGGCGGGCCGCGTGCGCGCGGTCCTGCTCGACCTCACGATGCCGGTGATGGACGGCGCGGCCGCGCTGCGCGAGATCCACCGCATCGACCCGCAGGTGCCGATCCTCCTGACCAGCGGCTTCAACCAGGCCGAGGCGCTCGCGCGCTTCGGCGTGCACGACTGGTCGGGCTTTCTCCACAAGCCGTTCCTCCCCGAGCAGCTGGCGGATGCGTTGCGACGGGTGCTGGAGCCCGCCTAATTTCCTCGTAAAGGGAGTGGGGCGTAGGATCGACGGACGGAGGAGTGGAGACATGACGATGCGAACTGGTCTGGTGCTCGGAGCGCTGGCGCTCGCGGTCCTCGCGACCGGGGCCGCGCTCGCCGAAGGCCCCGACGGCAAGGCGCTCTACGACAGCAAGTGCGCCGCGTGCCACGGCAAGGACGGCGTCGCGAAGTCGATGGCGAAGGGCTCCGCCAACTTCAACGATCCGGCGTGGCAGAAGGCGACCCCGGCCGAGGCGATCGTGAAGACCGTCACCGAGGGGCGCAACAAGATGCCGCGCTATGCCGAGAAGCTGAAGCCGGAAGAGATCCGCGCGATCGCCGACTACGTCAAGACGTTGAAGTAGTTACACCGCGCGCGGCTCAATCGACCAGCACCTTCCGCAGCGACCGGTCGACGTGCAGCTCGTCGGCCACGCTCACCACGCCGGGCACTCGCATCGCGGCCCCGACGAGCGCCTCGCGGTCCTTGTCCGACGGGACCGCACCGGCAAGGCTCGCCACGCCGTCGCGTACGCCGACCGCGAGCCGCAGCGAGTGCGCGCCGAAGCGCCGCAGCACCTCGCCCTTGATCTGCGCCTCGATCAGCGCGTTGCGCAGGTCGTCCGAGCGGTCACCGCACGGCGGCTCGTCGCCCGGCGGCGGCGCGACGCGGATCGCGTTCTCGACCCAGGCCACGCCCGGCACCGTGCCCGCGATCTGTGCGGCGCGCGCCTTCACGTCGGGATCGGCCACGCGGCCGGAGAGCTGGACGCGCGTCCCCGTGGCCGCGACGCCGACGTCGAGGGCCGGCGGCCCGAGCTTGCGCAGCAGGGCGATGCGCACGGTCACGGAGAGGCCGGCGTCCTCGGTGAGGGTCGTCCCGTTCTCGGCCGTGCGCGGCGGGGCCTTGGCGGCGAGCGCCGCCGGGGCGGCGGCCGCGAGCAGCAGGGCCAGGGTGACGGCGGTCGAGGGGCGCATAGGGCTTCAGGTGAAGCAAGATCGTTGCCAGCTGGAGCAGGCAGAGGCAGGAGGCAGAGGCCGAGGCAAAAGGAAGGCCCAGGGCGAGGCTTAGGCCGCTGCCTCGGCCCGTGCGTCCCTCCTGCCTCGGCCTGTGCCTGTGCCTGTGCCTTGCCCCGCCACTAACGATTTCGCAACCAACGCTCCCACTTTGACGCGCCGGCGTATCCTCGCCGCGGAGGCCGAGATGGACCGCCAAGCCGTCCCCATGCCCGCCCGGAAGCGCCTCGCCCTGGTCGCGCACGACCACAAGAAGCACGACCTGCTCGCCTGGGCGCGCTACAACCGCGACCTCCTGGCGCGGCACCACCTGTTCGCGACCGGCACGACCGGCCGCCTGCTCCGCGACGAGCTGGGTCTCGACGTGACGCGCCTGCAGAGCGGGCCGCTCGGCGGCGACCAGCAGATCGGCGCCAAGATCTCCGAGCGCGAGATCGACTTCGTGATCTTCTTCTGGGACCCGCTCGAGCCGCAGCCGCACGACACCGACGTGAAGGCGCTGCTGCGGATCGCGGTCGTGTGGAACATCCCGGTCGCGTGCAACCGCTCGAGCGCGGACTTCATGATCTCGTCGCCGCTGATGACCGAAGAGTACGAGCGCCTGCTGCCCGACTACGGCGGCTACGAGGAACGTTCCGTCCCGTGATTCCCGACGACCGTCCCGTCGACGTCCGCGCGCGGCTCGAAGCCGCCCTCCGCCAGCACCCGGCGCTCGCCGAACGGATCGAGCGCGCGCTGCTCGTGGCCCTGCACACCAAGGGGCACACGTCGATCGACGAGATCCACCGCGCGGCCCGCGCCCGCGTCCACGACGCGACCGGGCCGACGGGCGCGGCCGGCGGCGGCACCGCGACCGGAGCCGACGGCGCGGCCGGCGTCGCGCCCGATCCGAACGCCTGCGTCGAGCCCGCGTGGGACGCCCTCGAGCGCGCCGCCGTGCACGACATCACGCTCGACCGCGCGGCCCAGGTGCTCACGCCCGACGAGGTCGACGACATCGTCTCGCTCACGCTGCGGCGCGAGGAGGCCCGCTCGCTCGAGGAGATCGCGAACCTGCAGTCGGTCTCGTTCGGGCTGCTCGCGGAGAAGGTGCACCAGTTCTGCCGCATCCCGCGCGGCCACAGCACGCTGCCCGAATCCGAGGCGATGGCGGTGCGGGTCGCGCTCACGCGGCACTTCATCTCGGACCAGCTCGAGTTCATCGGCATCGCGCGCCGGCACCTGACCGTGCGCGATTTCGACGCGCTCGTCGGCCGCATCGTCGGCGACGACGCGGGCCAGGGCCGGATCGGCGGCAAGGCCGGCGGCTTGTTCCTCGCCGAGCGCATCCTCGCCCGCGCCGCGCGGCTCGATCCGCGCGCGCCCGCGGTGCCGATCGTCGCGCCGGTGTCGTACGTGCTGCGCTCGGACACGCTCGAGCGGTTCCTCGACCACCTCGGCATGAACGAGTTGCAGGCGCACAAGTACAAGGACCTCGAGGCCGTCCGCAACGAGTACCCGCTGATCCTGAAGCTGTTCCGGAACGGGGAGTTCCCGCGCGTGATCGTCGAAAGGCTGCGCGCGCTGCTCCTCACGCTGGGCGAGACGCCGCTGATCGTGCGCTCGTCGAGCCTGCTCGAGGACCGCTTCGGCGCCGCGTTCACCGGCAAGTACCGCAGCGTGTTCGTCGCCAACCAGGGGCCGCCCGAGGAGCGCCTCGCGCAGCTGCTCGGGGCGATCGCGGAGGTGTACGCGAGCACGCTGCACCCCGATCCGATCAGCTACCGCCGCCGCCACAACCTGCTCGACTACGCCGAGAACATGGCCGTCCTGATCCAGCGCGTGGTCGGAACGCGTTATCGGCGCTGGTTCCTGCCGGTGTGGGCCGGCGTGGCGTTCTCGCGCAACGAGTTCCGCAGGAACCCGCGCATCCGGCCCGAGGACGGCATCGCGCGGCTCGTGTTCGGGCTCGGCACGCGCGCGGTCGACCGCGTGTCGCGTGACTTCCCACGCATGGTGCCGCTGGGCGCGCCGACGCTGCGGCCGGAAGTCGAGACGCGCGACGTGTGCCGCTTCTCGCAGTTCGACGTCGACGCGATCAACCTCGAGCGCAACGCGTTCGAGACGCTGCCGATCCGCGACCTGCTCGGCGAGGAGCCGTTCCCCGCGCTCGACCAGGTGATGTCGGTCCTGACCGACGGGCACCTGCGCCGCCCGGTGAGCCGGCTGCTCACGAGCGATCCCGACGAGCTGGTCGTCACGTTCGACAAGTTCGTCCACGAGTCGCCGTTCCCGGGCGTCCTCCGCTGGGCGCTGCGCACGCTCGAGGAGGCTTACGGGCAGCCGGTCGACATCGAGTTCGCGTACGACGGCGAGCGCCTGCACCTCCTGCAGTGCCGGCCGCAGGTGACGCGGCGGCGCGGTGCGCCGGTCGTGCTGCCCGCGGGGCTCGATCCCGCGCGGCAGGTCTTCTCGTCGCGGCGCGACGTCACGACGGGCGCGGCCAGCGGGCTCGAGGTGGTCGTGGTCGTCGACCCGGCCGACTACGATCCGTTGCCGACGAACGAGCGGCGGCTGCAGGTCGCGCGCGCGGTCCGCCTCCTCAACCAGCGCCTCGCGGGACGGCCCTTCGCGCTGCTCGGCCCGGGGCGCTGGGGCACGCGCGATCCGCGCATGGGCATCCCCGCGGGCTACGCCGACATCAACAACACGCGGCTGCTCGTCGAGATCGCGCGCGCCAAGGACGGCGTCGTGCCCGAGGCGTCGTTCGGCAGCCACTTCTTCCAGGACCTGGTCGAGTCCGACATCCTCTACCTCGCGCTGTACCCCGACGAGCCCGGTTCGTACAACGAGGAGTTCCTGCTGCGGTCGCCGAACGTGCTCGCGGAGATCGTGCCGGAGTGCGCCGACCTCGGGGACGTGGTGCGGGTGATCGACGTGCCGCGGGTGACGGGCGGGCTGCACCTGCACGTCGCGATGGACGGCGACCAGCAACGTGCCGTCGGCTACGTGGCGTAGGCTCCTTAGTCGAGCCGCTCCATAGTCGAGCCGATCGTGCGGGTG
>JABLTH010073965.1_pt1 | contig 24811 bp, 22 predicted proteins | sample 7875711 | NCBI WGS metagenome assembly JABLTH01 (sample SAMN14941262, study PRJNA633318) | bioreactor metagenome | isolation source: bioreactor | place: China | collected 2019-03-05 | reverse complement strand
CGGCGGCCGAGCCGCCGCGCAGCACGATGGCGGTGTCGTCGCTGCCGGTCTGCGCCAGGGTAGCGGCGAAACCGTCGCCCATCGCCAGCATCGCCACCAGCACGCCGACCACGCCGGCGATGCCGATCACGATCACCGACGAGGCGCCGAGGCGCTGGCCCAGCGTACTGATGCCCACGCGGGTGACCGAGAGGGTCTGCCGGCCGCGCCGGAAGAACACCAGCCACAGCGCAAGCAGCACCGCGAGCGCGACCACGGCAATCACCGGCAGGCGGGTCCAGACGCCCAGCGCGACCGCCAGCAGCAACAGCAGGCCGAGGTTGCCGAGGAAAGACAGGAATTTCTTCATGATGCAGATCTCCTCAGCGGCCCGCGAGGGCATCGACGATGTTCAGGCGCATCGCACGCAACGCCGGCAACGCGCCGACCACCAGCCCGATCAGCACCATCAGGCCCACGCCCAGCGCCCAGCTGCCCGTGCCCACCGGCGGCAGGTTGACCATGCCGCCACTGCCCTTGCTCACCACGGGCGCCAGCACCGAGGCGATGCCCAGGCCGATCACGCCGCCGAACACCAGCAGCAGGACCGACTCGGCCAGCACCATGCCCAGCACGCCCCGGCTGGAAAAGCCGATGGTCTTCAGTACCGCCAGCTCGGCGGTGCGCTCGCGCACCGCCTGCGCCATGGTGTTGCCGGTCAGCAGCAGCAGGGTGAAGAACACTGCGCCCATGATCGCCGTGACGATCAGGCCGATGTCGCCCAGTTGCTTGGCGAACGAGGCGCTGAACGCCTGCTCGGTCTGCGACTTGGTCTCGTGATCGGAATTGGCCGAAATCGCGTCGATCGCCCTGGCCACGCGGTCGGCGTCGCCGGGATCGGCCAGCCGGTCGATGTACCAGCCCATCTCGTGGCGGGCATAGAGGTTGGCTTCATCGAAGTACTTCCAGTGCAGCAGGAACAGCTGATCCATGCCGTTGGCCGCACCCTTGCCCACGCGATAGATGCCGACGATATCGAACTGCCAGGTCTTGTCGCCGTTCTTCTGCGGAAAGATCGTCGACTGCAGCGGGATCTTGTCGCCGACCTTCCAGCCGTACTTCTTTGCCAGCAACGGCCCGATCACCACGCCGGTGCGCGTGTCGTCGAACGCCTTGCGCTGTTCGGGCGACAGTTCGATCTCCGGGTAGACGTCCAGGTAGTTCGGGCTGACCGCGTAGCTGAAGACGAAGTTCTTCGGGTCCTGGTAGATGCCGCCGAACCAGTTCGCATACGCCACGGCACGCACGCCCGGCACGGCAGCGATGCGCGTCTGCAGCGACTGCGGCAACGACTGGATGATCGAGTAGCGCGAGGAAGTGATCAGACGGTCTACCCCGGCAATGCTCTTGCTGCCGCTGTCGAACGTGGTGCGGACCGCGTCGAGCATGCCGAACAGCAGGAATGCGGTGACGATCGACACCAGGGTCAGGAAGGTGCGGGTCTTGCGCCGGAACAATGCCGCCCAGACCAGATGGAAATATTTCATCGCCGCCTCCTTCAGGCCGCGGTCGATTCGACCAGCGCGCCCTTGTCCAGGTGCAGGGTGTGGTTGGCGTACTCGGCCGCCTTGGGATCGTGGGTGACCATCACGATGGTCTTGCCGTGCTCGCGGTTGAGCGTGCGCAGCAGGCCGAGCACCTCCTCGGCGGACTGGCGGTCGAGGTCGCCGGTCGGCTCGTCGCAGACCAGCAGGGTCGGGTCGGAGACGATCGCGCGGGCGATCGCCACGCGCTGCTGCTGGCCACCGGACAGTTCGCTCGGCTTGTGCGAGGCCCGATCGGCCAAGCCCACCAGCTGCAATGCGATGGAGGCGTTCTTCCGCCGCTGCGCCGCGGAAAGCTTGGTGAGCAGCAGCGGCAGCTCCACGTTCTTCTGCGCGCTGAGCATCGGCATCAGGTTGTAGAACTGGAACACGAAGCCGACATGGGCGGCGCGCCACTTCGCCAACGCGCCGGCGCCGAGCTGGTCGATCCGCTGGCCGCCAACGGCAATGCTGCCGGCGCTGGGCGTATCCAGTCCGCCGATCAGGTTGAGCAGGGTGGTCTTGCCGGAGCCGGACGGACCCATCAGGGCGAGGAAATCGCCCTCGGCGATATCCAGGTCGATGTGGTGCAGTACTTCCACCTTCTGCTTGCCGCGCTCGTAGACCTTGGCGAGGTCGCGGATTTCGATCAATGCGCTCATCTGGGTTCTCCCGGCGATCCTTGAGTGTCTGTCCGATGCGGCCGGTGTGGCCGCGATGCACGGCGGTGGACGCGCGATTCAGTGCGCGTCCGCCGCCTTCTCTACCTCCGTCCCGTCATCGAGCGAGGCCGGTGGCGCGACCACCACGCGATCGCCCGCCGCCACACCTGCCGGAACGCGCACCATGTCGCTGCCGGCCGGTTGCGGATCCACCCGGTGCATGGCCGCGCGACCGCCGCTGACCACGAACACCACGCGACGATGGTCGCGCTCGACCACCGCCGATGCAGGCAGCAGCACGCCCTCGGGCGCCTGTGTGGCCGGCGCGGCCTTCTTCTCCAGGAATGAGACGCGCACGCCCATGTCCGGGACGATGCGCGGATCCTTCCGCTCCAGCGCCACGCGCACCTTGACCGTGGCCTTGCCACGGTCGGCGGTCGGCACGATCGCGACGACGTGGGCGGGGATGGCCCAGTCCGGGTAGGCATCGAGCACCGCCTCGGCCGGCATGTCCGGCTTGACCCGGCCGATGTAGGCCTCGTTGACGTCGACGTCCACTTCCAGCGAGTCCATGTCGACGATCGTGCCCACGCCGGTGCGGGTGAAGCCGCCGCCGGCCGACAGCGGCGAGACGATCTCGCCGACCTGCGCGGCCTTTCGGTGATCACGCCGTCGAACGGGGCGCGCACTACGGTGTAGTCGAAGTTCACCTGTGCCTGCTTCGCCTGCGCGTCGGCGGCATCGGCGGCCAGGCGCTGCGCCGCGAGTTGCGCACGGAAGCTGGCAACTGCGGTGCGCGCCTGCTCGGCGGCCTGTTCCGACACCAGCCCGCGCGCGACCAGCGCGTCCTGGCGGGCCGCATCGGCCTGCGCCTGGCGCAGTTGTGCCGCAATCTGGCCGGCCTGCGCGTGCGCCGCACGGGCACTGGCCCGCGCGGCATCGAGGCTGGCGCGATAGGCGCTGTCTTCCAGCCGTGCCAGCACCTGGCCCTTGCGGACGTGATCACCCTCTTCGATCAGCACCTCGGTCAACGTACCGGTGATCTGTGCCGACACGGTGGCCTGGCGTCGCGCGGTGACGTAGCCGGTTGCCTGCAGCACCGCACCGGACGCGTCCGCGGCCGAGGGGGCGATGGCGGTGGCGAGCTTCACCTCGATCGGCCGCTGCTGCCACCAGAACAGGCCACCGGCAAGGCCCAGCAACAGCAGCACGGCGACGGCGACGACAATCCAGACGGCGCGGCCGCCCGGGCCGGAAGGCTCCAGGTCCTTCGCTGCGCGATCGATCTTCAACTGGTTGAGCAGTTCGGCGTGTTCCACGAATGTCCCCTGCCCGGCAGTGGCCGGTGCCTTGCGTCGATCAGTGTGCTGGGCGCCGAAGGCACCGGGCAGCGGCCGGCATCAGGCATCGGAAGTGACAGGTGTCACCGGCGCGTGCCGCGCCTGCTAACCTTCCGCGCCATGGACTACGTCATCCCGCCACTTCCGGTTCCCAGCCTTCCCGTCGCCGGCAGCGACGCGCGCTTTCCGGTGCGACGCATCTTCTGCATCGGGCGCAATTACGCCGAGCACGCACGTGAAATGGGCGCGACGGTGGAAAAGGATGCGCCGCTGTTTTTCTGCAAGCCGGCCGACGCCGTAGTGACCGACGGCGCGGATGTGCCCTACCCGCAGGCTACCGCCGATCTGCACCACGAGGTGGAGATGGTGGTGGCGCTGGGCGCAGGCGGGCGCGATCTGACACCGGAACAGGCCGCGGCGCTGGTTTGGGGCTACGGCGTCGGGCTGGACCTGACCCGCCGCGACCTGCAGGCCATCGCCAAGGCCAGAAGCCATCCCTGGGACGTGGCCAAGGCCTTCGACCACTCCGCTCCCGTGTCCACGCTGGTACCGGCCGACGCGGCAGCGATCGGACCGGGCACCGTGCTGCAGCTGGTAGTGAACGGCTCCCTGCGCCAGCACGCCGCGCTGGGCGAGATGGTGCACGACGTGCCGGAGATCCTCGCCACGCTGTCGACGCTGTTCGAGCTGAAGGCTGGCGACCTGGTGTTCACCGGCACGCCAGCCGGGGTTGCCGCCCTGCGGCGTGGCGACCGTTTTCGCGCCGAACTCGGCGGTGTGGCCGTGCTCGAGGGCTGCGTCGCCTGACGGCGCGGTCGCTGTCCCCTCTCCAGCGGCTGGGCTAAAGTCGCACGGTCATCCACACACCCTCGGGAGGGGACGCCAATGGGCATGCTGAAGGAGTTCAAGGAATTCGCCATGCGCGGCAACGTGATCGACCTCGCCGTCGGCGTGGTGATCGGCGGCGCGTTCGGCAAGATCGTGACCTCGCTGGTGAGCGACGTGATCATGCCGCCGATCGGCCTGCTCACCGGCGGCGTGGACTTCTCCGACCTGAAGGTCGTGCTCAAGCCGGCCGACAACTCCAACCCCGCGCACAAGATCGCCGAAGTAGCGATCAACTACGGCACGTTCATCAACACGCTGATCCAGTTCCTCATCATCGCCTTCGCGATCTTCGTCGTGGTCAAGGCGATCAACCGCCTCAGCCGCAAGCAGGAAGAAGCCGCCCCGGCCGCTCCGCCGGCCGACGTGGCGCTGCTGACCGAGATTCGCGACCTGTTGAAGGATCGCCCGCAGGGCTGATCGCTCCCCGGCGGCCGGCTGCGGTCAGCCGCCCATGACTTCCGGCCTAAGCCGGCTGCGGCGCGGTCAGGATAATCGGTGGCTCGCCCCCCGGAGATCACCCTGATGCGCCGTACCCTTCTGACCTCGCTCGCCGCCGCCCTCGCGCTGGCCGGCGCCGCCGCCACCGCGGCCGATGCGCCCACCGCGATCCCCGCGCAGGCGGTGAAGACCGCCGCACAGTTGCGCGACAAGGCGATGCACGACGACACCGCCTACCGCATCGTCGAAGGCCTCACCACCGAGATCGGCCCACGCCTCGCTGGCGGCCCGAACGACCAGCGGGCACGCGACTGGGTGGTGGCGAAGATGAAGGCGCTGGGCTTCGACAAGGTCTACACCGAGCCGGTCAGCTTCCCGTTGTGGGAGCGCCGCAGCGAGAGCGGCGCCATCGTCGCGCCGTTCCCGCAGAAGCTGGTGCTGACCGCGCTTGGCTACTCCCCGGCGACGCCGAAGGGCGGCCTGACCGCGCAGGTGGTCGCATTTCCGACCCTGGCCGCACTTAAGGCCGCCGACCCGGCAACGATCAAGGGCCGTATCGTTTACGTCGGCGCGCGCATGACGCGGCAGAAGGATGGCCACGACTACGCGATCGGCTCGGGGGTACGCGTGGGCGGCCCGGTGATCGCCCAGGCCAAGGGGGCGGCCGGCTTCCTGCTGCGCTCGGCCGGCACCGACCCGCACAGCCGGGCGCCGCACACCGGCGTCACCGGCTTCACCGATCCGGCCAAGGCGATTCCCGCCGCGGCGCTGGCCGAACCGGATGCCGACCAGCTCGAGCGGGTGCTCGCCTACGGCAAGCCGGTCACGGTGACGATGGACCTGGACTGCGGCCTGGCCGGCACCTACACCGGCGCCAACGTGATCGGCGAGATCACCGGTCGCAAGCACCCCGAGCAGATCGTCGATATCGGCGGCCACCTGGACTCCTGGGACCCCGGCACCGGCGCGATCGACGATGGCGCCGGCGTGGCGATCGCGATGGGCGCGGCCAAGCTGATCCACGACCTGCCGCAGCGTCCGGACCGCACCATCCGCGTGATCGCCTTCGCCAACGAGGAAATGGGCCTGTTCGGCGGTCGCGCCTACGCCGAAAAGCATGCCGCCGAGGTCGCCAAGCACGTACTCGGCGCCGAGTCGGACTTCGGCGCCGGCCGCATCTGGCGCATGAGCGCGAGCGTCAAGCCGGAAGCGCGCGGTGCGATCGGGCAGATCGCCAGGGTGCTGGCGCCGATCGGCGTGACCTATGACGCGGGCAAGCCCGGCGGCGGCTCGGACCTGTCGCAGATGCACGCCAAGGGCATGGCCGCGCTGTCGCTGACCCAGGACGGCACCTACTACTTCGACTGGCACCACACCTCGGAAGACACGCTGGACAAGATCGACCCGCAGGACCTGGCGCAGAACGTGGCGGTCTACGCCGCCTACGCGTACATGGCGGCGCAGGCCAAGGGTGATTTCGGCTCGGCGCCGGGCGCGTTCGCGAACGACGGCGCAGGCGACTAAGCCCGCGCCCCGGCGACGCCGGGCTCAGCGCACCGCGTGCAGCCCGGCATCGACCAGCACTTTCGGGAAGCAGAAGCGCTTCGTGCGCATGGTGATCGCCATCGGCACCAACACCTCCTGCTCCACCCCGCCGACACTGGCGCAGTCGGCGCCCTCGGGCAGATCGAAGTGGATGATGCGCTGGGTGTACTGCGGGCAGACATCGCCGCAGGGGAAGTCGGCCACCACCGGTACGCCGTGGTAACGCCCCAGCGGCACCGTGGTGTGCATCAGCGCGGCCTTGTCCCAGGGACGTTTCGCATATGCCAGCAGCGCTGCGTCGTCGAGCGTGCCGGGGGTCGCCGCGCGGCTGGTGCAGGCGCCGACGACGAACGTCAGCAGCATCGCCGCCGTGAGTCGTTTCGCGTGATGGTCTCGCATTCCCATCTCCCTTGCCGCCAACCGGCAGCTTGGACCGGCTACTCGTCGGCGTCGCGGATCGCCACCGGGTCGTCGCCCTCGCCAGCGGCCTGGTCCAGTGCCTGCAGGTTGTCCTTGATGCGGTTGATCACGTCCAGCGCCTGCGCCAGCTCCTCGTAGCTGATGCCCACCGTGGCGTCCCGGCGCAGGCCTCGACCGATCTGCTCCATGTCGCCGATCACGCCCTTGGCCTGCTCGGTGGGATACAGCCGCCAGGCCCGGCGATCGCGCGGATCGGGGCGGCGCTCGACGAAGCCGGCGGCCTGCAGGCGATCGATCACGCGGCCGACCGCGATCGGCTCCATTTCCAGGTATTCAGCCAACTCGGTCTGGCGCAACCCCTCGCGGTAGTGGAGCATCTTGGTGGCACGCCACTGCGCGCGGGTCAGGCCGAACCGCACGGCACGACGGTCGAAGTGCTTGCGGAACAGCAGCGTGACGTCGTTGAGCAGGTAGCCGAACGGAAGATCTTCGGTTTTCGTCATGTCAGCCGTGTACTCCGGATCAACCATCCCGGGCAAGCATACGTGCCCCATCTTGGACAGACCATGACCCTGCGCAAGATCGTCGCCGATATCACCACCCTGGCCGTGGATGCCATCGTCAACGCCGCCAATCCCGGCCTGCTCGGCGGTGGCGGGGTCGACGGAGCGATCCACCGCGCTGCCGGGCCGGCGCTGCTCGCCGCCTGCCGAGCGCTGCCCGAAGTGAGACCCGGCGTGCGCTGCCCGACCGGACAGGCGGTCATCACCCCGGGCTTCGAGCTGCCTGCCCGACACGTGATCCACACGGTCGGACCGGTCTGGCACGGCGGCCGCGACGGCGAACCGGAATTGCTGGCGCAGTGCTACCGGCATTCGCTGCAGCTCGCCCATGCCCAAGGCCTGCGCAGCGTGGCGTTTCCGGCGATCAGTTGCGGCGTCTACGGCTACCCGCCCGACGATGCCGCGGTCGTCGCGGTGCGTACCGTGCGCGCCGTGCTGCTCGGGCATGCCGGGCTGCAGGTCACGCTGTGCGCGCGCGACATGGCGATGGGACGGGTGATCGCCCGCGCGCTCAGCGAAGCTTGAACGGATACAGGGGCGGCAGGAGGTCGTCGCCCGGTCCGCCGGTGCCGTCATGACACCGCCAGGCAAAGCCGCGGGCAAAAGCCGACTCCAGCGTCGCGGAGGACGGACCGGCAGCGGCACCGGCGTAGCGGGCGCGCTCCAGCGATGCGATCGCGGCACGCTGCTCGTCCGAGTCCAGTTCGGCAGCCACTGCTTCCAGATGCCGCAGCGCCGGACGCTCGCCCTGCGCCCAGGCGAGCAGTGCACGCGCCTGGGTCGCGACGTCGCCTTCCCGCGCGGCATGCAGGAAGGCCTCGCGATGCGCCTTCGGCGAAACCGGGGCCTCCGGCGCGGAGCGCGCGGGCCGCCCCGGACGCGCGAGCCGGCCCCGGCGCAACAGCAGCACGGGAAAGGTCAGCAACCACAACACGGCAAGCGCAAGGGCAACCCACATCCACGGCGAGCGGGTGGCCGGTGCCGTCGCTCCCCCGGGGGCACGCGTTACCGGTGTCAGCGCATCGCGCGCGGCTGCCGCTGGCGTCGATGCGGCCGGCGCAGGGCCAGCCGTCGGCGCCGCGGCGCCGATCGCCGGCAGCACGTGAATGCTGTGGGCGGGGATCGTGGCCGTTTCCGGCTGGTCGGTGACCACGTTCCACCATTTCACCGTGATCGCCGGGATGACCAGCGTCCCGGCACGACCGGGCACGATGGCGAAGCGATGCTCGCAATGCCCGACGATCCAGCCGCCGTCGATGCGGTTGCCGGTGACCGGCTTGTCCGGGTAGGCCGTGGCGCCGTCCAGCGCAGGCAAGGTCAACGCAGGCAACGCATCGAACGACAAGCCGGTAGCGTCGATGCGCAGGGTCAGGTTGAACGGCTGGCCGACGCGCACGGACGTGCCGGCATCGGGCACACCATCCATGCCGAGGGTGAGCTGGCGCGCGGGCAACCAGGCCGCCGGCCCCCAGCCGGTAGGTGCCGGCCGCACCTGCAGGGTGAGCGTATTGCTCTGCGTCTGCACCGGCGATCCCATGCCCAGGAAGCTGTTCGGATCGTTCGGGTCGAGCAGGTCGCCCTGGAACATGATCGGTGCCATGGTCAGCTCGCCGGCCTTCTGCGGCACTACCGCATAGCGCCGCTCGATCACGTTGTAGGTGCGGCCGTTGCGCTGGGCCTGGTAGTCGGCATCGTTGCCCACCCGATTGACGTCGGCACCGTCTATGGCCGGGTCGGAAAGCGATGCGTTGGCCAGGTTGGTGGTGTAGTAGAGCTTCACGCTCAGCGCCACCTGCTGGCCTACGTACGGGTGCGGCGGGTCGAAGCGCGCCTCGACGAACACCGGCCCGTGCACGTCGGCATCGGCCGCGCTTGGCGCGGTCACCTGCAGGGTCAGCGGTCGGGTCTGCTCGTTGCCTATCGTGAGCGGAGGGATCTGCAGCGTGCCCTCGTGCAGGGGGCGCAATGCGACACCGTAGGAGTAGTCGACGGTGCTGTGGCCGTTGACGAAGCTGCTGGTCGTCCCGCTCGACTGACCAAGCACCTGGAAGTCCCGGTTGAGCGCGGACAGGTCCGGGGCATTGATCGGTGCAGTGTCCGAATGCAAGGTGAGGGCGACCGTCTCGCCGAGGTGGGCGGTGCTGCGGTCGAGCGTTGCCTGCACGGTGGCCTGCGCCAGCACGGGCGCGAGGGAGAACAGCAGGGTCGCGACAAGGCTGCGCCATGGACGGATCACGGTTGCTCATCCTCCCCGGGGGCGCCGCCGTGGCGCTGCCGGTATTCCAGTTCGAACTTTCGGCGCAGCAGCGCACCGGGGTCGTCGGGCACGCGCTGCAGTGCCTGGCGCACGTCCGCAGGCAAGCGCGATGACGGGTCGTCCTGGTCGGGCAAGCCGAGCTCATGCGGCCGATCGGGATCGCCCTTGGCGCGCTTGCCCTTCAGCGCCTGGTCCATCTGCTTCTGCAGCGCCTGCCGTGCGGCTTCGGCACGCGCCTGCTCGGCGGCACGCTGCTCGGGAGTCTGCGGCCTGGTCTGGCCGTCATCGCTCTTGCCCTGCCCGGATTGCTGGTTTTGTTGACCTTGCCGGCCCTGCTGCGATTTCGACGCGTCGCCCGGCTTGCCCTGCTGCTGGCCCTGCTTGCCTGGCTGCGGCTGGCCCTTCGCCTGGCCCTGCTGGCCCTGCTGATCCTGCGACTGGCCGGTCTTGCCCTGGTGATCCTTGTCGTCCTGCGCGCCGTTGTCGCCCTTGGGCGGCGGCTGGCGGCGCAGCCAGTCCTGCACCGCCTGGCGATTGGCGCGCGCGTCTGCGTTGCGCGGATCGGCCCCCAGCGCGCGATCGTAGGCAGCGACGGCCTCCTTGAACTTGCCCTGTTTGGCCAGCGCGTTGCCCAGGTTGTACTGCGCGTCGCTGCCGGAGAGCCCGTCGAGGTTGCGTGCGGCGGCAGCGTAATCGCCGCTGCGATAGTCCGCTGCCGCGCGTAGCGCCGGATCCCTTGCCAGCCGCCTCGCGGCGACCGCATCGCCGCGCCGGAGCGCACGTGCTGCCTGCTGGTCGGGCCGCAGCCACAGGTCGTGCCAGCCGTCGGCCCGTGCCGGCGCCGGCGCGGCGAGCAGGCAGGCCAACGGCAGCACCAGCAACCAGCCGCGGCGAAAGCCGACGGCGACGATCGCCAGCAACGGCAACAACAGCCACGGCCCACGATCGATCCATTGCTCGCTGCGCGCGTCGCCGAAGGAGAGTGCGGTGCTCTGCGGCAGTTCGGCGTGCAGCGCCTTGACGTCACGCTGGTCGTCGGTGGCCGTCTGATACAGACCGCCGCCGGCCCGCGCCACCGCGGCGAGCGCCGCGTCGTCGCGCCGCGCCATCTCCAGGTTGCCCTGCGCATCGCGCAGGAAACCGCCACCGTCGAGCGGTACCGGTCCGCCGGTGGCGGTACCGATGCCGAGTACCGACACCCGCACGCCCTGCGCGAGTGCATTGCGCGCAGCGGCGACCGCACCGGCATCGACGCGGTCGGTGACCAGCACCACCGATCCGCCACCTGCGCCGGCCTGCCGGATCAGCTTCACCCCCTGCTCGATCGCCTGGGTGGCGTTGTCGCCTTCGGTCGGCATGGTATCCGGCGCCAGCGCATCGAGCAGTTCATCCAGGCTGGCCGCATCGGAGGTAAGCGGCGCCACCACGAATGCCTCGCCCGACCAGGCGACCAGTGCGTTCTGCCCGTCGCGATTGCTGCGCAGCAGGTCGCGCACCTTGTACCTGGCACGATCCAGCCGACTGGGCGCCACGTCGCGGGCAAGCATGCGCGGCGACAGGTTCAACGCAACCACCTGCGCAGCGCGGTCGGCATACAACGCCTGCGGTCGGCGGCTCCAGGTCGGGCCGGCGAAGGCGAGTGCGGCCAGCAGCCAGCCGGCAGCGAGCAGGCCGGTGGCGGCACGACGCCCCGCCGGCCTGCCGGCAAGCAGATGCGGCAGCAACACCGGATCGACCAACCGCGACAGCGCCCGCTCGCCGGCGTCGGCGCGCGCCAGCCACCAGCCTGCCAATGGCAACCCCAGCAGCGCCAGCAGCCACAAAGGACGCAGGAAATGGAACGCGCGCAGGGCCTCGATCATGCCGGTACCCTCCGGCCCGCAACGCGCCGGCGCGGCCAGGCCGCCAGGCCCAGCAACAGGGCCGCGAAGCCGAGCGGCCAGCGGAACAGTTCGTGCCGTGGGCGCAGGGTCGGTGCGCGCTGCGGCATCGGCTCCAGCGCATCGATGGTGCGATAGGCATCGGCCAACTGGCGACTGTCGGTGGCGCGGAAGAAGCGACCGCCGGTCTGCTCGGCGATCGCGGTGAGCATGCCGACGTCGAGGTCGGCCGACGGATTGATCACGCGGCTGCCGAAGAAGTCCGGCACCGTCATCCGGTCGGCGCCGATGCCGATGGTATAGATCCGCACACCGGCCGCCTTGGCCGCCTTCGCTGCCTCGATCGGCGTGATGCTGCCGGCATTGTTGACGCCGTCGGTCAGCAGCACCAGTACCCGCGCCTGCTCCGGCAGCGCCGCCAGGCGCTTTACCGCCACCGCGATGGCGTCGCCGATCGCCGTCTCGGTGCCGGCCAGGCCTACGGCCGCACCCTGCAACTGCGCACGTACTGCCGACAGGTCGTAGGTCAGCGGCGTGACCAGGAAGGCGCGACTGCCGAACAGGACGAGACCCATCTCGTCGCCGTTGCGTCGGGCGATAAAGTCGCTGGCGATCGCTTCCACTGCGCCGAAGCGGCTCACCGGCCTGCCGGCGAGCCGCATGTCGTCCGTACGCATGCTCCCGGAAAGATCCACCGCGAGCATCATCGCCCGCCCACTGCGCTGCTGCGTCTGCGGCGGTCCGACCCATTGCGGGCGCATGGCAGCACCGACCAGGCAAAGCCAGGCCAGTGCAAGCACCCAGAGGCGTGCTCCGCCCGCGTTCACAGGCGCCGCGGCGGCGAGCGCGATGCCCTGGTGCGGCAGGTGCAGAGCCCGTCCGGGCGCCGCAGGCTGCAGCCACCGGCGTGCGAGCCAGGGCAACGGCAAGGCAAGCGCCAGCCACGGCCAGGCGAACTCGGGCCACATCATCGGCGCATCCCCCTGCCCGCGCGGCCGCCTCGCGTCTGGTCGGCGAGGCCACCGAGCCATTGACGGACGGCTTCGGCTGCTGCAGTGCGCTCGATGACCTGGTCCGGGCGATAGATCTGGGCATCCAGCGCGACCAGGCGATCGATCGCCGGCGCCGCGACCGGCACCCGCTCGAGCGTCGTCCGCCAGGCCTCGCCACGCAGGGTATCGACGCGTGCGTCCAGCCGTCGCGCCGCGCGGCGCAGCAGCGCATGCAGGGCCGCAGCGGCCTCCTGCGGATGGCCTTCGGTCCCGGACAGGGCCTCGTCCACCAGTGCGAGCAGCGCCGCACGGGCACGCAGATGCCGCCGTCGCAGGAGCCATCGCCAGGCGGCCCAGGCGAGCAGCATCGCCACCAGCGCAGCCAGCACCCACCACCCCGGTGCCGGCGGCCACCAGGCGGGCGCAGGCGGCATGTGAATGTCGCGAAGCGTCGGCCCAGCCGGTGCGGATGCGGCGTGCGCAGGTAGCGGCAGGATCATCGCGCACCCCGTGCGCCCAGCAGCGCGGCAACGGTGTCGAAAGGGTCGCCGCTCGTGTCCACCGTGCGACAGGCCACGCCCGCAGTGCGGCAGAGCGCGGTCAGTCGCGCGTGCCCGGCACCCAACAGGCCCGGCAGCCAGTTCTGCTGCCGCTCGCCGTGGACATGCAGCAGTGCGCGCACGCCGTCGTGCTCCAGCGGATAGTCCCCATCCGGTGTAGGCGCTACCTCGAGCGGATCGACCACGGCGAGCACACCGAGGCGCGCGCGCCGGGACAATTCCGCCAGCGCCCGTCGCGCCGGTTCGTCGCAACACACGCCATCGGTGATCAGCAGGACGCGACTGGCTCCGTGGACCGTCCGCATGGCCCGTTGCAGCGCGGCGGACAGCGGCTCCTCGTCGGCATCGGCGGTGCGGTCGCCCCATTCGGCGATCGCGCCGCAGATGCCCAATGCACCACGCGCCCCCGCGCGCGGCGACAGCAGTTCGTCGCGCGTGCCGAAGCCCATCAGGCCGACGCGCTCGGCCACCCTCACGGCAGCCCATGCCGCCCACGCCGCTGCTCGGGCCGCCTGCACCGACTTGAACCGCGTACGCGTGCCGAACCGCATGGACGCATGGGTATCGAGCAGGATCAGCAGGCGCCCTTCGCGTTCTTCCTGGAACAGCTTGGTGTGTAGCCGACCGCTGCGCGCAGTAAGCCGCCAATCGAGTCGGCGCACGTCGTCGCCACGCTGGTAAATGCGCGACTCGGCATAATCCATGCCGCGGCCGAACAGCCGGCTGGACTGCTGTCCGGCGCGGGGCGCGCGACTGACCTGGAGCGGCAGGGCCATCTTGCCGACGCGCGCACGCAGTGCCAGCAGCTCGGACAGCGCCACCCGCGTGACACCATCGATCTCGTGTGGCTGCAACACGGCGATCACGGCAAGGGCACGAGATCCAGCAGGCGGTCGATCACCTGGTCAGGCCGTACCCCTTCCGCCTCGGCTTCGTAGCTCAGCAATACGCGATGACGCAAGACTTCGTGCGCGACGGCATGGACGTCTTCCGGAAGCGCGTAGTCGCGCCCGTTCAACCAGGCGTGTGCGCGGGAGCAGCGGTCCAGTGCGATGGTGGCGCGGGGGCTGCCGCCCCAGGCGATCCAGCGCTTGAGCTCCGGCCCATAGCGGCCGGCGTCCCGCGTGGCCAGAACGAGCTGGGTGATGTACTCCTCCAGCGCGGGCGCCATGTGCACCCCCAGCACCTGCTCGCGGGCCGCCATCACATCGGCTGGCGCAAGCCGCACGGCGGGGCCGGCATGCGACCCATGCGCCGCCTGGTTGCGCGCCAGCCGCAGGATCGCCAGTTCGGCGGCAGCGTCCGGATAACCGATCGTCACATGCATGACGAAGCGGTCGAGCTGGGCTTCGGGCAGGGCAAAGGTGCCCTCCTGCTCGATCGGGTTCTGGGTCGCCATGACCAGGAACAACTCGGGAAGGCGCCATGTGCTTCGCCCGACCGTGATCTGCCGCTCGGCCATCGCTTCGAGCAGCGCCGACTGCACCTTGGCCGGCGCACGGTTGATCTCGTCCGCCAGCACGATGTTGTGGAACAGCGGCCCCCGCTCGAACTCGAAGCTGCCGGACTGCGGGCGGAACACGTCGGTGCCGGTCAGGTCCGCCGGCAACAGGTCAGGGGTGAACTGCACCCGATGAAAATCGGCTTCGATGCACGCTGCCAGCGCCTTCACCGCCGTGGTCTTGGCCAGGCCGGGTGCGCCTTCCACCAGCAGGTGGCCGTCGGCCAGCAGGGCGATGAGCAGGCAGTCGATCAACCGGGGCTGGCCGATGATGGCGTGCTGCAGATCGTCCCTGAGGCGAGCGAACGACTGCTGCAGGGTAGCGGCGGGCTGGGCTTGTGCGGGATCGGTCATCCGGAAGACTTCCATGGGAGACGCGGCTTGGGACAGCGCTCGATCATGGAAGTTTTGCCGGTGCGGCGATATAGCCCGGTGGTCATGCGACACGACCGCAAAAAGAAGAAGGGCGGCCGGGGCCGCCCTTCTTGCAACAGTCGTCTGCGGATCGTTACTGGAGCTTGTCGCTGAGAATCCGCGGGGTCACGAAGATCAGCAGCTCCGCCTTGTCGTTCTGTCGCGAGGTCTTGCGGAACAGCATGCCGATGCCGGGAATGTCGCCGAGGCCAGGCACCTTGGTAATGGTGTTCTGCTTGGTGATCTCGTAGATGCCGCCCAGCACCACCGTCTGTCCGTTGTCGACAAGCACCGAGGTGTTGAGCTCGCGCGTATCGATCTGCGGCACCTGGCCACTGCCCGGGGCATCGATGAACTTGGCCAGCGCGTCCTTCTTGACGTTGATCTTGAGGTACACGCGGTTGTCGGCGGTGATCGTCGGCGTGACCTTCAACTCCAGCACGGCATCCTTGAACTGCACCGTGGCGGTACCGCTACCGGCTGCACCGGTGGCGCTGTTCTGGTAGGTCACGTAGCCGATCTGCTGGCCCTGGCGGATGACCGCCTCCTGCTGGTTGGCCGTGATGACGCGGGGGCTGGAGATCACTTCGCCGCGGCCTTCGGTCTGCGCCGCGGAGAGCTCGAGATCCAGGGCGTAGTTGGCGCCGAGGATGGCCAGACCAAGGCTGCCGCCAGGGGTGGTGGTGGGCAGGTTCACGTTCAGGCCGCCGGAGCCGAGCGTCGCCGACCCGGCATTGCTGCCAAGGTTGCTGCCCAGGTCACCGCCAAGCTGCAATACCTGGCCGCTGGGATTCGTACGGGAGCCATTGATGCCGAACTTGGCACCCAGCTCGCGGGTGAACTGATCGGTCGCCACCACGATGCGCGACTCGATCAGCACCTGCTGGACCGGGCGATCGAGCACTGCCACGAGTGCGCGGATCTCCTTGATCTTTTCAGGGTTGTCGTTGATCAGCAACGTGTTGGTGCGGTCGTCGAAGGACACGCTGCCTCGCGCAGACAGGAAGCCGCGGCTGGTATTGGCACCGCCACCACCGCCGCCCGTGCCCTGCTTGGCCCCCGACGTCAGCAGCTTGGCGATGTCGGCCGCCTTGCCATAGCTGATGGGAATGTAGTCGGTCACCAGCTCGGCATTGTCCTCGGCCTTCATGCGGGCGTCGGCCAGATCCTGCTCGTACTTGGCCAGCTCCTGCTGCGGGGCGATCCAGATCACGTTGCCATTGCGGCGCTTGTCCAGGCCCTTGGCGCGCAGCACCACGTCCAGCGCCTGGTCCCATGGCACGTTCACCAGGCGCAGCGTGACGCTGCCACCCACCGAGTCGGAAGCCACGAGGTTGAGGCCCGAGATGTCGGCAAGCAACTGCAACGCCGAGCGGACGGGGATATCCTGGAAGTTGAAGGTGACGCGGCTGCCGGTGTAGACCGGTTCCTGCTCCTTGGCGAGCTTGGCGGAGGTCTTGTCCTTCTTCTTCGGTGCGACCTCGACGACGTACTGGTCTCCCGACTGGTAGGCCGACGTCTCGATGTTGCCCGAGGTGCTGATTTCGATCCGTGCGCCATTGCCGGCAGCCTTGGTCACGATGGTCTGCACCGGCGTGGCGAAATCCATCACGTCCAGGCGCTGCGCCTGGGCCGCCGGCAGGTTCACGTGGTCGAGATCGACGATGACCTTGTCGCCCTCGCGACGCATGTTGGGGCTGGCGCCGGTGCCGCTGAAATTGACCAGCACGCGCCCCTCGCCGTTGGGACCACGACGGAAATCGATGTTCGATACCGCCGGGCCGCTGCTGGCAGACGGCAACCGCTTGGACGGATCGATGATCGCCGCTGTAGTGGTGGTCTGAGCGTCGGTACCGTTGTTGACCGTGAGGATCAGGCTGTTCCCGTCCACCCGGGTGGTGTAGCTCGAGGGACGGATCAGCTCCACCACCACGCGCGTGCGACCACCGGCGGACACCGCCGAGATCCCGGACAGCGAGCCCTTGCCGACGTCCATGTGCCGCGGGGCTGCATTGGCCGTGTCGGCGAAGTCGACGGCGATGCGCGGCGGCGTGTCAGTGGTGAAGACCTTCGGCTGGGGCACCTGGCCCTGGTCGAAGTTGATATGCAGCTCGACGCGGCCACCGGGCAGCATGTCGTAGCTGATGTCCTTCAGGGTCGATGTGGCCGCGAACGTCGCCTGCGACCACAGGAAGCCGACGGCGAACAGGAAGGTCACCAGGTGGCGGCTCGCATGGCGCATGATTCGGCCCTGAACAGGTGTGTTTTGGTTGCTCATTGCATCAGCCCCTGTGTTTCCTATTTCTCGCCGAGCGCGATGCTGGCCGGACGCTCCATCCAGCCACCATTACCGTTGGGGATCAGTTCGATCAGGTCGATGTGATCGTCGCTGATCGCCGTGATTCGGCCGTAGTTCTGGCCCATGTACTCGTTCTTGTGCACGCGGTGGATCACTCCACCGGGGTCCTTGATCAACACCTCCATGTTGGCCCCGGTGCCGATCGTGCCCACCATCTTCAGGCTGTCGAGCGCGAACATCTCCAGCGGTTCCTTCGGCCGGTTCTCGTCGGGGCGAGGCCCGGTAGAGGCCGTATTGTTGGAGGGCTGCAGTTCGGCCGAGCTGGGGCTGAAGGGATCGCGGTCCCCCTGGTCCTTGTACTCGAACGTCTCGAAGGTGCGTATCACGGGCAACGGGTCGATCGGAGCGCCCTTCTTCTGCTTCTCCTTGGCCACCCAGGCCCGCAGATCGGACATCCCGCGCGTGCAGCCCGCCAGCGCGATCAGCGCGCCACAGAGTGCGGCGATGCGCAGCCCACGACTAGGATTCATGGCGAAAGGCCGACTCATTTCCGCCCCCTCCTGTTGCCGCCTGCTGCATGCTTCTTCGCATCCCCGGTCTCGTCGTCATCGAGGTAGCGGTAGGTCTTGACCGTGCCCTGCAACACCAGCTTGCCGCCACCGTTGGCCGAAGGATTGGCCGGGGTCAGCGAGACGTCGTGAAGCGTCAGGATCACCACCCGCGGCAACGAAGCGACGCCGCTGATGAACGTGCCGAACTGATGGTAGGTGCCACTCATGCGCAACGAGATGGGCTTCTCGGCGTAGAAGTCCTTCGGCGTCTCGGCACCGGGCTGGAACAGATCGACTTCCAGGCCGGCCGACAGCGCGGTTTGCGAAATATCGACCAGCAGCTCCGGCATCTCGGTCTTGCTGGGCAACTGCCGCAGCAACTGCCGCAACATGTCCTGCATCTCATCGAGTTGCTGCTGCAACGCTTCGAGGTTCACCGCCTTTGCCTGCTTGGTGGCGAACTCCTGCTTGAGGGACTCCTCCTTGGCCGCCAGCGATTGCAGCTGGTCCTGTTGGTCGCTGATATACAGGTACCAGCCGAAGAATCCGATCAGCGCAAACAGCGCTGCGGTGAAAAAAATCTTGATCGACTGAGGCCAGCCACCGATGTTGTTCTTGTCGAGGCTGCGCAGATCTTCGAAGAACTTCACGGCTTGGCCCCTCCCGTCGCCGGCTTGCCGCCACTGACTGGCGAGGCCCCCGCTTTGCCATCCGATGCGGGCTCGCCCTGGGCATCGTCCTTCGGTCGGCTGAGCGTAACGTTCAGGCCGAATACGTAGGGCATCCTGACGTCACTGTGGACGTTCTCGGTCTTGCGCAGATCCGCATGCCCCATCCACTGCGAGGCTTCGATGTTTCGCATGTACTCGGCGACGCTGGCGTTGGACTGGGCCACGCCGTCGAGCGACAACGAGTCGCCGGTCTGCTTCAGGCCGGTGAGGCGGGCGCTGGCCGGGATGGTCTTCACCAGTTCGTCGAACAGATGCACCATCTGCGAGCGGTTCGCCTGCAGTTGCTCGATGATCTGCTTGCGTGCGAGCAGGCGATCGCGAACCTTCTCGAGATCCTTGATCTTGGCGATCTTCTCGTCGAGCTGGTGGATTTCGGTCTGCAGGTAGGCGTTGCGTTCGTTCTGGTTGTCGATACGCAGATCCATCCACCAGGCCCACAGGATCAAGCACAGCAATGCAGCCACGAAAGCCGCACCCAGCTGCATGAAAAACTCACGCTCACGCTGTTTGCGGCGTTCGGCGCGCCAGGGAAGGAGATTGATATGTGCCATCAGTCGAAGCTCCTCAGCGCCAGGCCGACCGCGATCATCAGCGCCGGGGCGTCCTGGGCCAGGGCCTGGGCCTGTACGCGCGAGGACAGCGACATGCGCGCGAGCGGGTTGGCCACCACGCAGGAAATGCCCAACTGCTCCTCCAGCATCGGGCCGAGACCCTCGATGGACGCGCAGCCACCGGCCAGAACCACCTGGTCCACCTTGCTGTACTCGCTGCCAGCGAAGAAGAACTGGAGCAGGCGGCTGATCTGCTGGATCAGCGATTCCTTGAACGGCTCCAGCGCCTCGGTCTCGTAGGACTCCGGCAGGCCGCCCTTGCGCTTGGCCCGGCCCGCCTCCTCATAGGAGAGCCCGTAGCGGCGCATGATCTCGTCGGTGAGCTGCTTGCCGCCGAAGACCTGCTCGCGGGAGTAGATGGTGCGCTGGTTGCGCAGTACCGAGAGCGTGGTCATGGTCGCGCCGATGTCGACCACGGCCACCAGTGCGTCGCGACCGACATTGAGCTGATCGGCCAGCATCGCGAAGGCGTTCTCCAGCGCGAAGGCCTCGACATCGATCACCTTGGCGGTGAGGCCGCCGAGATCGAGCGCCGCCACGCGCATGTCCACGTTCTCGGTCCGCGACGCGGCGAGCAGGATGTTGTTCATGTCGGGGTTGTCGCGTACCGGCCCGAGGACCTCGAAATCGAGGCTGACCTCCTCGATGGGATACGGGATGTACTGGTTGGCCTCGACCTGGATCTGCCCTTCGAGGTCATCCTCGGAGAGTTCCGCGGACATCGGGATCACCCGGGTGATCACGGCCGAACCGGCGACGGCCGCGCAGGCGTGCTTGAGCTTTGAGCCGGAGCGGGCCAGCGCTCGCCTGATCGCTTCGCCGACGGCCTCGACCTCGACGATGTTCTTCTCGACCACGGCGTTCGGGGGCAACGGCTCCACCGCGTAATGCTCCACGCGGTAACGCCCTCCGGTCTGGCTCAGCTGCAGCAGCTTGACGGCGGTCGAACTGATGTCGACGCCGATCAGCGGCGGCTTCTTGGGTGTGAAAAGACCCACGGTTTGTCCCCCTTACCCCTGGCGCTCCAAGCCGGAATCCGGCGGCTGCGCGCTGGCATTAAATCCAAAAATTAACGCAATAGCAACGGTATACGATCACTTTCTCGACTCAGTGGCGTGATGGGACACACATTTGAGTCATTGGAGTTTGTCCGGCGCAGGTTCCTGCGGCTGCCGGCTGTCCCTGTAGTGGATACTGCAACATCTATACTCTGGCACGTTTTGACTCAGGTCTCGCTACCTCCACACTCATGCGAATTTTCAAGCGTTTGCTCCGCTGGGCACTGATCCTGGCCTTCTCGGGACTTCTGCTCGGCGTAGCCGCACTGGGCATCGCCTACTGGCTGATCGCCCCCCGCCTCCCCAACGTCGACCAGCTCAAGGATTACCGCATGCAGGTTCCGCTGCGGGTCGAGAGCGCGGACGGCAAGCTGATTGCGACCTTCGGTGAGACCCGACGCATCCCGGTGGACATCGCCCACGTGCCGGATCGCCTCAAGCATGCCGTGTTGTCTGCGGAGGACGCGGATTTCTACAGCCACCCCGGCTTCGATTGGCACGGTATCGCCCGCGCCGCCTGGCATGTGGTGATCTCTGGTGGCGACAAGGGTTCCGGCGGATCGACGATCACGCAGCAGGTGGCGCGCAACTTCTTCCTGAGCCCGGAGAAGCTCTATTCGCGCAAGCTGATCGAGATCTTCATCGCGGTGCGCATGGAAAACGAGCTGACTAAGGACCAGATCCTCGAGCTCTACCTCAACAAGATGTTCCTCGGTCATCGCGCCTACGGCGTTGCCGCCGCGGCCGAGTATTACTACGGCAAGACGCTCGACCAGTTGTCCATCGCCGAGTGCGCCACCATCGCCTCGACCTTCCAGTTGCCATCGGCGGTCAATCCGATCAACAGCCCCGCCCGCATGCTGGCTCGCCGCAATTGGGTGCTCGGCCAGATGCTCGAGCACCGCTACATCAGCAAGCAGGAATACGAGCAGGCGGTCAAGGAGCCGAACGATGCCTACCCGCACGAGCAACCGATCGAGGTCGAGGCGCCGTACCTGGCCGAGATGGTGCGCCGACAGGTGCTCGACCGCCTCGGCAACGATGCGCTGACCGACGGCTATGTAGTCAAGACCACGCTCGACAGCAACCACCAGACCCAGGCGGTGCAGGCGCTGCGTGACGGCCTGGTCGCCTATGACCGTCGCCATGGCTGGCGGGGTCCCGAGGCGCATACCGACCTCCCGGCGAACGCCGGCGCCAATGACTTTGAAGATATCCTGGCCAGCTATTCCAGCGTGTCGGGCATGCAACCGGGCGTGGTCACCGCCGTCTCTGCGAACCAGGCGTCGGTCTACCTCGCCAGCCACGAAACTGCCGTGCTCGAGCTGGCGTCGATGTCCTGGGCCCGGCCCTACATCAGCGACGCCCGCACCGGCGCAGCCCCGAAAACCGTCGATACGGTACTCAAGCGCGGCGACATCGTCCGCCTCATGCGCAACCAGAAGGGCGACTGGGAGCTGGCCCAGATTCCGAAGGTGCAGGGCGCACTGGCATCGGTGAACCCTGAGGACGGTGCGATCGAAGCGCTGGTCGGCGGTTTCAACTTCGCCCGCAGCAAGTTCAACCGCGCCGTTATGGCTGCCAGGCAGCCCGGCTCCAGCTTCAAGCCCTACATTTACTCGGCCGCGTTCGAGCGGGGCTTCACCCCGGCCTCGATCGTCAACGACGCCCCGCTGGCCCTGCCGGATCCGTCGAAGCCCGGCGGCCTGTGGACGCCGGCGAACGACGACAACAAGTTCGACGGCCCGATCCGCTTGCGCCAGGCGCTGGTGGAGTCGAAGAACCTGGTCTCCGTGCGGCTGCTCGACGCCATCGGCGTGAGCTACGCCCGCGAGTACGCCACGCGCTTCGGCTTCTCGCTGGACGCCCTGCCCGCCAACCTGTCCATGGCGCTGGGGACCGCATCGGTCTCGCCGATGGACATGGCGCGCGGCTATTCGGTGTTCGCCAACGGCGGCTATCTGGTGAAGCCGTATTTCATCAAGGAGATCGACGATCGCGACGGCAAGCCGGTGTACCTGGCCAACCCCGCTCGCGCCTGCCGCTCGTGCCAGGAACGGCTGCTCAACCCGCAGCCGCCGGGCCCGCCGCCGGCCGAAAAGCCCGCTGCCCCGGCAGCGGTGGCATCGACGGCCGGATCGACCTCGGTACCCGCAGCCGCGGCCAGCGCCGATGTCGGCGACACGGTCCTGCCCGAAGACGCCCACGGCAACGCCAAGGCCGCGCCCGTGCTCGCCCCGCACGTGATCGACATCCGCAACGACTATCTCCTCACCTCGCTGATGAAGGACGTGATCCTGCACGGCACCGGCGCCGCGGCGCGCGCGCTGAACCGCCCGGACCTCGCCGGCAAAACCGGCACCACCAACGACCACCGCGACGCCTGGTTCGTCGGCTTCAACGGTGATTTGTCGACGGCGGTGTGGGTCGGCTTCGACGACTTCACCTCGCTGGGGCGGGCCAACGGCGTGGCCGAGTTCGGTGCGCAGGCGGCGCTGCCGATCTGGATGCAGTACATGGGCGCGGCGCTGAAGGGCCTGCCGGAGAACTCGCTGCCGATGCCGCCCGGCATCAGCACCATCACCATCGACCGCACCAGCGGCCTGCCCGCGCCGCCCGGCGACACCGACACCATGCCCGAGGTCTTCAAGGTCGAGGACCTGGACAAGCTGCGCAGCCAGGCTGCGCAGCAACAGCAGGACCAGGACAAGAAGCACGCCTACGACATTTTCTGACGCAACAGGTAGGATCGGTATCGCGACTGTCGCCCGGCCCCGGGCGGCGGCCACCGAGGAAGGAGCGAGACATGGCCCGAGGCGAGCACCACCGCATCCACGCCCATGACCGCCTGCAGCGCAACCGGCTGCGCGTCGCCCAGGAAGCCGCCCGGCTGATGAGCGAGCACGGCATCCGCGACTTCCACCACGCCAAGCTCAAGGCCTCGGAGAGGCTCGGCATCCTGGATGCGCAGAGCCTGCCCCGCAACGACGAGATCGAGCGCGCATTGCGCGAGCACCAGCGGATCTTCCAGGCCGACAGTCAGCCGCAACGCCTACGCCGCTGCCGCGAGGCTGCGGTGGAGGCCATGCGGTTCCTCGACGATTTCCAGCCACGTCTGGTGGGCGCCGTGCTCGAGGGAACCGCCGACGCGCACTCAGCGGTCTGCCTGCACCTGTTCTGCGACGATGCCGACGCGGTGCTGCGCTTCCTGCACGAGCGCGGCGTTCCCTATGAAACCCAGACGCGACGCCTGCGCACCAGCCGCGACGACAACGCGGAGTACCCGGTGGTGCTGTTCTCGGCGGACGGCTTGTCGTTCGACCTCACGGTGCTGCCCGTCGACGCGCTGCGCCAGGCGCCGGTGGACCGGGTGGACGAGCGGCCGATGCGCCGCGCTGGCGTGGCCGCGGTGGAGCAGATGCTGCACGAACAGGACGAGGACGACGAGCTGGAACGCAAGCTCGCCGCGCTGCGCTGAGATCCCGTACAAGAAAACGCCCCGGTCACCCGGGGCGTTTTCCTTCAGTCCGCGCGGCCCGGCCTCATGTCGGGCCGGCACCGGCTCAGCGCTTGTCGACCGACACGAAATCGCGCGGCGCGGAGCCGGTATAGACCTGACGCGGGCGACCGATACGCGACCCCGGGGTCTCGTGCTGCTCGATCCAGTGCGCGATCCAGCCGGCGGTGCGGGCGATGGCGAACATCACGGTGAACATCTCGGTCGGGATGCCCAGCGCCTTGTAGATGATGCCGGAATAGAAGTCGACGTTGGGGTACAGCTTGCGCTCGACGAAATAGTCGTCCTTCAGCGCCGCCTCTTCCAGCTTCATCGCCACCTCGAGCAGCGGGTCGTTGACGCCCAGCTCGCCCAGCACCTTGTGGCACATCTCGCGGATGATCTTCGCGCGCGGGCCGAAGTTCTTGTACACGCGATGGCCGAAACCCATCAGGCGGAAGTTGTCGTTCTTGTCCTTCGCACGCTTGACCGCAGTCTCGACCTTGTCGGCAGTACCGATCTCTTCGAGCATCTTCAGCACCGCCTCGTTGGCACCGCCGTGCGCCGGCCCCCACAGTGCGGTGATGCCCGCGGCGATCGAGGCGTACGGATTGGCGCCGGTGGAACCGACCAGGCGGACGGTCGAGGTGGAGGCGTTCTGCTCGTGGTCGGCGTGCAGGATGAACAGCAGGTCGAGCGCCTTGGCGGCCACCGGGTTGAGCTGCAGCGGCTCGCTCGGCACCTCGAACATCATGTGCAGGAAGCGCGTGACGTACTCGAGGTTGTTGCGCGGGTAGCGCATCGGCCAGCCGATCGAATAGCGGTAGGCCGCAGCGGCGATGGTCGGCATCTTGGCGATCAGGCGGATCGCGGCGAGCTTGCGGTCTTCCGGGTTATCGACGTCGAGGTCGTCGTGGTAGAACGCCGAGAGCGAGGCGATCGAGGCCGCCAGCATCGCCATCGGGTGGGCGTTGTGGTGGAAGCCCTGGAAGAAGTTCTTCAGCGACTCGTGCATCATCGTGTGATGCGTGATCTGGTGCTCG
>JABLTH010091716.1_pt1 | contig 24816 bp, 19 predicted proteins | sample 7875711 | NCBI WGS metagenome assembly JABLTH01 (sample SAMN14941262, study PRJNA633318) | bioreactor metagenome | isolation source: bioreactor | place: China | collected 2019-03-05 | reverse complement strand
GGCGCATCGCCTCGTGGAGCGCGACGCGCTACGACGTCGAGGGCAAGGCGCGCGCGCTCGCCGAGATCGCCGCGGCGTTCGGCGTGACGCCCGCCGACTGCGCCTTCGTCGGCGACCACTGGAACGACCTGCCGGCGCTCAGGCTCGCCGGGCTCGCGGTCGCGTTCTGCCCGAAGGACGACGTGGTGCGCCAGGCGGCGCACGTGGTGATCGAGAACGGGCCGCTGACGAACCTCCTGCCCCATTTCCCGGAGATCGAGCGAGGATGAGCGACGACGAGCGCGTGGTCCGCCGCGAGCGGGTGTTCGAAGGCAAGCTGATCAAGGTCGACCGCGAGGAGGTGCGCCTCCCGCGCGGCAAGGTCGCCCTGCTCGAGACGATCCGCCACCCCGGTGCGGCGGGCGTGCTGCCGTTCACGAAGGACGGCCACGTGCTCCTGATCCGCCAGTTCCGGCACGCCGCCGGCGGCTTCATCATCGAGGTACCCGCGGGCAAGCTCGACGCCGGCGAGCCGCCGGAGCACTGCGCGGCGCGCGAGATCGAGGAAGAGGTCGGCTGGCGCGCGGGCCGGCTCGAGCCGCTCGGCGGCGTGATCACGACGCCCGGCTTCACCGACGAGGTGATCTGGCTCTACGAGGGACACGACCTCGAGGCGGGGCACCAGGAACTCGAGGCCGACGAGGTGCTCGACGTCCTCGAGGTCCCGTTCGCCGAGGCCGTGCGCATGTGCGTGTCGGGCGAGATCAGCGACGCGAAGACGATCTGCGCGATCCTTCTGGCGCACGCGCGACGCGGCGCGTAGCGCGGTTCAGGAATCTCCCGCCGCCCGGTCCGGCGTGTCGTCCGGTGGCGTGGGCGCGGGCGGCGACGGAGCGGCCGGACTCTCCGGCGGTGTCGCGGGTGCCGTGGCGGGTGCCGCCGCGGGGGCCGTCGACGGCGGCGCGGCGAGCGTGCGCTGCCAGGCGTCGCCGGGCTGCCACCCGCTGTCGACCGGTGCCGCCGGCCACGTCGTGCGGCTGCCGTCGGGGAGCGCGTTGCGCCGCGACCACGACTCGGTCGGCGTCCACGCCGGGTCGAACACCGGCTTCGAGAAGCGCGCGGGGTTCCACGGGTACGGGGCGGGGTCGTCGCGCGCCGGCCAGGCCGCGGTCGGCGTCCACGTGCTGCGCGGTGCGAGCGGGGGCCCGGCCGCGCCGGGGCGCACGCCGCGCTTGCCGAACACGGCGAGCTGTTCCTCGGGGCCCGGGCCGATCGTGATCGGCTGTCCGGTCGCGGGCGTGCCGGGCACGACCTCGCGGGGCAGGAGGCGCGGGTCGATGAAGACGAGGTTCCACTCCGGCCAGGGGAGCACGATCGTCCGCGGCAGCGTGTCGTCCGGGGGAGCGGGCACGCTTCGCACGCGGATGACCGGGGCGTCGGGGGCCCGCGCGGGGGCCGGGCCGAGGACCGTGATGCCGGGCGGGTAGTCGCGAACGTCCACGACCCCGGGCGGCCGGGCGGGCCGCGGCGCGGCCGGCGCGGCCGCGTCCTGCGCGACGGCGCACGCGCCGCCCGCGGCGAGAACCACTCCGAGCACGATGCCGAGCGGCCGCATGAGCGGATTGTACGCGCGGTGCCGGGATCGCGCGTTTCGGCCGTCCGGCCACCTATAATTGCGAGGTCTCGCGGCCAGCACGACTTCAGCCCAGGGTTCGTACGAGGAGCGTGATCCCTTGACCGGTTCAGCATTCCCGTGGTGTCGCCGCACCGTCGCCCGCCTCGCCGCCGGCGCCGGCACGCTCGCGCTGCTGCTGTCCGGCGCGGCGTGCGGACGCAGCGCGCCCGAGGCTCCGGCACGGGGTCCGGCACCGGCGGCCCCCGCGGCGCGCATCACGGCTCCCACCGTGCTCCTGGTCACGATCGACACGCTGCGTGCCGATCGCGTCGGATGCTACGGGCGCGCCGACGCGGGCACGCCGGCGCTCGACGCGCTCGCCGCCGCGGGCGCGCGCTTCGACGACGCGCAGACGACGGCGCCGCTGACGCTGCCGGCGCACGCCTCGATCCACACCGGGCGCACGCTGCCCGCCCACGGCGTGCGGAACAACGGCACCTTCGCCGTGCCGCCCGACGTGCCGGTCGCGGCCGACGCGTTCCAGCACGCGGGCTACGTGACCGGCGCCTTCGTCTCGTCGCCGGTGCTCGCGTTCCGCCACGGGCTCGCGCGCGGCTTCCAGCAGTACGACGACGACATCCCGCGCGGGACGCGGCGCGAGGGGCTCGTCACGCACTACGACGAGCGTGCCGGAATCGACACCGTGCGCCGCGCGCTCGCGTGGCTGTCCCAGCAGGGCGGCCGCCCGGCCTTCGTGTGGGTCCACCTGTGGGAGCCGCACGCACCGTACCACCCGCCGGCCGAGTTCGCGCGCTTCGCCGACCGCTACCAGGGTGAGGTCGCGGCCGCGGACGCCGCGCTCGGCGTTCTCGTGCGCGAGGTGGCCGCGCTCGGTCGCGAGCGCGTCCTCGTCGCGGTCGCCGGCGATCACGGGGAAGGGCTCGGGGAGCACGGCGAGCCCACGCACGGCGTCTATCTCTATCGCGCCACGATGCGCGTGCCGCTGATCGTGAGCGGTCCGGCGTTCGGCGTGAAGCCGGCCGTGATCGCGCAGCCGGCCAGCCTCGCCGACCTCGCCCCGACGCTGCTCGGCCTCGCGGGCCTGCCCGGCCTGCGCGGCGCGGACGGGCTCTCGCTCGCCGACGCGCTCACCGGCAAGGGACCGTTCCCGGCGCGCGCCGGGGTCTTCGCCGAGAGCCACCTGCCGCAGATCGAGTTCGGCTGGTCGGGCCTGCGTGCGCTCGTCACGCCGGAGCACAAGTTCATCGACGCGCCGCGGCCCGAACTGTTCGACCTGCGCGCCGATCCGGACGAACGGAAGGACCTCTCCGCGCAGCGCGCCGACGTCGACCGCGAGCGCCGCGCGCTCGAGGAGGCCGTCCGGCGCGCCGCCGCGGCGGCGCCCGCGTCCGGCGCGGACCGCAGCGCGAGTTCCGCCGAGCTCGACACGCTGCGCTCGCTCGGCTACGCGGCGAGCGGGCGCAGGATCTCGGCGCGCCGGCTCGTCGACCCGCAGGCCGCCGACGCGAAGGACCGCGCGACGTTCCTCGCCCGCTACGACGAGGCGACGGGGCTGGTCGAGCGCGGCAGCGCGCCGCAGGCCGTGACCCTGTTCGAGGCCCTCGACCGGGAGGATTCCCGGAACCCCGGACTGCTCCTGGCGTACGGCCAGGCGCTGATCATGGCGCGGCGGCTGGACGACGCGGTCAAGGTGTTCAGGCGCGCGGTCGCGGTCGATCCCGGCTACAGCCTGGCGTGGTACCGGCTCGGTCAGCTCCTCGACAACGCGAAGGACGTGAAGGGCGCGGAGAATGCCTATCGGCGGGCCATCGATGCCGACCCGCTGTCGCTCGAGCCGCGCAAGGCGCTGGCCAGCTTCCTCGCCGACCAGGGGCGGCTCGACCAGGCGATCGACACGCTCGAGCGGGCGAAGGAGCTCGATCCGCAGGATCGGGCCATCAACGGGGACCTGGAGCGGTTCTACGCGCGGACCCGCCGCTGATATCCTCTAGCGGGCGGGACGCAATGCGGGGGGCGCGGTGATCGTCGATCGTGTGATGCACGCCGGGTGGTTCACGAACGGCTGGCTGATCGCCGGCCGGGAGGACGGCCGCGGTCTCGTGCTGGACACCGGCGCCGACCCGCAGCGCGTGCTCGCGGTCGTGCGCAAGCACGGCGTCAAGGTCGTCGCGATCCTCTGTTCGCACCGTCACCACGATCACGTCACGGGGCTCGACTTCCTCGCGCGCAATCTCGGCGCGCCCGTGCTCGTGCACCCGCTCGAGCGGCCGTTCGTCACCGCCGCGACGGGAACGATCGAACCGGGGCACGTGTTCGAGTTCACGTCGTGGACCGCCGAGGTGCTGCACCTGCCCGGACACACCGCGGGACAGATCGGCATCCACGTGCCGGGCCGCGGGCTGTGGACCGCCGACACGCTGTTCAGGAACTCCGTCGCCAACACGGTCAACGCGGGTGCGGGCGACTTCGCGGCGTTCAAGGAGACGATCGAGCGGCTGCTCACGTTCCCGCCGGACACGCCCGTGTACCCGGGGCACGGCGAGCCGACCACGATCGGCGCCGAGTTCGAGAAGAACCCCTTCGTGCGCTTCTGGCGCGGACTCGAGCCGGCGGGCACGCGGCCCGGCCGCTTCGAGGGCAAGCGCGTCACGATCGAGGTCTACGCGAAGGACTACGACGGGAACGGCAAGGCGCAGGTGCGCTTCCCCGACGGCAAGCTCGCGATCGTGCCGGGCAGCAAGCTTCAGAAGGTCACGCTCTGATTTTCGGGGTCGAAACCCGCCGCGCGTAACAACGCGTCGTTGACCGGCGTCGCGACGCCGCACGCGCGGCCCATGCGGGCGAGTGCGCCATTGCGCCACGGGAGCGCCTTCGCGCCGCCGCGGACCCAGCCGAGGTCCGCCGTCGTGGCCACGACACGGCGTGCGGCGTCGTCGCCGACCACGTCGACGCCGTACCAGGCCGACGCGGCCCGCGCGCCTTCGTCGACGAGCGCGCGCCACTCGTCCTCGCGCGTGGCGAGATACGTCGCGAGGTCCAGCCCGTGCACGGCGAGCGGCAGCCCGACCACCGCGTTCCAGAGTCCCTTGACGATCATCTCGACGCGGAACGCGGTGTCGTCGCCGAGCACGCGCACGTCGAGCCCGCCGCGCGAGAGCGCGTCGGCGAGGAAGGCCGCGTGCGGCCCGTGCACGAGCGTGGGCGCGAGTTCGCGGAAGAACGGGCCCTTCGACGTGAACCACACGAGGCCGCGCGTCACCGGCCCGAGTGCTCCGTGGACCGGTTCGAGGAAGCCGTTCTGCACGAGCGCGAGGCGCTCGCGCGGCACGCCGCCCAGGAGCGCGAGCGCACCGGCGAGGTCCTCCTCGCGCACGCACACGAGGCGCAGCGCGGCGACCGACGGATCCGCGGCCGCGCCGGGCGGGTCGCCGCGGCGCAGCGCCTGCGCGGGTACGCCTGCGGCGTCGAGCGCGTGGAGCAGCCGCCGGCCGACCTCGCCGGGGCCGATGACGAAAGCGTGAGCGATCGCACACGACATGGGGTTCTCCCCGCGCGGGGCGCGAAACGGGCGCGTCCGCAACGTGCACGGCCCGCCGCGCCGGATTAGTCTACAGGTTCGTTTGGAGACGGACGTGGCCCAGACCGCGCAGGACGCGCCGCGCCGGAACGCCGGCTCGCGCCGGAAAGGGGGACGTGCGGGAGGTGCGCGCTTCGTGCAGTGGGGCGCGCTCGTGCTCCTCGTCTCGTCGTTCGTCCTGTGGGGCGCGTTCGTCGTGAAGGGTGCGGGCGAGATCGCCGCCTCGGTGCTCGGCGAGGATCCCGGAGACGCGCCGGTCGACGTGTACGCGGCGCCGCGCATCCTGCACCCCGGCGGGCCCGCGGCGCGCGAGCCGCTCGAGCGCGAGCTGCGGTCGCTCGGCTACCGCACGGTGGACCACACCGCGCGCGAGCCCGGCGACTACCGCTTCGCGGGCGACGTCTTCGAGGTCTACCGGCGCGCCCACGCCGGTCCCGCCGGCGACGTGAGCGAGGCCTTCGTCCGCGTGCGGACCGGGAACGGGCAGGTCGTCTCGATCGAGCGCGCCGACGGCACCGACCTGCAGGCCTTCGCGCTCGAACCCGTGCGGCTGGGCTCGTTCCGCGGCCCCGGGCTCGAGGAGCGCCGGCCGCTGGCGCTCGCCAAGTTCCCGCCGCGGCTGATCCAGGCCGTGATGGCCGCGGAGGATTCGCGCTTCCTCACGCACCGCGGCGTCGACCCGCGCGGCATCGTGCGCGCGCTGTGGAACGACGTGCGCGGCGTCGGGCCGATGCAGGGCGGCAGCACGATCACGCAGCAGGTCATCAAGAACCGCGTGGTCGGGCGCGAGCGCACGATCATGCGCAAGGCGCACGAGGCCGTGCTCGCCGCGTACGTCGAGGGGCGCGTCTCGAAGGAGCGGCTGCTGGAGATCTACCTCAACGAGATCTATCTCGGCCAGCGCGGGTCCGTCTCCGTCGTCGGCATGCCCGCGGGTGCGCTGCACTACTTCGGCAAGAACGTCGCCGACCTCGGGCTGCACCAGTGCGCGATGCTCGCCGGCATGATCGCGTCGCCGGGCCGCTTCGATCCGCGCCGCTCGCCCGACGCCGCGCGTGCGCGCATGCAGTGGGTGCTGTCGCGCATGCGCGAGCTCGGCTACGTCGACGCGGCCGAGGCCCAGGCCGCGGGCTCGGCGCCGTTCGGGCTCGCGCCGCTCGAGACGCCGCTCGATCCGGGCGGCGACGTGCTCGATGCCGTGCGCCGCGACGCGATCGCCCGCGGCTGGGAGCCGCGGCCGGCGCGTCAGCGGGCGCTGGTGCACACGACGCTCGACGTCGAACTGCAGGCCGCCGCGCGCCGCGCGCTCGAGGACGGCCTGTCCGAACTCGAGGAGAAGGACCCCACGCGGGCCCCGCTCGAGGGCGCCGTCGTGATCGAGAACCCGCGTACCGGCGAGATCCTCGCGCTCGTCGGCGGACGCCGCGGCGTGCGCGGCGGGTTCCATCGCGCGCTCGACGCGCGCCGGCAGCCGGGCTCGGCGTTCAAGCCGCTCGTCGCGGCCGCGGCGTTCGCGTCGGGGAAGTTCGCGCCCTCGTCGGTGCTCGAGGACGAGCCGCTCGCCGTGCCGACGGCGCACGGCACGTGGACGCCCGAAAACTACGATCACCAGTTCCGCGGCGCGGTCACGCTGCGGCAGGCGCTCGAGCAGAGCCTCAACGTGCCCGTCGCGCGCGTCGGTCTCGAGGTGGGACCCGAGGCGATCGTCGACACCGCGCACCGCGCCGGCATCGGCGGCACGCTCCCGGCGCAGCCCTCGATCGCGCTCGGCGCGGGCGAGGTGACCCCGCTCGACCTCGCGTCCGCGTACGCGACGCTGGCCGCGCTGGGTACCCGGCATCCGCCGCTCCTGCTCCGCTCCGTGCGGGCCGCGGCGGGGGAGGACCCCGTCCACCTCGCGAAGCCGGGCGAGCCGGTCGCGGCCATCCCGCCGGAGTCGTGCTGGCAGGTCCTCGACTGTCTCTCCGGCGTGATCGAGCGCGGTACCGGCAAGGAGCTCCTGTCGGTGACGGGCGGCGTGCGCGTGGCGGGCAAGACCGGCACGACGCAGGAGGGCCGCGACGCGTGGTTCGGCCTCATCACGGGCCAGGCGGTCGTCGTGGTCTACGTCGGACGCGACGACGACCGGCCCGCGAAGCTCACCGGCGCCGGTTCCGCGCTGCCGGTCGTGAAGCGGCTGCTCGCGGACGCGGGGCCGCGGCTGCTCGCGCCGCTGCCCGAAATGCCGACCGGACTCGTGGCCGTGGAGATCGACCCCGAGACCGGCGGTGTCGCCACGAAACGCTGTCCCACGCGGGTGACGGAAGTGTTCCCGGCGGACCACCCGCCGGAGCCGTGCAAGAAACATATGTCTGCCCTGAAGCGCTTCTGGAACCGTCTCCGTGGCAAGTAGGATTCACCTCGGGGTCAATGGACGGACGACCCGCTCGTGCGTAGACATGGGGAAGAGGACATCGTGAGCACTCGCCCCCGGCACCTCCGGCCGCAGTCCGGCCTGACCCTGGTCGAGATGGTCCTGGTCATCGGTCTGATCGGGATCATGGCCGGGCTCGCCGTGCCGTTCGTGCACCACCACAAGTTGCGCATGAAGGAAGTCGAACTGAAACGTACGCTCGCGACCCTCCGCGACGCGATCGACCGCTATCACGAATATGCAGTTCTGGGCCAGATCGAGCCGTGGGACCTCGCCTGGAACATGTACCCGAAGGACCTGCAGATGCTCGTCGACGGGGTGGAGGTCCGCGAGCAGCAGGATCAGCCGCCCGTCAAGGTGAAGTTCCTGCGGCACGTGCCCGTCGACCCGATGACGAACTCGACGGATTGGAACTGTCGCGGATATCAGGACGACCCGGACGAGCGTTCCAGCAGCTGTGACGATCTCTACGATATTTTTTCCACGTCGACAGAGCAGGCCCTCGATCAGACTTATTACAAAGACTGGTGAGCGGCTTTCGCGCGATCGTTACGCCGCGAGTTTCGTCGCACGCCTGCAACGTAAGTAGATGATCCGATTCTGTCGCCGGGCGCACTTGCGTCACAAGTGATATATTTCGCGGGTCGGGGCCGTCTCCCCGGCTCCGAACCGGACGCCTGGTTTCGCAAGGCGCCGGCGACCCGGCCGGCACGCGCCGGCGAAAGAAGAGGATCAATGGCAAAAGCCAGGGCAGAGAAGGTCAGTCTCGAGCACGCGCTCCGCGTTGCCGTCGAGGAGACGATCGAGAAGCACCTCAATCGTCTGTCGCGACGGCCGCTCGGCGAAGAACTGAAGGAAGTGCGCGGCGCCGTCGCACGGATCGAGCGCCGGTTGGCCGGTCTCGATGCGCGCGTCGGAGGAACCCGCCGCCGTGGCGCCGTGCGCACCGGCAGCCCCGGACGTCCGCCGCTCCACACCGGCTGCAAGGTCGAGGGCTGCACCAACGAGCACTACGCGCTCGGCCTGTGCAGCAAGCACTACCAGCAGGATCGCCGCGGTGCCACGCCCGCCCGCAAGACCAGGAAGGGCAAGGCCCGGAAGGCACGCGCCTGACCGGAGCGGGGGGGATGGAGCGGGCCGGGGTGATCCCGGCCCTTCTCGCATTCCGGTTCAGGTCGTCGACGGGCCCGACGCGAGCGGCATGTACGCCTTCTCCGCGTAGTCGCGGACCATCCGGGCGCAGCTGAAGACCGGCAGCAGTTCGCGGATCGAACCCTTCATGCGCGATATCCAGCGCCGCGGCAGTCCGTCCGCGTCGCGCTCGAAGAACGTCGGCACCACCTCGCGCTCGAGCAGGTCGTACAGCGACGCCGCGTCCTCGGAGTCCTGCGCGTCGTCGTCGCCCATCGAATCCAGCCGTCCGATGGCCCACCCGAGTTCGGGGCGGTAACCCTCGATCCACCAGCCGTCGAGCACCGAGAGGTTGAGCGCGCCGTTGACGGCGGCCTTCTGGCCCGACGTGCCCGACGCTTCGAGCGGACGGCGCGGCGTGTTCAACCAGACGTCGACGCCCTGCACGAGCAGGCGCGCGACGTACATGTCGTAGTCCTCGAGGAACACGATCCGCTTGCGGAAGTCGTCGCTCTGCGACATGCGGAACAGCTGCGCGATGAGGTCCTGGCCCGGCAGGTCGGCCGGGTGCGCCTTGCCGGCGAAGATGATCTGCACCGGGCGCTCCTCGTCGGACAGGATGCGCTTGAGCCGCGACAGGTCCCGGAACAGCAGACCGGCGCGCTTGTACAGCGCGAAGCGCCGCGCGAAGCCGATCGTCAGCGCCTTCTGGTCGAGGATCTGGTCGACGCTCGCGAGCTGCCGCGGCGAAGCGCCCTGGCGCGCGTACATGCGCCGCAGGTTGTCGCGCACGGCGCGCGTCAGCCGGCGCTTCTGCGCCTGGTGGGCCGACCAGAGCTCGTCGTCCGGCACGCGCGCGTCGAAGTCGGCCCACTGGTCGGGGGAGGTCGCAGCCTGCTCCCAGTTGAGCGAGATCGTCCGGCGCAGGAGGTCCCTGATCTCGATCCCGATCCACGTCTTCACGTGCACGCCGTTGGTGATCGACGTGATCGGCGGCTCCTGGTCCTTGAACAGCCCGCGCCACATCTCGCGGCTGACCTCGCCGTGCTTGAGCGACACGCCGTTGCGGTACGACGAGAGCCGCAGCGCGAGTGCCGTCATGTTGAACTGGTCGAAGTCGTTCTGCGGGTTGACCTGGCCGAGCCGCAAGAGCTCCTGCACCGGCACGCCGAGCTGCACCGCCCAGCCGCCGAGGTACAGCCGCACGAGGTCCGCGTCGAAGGTCTCGTTGCCCGCCGGCACCGGCGTGTGCGTGGTGAAGACCACGTCCTTGCGCACGGCGTCGAGCGCGGGACCGAAGCGCTCGCCGCGCGTCATCTCCTCGCGCAGGCGCTCGATCAGCATCAGCGCCGAATGGCCCTCGTTGATGTGCCACACGGAAGGGGTGATGCCCAGCGCGCGCAGCGCGCGCACCGCGCCGATGCCGAGGACCATCTCCTGGCAGAACCGCATCTCGCGGCCGCGCACGTACAGGATGTGCGTGATGGGCCGGTCCTGCGGCTCGTTCTGCGGCAGGTCGGAGTCGAGCAGCAGGAGCGGCACGCGGCCGACCTGCGCCTTGTACACGAGCAGCGTGACCTTGCGGTCGAGGAGCGGCACCGTCACGGTGAGCGGCCGCCCGTAGGCGGACAGCACGGGCATCACCGGCAGCCGGCTCGGGTCGAAGTCGGGGTAGAAGTGCTGCTGCCGGCCTTCCGCGTCGATCGACTGGCGGAAGTAGCCGCGCCGGTACAGCGGGCCGACCGCGATGAACGGCAGGCCGAGGTCGGACGCCGCCTTGCAGTGGTCCCCGGAGAGGATGCCGAGGCCGCCGGAGTAGATCCCGAGGCTCTCGTGCAGGCCGAACTCGGTCGAGAGGTACGCGATCGGCCCGCCCTTGTAGTCCGGGTAGCGCTGGTTGAACCACCACGACTCGGGGTGGCTCATGTAGCGGCCGAAGCGCTGCATGACCGTGTCGAACGACGCCTGGAAGGCGTTCGACATGCCGAGCGTCTCCCAGTAGTGCGGCTCGACGTGCATCAGGACTTCGACCGGGTTCCTGTAACGCGACCACAGCGTCGGCGAGATCGACGAGAACAGCATCCGCGCTTCGGGCGTCCAGCTCCACCAGAAGTTGTAGGCCAGCGTGCGCAGCGGCGCGAACTCGTCGGGCACCGTGAGCTCGGCGGTCGCGATCGTCCGGATTTCGGGGACCGCGGATTGTCCTTCGATCATGCGGCGTCTCCAGAAACAGAGAAGCGGGCCCGAAGGCCCGCCGTCAGGAACGACTGCTCGGTACGACCGCGTGGTGCCGAAGGCGAGACTCGAACTCGCACGGGGTTACCCCCACATGGCCCTCAACCATGCGCGTCTGCCAATTCCGCCACTCCGGCACGAACGGATCAAGATCTTAGCACTCGCCACGCTGCGCAGCGCGAACTACTTGCCCGGGCTCGCGGGCGCAGGCTGCGCCGGGGCCGGGTTCTGGGCGGGCGGGGGCACGGGCGCGGGGGCCGGCGCCGTCGGCGCGGGCTACGTCGAAGCCGGCGCGTTGACGACCGAGCCGCTGCGCGAGCTGCCCTGGCTCAGGAACACGAGCGCGAGCGACGTGCACATGAACACCGCCGCGGACCACGTCGTCGCACGGCTCAGCACGTTGCTGGTTCCGCGCGGCCCGAAGACGGTCTGCGTCCCTGCGCCACCGAACGCCGAAGCGACGTCGCCGCCCTTCCCGCTCTGGAGCAGGACGACGAGGATCAGGAACACCGACACGATCACGTGGATCGCGAGCACCAGCACGTACAGCACGGAAACCTCCAGCCGTCCCCCCGTCCGGGGGGGCGAAAAACCGGGAGACACTAGCACGAAGGAGGGGCTCCGGCAAAGCCCCGACGAATCTCCTCGCCGCGGACGAATCGTCGTTCGAAAACGTTCATTTGCAAAACGTTATTCGGTCGGATCAGCCCGATGAACGGCATTAATGCAGTAGTAAACGTGCTAGAGTTCGTCGCAATGGTGGAGGAAAAGAGGAACGGGAAGGGCCTTCGGGCAGGGCACCGGTGCGTCGCCGCGTGGCCGGCCTGTTTCATTGCCGTCCTGTCCTGCATTCTGTCGGCGTGCGCGACGGCTCCGTCGGCACCCGCCCCGTTTGAAACGCACGCGTCTGCGACCGCGCCGGTCGCGACCGCGCAGGCCGTGCCGCCGGCCGCGAAGCCCGTGCCGCTGGCCGGTCCGTTCGAATGGAATTCGGCGGTGATCTACTTCGCGATCGTCGACCGGTTCGCGGACGGCGATCCGAAGAACGACGCGAAGGTCGATCGGGCCGCGAAGGGCGCGTTCCACGGCGGCGACTTCGCCGGGCTCGCCGCGCACCTCGACGACATCGCGGACCTCGGCGCGAACGTGCTGTGGATCACGCCGGTCGTGAAGAACATCGACGGCTTCGTCACCGGCGCGGGTTTCCCCGACTGGGCCTATCACGGCTACTGGGCCGACGACTTCACGCGTCTCGATCCGCGCTTCGGCAGCGAGGGCGATCTCGAAGCGCTCGTGAACGCCTGCCACGCGCGCGGGATCCGCGTGCTGCTCGACGTGGTGTACAACCACTGCGGCTACGACTCGCAGTACCTGCGGAACCCGCGGACCCGCGACTGGCTACGCAGCAACGAGCGCGGCGATTGCGGCCAGGACGACATCACGTCGTGCGTGTCCGGCCTGCCCGATTTCAAGACCGAGCGGCCCGACGTGGCCGAGTTCCTGCTCGACGCACAGATCGCGATCGCGAAGCGCACGGGCGTCGACGGCTTCCGCCTCGACACCGTCAAGCACGTCGACCACCCGTTCTGGAAGGAGCACCGGAAGCGCACGCGCGAGCGGCTCGGTGCGGGTTTCTTCCTCCTCGGCGAGGTGTGGGGCGGGGACGCGAAGGTGCTCGACCCGTGGTTCGAGCCGGACGAACTCGACGCCGGGTTCGACTTCGGGTTCCAGGGCAGCACGCTCGGCTTCGTCCTCGGGCGCGGCCGCACGATCGCGTTCGACAGGTACCTCAAGTCGCGCGAGAAGGTGCGCGCGGGCCACGTGCTCTCGCACTTCCTCTCCTCGCACGACGTGCCGGGCGCGCTGTTCCAGCTGAAGGGGGACACGGCGCGCTTCCGGCTCGCGGCGGTCCTGCAGATGACGGTGTCCGGCGCGCCGACGATCTACTACGGCGAGGAGGTCGCGCGCGCGGGCGGCGACTGGCCCGACAACCGCAGCGACATGCCGTGGGGTGAGCGGCGCATCCTCCCCGGCGCGGGACAGCCGCGCGACGAAGCGCTGCGCCTGTTCTACAAGCGGCTCGTCTCCGTGCGGCGCGAGCACCCGGCGCTGTGGCGCGGCGTGCACGCGGGCGTCGCCACGGACGGCGATCTCTACGTCTTCTCGAGGCGCGATGCGGTGAGCGGGGAGACGCTCCTCGTCGCCGTCAACCGCGCCGAAACCCCGTTGAACGTCACCGTACCCGTGCCCGAAGGATGGAACCTCGCCGCGCAGGACCTGCTCACCGGCCAGGCCGTCGCGGTCGACGGGAGCGGCGTGCATCTCGAACTGGCACCGCTCGCGGCGCGGATCGTGGCCACGAGCCGCTGAGCAGGGCGGGAAGGGAGCGGAGTCCATGGCAGACGTGGTCCTCAAGGACGTCGCCAAGCGGTACGGCAAGGTCTCGGTCATCGAGGGCATGAACCTCGAGATCCGCGACCAGGAGTTCATGGTGTTCGTCGGCCCGTCCGGCTGCGGCAAGTCGACCGCGCTGCGCATGATCGCGGGGCTCGAGGAGATCTCCGCCGGGACGATCTCGATCTCCGGACGCGTGGTGAACAACCTCCCGCCGAAGGACCGCGACATCGCGATGGTCTTCCAGAGCTACGCTCTCTATCCGCACATGACGGTCAAGGAGAACCTCGAGTTCGGCCTCGTCATCCGGAAGGTGCCGCGCCCGGAGATCGACAGGCTCGTGGGCGACGCCGCGGAGATCCTCGGCATCAGCCACCTGCTCGAGCGCAAGCCCAAGGAGCTCTCGGGCGGCCAGCGCCAGCGCGTCGCCGTGGGCCGCGCGATCGTGCGCCAGCCGTCGGTCTTCCTGTTCGACGAGCCGCTCTCGAACCTCGACGCGAAGCTGCGCGTGCAGATGCGCGCCGAGATCAGCAAGCTGCAGCACCGGCTGAAGATCACCACGATCTACGTCACGCACGACCAGGTCGAGGCGATGACGATGGGCCACCGCATCTGCGTCCTCAAGGACGGCAAGGTGCAGCAGGTGGGCACGCCGCTCGACCTGTACGAGAACCCGCGGAACCTGTTCGTCGCCGGGTTCATCGGCACGCCGCCGATGAACTTCTTCGAGGCGACGATCGGGGACGGCGGGACCACGCTCGCGCACGCGAAGTTCCGGCTGCCCGTGGCCGGCGCGCTGCGCGCGGTGACCGCGGGGAAGGACGGCCGTAAGGTCGTCGTCGGGCTGCGGCCCGAGAACATCAAGGGCGAGGGGGCGCCGCCGCGCGGCGAGAGCGCGCGCATCGAGGTGGACGTCGAGGTCGTCGAGCCGCTCGGCCACGAGGTGATCGTGCACGGCCGCGCGGGGGACGACCTGTTCGTCTCCTCGATCGATCCGCACCACGCGCCGCAGGTAGGCTCCCGGATGGGCGTGCTCGTCGAGCTCGAGGCACTGCACCTGTTCGATCCGGCGAGCGAGGCTCGGCTCGAGGCCTGAGGTGCCGGACGTTCCGGCAAGGGAGAGTTCCGTCATGAACACCAAGCGACTGATCGGCTGCCTCCTCGCGCTCGCGCTCTGCGCGGTCCCCGCGCTGGCCGCCGACCTCACGATCTGGCACGCGTACCGCGGCAACGAGAAGGCGGCGTTCGAGAAGCTCGTCGCCGAGTTCAACAAGGCCTACGCGGCGAAGGGGATCAAGGCCGCGACGCTCGCGGTGCCGTACGACGCGTTCGCCGACAAGATCACGGCCTCCGTCCCGCGCGGGAAGGGGCCGGACATCTTCATCTTCGCGCAGGACCGCCTGGGCGGCTGGATCGAGGCCGGCAACACGATCGCGCCGATCGACTTCTTCCTCGACAAGGACACCAAGGCCCGCTACATCCCGTCGACGATGGACGCGATGACCTACAAGGGCAGCGTGTACGGCCTGCCGTTCAACTACAAGGCCGTCACGATGATCTACAACAAGAAGCTCGTGCCGACGCCGCCCAAGACCTCGACCGAGCTGATCGCGATGGCGAAGAAGCTGACCGACCCCGCGTCGGGACGCTTCGGCCTCGCCTACACCTACGCCGACTTCTACTACCACTCGGCGCTGATGAACGCCTTCGGCGGCGCGGTGTTCGACAAGCAGCGCAAGCCGACGATCGACACGCCGCAGAACATCAAGTCGCTCGAGCTCATGATGAAGTGGGCCGACAAGGACAAGGTCCTGCCGGCCGAGGCGTCGTCGGTCCTGATCTCGCAGCTGTTCAACAGCGGCAAGGCCGCGATCGTCTTCAACGGCCCGTGGTTCCTCGGCGAGATCGACAAGTCGGTGGACTTCGGCCTCGCGCCGCTGCCGAAGATCGACGAGGCCGGCGGCCAGCCGATGAAGCCCTGGACGACGATCGAGGGCCTGTACATCGCGGCGCCGTCCAAGAACCAGGAGGCCGCGTACGAGTTCGTGAAGTTCGCGACCGACCTCGCCGGCGCGAAGATCATGGCGCTCGAGGGCCGCCAGACGCCGTCCAACGCGAAGATCTACGACGATCCGGCGGTGGCCGCCGATCCGATCCTCAAGGCCTTCCGCGCGCAGGTCGAGAACTCGGTCCCGATGCCCAACTACGCCGAGATGGCGATGTTCTGGTCGCCCGTCACCACGGCGATGAACGCCCTGACCCGAAAGTCCGCGACGCCCGCGGCCGCCATGGCGCAGGCGCAGAAGGAAGTGCTCGAGCGGATCGCGAGCCTCAGGAAGTCGCCGTGACCGACACGAGGTCCGCAACGGGACGGCAGGCCCTGACGGGCCTCGCCGTCGCGCTGGTGCTCACCGGCCTTGCGGCGTTCTGGCTGCTCGGACAGGTGCGCACGTCGATGGCCGAGGCCGCGTCGGTGCGGCAGGCGGTCATCGAGGCGCGTGCCCTGGCGGACCTCGTCTCCCGCGCCGGGACGACCGGCGATGCCGTGCGCGAGGCGGTGAAGCGCTTCGCGGCCGCGTCGCCGGGCGTGACGGGCGCGCGCGTCGTGATCTTCGAGGGCATGTCCCTCGAGGCCTCGACCGTGCCCGCGGACACCGGCGAGAAGGCCGCACCGCGCCGCCTCGTGAAGGACGAGAAGGCCCTGTACGACCAGGGCCAGCGGTTGCGTGCGGCCGCGGAGACCAACAAGGAAGACCAGGTCGCGCGCAAGGACGAGGTCGAGCGCGAGACGCTCGGCTCCGGCGTCGTCGCGGTCGCCGCGCCGCTCGAGAAGGACGGCGCGGTGATCGGGTTCGTGCGCCTCGAGCGCACGCCCGGCATCGCCCCGGCCGCCGCTCCCGCATTCTGGGTCCTGCTGCCGCTGGTCCTCGTGCCGGTGCTGCTGATGGCGGGCCTCGTCCGCGTCCTGCCCGCGCGGCGCCTCCCGCTCACCGCGGCGGCGCTGGTGCTGCTCGTGCTCGCGCTCGCGGTCTACGGCGAGTTCGGCGCGCGCTACGCGGCCGCCGGCCGGCGCAGCGCCGAGGCCGCGGTCGCCGAGGCCGCGGCCCGCACCGCGGGGGTCGCGGCCGACGTGCAGAAGGCCACCGCGCCCGACGCGGCCGCGCTCGATCCGGCGAACTGGGACGTCGACACGTTCCGCCGCCCGCTGGGCCTCGTGACGGCCGGCGCGGCGGGGCTGCACACCGACGAGGGCGCGCTCGGCACGGCCGTCGGCCGCGTCACCGGGAGCTGGCGCCAGGTCGTCACCGCGCTGGGGGTGCTGGGTCTCCTCGTCGCCGCTCTCTTCGGCGCCGGGCTCGCCGCCACCCTGTGGCGCATCCTCGTCGAACACCGCCAGGGCTATGCCTACGTGGCGCCGGCGATGATCGCGATGCTCGTGCTCGTGTTCTTCCCGTTCTTCTACGGCATCGCGCTCTCGTTCACCGGCTCGACGATCTACAACTCCGACAAGTCGATTCCCGACATCTGGGTCGGCGTCAAGAACTACGTCGAGATCGTCGGCGACTTCCACGTCGCGTCGCGCACGCCCGACGGCTGGGTGTTCAACTACCAGAACTTCTACTGGACGCTGTTCCTGACGATCGCCTGGACGGTCAGCAACGTCGCGTACGGCGTGACCGTCGGCCTGATCCTCGCGCTGATCCTCAACATCAAGGGCCTGCGGCTGCGGCCGATCTACCGCGTGCTGTTCGTGCTGCCGTGGGCGATCCCGAACTACATCACGGCGCTGATCTGGCGCGGCATGTTCCACCAGCAGTTCGGCGTCATCAACCAGATGATCCAGATGTTCGGCGGCTCGCCGGTCTCGTGGTTCGAGAAGCCGTTCACGTCGTTCCTCGCGATGTTCGCGACGAACGGCTACCTCAGCTTCCCGTTCATGATGGTCATCGCGCTCGGCGCGCTGCAGTCGATCCCGTCCGACCTCTACGAGGCCGCGCGGGTCGACGGCGCATCGCGCTGGCGCCAGTTCACGTCGATCACGCTGCCGTCGCTCAAGCCCGCGCTCGTCCCGGCGATCATCCTGTCGGTCGTCTGGACGTTCAACATGTTCAACATCCCGTACCTCGTGTCGGCGGGCGAGCCGGCGCACTCGACGGAAATCCTGATCACGCAGGCGTACAAGCTCGCCTTCGAGCAGTACCGCTACGGCTACGCGGCGGCCTACTCGACCGTGATCTTCATGATCCTGCTCGTCTACGGCAGCTGGCAGAACCGCATGACGCGCGCGACGGAGGGCGCATGAGCAAGGAGCGCGGTCCCGATGCGTTCCCGCACTGGCCCCTGCACGTGCTGCTGGTCGTGCTGCTGGTGTACACGCTCTATCCGCTCCTGTGGGTGTTCTCGATCGCGTTTTCGGGTACGCAGAGCCTCGCGATCGCGGACGTCCCGGCGAACCCAACCTTCTGGGACCGCCTGCGCGCGGTCACGCCGTGGCCCGCGCACATGTCGCTCTCGAACTTCGTCTCGCTGTTCAGCGACCAGCCGTTCGCGCGCTGGCTGTTCAACAGCGTGATCGTCGCCGGCGCGACCACGGTGCTCGGCGTGTTCCTGTCGTGCACCGCGGGCTACGCGTTCTCGCGCTTCCGCTTCCCGGGCCGCCGGACGGGGCTGATGTCGTTCCTCGTCTCGCAGATGTTCCCGGGCACGCTGATGCTGATCCCGCTCTACATCATCATCGTCAAGTGGCTCGGGCTGGGCTCGAGCTGGCTCGGGCTCATCGTGGTGTACAGCACGACCTCGATCCCGTTCTGCGTGTGGATGCTGAAGGGCTACTTCGACACGATTCCGAAGGAGCTCGAGGAGTCGGCGCTGATGGACGGCGCCTCGGTCCAGACGATCTTCGTCCGCATCATCCTGCCGCTGGCCAAGCCCGCGATCGCGATCACCGCGCTGTTCTCGTTCATGACCGGGTGGAACGAGTTCATCCTCGCCGCCACGTTCATGGACAAGGAGACGATGTACACGGCGCCGGTCGGACTGCGGTTCTTCGTCGGCGGTTTCTCGCAGCAGTGGGGCTACTTCGCCGCCGGGGCGATCGTCGCCGCGGTTCCGGTGGTGGTCCTGTTCCTGTTCCTGCAGAAGTACCTCGTGTCCGGCCTCACGGCCGGAGCGGTGAAGGGCTGAAAACCCGCGGCCGTGCACGCGGCCGCGCCAGGAGGACGAACATGAAGTCGACGAAGATGCTCGCCGTGCTGGCCGTCGCACTGTGCGCGACCGTGGCCCTGGCGGGCAACGCGGTGCTCAAGGACCCGATCGGCGACGACAACGGTCCGGGCAAGTACACCTACCCGACGGACACCGTGTACAAGAAGGGCTCGTTCGACATCAGCGCGCTCAAGGTCTCGCAGAGCGGCGACAAGGTGACGTTCGAGCTGGCGCTCAATTCGGATCTCGAGGATCCGTGGCGCATGGGCGGCGGCTTCTCGGTGCAGATGGCGTTCATCTTCATCGAGACCGATCCCAAGGCCGACGGCAACACCAAGACGTACGGCGGGCTCAACGTCGAGTTCGCCGCGGATTCGAAGTGGCAGAAGTGCGTCATCCTCTCGCCGCAGCCGCCGCAGCGCGTGAAGACCGAGGTGGAGAACAAGTCCCCGGGCCTGCTCGCGTCGACGGTGATCCCGCAGCGCACGCGCGGAGCGGGCCGCACCATCAGCGCGACGGTGCCGCTCGCCGAACTCGGCGGCGGTGACCCCGCGACGTGGGGCTACCAGGTGCTGATGCAGTCCAACGAGGGCTTCCCCGACAAGACCGACGTGCTCACCCGCAAGGTCAACGAGTTCGAGGGTCAGCACCGCTTCGGCGGGGGGAACGACGGGGACTGCGATCCGCACGTGATGGACCTGTTCGCCGGCGAAGCGAAGGGTGACAAGAGCGAAGTCGACGCCCAGCACCAGATGCTGGCGTACGAGTGCAACGACGACGGAACCCCGAAGAAGCTCGCGACACTCACGATGGTGCACCCCAAGAAATAACCCTGTAGGGGCCGAGCTTGCCCGGCCCGCCTTGGACGCCGAGCTTGCTCGGCCCGTGTGAATCCACATCAAGCGGTGGCGGGGGCGGCACGCGGCTCGCGTGCCGGCGCCACCAGGGGCTTCGAGCCCGACGAGGGAGAGTGATATGAAACGCAACAAGTGGTTGATCGGGGCGGCGCTGCTCGCCCTGATGTTTGCCGCGGAGGGAGCCGCGCTGGCCCAGTCCAAGCTGGACATCAGCGGCCGTACGTACACCAAGTGGCTCTGGGGCAATTCGCGCCGCCAGGGTTCGGCCTACGAGTTCTCGAACATTCCCGGCGACTCGGCCGGCATCAACGGCCAGTTCACGGAGATCGAGATCTTCTTCGACGCCAACGTGTCGAAGTACGTCGAGGTCCACTCCCGCATCCACAGCCGCTTCAACCAGAACTTCTGGACGAACTTCGGTGGCTGGGGCGGCAGCCCGGACAACCCGAACCAGAGCGGCTCGCAGGGCGAGTTCAGCCCGCTCTCGAACCAGTACATCAAGCTGCGCGGCATGCAGGTCGTGATCAAGCCCGGCTACTCGTGGGTCGATCGCGTGCAGGTCGGTGCGACGGATCTCGGCCAGTTCGATCCGTTCGTCATCGGCAAGATCCGCTACATCGATCGCGACAACGCCAACGCGGTGATCGCGTCGGGCAGCTTCGCCGGCAAGAAGCTCGGCTACGACTTCATGCGCCTGTCTCTGCCGAAGCTGTGGGCCGGCCCCGACTACCGCACCACGCCCGACGGCCAGTACCTCGGCTTCCACGCCCAGGACGCGGCCTACGCGGTCCAACTCCGCTACACCCCGTCGAACCTCTGGGACGTGTGGGGCATGTACAACTACGTGAACGACATCGAGATCGACCAGCCGATCGACGACAAGCGCCCGTACACGCGCGCGGACACCAACCCGGACAACGGCCTCAACACCGTCCAGCGCTACCGCAACGTCGTATACGGCGTGAAGTTCGGCATCCACCCGAACAGCACGTTCGACATCCGCGGCGCGTACTACCACTCGAACTCGCACACGAACCCGGACCTGGCGGGGTACTCCGGCTACTCGCCCGTGATCTACGGTGACAACAGCGGCAATTCGTGGAAGCTGAACCTCGACGTCAACGACCCGTTCCAGGCCGGCCTTTCGTTCAAGGTGGAAGGCTTCTTCATCGGCGCCGACTACAACTCGGTGCTCGCGGCGCGCCGCGAGTCCGACGTGCTGCTGACCGAGGGTCACGACGCGGCGTTCGCGCTCAACGGCCCGGCGAACGGCACCTACAGCATCTACGGCGGCAACGCGACGCAGATCGGCTGGGGCGGCTGGGACGGCACGGCGCAGCAGGTCGCGACCCTGAACGTCGACAACGCCATCACCGACTTCGACGAGCCGCTGGCCGAGACGGTCATCGGCTGGAAGGGCATCACGTTCGTCCCGGTCTACCAGAAGGGCGACCTGACCCTGCAGGGCGAGTACACCTACCTGACCTACGACACCAACTGGCAGAACTTCGGCAACCCCTCGAACGTCGGCAACAACAAGTACCCGACCTTCGAAGGCATGAGCGGCGTGCTGTCGTTCCGCTCGCCGTACCAGCGCTTCCAGGACCGCAAGACCCACATCGCCGCCCTCAACGCCAAGTACGTCATCCCGGTCGGCAAGGGCATCGACTTCTCCGCAAAGATCAAGCACATCTCGGACAAGGACAGCCGGATGACGGATGCGCAGTACCTGCCGAACGACGAGCCGAACTTCGTCACCGTGGAGCAGGGCTACGAGGCCGACGGCAACCAGTGGAAGTCGTTCGACAGCCTGTCCGACGACGACCGTGACATGAAGTACTGGACCTACCAGGCGGGCGTCGGCTACCAGTTCCGCCCGGAGCTCTACGCCGGACTGCGGTTCGAGTACTACGACGTCGACCTCGTCGACGGCAACACCGCGACCGACATCAAGTTCTCGCACGAGCTCGCCAGCGGCAAGTACAAGAAGGACAAGCTGGCCGCGCTGCTCAAGTACAACCTCGGCGGCGCGGAGTTCGGCCTCGAGTACCAGTACAACTTCGGCACCTTCGACCCCGACTACGGCACCGGCTTCGTCGCCCGCATCATCGACGGCAAGCGCTACTTCCAGACGCCGTACGGCGCCCCGCTCCCGCTGTTCCAGCGCGAGTTCGACCAGCAGCGGCTGAAGGCGTACCTCAAGGTCGCCTTCTGATCCATCCGGACTATCATGTCGGGGCCCGGCGGCGTGCGCCGTCGGGCCCCGACTGTTTCGTGAAGGAGTCCCGATCCATGAACCTGCGACGGCTCTTGCTGCCGGCGGTCCTCCTCGCCAGCTTCGTCCTGCCCGCACGCGCCGCGGATCCGCGGCCCGTGTTCGTCCTCACCGATCCGACCGGCGACGACTACGGCGACGGCACGCTCAAGTACCCGGCGCGACCGGACCTGCGGCAGGGCGACCTCGGCATCATCGAGCTGCGCGTCGAACCGGGGAACGGGGGCGTGTGGTTCTCCGCCTCGTTCGCGCGGACCATCCGCCCGCCCGGACCCGAGCCGGTCGACGCCGTCGGAACCACGATGGCGTCCGTCGCGAAGCTCGGGTTCTACACGTTCAACATCGACGTCTACATCGACATGGACCGCGTCCCCGGTTCGGGGCACACCAACGCGCTGCCGGGCCGCAAGGTGACGATCGACCCCGCGACCGCGTGGGAGAAGGCCGTGTGCCTGACGCCGCGGCCCGACGTGGCCCAGGTCCTGCTGGGCCGCCTCCTGGCCAGGGACGAGAAGGCCGCCGTGCGGAAGAACAAGCCGCGCGTCGACCCGGAGGACGTGAAGCTCGCCGGGCAGTACGCGAAGGAGAACCTGGCGCAGCAGTACTTCTTCCCGACGCGCGCGCAGGTCAACGGCCACCGGGTGCGGTTCTTCGTGCCGAACAGCTTCCTCGGCGCGACGCCGAAGCCCGAGTGGGCGTACACGGTCGTCGTCACCGCGGCCGACGTCCTGGGCCGCCTCGACGCGACGCAGCTCCTCGGCAAGGCCGCGGCCTACGACGGCGGCGACTTGATGCTGATCCCCGTGGGCAGCAGCCCGACCGCCACCCAGTTCGGCGGGCGCGAGGACGACGAGCTGCAGCCGCCCGTCATCGACGTGATCGTGCCCGAGGGGCAGAAGCAGGAAGACGTGCTGAAGGACTACGACCTGCGTGACGGGCGCATGGTGAAGCTGACGGGCGTGCCGCCGCGCTGAGGGGCGGGGGCTTCCGCCGGAGATCAGGACCCCGCGCTCGGCGCGGGGTCTTTCGTTTTCGGGCGGGCGCGGGCTGCGATGGGGTGCGTTGTTTTCGGTTCCCAGCTCGTCGTTCTTCATGGGATTCTGAAAATCGCGGTTCCGTGCGCGGGCAGGGTCACGCTCCAGGTGGTGCCGTCGGCCTGCGGCGTGCCCGGGCCCGAGCCCGTGCCCGAGTTCGTGTCCGCGAACAGCGGCGCTTCCGAGGGCAGGGGAACCGCGAGCCCGGTCACGCGTGATTCGGCCGCCGTCACGTTGTGCAGGACGAGCACGGCTTCCTTTGCGCTGCGCCGCACGAAGGCCAGCACGGGGGCGTCGAGCTTCGACGACGTGAGCAGTTCCAGAGTGCCCTTCGACAGCGCGTCCGAGGCATGGCGCAGCCGGATCAGTTCACGGTAGCGCGACAGCAGCGAGCGCGGGTCGCCCGTCTCCGCGGCGACGTTGGCGGTTTCGCGGCCGGGCGCGAACGCGTACCACGGCGTGCCCGTCGTGAACCCGCCGCCCGGCGTCGCGTCCCACGGCAGCGGCGTGCGCTTCGCTTCGTCCTGGCGGCCGGGGCCGTTCTGCATCCCGAGCTCCTCGCCGTAGTACACGAACGGCGCGCCCGGGAGCGTCAGCAGGATCGCGGCCGCGCTCTTCAGCTTCGCCGTGTCCCCGCCGAGGTGCGTCGCGATGCGGATCATGTCGTGGTTCGTGAGGAACGGCGCGTCGATCACGCCGGGCGGATAGTCGTCCCTCACGTCCTCGAGGACGCCGGCGATGCCGGCCGCGTTGCCGTCCTTCACGCCGTCGACGATCGCGGCGCCGAGCGGGAAGTCGAAGTTGAGCGGCAGCTGGTCGCCGCCCTTCACGACGTCGGTGCGCCCGAAGTACGCCGCGATCCGCGCGGTGTCGGTCCAGCTCTCGCCGATCAGCACGGTGTCGGGCCTGAGCCCGCGCACGAACGCCGAGAAGTCGGTCCAGAACGCGTGCGTCGCGGGCGTGTCGAACTGCTCCCCGTTCGGACCCTCAATCAGGTGCCGCGCGGCGTCGAGCCGGAAGCCGTCCGCGCCGCGATCGAGCCACAGCTTCGCGACGCGCTTCATCTCGGTGCGGACCGCGGGGTTCTCGAGGTTGAGGTCGGGCATCCCGCTCCAGAAGATCCCGTAGTAGAACGAGTCGCCGCGCCGGTGCCAGGTCGGGTCGTTGCCCCACGGCTGGCGCCAGCCCGGGTCGTCGCGGCGCCAGAGGTACCAGTCGCGGTGCGCCGCGCCGGGACCCGACGCGGAGTCGAGGAACCACGGGTGCCGGCTCGACGTGTGGTTGACGACGAGGTCGAGCACGATGCGGATCCCGCGCCGGTGCGCCTCGCGGCACAGCGTCTCGAAGTCGGCGTTGGTCCCGTACTCGGGGTTGATCGTGTCGTAGTCGGTCGTGTCGTAGCCGTGGTAGCTCGGCGAGGCGAACACCGGCATCAGCCACAGCGCGTCCACGCCGAGATCGGAGGTGGTCGCCGGGTTGCCGTCGTTCAGGACGTCGAGCTTCTGCACGAGTCCCCGCAGGTCCCCGATGCCGTCGCCGTTCGAGTCGGCGAAGCTGCGCACGAAGACCTCGTAGAACACCGCGCCGCGCGCCCACTCGTGATTCCACTGCACGGCGGCCGCGGGGCCCGCGGGGCCCGCAGGGGCCGCGGGGGCCGTAGCGGCCGCAGGCGGCACGGGCGCGGCCGGGTGCGGCGGGGGCGCGGTGGAGCATGCGGCCAGGGCGGCGAGGAACAGCGCGGACGCGGTGAACGGCAGGTGACGCGGACGTGACGTCATGGACGATCCCCCTCGCACTCCGAACGGGCGCCGTTATGCTAATCCCATCGTGAGCCGATTCGACGACGCGCGCCGCGCGGCGCTGATGCAGGACCTCCTCGCGCCGATCACGCGGCGCCCCAACGACCTCCTGCCGTTCGACGAGGTGCGCGAGCGCCTGCGCCTGCGCCACGTGGTCGACCGCGGCGTGCAGGACGTGCCGCTCGACGCGATCGTCGGATCCGCCGGGCGCGAGCGCGAGTTCACGCGCGCCTTCCTGCCGCGCGAGGAGTCGCTGCGCCAGCGCTGGCTCGAACTCGACT
>JABLTH010052591.1_pt1 | contig 24820 bp, 26 predicted proteins | sample 7875711 | NCBI WGS metagenome assembly JABLTH01 (sample SAMN14941262, study PRJNA633318) | bioreactor metagenome | isolation source: bioreactor | place: China | collected 2019-03-05 | reverse complement strand
TGGGCGGCGGCGGCCAGGAGCAGGCCGGCCAGGCTGGACGACAGATGGCGCAGGGCGAACGAACGGGTCATGGTGGTCGGCAAGGCAGAAGGGGTTGAAACCCCTCCTGTTCGGCGATCCGGCGGCCGACTTGAGAAGTTCTGCGCAGTTCCGGGGCCCGGCGCCCCCCGTTTCCTAGGGGCGAACATCAGCTTCGGCGAGGGTGCGCCTACTTACAATCACATTTCCCCACGCCGAGTCTTCCCCGTGAATTTCGAGTTTGTCATCCGCGACTGGGCTGCGTGGGCACCCACTTACGAGCAGCAGTCGTCCTGGCTGGACTGGGCACAGCGCGACGATGCGCCTTGCCCGCCGGTCACCGAGGCGGCACCGGCCTTGAGCGAGATGCCGGCGATGGCGCGCCGGCGCCTGAACCCGCTGGGCCGCATGGCCGCCCAGATGGCCTATGCGCTCGCGCCGGGCGAGGCGGGCGGCGCCGGCCGGCCGATGATCTTCTCGTCGCGCTACGGCGACGCGGCGCGCTCGCTCGCGCTGCTGGACGAACTGGTGCGTGGCGAACCGCTGTCGCCGACGGCCTTCGGCCTGTCGGTGCACAACGCGATCGGCGCGATGGTCTCGATCGCCCGCGGCGACCGCTCGCACCACAGCGCGCTGGCCGGTGGGGCGGCCAGCGCCGGGCTGGCGATGGTCGAGGCCGCGGGTCTGCTGGCCGACGGCGACACCGACGTGGTCGTGGTCCATTACGACGCGCCGCTGCCGGGCGACTACGGCGTGTTTGCCGACGAGGCCCCGGCCGCCTACGCCTGGGCCTGGCGGGTCGGCCTGCCGCAGGCGGACGAGCCCCGCCTGTGCCTGGCGCTCTCGCCGGACGGCGGTGACGCGGACGACGCGCCGGGCGACGACGACGCCCTGCCCTTCGGGCTGGGACTGCTGCGCTTCGGCCTGTCCGGCGCGCCCGCCTGGCAGCGCCGCGTCGACGGCCAGCGTTGGCACTGGAGCCGCCGTGGCTGAGCACCTGGATCGGGCCTGGCGGACGGCCGCCACCGGGCTGTGCTTCGCCACCTTCGGCGTCGGCGGCCTGCTGTTGCGAAGCCTGGTGTTCCCGTTGCTGAGCGTGGCCGTGCCCCAGCCCGAGCGCCGCACCCGCTGGGCGCGTGCCTGCATCCACCACGCCTTCCGCCTGTTCGTGCGGCTGATGTGCGGGCTGGGGGTGATGACCTACGAGGTCGTGGGGGCCGAGCGGCTGAACCGCCGCGGCCTGCTGATCCTGGCCAACCACCCGTCGCTGATCGACGTGGTGCTGTTGATGGCGCTGGTGCGGCACGCCGACTGCGTGGTGAAGGCCGCGCTGGCCCACAACCCGTTCACGCGCGGCCCGGTGCGGGCGGCCGGCTTCGTCTGCAACGACTCCGGCGCCGGCATGGTCGAGGACTGCATCGCCACCTTGCGTGCCGGCAACAACCTGATCATCTTCCCCGAGGGCACGCGCACGCCCCGCACCGGTCGGCAACCGCTGCAGCGCGGCGCGGCGAACATCGCCGTGCGCGGGCGGCGCGACATCACGCCGGTGCGCATCCACGTCCAGCCCATGACGCTGGGCAAGGGCGAGAAGTGGTACCACGTGCCGCCACGGCGCATGCACATGCGCCTCGAGGTCGGCGAGGACCTGCCGGTGGCGCCGTTCCTCGCCGATGGCGCCAGCGAGGCCATCGCCGCGCGCCGGCTGACCGATCACCTGACCGATTACTTTTCCAGGGAGACACCCCATGCAGGCATCCGCTGAAACGCTGGAGCAAGAGATCAAGGAACTCGTCATCTCGTCGCTCGCGCTCGAGGACGTCCGGCCGGACGACATCGACCCCGCCGCGCCGCTGTTCGTCGAAGGCCTGGGGCTGGACTCGATCGATGCGCTCGAGCTGGGGCTGGCCCTGCAGAAGCGCTACGGCGTGCACATGTCCGCCGATGCCGAGGAAACCCGCCGTCACTTCGGCAGCGTGCGCGCGCTGGCGGCGTTCGTCGCCGCCCAGCGCACGCTCTGAGCGACGCCTTCCGCCGCGCCCATCGCCAGCCAACGCCCCCGAGGGATCCACATGACACAAGACGACATCCTGAAGACGATCGTCGACACCCTGCACGACACCTTCGAGATCGAGCGCGAGCGCATCCAGCCGCAGTCGCGCCTGTACGAGGACCTGGACATCGACAGCATCGACGCGGTCGACCTGATCGTCCGCCTGAAGCCGCTGGTCGGCAAGCGCATGGACCCGGAAGCCTTCAAGTCGGTGCGCACCGTGCAGGACGTGGCCGATGCGCTGGCCCGCCTGGTCAATGATCCGGCGCCCATCTGAGGCCGGCACCGAGCCACCGAGCCGCCCCGTCGCCCGGCGCCTGGGTGCCGTGGCGACCGCGCTGGTCCTGTTGCTGACCTTGGCCTATCCGTTCGCCGTCGCCCTCGGGCTCGGCCGCATCGAGCCGCGCTGGTTCGCGCTCGCGCTGGTCGGGCTCGCGCTGCTGCGCGCCGCCGTGGCCCGCCAGGCCGTGTGGTGGGTCGCCGCGCTGGGCGCCGCTGCGCTGGCCGCGGCGAGCCTGGCCGGCCAGGGCTGGCTGCCGCTCAAGCTCTACCCGGTGCTGGTCAACGCGCTGCTGCTGCTCGTCTTCGGCCTGAGCCTGCGCCACGGGACGCCGGTGATCGAGCGGCTGGCCCGGCTGACCGAGCCCCGGCTGCCGCCCGAGGGCGTGGCCTACACCCGCCGCGTCACCGAAGCGTGGTGCGCGTTCTTCGCACTCAACGGCCTGGCGGCGGCCGGCACCGCCTGGTGGTGCCCGACCGAGGTCTGGGCGCTGTACAACGGCTTCATCGCCTATCTGCTGATCAGCGCGATGTTCGGCGGCGAATGGCTGCTGCGCCGCCGGCTCCAGGCCCGCCTGGCCGCCACCGGAGCCGACCATGGCTGAGCCGGTGCACACCGCCGAGTGGCTGGGCCTGCCCGAGGTCGCGGTGCGCCCGGGGCTGGCCGATCGGCCGTTCGCCTGGCGCGACGGTCGCCTGGCCCCACGCGCCGAGTTCCTCGCCCGCGTCGATGCCTGGCAGGCCCGGCTCGCGGCCGAGCCGGGCCAATGCTGGGCCCTGTACACCGACGACAGCGCCGAGTTCGCGGCGCTGCTGTTCGCCGCCTGGCATGCCGGCAAGACGGTGCTGCTGCCGGGCGACATGCAGCCCGCGACGCTGGCGCGCGTGCGGGCCCGCGTCGACGGCGCGCTGGGCCAGCTGCCCGGCGCCCTCGCCGCGCCCGCCGACGCGCCGCCGCAGCCGCGCGCGCCGCTGGACCGCGCGCGCTGCCGGCTGTTCGTCTATACCTCGGGCTCCAGTGGCGAGCCCGAGGCGATCGAGAAGTCGCTCGCCCAGCTCGACGCCGAGATGCACACGCTGCAGGCCGCCTTCGGCACCCGGGTCGACGCCCGCGGCCCGGCGACCGTGGTGGCCACCGTCTCGCACCAGCACATCTACGGCCTGCTGTTCCAGGTGCTGTGGTCGCTGGCGGCGGGCCGGCCCTTCCTCGCCCGCCGGCTCGACTACCTCGAGGGCCTGCCGGCCGCACTGGCCGGCCGGCCCGGGCTGCTGGTGGCCAGCCCGGCCCACCTGCGGCGCATCCCGGCCGAGCCCGCGCTCGCGGCCTGCGCCGCGTCGCTGCAGGCGGTGTTCTCGTCCGGCGGCCCGCTGCCCCCGGAGGCCGCGGTCGACGCACTGGCGCGGCTCGGGCACTCGCCGATCGAGGTCTTCGGCAGCTCGGAGACCGGCGGCATCGCCTGGCGCCAGCGCGCCCATGACGGCGACCGCTGGCGCGCGCTGCCCGGCATCGACTGGCGCATCGCCGGCGAGCTGCTCGAGGTGCGCTCGTCCCACCTGCCCGACGGGCGCTGGCACGAGACCGCCGACCGGGTGCGGGCCGAGCCCGGCCCCGATGGTGGCACCGGCTTCGTGCTGCTCGGCCGCGCCGACCGCATCGTCAAGGTGGGCGAGAAGCGCGTGTCGCTGAGCGCGATCGAGCGCGCGCTGCTGGACCCGGCCGAGGGCGCCGGCGAACTGGCCGAGGCGCGCGCGCTGCTGCTGGCCGAGCACGGCCACGATGCCCGCATCGCCGTGGTCGCCGTGCCGGCACCGGCCGGCCGCGCCGTGCTGGCCGCCGGCGGCCGGCGCGCGCTGGCCGAGCGCCTGCGCGCGCGGCTGCTGGCCCATGTGGAGCGTGTCGCGCTGCCCCGGCGCTGGCGCTTCGTCGACGCGATGCCGGTCAACCCGCAGGGCAAGGTCACCGAGGCGGCCCTGGCCGCGCTGTTCGCCGGACCCGCCCGGGCCGCGCCGCCACCGGCCGAATGGCTGCAGCGCGATGCGCTCGTCGCCCGCCTGCGCTGCGAGCCGTCGGCCGACCTGCCGGTGTTCGACGGCCATTTCCCCGGCCAGCCGATCCTGCCCGGCGTGGCGCAGCTCGACTGGGCGATCGCCTGGGGGCGCGACGCCTTCCCGTCGATCCCGGAGCGCTTCCTGCGCATCGACGCGCTGAAGTTCCAGCAGGTGGTGCCGCCCGGCACGCGGCTCGAGCTGGCGCTGGACTGGTCGCCCGAGCGCGCGACGCTGGGCTTTCGCTACAGCTCGGCCGCCGGGGCCCATGCCAGCGGCAAGGTCGTGTTCGAGACGACCGAGGGGGAGGTCCACGGTGCGCCCTGACGTCGTCGCGGTGATCCCGGTCTACAACCACCCGACGACCATCGGTGCGATGGTCGACGGCGTGCACGCGCACGGCCTGCACTGCGTGCTGGTCGACGACGGTTGCGAGCCCGGCTGCGCCGGCGTGCTGGACCGGCTGGCCGCGGCCCACGGCCCCGGGCGCGTGACGCTGGTGCGGCTGCCGCGCAACCGCGGCAAGGGCGGCGCCATGATGGCCGGCTTCCGCGCCGCCGCCGCGCAGGGCTACCGCCACGCGCTGCAGATCGACGCCGACGGCCAGCACGACGTCGGCGACATCCCCCGCTTCCTCGAGGCCTCGGCCCGCGCGCCGCAGGCGGTCATCGTCGGCTCGCCGATCTACGACGAGAGCGTGCCGCTGGGCCGCCTGGTCGGGCGCTACGCGACCCATGTCTGGGTCTGGATCAACACGCTGTCGCTGGCGATCCGCGATTCGATGTGCGGCTTCCGCGTCTACCCGGTCGAGCCGACCGTGCGATTGATCGACGAGGTGGCACTCGGCGAGCGCATGGATTTCGACACCGAGGTGCTGGTGCGGCTGTACTGGCGCGGCGTGCCGATGGTCAACCTGCCCACGCGCGTGCACTACCCGCGCGACGGCGTCTCGCACTTCCGCCTGGGCGAGGACAACTGGCGCATCTCGCGCATGCACGCCCGGCTGTTCGCCGGCATGCTCTGGCGCGCCCCGCTGCTGCTGTGGCGCAAGGTGAGCCGATGACGGCGCCGACCGCCCGGCCGTCCGCGCCGGACGCCCCCGCCCACTGGGCCAGCATCGGCGAGTCGACCTTCGGCGCCGGCCTGTGGCTGCTGTACCAGGTGCACCGCTGGCTCGGGCGCTGGCCCTATCGGCTCGCGGTGGTGCCGGTCGTGGCCTGGTACTGGGCCAGCCGCCCGGGCGCCCGTGCCGCGTCGCGCGAGTACCTGGCGCGGGTGGCCGCCCGCCGCGGCGCGCCGGCGCCAGGCGCGCTGGCGAGCCTGCGCCACCTGCTGTCGTTCGCCGACACGCTGCTCGACAAGCTACTGGCGATGAGCGGGCGCTACCGCTTCGACCGCCTGCGCTTCGAGGCCCACGAGCCCATCCTGGCGATGATCGAGGCACGCCGCGGCGGCATGCTGGTGACGGCGCACGTCGGCTGCCTCGAGCTGTGCCAGGCCAGCGCCGACCGCCGCGCCGGCTTCAAGCTGACGGTGCTGGTCCACACCCGCCATGCCGAGAACTTCAACCGCCTGCTGCGGCGCCTGAACCCCGACGCCGGCGTCGAGCTGATCCAGGTCACCGAGATCACGCCGGCCACCGCGGCGCTGCTGGCCGAGCGGGTGGCCCGCGGCGAGTTCGTCGCGATGGCCGGCGACCGCGTCCCCGTCGTCGCCAGCCCCGGCAGCGTAGCCTGGGCACCGCTGCTCGGGCGCGAGGCGCCGTTCCCGGTCGGGCCCTACGTGCTGGCCAAGCTGCTCGAGTGCCCGCTGTATTTCATGGCCTGCACCCGCGAGGCCGACGGCCACGTGGTCCGCTTCACCCGCCTGGCCGAGCGGGTCGAGCTGCCGCGCGCGCGGCGCAGCGAGGCCCTGGCCGGCCATGTCGCCGCCTTCGCCGCGGCGCTCGAGGCGGTGCTGCTGCAGGCACCGCTGGAATGGTTCAACTTCTTCCCCTTCTGGGATCAACCCGTGGCCGCGCCGCAGCCGGCCACGACCGCCACATGAACACCCCGACCCCCTGCCTGCCGGTCGTCCGCTTCGACGGCCGCCGGCTCACCCTCGAGGACATCGCCGCGCTGGCCGAGCGCCGCGCGCGCGCCGAGTTGTCCGCCGACCCGGTCTTCCGCGCCCGCATCGCCCGCGGCGCCGATTTCCTCGACCGCCTGCTGCGCGAGGACGGCGTGGTCTACGGCGTGACCACCGGCTACGGCGATTCCTGCACCGTGGTCATCCCGCCGTCCCTCGTGGCCGAGCTGCCGCAGCACCTGTACACCTACCACGGCTGTGGCGCCGGCCGCTTCCTGACGCCGGAGGAGACGCGCGCCGTCTTGGCGGTGCGCCTGGCCTCGCTGTCGCAGGGGGTCTCGGGCGTCAGCCTGGCGCTGCTCGAGCAGATCGAGCGGCTGCTGGTGCACGACGTGCTGCCACTGATCCCGGCCGAGGGCTCGGTCGGCGCGAGCGGCGACCTGACGCCGCTGTCCTACCTCGCCGCCGTGCTGTGCGGCGAGCGGGAGGTCTGGTGGCAGGGCGAGCGCCGGCCCACCGCCGCCGTCTTCGCCGCGCTGGGCATCACGCCGATCACGCTGCGCCCCAAGGAGGGGCTGGCGATCATGAACGGGACCGCGGTGATGACCGCGCTGGCCTGCCTGGCCTGGCGGCGGGCGCAGTACCTGTCGCGGCTGGCGGCGCGGCTGACCGCGTGCAACGTGGTCGCCAGCGCCGGCAACGCCCACCACTTCGACGAGCGGCTGTTCGCGGTCAAGCCGCACGCCGGCCAGCAGCGCGTGGCCGCCTGGCTGCGCGCCGACCTGGCCAGCGAGCGGCCGGCGCGCAACGAGCAGCGCCTGCAGGACCGCTATTCGCTGCGCTGCGCGCCGCACGTGGTCGGCGTGCTGGAGGACGCGCTGCCCTTCCTGCGCACGCTGATCGAGAACGAGCTCAACAGCGCCAACGACAACCCGCTGATCGACCCCGACGGCGAGCGCGTGCTGCACGGCGGCCATTTCTACGGCGGCCACGTCGCCTTCGCGATGGACAGCCTGAAGAACGCGGTCGCCAACGTCGCCGACCTGCTCGACCGCCAGCTCGCGCTGCTGGTCGACACGCGCTACAACCACGGCCTGCCGTCCAACCTCTCCGGCGCCACCGGCGAGCGCGCCGCGATCAACCACGGCCTGAAGGCGGTGCAGATCAGCGTCTCGGCCTGGACCGCCGAGGCGCTGAAGCAGACCATGCCGGCCTCGGTGTTCTCGCGCTCGACCGAGTGCCACAACCAGGACAAGGTCAGCATGGGCACGATCGCGGCGCGCGACGCGCTGCGCGTGCTCGAACTGGCCGAGCAGGTCGGCGCGGCGATGCTGATCGCGGCCCGCCAGGGCCTCGCGCTGCGCCAGCGGCTCGACCCGTCGCTGGCGCTGCCGGCACCGCTGGCGGCCTTCCTCGCCACGCTGGAGGACCGCATCCCGCTGGTCGCCGAGGACCGCGCGCTGGACCGGGAGCTGTGGGCCCTGGCCGACGCGATCCGCGCACGGGCCTTCGCGCTGCCGGGCGAGGACGACGCATGAGCACGCCGCCCGACCTGAGCCACACGATCGAGGTGGTGCCGGCCTTCTACGACATCGACGTGATGGAGATCGTCTGGCACGGCCACTACGTCAAGTACCTCGAGCTCGGCCGCAGCGCGCTGCTGCGGAAGTACGACTACGACTACCCGCAGATGCGCGCCTCCGGCTACGCCTGGCCGATCGTCGAGCTGAAGCTCAAGTACGTGCGCTCGGCGGTCTTCGGCCAGCCGCTGAAGGTCCGCAGCCGCATCGTCGAGTGGGAGAACCGGCTGCGCATCGACTACCTGATCACCGACGCCGCCAGCGGCCAGAAGCTGACCAGCGCCCAGACCACCCAGGTCGCGGTCGACATGGCCACGCGCGAGATGTGCTTCGTCTGCCCGCCGGTGCTGTGGCAGCGGCTCGGGGTGGCCGCACCATGACCGCGCCGCCTCGCCGCCGCGCCCTCGGCGCCCTGCTGCTGGCCGCGTTCGCCGTGCCGGCCCATGCGGCCGAGCTTCCCGCACTCGCCGTCCAGGTGCGCCGGCGGCTGTCCGACGCGCCCGTGCAGCGCGGCGAGTTCGAGCAGCGCAAGAAGGTCCGCGGCTTCAAGCACCCGCTGGTCTCGCGCGGCGACTACCTCTTCGCCCGCGAGCGCGGCGTGGTGTGGCGCACCCGCGAGCCCTTCGCGTCGACCTTGGTGCTGACACGCGACAAGCTGCTGAGCCGCGCCGCCGACGGCAGCGCGACGACCTCGCTGGACGCCCGCAGCGAGCCTGGCCTGCGGGCGGTGAACCAGCTGCTGTTCGCGCTGCTGGCCGCGGACCTGGGCGCCTTGGCCGAGCGCTTCCGCATCGAGGGCCAGGCGGCCGCCGACGGCCCGTGGCGGCTGGTCCTGCTGCCGCGCGAGGCCCCGCTGTCGACCTGGCTGCAGCGGGTCGAGTTGCAGGGTGACCGGCAGGTGCAATCGGTGCAGTGGACCGACGCCGCGGGCGACGAGAGCCTGATCCGCTTCTCGGCCCAGGTGGCGGCGGTCCAGCTGAGCCCGGACGAGGCCGCCCGCTTTGAGTGAGCCGTCGATGCGTCACGTCGCGCCGATGACCGCGCCGCGCGCCTGGCTCGCCTGGGCCTGGCTGGCGGTGGTGCTGGCGATCGCGGCCCACCAGTGGCTGTTCTGGCAGTCGGCACGGCTGGACACCGACGTGCTGGCCCTGCTGCCGCAGGACGAACAGCGGCCCGATGTCGCCCAGGCCACACGGCGCCTGGCCGCGGCCGCCGAGCGCCGGGTCCTCGTGATGCTGGGCGCCGACGGCGCCGGGCCGGCGCGACGCGCGGCGGCCGCCTGGCGCCAGGCGCTGCCGGCCAGCCTGGGCTGGCAGGCCCTGCCCGCCGGCGAGCCGGCCCTGCAGGCCACGCTGGACTTCTACCGCCCCTGGCGTGACCGCCTGCTGACCCCGGCGCAGCGCGACGCCCTGGCGCGCGAGCCGGTGGAGCGCCAGATCGCCCAGGCACTGGCCACGCTGCACCAGCCCGGCCTCGGCGCGCGCATGACCGACTGGCCGGCCGACCCGCTGGGGCTGTGGCCGGGCTGGTGGGCCGAGCGGGGCGGCGAGACGCTGGCCCGGCCCGTCGGTGGTGAACTGATGCTGCAGGGCCAGGGGCTGGACTGGGTCGTGCTGGCCTACGACACCGGCCGCCCGGCCTTCGCGCTGGACGGCAACGCGCGCATCGCCGACGCGCTGGCCGTTGCGGAGGCCGCCGCCCGCGCGGCCGTGCCCGGCGTGCGCCTGCTGAAGGCCGGCGTGCCGCTGCACGCCGAGGCTGCCGCGGTGCGCGCCAGCCAGGAGGTCAACACCATCGGCTGGGGCTCGCTGGCGGCGGTGCTGCTGCTGGTCTGGCTGGCCTTCCGCGGCCTGCGCCCGCTGCTGCTGGTGGCCGTCTCGCTGCTGGTCGGCACCGCCGCCGCGCTGTCGGCCACCGCCCTCGTCTTCGGCCAGGTGCACCTGATCACGCTGGTGTTCGGCGCCAGCCTGGTCGGCGTGGCCGAGGACTACGGCATCCACTGGTTCGCCAGCCGGCAGGCCCGCCCCGACGCCGCGCCGCGCGCGCTGATGCGCGAGCTGCTGCCCGGCCTGTCGCTCGCGCTGGCGACCAGCGTGCTGGGCTATGCGGTGCTGGGCTGGGCGCCCTTCCCCGGCCTGCGGCAGATGGCGCTGTTCTCGGCGGTCGGCCTGGTCGCGGCCTTCCTGACGGCCGTCTGCTGGTTCCCCGGGCTCGACGGTGCCGGCGTGGCGCCGACCGCCTTCGCGCGCCGGGTCGGCGCCAGCCTGGCCGGCTGGCCGCGCTGGACGCCCCGGCCGGGCTGGTGGGCCGCCACCGGCCTGGCGGCCGTGCTGACACTCGCCGGCCTGCTCGCGCTGCGCAGCAACGACGACATCCGGCAGCTGCAGTCATCGCCGCCCGCCCTGCTGGCCGATCAGCGCGCCGTCGGTGCGCTGCTGGGCGCGACCAGCCCGGGCCAGTTCTTCCTCGTCACCGCGGCCGACGACGACACGCTGCTGGCACGCGAGGAGGCGCTGACCGGACGCCTGCAGGCGCTTCGGGCCGCCGGTGGCCTCGCCGGCTGGCGGGCGCTGTCCGACTGGGTGCCGTCGGCGGCCCGTCAGCAGGCCGACGCGGCGCTGAGCGCGCGCGTCGAGAACGCGGTGCTGGACGGCGTCAACGCGCAGCTCGGCGAATCGATCGCCCGCCCCGCGTTCGCACCGTCGCCGCTGACGCTGTCGGCCTGGCTTGCCGGGCCGGCCTCGGCCAGCGCACGCGACCTCTGGCTGGGCCGCCTCGACGGCAGCGGCGAGGTCGCCAGCGTCGTGATGCTGCGCGGCCTCGGGCCGGCCAGTGACCTGGCGGCGATCGCCGCCGCCGCCGACGGCCTGCCCGGCGTGCACTGGGTCGACAAGGCGGCCGAGGTGTCGACGCTGCTCGGCCGCTACCGCCACACCATGACCTGGCTGCTGCTGGCCGGCCACGTGCTGGTCTTCGGTGCGCTGGCCTGGCGTCATGGCCGCGCCGCCTGGCGCGCCTGGGCGCCGGCCGCGCTCGCGACGCTGGCCGCGCTGGCCGCACTGGGCGCGCTGCAGCAGCCGCTGCAGCTGTTCAACGTGCTGGCGCTGCTGCTGCTGCTCGGCGTGGGCGTCGACTACGGGGTCTTCCTGCTCGAGCACCGCGGCGATGGCGCCGCGTGGCTGGCGGTCGTGCTCGGCGCGACCAGCACCGCCCTGTCCTTCGGCCTGCTGGCGCTGTCCACCACCCCGGCGCTGCGCGCCTTCGGCCTGACGCTGGGCATCGGCCTGGTCGTCGTCACCCTGCTGGCGCCGCTGCTGCGCGCGCCCGACCCGGCCGTTGCCGGCCCCACCACCCCATGACCCACCTGAGTTTCTCGCCCCCCCGCCAGACGGCCTTCGACGCCCGCTTCGCCGCCCAGCGCATCGCCTTCGGTCCGGTCGTCTTCCAGTGCGTGCGCTACGCCTGGAAGCGCGGCATGCTGCAGGCCCTGGCCGAGGCCGGCGCCGAGGGCGCGAGCATCGACACGCTGGCGTCCAGCGGCCGCTGGACGAACTATGCGCTGAAGGTCGCGCTCGAGACCTGCCTGTCGGCCGGTGTCGTCCAACGGCGCGAAGACGGCCGCTACCTGCTCGACAAGACCGGCTATTGCCTGCTGTCGGACCGGCTGACGCAGATCAACCTCGACTTCGTGCACGACGTCTGCTATCGCGGGCTGGCCGACCTCGACGCCTCGCTCGACCAGCAGAAGCCGCTCGGCCTGCGCACGCTGGGGCCGTGGCCCACGCTGTACGAGGGCATGACCGAACTGCCCGAGCCGGCCAGGACCAGCTGGTTCGAGTTCGACCACCTGTACTCCGACACCTCGTTTCCCGCCGTGATGCCCGACGTGCTGGCCACCGCGCCGACGCGGGTGATGGACATCGGCGCCAACACCGGCAAGTTCGCGCGGCTCGCGCTGCAGGCCTCGCCGACGCTGGCGTTGCACCTGGTCGACCTGCCGCAGCAGCTGGCGGTGGCCGAGGCGACGCTGGTCGAGGCCGGGCTGCGCGCGCGCGCCACGCTGCATCCGCGCGACCTGCTCGACCCCGCCGCCGCGCTGCCGGGCGGCATGGACCTGGTCTGGATGAGCCAGTTCCTGTCCTGCTTCAGCGAGCCGCAGATCGCGAGCATCCTGCAGCGGGCCACCGACGCGCTGGCGCCGCTGGGCCAGGTGCTGATCCTCGACACGCTGTGGGACAGCCAGCGCTACGACATCGCGACCTTCTGCCTGATCAACACCTCGCCGTACTTCACCGCGATGGCCAGCGGCAACAGCAAGGTCTACGAGAGCGGCGACTACATCCGCCTGGCCGAGGCGGCCGGGTTGCGGCTGCTGGCGCGGCGCGACGGCATCGGCTACGGGCACTCGCTGCTGCGCTTCGCGAAGGCTTGAGGCGATGCGCATCGAACCCCCCTCCCGCCCGTCCCGGCCCGCCGGTCTCGCCCGTGGGATCCCGCTGGCGCTGGCGCTGGCGGTCGTCGGTCTGGCCGGCTGCGCGTCGTCGCCGGCCGACGCGCCGGCCCCGCCGACAGCCGACACCGCGCTGCGGTTCCGCCTGCCGCCGTCGACCCTGGCCCGGCCGCTGGCCTGGCAGCAGCGCCTGCAGGCCACGGTGCAGGGCCGCGCCCAGCCGCCGCTGGACGCGCTGCTCGAGGCCGACGAGACCGCCGTCCGCCTGGCGCTGGTCGGCCCGGGCCAGACCCTGGCCCGGCTGACCTGGGACGGCCGGCAGCTGCAGGTCGAGCGTGGGCGCGGCTGGCCGGACGCCGTGCCGCCGGAGCGCGTGCTCAGCGACCTGCAGCTCGCGCTGTGGCCGCTGGCGGCGCTGCAGTCCGCACTGCCGCCGGATGCCACGCTGCGCGAGGACGGGCCCTGGCGCGAACTGCGCCGCGGCGGCACGCTGCTGGCCCGGGTGCGCGATGCCGGCAGCGCGCACATCGAGCTGGTCAACCCTGTCGACGGCTACGCGCTGCGGATCGATTCCGTGCCGCTGACTGGAGAACCGCCCCGATGAGCGACGTCTTCGTCCATGCACTCGGCCTGAGCTGCGCGCTCGGCACCGACCCCGCCACGGTGCGCGCGCGCCTGCTGGCCGCGACACCGACCCCGCTGGTGCGCAGCGATGCCTGGTCCCCTGGCCGGCCGCTGCCGCTCGGCCGGGCCGCCGTCGAGCCGCCGGCGCTGCCGCCCGAGCTGCCGCCACGCTGGGCCTCGCGCACCAACGCCCTCGTCGCGCAGGCCCTGCCCGCGCTGCAGGCCGCCGTGGGCGCCGCACGCGAGCGCTTCGGCCCGGCGCGCGTCGCGGTGGTGGTCGGCAGCAGCACCGCCGGGGTGCTGGAGGGCGAGGCGGCCGCCCGGGCCCGTGCCGCCGACGGCCGCTGGCCGGCCGGCTACCACTACGGCCAGCAGGAGATGGCCTCGCCGGCGCAGTTCGCCGCCCACACGCTCGGGCTGCACGGGCCGGCCTACGCCATCTCGACCGCCTGCTCCTCGGGCGCCAAGGCCCTGGCCGCGGCGGCCCGCCTGCTGCGGGCCGGGCTGGCCGACGCGGTCGTCGCCGGCGGCGCCGATGCCCTGTGCGGCCTGACCGTCGCCGGCTTCTCGGCGCTGGAGTCGGTGTCGGACGACGCCTGTAACCCGATGTCGGCGAACCGGCGCGGCATCAACCTGGGCGAAGGCGCAGCCGTGTTCCTGCTGTCGCGCGAACCCGGCCCGGTGCGCCTGGCCGGCTGGGGCGAGACCTCGGACGCGTACCACATGTCGGCGCCGGACCCGAGCGGCCGCGGCGCCGCCGACGCGATGCGCCTGGCGCTGGCGCGCGCCGGCGTCGGGCCGCAGGTGGTCGACTACATCAACCTGCACGGCACCGCGACGCCGCACAACGACGCGATGGAGAGCCGCGCGGTGGCCGACCTGTTCGGGCTCGAGGTGCCGGTCAGCTCGACCAAGCCGCTGACCGGCCACACGCTGGCCGCGGCCGGCGCGCTCGAGGCGGCCTTCGCCTGCCTGGCCCTGCTGGACAACCCCACGCACGCCCTGCCGCCGCACTGGTGGGACGGGGTGCGCGACGCCGCGCTGCCCGCGCTGCACCTGGTGGCCCCGGGCGAGCGGGCCGCCCGCGCGCCGCAATGGGTGCTGAGCAATTCGTTCGCCTTCGGCGGCAGCAACGCGACGCTGCTGTTCGCGCGCGGCTGAACGGGAGAACCGACGCCATGAACCAGATCCCGTCCGCGCTCGACGCCCCGGCCGTCGAGTCGCTCGTGCCGCACCGCGGCACGATGAGCCTGCTCGACCGCGTGCTGGCGGTGGACGAGGAGCAGGCGCTGGCCGAAGTCGACGTCGGCCCGGCCAGCTTGTTCGCCCAGGCCGACGGTGTGCCGGCGTGGGTCGGCATCGAGTACATGGCCCAGACGGTGGCGGCCTGGGCCGGCGCCCGCGCGCGCCGCGCCGGCCGCGAACCGGCCGTCGGCTTCCTGCTGGGCACCCGGCGCTACGCCGCGCGCGTGCCGTGGTTCGTGCCGGCTCGAACGCTGCGCGTCAGCGCGCGTTGCGAACTGATCGGCGACAACGGCCTGGGACAATTCGCCTGCCAGATTCACGACGCCGACGGCCAGCTGCTGGCCGAGGCGATGGTGTCGGTCTTCGAGCCGCCGGCCGCCGACGCCGCCCTGTCCAATCCGAGGGAGACCCTGTCATGACAATCCTGTGCCGCTGGCTGCTGATGCTCGGCCTGTCGCTCGCCGCCGCCACCGCCCAGGCCCAGCGCCTGCCGGTGCCGGTGATGAATTTCGAGAACATCCCGGTCAGCCTGTCGACCGACAAGCCCTTGAGCGCCGAGCAGGTGCAGCGCGCGCTGGTTGCCGGCGGCGCCAACGCCGGCTGGGAGGTGGTGCCCAAGGGCGAGGGCCGGCTCGAGGCCACCTACCGCAAGGGCGACAAGCACGCCGTGGTGGTGGCCATCGAGTTCGCGCCGTCGCGCTATTCGCTGCGCTACGTCAGCAGCGTCAACATGAAGTACGCCGCCAGCATCCCGGTCGGCTACGAGCGCACCGGTGCCTTCGGCACCCGCTCGCCTGCGGCGGCGGCGGCCGAGGCGCAGGACAAGCTCTTCGCCGGCAAGCCCGAGGCACCCTACGAGCAGCCGGATCCGAAGGCGGTGATCCATCCGTTCTACGAGCGCTGGGTGCACGACCTGCTGGACGCCGTGCGGCTGCAGCTCAAGGCCGAGGCGGTGAAATGAGCGGCGCCCCCGACACGGTGCTGGTCACCGGCTCCACCCGCGGCATCGGCCGCGCGATCGCGCTGCGCCTGGCGCGCGACGGCTTCGACATCGTCGTGCACGGCCGGCGCGGCGCCGCCGAGGCGGACAGCGCGGCCGCCGAGATCCGCGCGCTGGGACGGCAGGCCCGGGTGCTGATGTTCGACGTGGCCGACCGGGCCGCGGCGGCGGCGGCGCTGGAGGCCGACATCGAGGCGCATGGCGCCTACCATGGCGTGGTCTGCAATGCGGGCATCGCCCGCGACAACGCCTTCCCCGCGATGACCGGCGAGGAGTGGGACAGCGTGATCCACACCAACCTCGATGCGTTCTACAACGTGCTGCAGCCGGTCGTGATGCCGATGGTCCGGCGCCGCCGGCCCGGGCGCATCGTCACGCTGGCCTCGGTCTCGGGCCTGGTCGGCAACCGGGGCCAGACCAACTACAGCGCGGCCAAGGCCGGCATCATCGGCGCCACCAAGGCGCTGGCCATCGAGCTGGCCAAGCGCGAGATCACCGTCAACTGCGTGGCACCGGGCCTGATCGAGACCGAGATGGTGCCGCCCGAGGTGGTCGACGAGGCGATGCGGATGATCCCCGCGCGGCGCATGGGCCGGCCCGAGGAGGTGGCGGCGCTGGTGGCGTTCCTGATGTCGGCCGACGCGGGCTACATCACGCGGCAGGTGATCTCGGTGAACGGGGGGATGGTTTGATGAAGCGTGTCGTGATCACCGGGTTCGGCGCCCTGAGCCCGATCGGCCATGACTGGGCCACCGTGCACGACCGCCTGCGCTCGCGGCGCAACGCGATCCAGCACATCACCGACTGGGATGCCTACGAGGGGCTGAACACGCGGCTGGGGGCGCCGGTCGCGCCGTTCGACCTGCCGGCGCACTACAACCGCAAGTCGACCCGCAGCATGGGCCGCGTCGCGGTGATGGCCACGCGCGCGACCGAGATCGCGCTGGCCGATGCCGGCCTGCTGGGCGACCCGCTGGTCCGCAGCGGCCGCATGGGGATCTCCTACGGTTCGTCGGCCGGCACGCCCAAGGCGATCGGCGACTTCGGCCGCATGATCACCGAGAAGACCACGGAGGGCATCACCGCCAGCACCTACATCAAGATGATGGCGCACACGGCCCCGGTCAACATGGGCGTGTTCTTCGGCATCACCGGCCGCATCATCACCACCAGCAGCGCCTGCACCTCCGGCTCGCAGGGCATCGGCTATGCCTACGAGGCGATCCGCACCGGCAAGCAGGTGGCGATGCTCGCCGGCGGCGCCGAGGAGCTCGACGCCACCGAGGCGGCGGTGTTCGACACCCTGTTCGCCACCAGCGTGCGCAACGAGCAGCCCGAGACCACGCCGCGCCCGTTCGACGCGGCACGCGACGGCCTGGTGCTCGGCGAGGGGGCGGGCACGCTGGTGCTGGAGGAGCTGGAACATGCGCTGGCCCGCGGCGCGCGCATCCACGCCGAGATCATCGGCTTCGGCACCAACAGCGACGGCCAGCACGTCACCCACCCCCAGCACGAGACGATGGCCCAGGCGATGCGGCTGGCGCTGGAGGACGCGGGGCTGCCGCCCGAGGCGATCGGCTACGTCAACGCCCACGGCACGGCGACCGACCAGGGCGACATCGCCGAATCGACCGCCACGCACGCGGTGTTCGGCGAGCGCATGCCGATCAGCTCGCTCAAGAGCTACATGGGCCACACGCTCGGCGCCTGCGGCGCGCTCGAGGCCTGGATGACGATCGAGATGATGCGCGAAGGCTGGTTTGCCCCGACCGTCAACCTGACCCAGGTCGACGAGCGATGCGCGCCGCTGGACTACATCATCGGCGACGGCCGCCGGCTCGAGACCGACATCGTCATGAGCAACAATTTCGCGTTCGGCGGGATCAACACCTCGCTGATCTTCAGGCGCTGGGACAGCTGAGCATCACCCGGCTGACGGCGCCCCAACACGACCCCGAGAACCGACGGAGGACCCGATGAAGCTCAAACCCCTGCTGGCCCTGCTGGCCTGCTCGCTGATCGCCGGCACGGCAGCCGCGCGCGACACCGAATACAAGATCAAGTTCGCCGACGTGATGGAGATGCCCGAGGCCAAGCAGCAGCTCGACGGCTCCGTGAAGTTCTACTTCGGCGACCAGACCCCGGCCAAGATCGTCTCGAAGATGGGCGACGACGTGGCCAACAAGAAGACCAACGGCGTCGGCAAGGACGACCAGTTCGGCTGCAAGTGGGCCGCGCTGTCGGCGCTGGTGGCCTTCCAGGAAAAGGCCAAGCGCCAGGGCGCGAACGCCGTCGTCAACGTCGTCAGCTACTACAAGCGCGACACCTTCAAGAGCGACACCGAGTTCGAGTGCCACGCCGGCGCCGTGATCATCGGCGTGGCGCTCAAGGGCACCTACGCCAAGGTCGCCGAGTAAGCGGCCCGGGCCGGCCCCGTGCGCGCGCTGCTGGCCATGGGCTCGGTGGCGGCGCTGGCCGCCGACCCGGCGCCGCCCGGCCCCGACGAGCGTGAACGCTGGGCCCGCATCGTCGCGCCGCTGCGGCGCGCGCAGTTCCTGGCGGGCCGGCGGCTGGCCCAGGCGCTGCTCGCGCGCTGGTCGCCCGGCACCGGGGCCGACGCGTGGCGCATCGAAGCCGGGCCTGACGGGCGGCCCTGGGCGCGGTCGCCCGGGGGCGGCGCCGACCGGCTGTACCTGTCGATCAGCCACAGCGGCGATCGGGTGGCCGTCGCCGTCTCGGACGCCCCGGTGGGCCTCGATGTCGAGGCCTGGCCGCCGCGTCGCGCCCGCGACGTCACCGGTCTCGTCGAGGCGACGATCGGCGCCGCCGAGCGTGCCACCTGGCCCGACGGCGACGCGCCCGCGCTGGCGCTGGCCTTCCACCGCAGCTGGGTGCTGAAGGAGGCCTGGCTGAAGTCGCGCGGCGAGCCGGTCAGCGTCGGCCGGCTGCGCCGCCTGTCCTTGCGCCGCGCACGCCCGGGCGATCCGCTGCGCGGGCGCTGCTGGGCGGGCACCGACGCGATCGTCGGCCTGTTCACCCCGGCCGCGGCGCAGCTGACGGTGGTCGGCCCGGTGCCGGCCGGCCCGCCGACCGAGTGGGCCATCGACGAGGAGATGGCTGGCTGAGCGCCGTGCGGTCCCCGGCTCAGGCGCGCTCGCCGAGGGCTTGCAGCCACGCTCGCCCGGTGTCCCAGTCGCCCAGCCCCGAGGCCGCGTTGATGTGGCCGCGCGCGCCGATCGAGCGCGCCTCGGCGCCCCAGGCGCGGGCCAGGTCCTGCGCCGCGTCGGCGCGGCCGAAGGGGTCGTCTTCGCTGTAGACCAGCGTCGCCGGGAACGGCAGCGCCTGGCGCACGACCGGGCGCCAGCCGTGCAGTTGCACCGGCGTGTCGGGCTGCTCCAGGTCCGGCGGCGCGACCAGCAGCGCACCGCGCACGCGGCCGGTGTGGCGCGAATGCGCCGCCCAGGCGGCCACCAGGTGGCAGCCCAGGCTGTGGGCGGCCAGCAGTGCGGGCCGCTCGTCCTCCAGCAGCACCTCCTCCAGCCGGGCCATCCAGTCGCCGCGCCGCGGCCAGAGCCAGTCGGCCTGCTGCACGCGGATGTCGCCATGCGCCGCCTCCCACCGGGTCTGCCAATGGCCGGGGCCGGAATCGAGCCAGCCGGGCAGCAGCAGGATGCGGGGATGGGCGCGGTCGAAGGTCATGGGGGCTTGCCGTATGCTCTGGGTTTTCCCTGAATTCTGGGGCCAGTGCCCCGCCCCGTTGGCAAGAGGATCCCGCCCATGACCACCCGCGTCTTCGTCGACGGCCAGGAAGGCACGACCGGCCTGCGCATCCACGAGTACCTCGCGCTGCGCGGCGACATCGAGGTGCTGAAGATCGACCCGGACAAGCGCAAGGACCCGGCCGAGCGGGCGCGCCTGCTCAATGCCGCCGACGTGGCTTTCCTGTGCCTGCCCGATGCCGCGTCGCGCGAGGCGGCGGCGATGGTGACCAACCCGGCCACCTGCCTGATCGACGCCAGCACCGCGCACCGCACGGCGCCGGGCTGGACCTTCGGCCTGCCGGAGCTGGCACCGGGGCAGCGCGAGCGTCTGCGCGCGTCCAAGCGCATCGCCAACCCCGGCTGCCACGCGACGGCCTTCATCCTGCTGCTGCGGCCGCTGGTCGACGCCGGGCTGGTGCCGGCCGACACGCCGATCACGGCGACCTCGATCACCGGCTCCTCCGGCGGCGGCAAGAAGATGATCGAGCAGTACCAGGCCGGCGGCGACCCGGTGCTGCAGGCGCCCCGGCCCTACGCGCTGGGGCTGTCGCACAAGCACCTGCCCGAGATGCAGGCCCACACCGGGCTGGCGTCACCCCCGGTGTTCATGCCCATCGTCGCCAATTTCTACAAGGGCCTGGCAGTGAGTGTGCCCTTGCATCTGTCGCAGCTGCCGGGCATCACCACCGGCGCGCAGCTGCACGATGCGCTGTCGGCGCACTATGCGCACGAGCGCTTCGTGCGGGTGATGCCGCTGTCGGACCCGGCGACGCTGTACAACGGCTTCTTCGACGTGCAGGCCTGCAACGACACCAACCGGGTCGACCTGTTCGTGTTCGCCAACGAGCGCCAGGCCGTGCTGATGGCGCGGCTGGACAACCTGGGCAAGGGCGCCAGCGGCGCCGCGGTGCAGGCGATGAACGTGCACCTGGGCAAGGACGAAGGCCTCGGGCTGTAGGGCCCGGGCCCCGCCCCGGCCGTCAGCGGCGCGGCAGGCCGATCGCGCTCTGACGCTCGAGGCCGCGCAGCAGGCGTGGCGACGGGGCCGGCCCGATGAGGCCGGCCGGGCGGCGTGTGGCCTGGGCCGCTGCCAGGCTGCAGGCGTTGTTCGTCAGGTTGTACAAGGCCGCCGCCAGCATGCCCTCACCGGCATCGCCCAGCGCATGGCTGAAGTCGTCGGCCGCCGGGCAGGTCGGTGCGAAGCCGTCGGCGTACTCGCCGAAGCCCTTGGCGTTGACGCCCTTGAACTCGATCGGGAAGTACGAGATGCCGCAGTTGTCGCGCGCGGTGAAGCCGTAGGGCTTGCCGCAGGTGGTGTCGCCGATCAGCCGGACATCGACGTCGACACCGCGCAGGCCGTTGACGATGGCCTCGCTGGCCGAGCAGGTCGAGCCGGTGGCGATCACCGTCACGCGCGACAGGTTCAGCGTCGGCAGCGGCTCGCGCCGCGTGCAGTCGTACTGGTCGTTCAGGTAGCAGGAGGTGTCGTAGAACGGCGTCTTCGCGTCCGCGCTGTTGGTGTCGGCACGGCGCTTGGCGTTGTACTGCAGCTGCTCGAACACCTGGCCGGCGGTGCGCGCCGGGCCGGCGATCATGTAGGCCAGCTCGCTGGCAATGTAGAGGTAGCCGCCACCGTTGTAGCGCAGGTCCAGCACCAGGTCCTGCACGCCGGCGGACTGCAGCGTCTTGATGCCGTCGATCAGCTCGCCCTCGGCGCTGGCCATGTGGTCGTTGAAGACGATGTAGCCGGTCTTGCGGCCGGCGTTGTCGAGCACCGACACCGTGGGCACCGGGTCGGTCGTGACGGTGGCGCTGACCAGCGTGACGGTCGGCGACGCGCCGCCGCGGCTGAACACGAAGCGATGCGATTCGCCATTGGCGCTCGGAAACAGCGCGGCGTTCAGCGTGGCGACACCGCCGGCCGTGCCGTCGTCGGCGCCGACGCCATCGGCCGACACCAGCACGTCGCCCCGCTGCAGGCCGGCGGTGGCCGCCGGCGAGCTGGGTTCGACATAGGCGATGCGGATGCCGCGCGGCGGGGTCGGCGACGTCCAGGTCCAGTTGATGCCGTAGCCCGAGACGGTGCCCGAGTTGATCAGGTCGTTCCAGGCCCGGGTCGGGTAGGTGAAGCTGAACTCGTCGCGGCGCTTGCCCGAGGGGGTCAGCGCCGGGGTCTTGAGCGCCTCGAAGTAGTTGTCGAGCGAGGCGTAGACATCCGCCGGGTTGCTGTACGGCGCGGCCGAGGGGTCGACCTGCGGCATCTCGGCATACCAGAGGTAGTCGGCGTCCATCGTCGCGCGCACCCAGGCCTTCTCGTTGTCCAGGCTGCCCAGGGTCGTCGGCGCGGTGGCGTCGGCGATGTAGGGGTTGGTCGGCGCGCAGACCTGGGCATCGCTGCCGACGGCGCCACCGCTGTCGCCCCCGCCGTTCCCCCCGCCCCCGCCGCCACAGGCTGCCAACAGCGCTGCGGCCAGCAGGGCCGGTATCGCGGCCCGCCGGCGCGACGCCGGCGCGGCGATGACGGGGGTGCGGAAATGGACATGCTGCGGCATCGGGGCTCCCTGGTTCGACCGTCGACGGGCCCGATTGTCGGGCGCGTGCGGCCGGGTCCGGCCACCCGTGGCTCGCGCAGGCAACGCACCGGTGTGCGGTGTTTCGCAGCCGGTGGCGGATTCAGGCGGCGGCCGGCGCACCGACCCGCGCGACCATCTCGCGGGCGAAGTCGACGAAGGCCTGGGCGCCCTTCGAGCCGGGGTCGAAGACGACCCCAGGCAGGCCGTAGCTGGGCGCCTCGGCCAGTCGCACGTTGCGCGGGATCACGGTGTTGAACACCTTGTCGCCGAAGTGCGCCTTCAGCTGGTCGCTGACCTGGGTCTGCAGCGTGATGCGCGGGTCGAACATCACGCGCAGCAGGCCGATCAGCTGCAGGTCGCGGTTCAGGTTCGCATGGACCTGCTTGATGGTGTTGACCAGGTCGGTCAGGCCTTCGAGCGCGAAGTACTCGCACTGCATCGGCACGATCACCCCGTGCGCGCTGCACAGCCCGTTCAGCGTGAGCAGGCTCAGGGACGGCGGGCAGTCGATCAGCACGAAGTCGTAGTCGGCCTCGGCCGCCTTGAGTGCGCGGCGCAGCCGCTCGTGCCGGTGCTCCAGCCCGACCAGCTCGACCTCGGCGCCGGCCAGCTCACGGTTGGCGCCCAGCACGTCGTACCCGCCCTGCTCCGACCGCACCCGCGCCTCGGCGACGCTGGCGCTTTCGAGCAGCACGTCGTAGACGCTGGTCTCGAGCGTGCGCTTGTCGACGCCGGAACCCATCGTGGCATTGCCCTGCGGGTCGAGGTCCACCAGCAGCACGCGCTGGCCGACGCGCGCCAGGCCGGCCGCCAGGTTCACGCAGGTCGTCGTCTTGCCGACGCCGCCCTTTTGGTTGGCAATGCAGAAGATGCGGGACATGGGGCCGATTGTCGCTTGAGATCCCGCCGTCACCGCGGTGTCCCGTGGCCGCCGACGACGAGGCGCCGGCCGCGGGCTGGGGACAAGCCTGTGGACGGCGTGGGGACGCGCTGGGGGCAGGCGGTGGATACCCGGCGCGCACCCTCGGGCCGGGTGCCGGCGCCGGCCGCGGTCAGGCCGACGCCCGGCGCATCCAGACCAGGCAGCGGGCGGCATCGAGGCCGGGGACGACCAACGGTTCCACGTGAAACACCGTCACGTCGGGCGGAACGGCCCGTCGCTCGTCGTCGGCCAGATGGGCCTTCATGGCGGCCCAGGCCCCGCCCGGCGCCAGCCGCTCGCGGGTCAGGGTGACGAAATCGGCCAGGGTCGCGAAGGCGCGCGAGGTGATCAGGTCGAACACCTGCCCCTGCATGGCCTCGACCCGCTGATGGGTCGCCTGCAGGTTCGGCAAGCCGAGCTCGGCCGCCACCTGGCGGATGAAGCTGGCCTTCTTCGCCACCGCGTCGACGCAGGTCACCGACCAGGCCGGCTCGCAGATCGCCAGCACCACGCCCGGCAGCCCGGCGCCGCTGCCGACATCGAGCACGCGCGGCGCCACGTCCGCCGCCCCCGGGCGGGCCGCCCATTCCCGCCGCAGCGGCGGCAGGACGGCCAGGCAGTCGAGCAGGTGCTGGGTCAGCATCGCCTCCGGCTCGCGCACGGCCGTCAGGTTGTAGACCCGGTTCCACTGCGCGATCAGCCGCAGGTAGCGCAGCAACTGGGTCAGCAGGCGGTCGTCCAGCGGCACCCCCAGGGCCCGCGCGCCCGCCTCCAGGGCAGGCCGCAGGGGATCGTCGGACGACGGGTGGGGCGCAAGGCTCATGGCGGGCGTGGGCGGGGTGGAGAGGTGGGAAGTCAGCGGCCGGTGCCGGCCGGCGTCGAACGTCGGCGCCAGCGTCAGGCGCGCGGCCCCTCGGGCCGCGGGGCCGCCGTCCGCTCAGGCGGCATCGGCGTCCGGCCCGGCGGGCGGCGCGTCGTTGGCGGCGCCCCCTTGGAAGCCGGCGAAGCGCTTCTTCTTCAGGTGCACCAGCAGCAGGGAGATCGCGGCGGGGGTCACGCCGGAGATGCGTGCCGCCTGGCCCAGGGTCTCCGGGCGGTGTCGATTCAGCTTCTGGCGCACCTCGAAGCTGAGCGCGGTGACCTGGTCGTAGTCGAGTTCGGCCGGCAGCGGCAGGTGCTCGTAGGCCAGGGCCCGCCCGACCTCCTCCACCTGCTTGTCGATGTAGCCGGCGTACTTGATCGAGATCTCGACCTGCTCGACGACCGCCGCCGCCAGCTCCGGGCCGAGATCGGCCGCCAGTGTTTCACGTGAAACCGCCGCCTCCGGCCGCGCCACCGCCGCCAGCCGCGCCACGCCCGCGTGGTCGACGCCCGGGCGCCGCAACAGGTCGGCCAGGCTGTACTCGCGCTCGATCGCCTTGCCGAGCACCTCCTGCGCCACCTCGGCCGGCAGGATCCCGGGGTGGACCCAGGCGGAACGCAGCCGCTCGAGCTCGCGCGCGACCGCATCGCGCTTGCGGTTGAACGCCGCCCAGCGGGCATCGTCGACCAGCCCCAGCGCCCGGCCGATCTCGGTCAGCCGGGCGTCGGCGTTGTCCTCGCGCAGCTGGAGCCGGAACTCGGCCCGGCTGGTGAACATGCGGTAGGGCTCGGTCACGCCCTTGGTGACCAGGTCGTCGACCAGCACGCCCAGGTAGGCCTGGTCGCGCCGCAGCACCAGCGGCTCCCGGCCCAGGGCCTGGCAGGCCGCGTTGACGCCGGCATACAGCCCCTGCGCAGCCGCCTCCTCGTAGCCGGTGGTGCCGTTGATCTGGCCGGCGAAGAACAAGCCGCCGATGGCCCGGGTCTCGAAGCTGCTGCGCAGCTCGCGCGGGTCGAAGTAGTCGTACTCGATGGCGTAGCCGGGCCGCAGGATGTGGGCGTTTTCCAGCCCGACCATCGAGCGCACCGCCGCCAGCTGCACATCGAACGGCAGCGAGGTCGAGATGCCGTTCGGGTAGAACTCGTGGGTCGCGAGCCCTTCCGGCTCGAGAAAGATCTGGTGCGCGTCCTTGTCGGCGAAGCGGTTGATCTTGTCCTCGATGCTCGGGCAGTAGCGCGGACCCACCCCCTCGATCACGCCGGTGAACATCGGGCTGCGGTCGAAGCCGGAGCGGATGATCTCGTGCGTGCGCTCGTTGGTGTGGGTGATCCAGCAGGGCA